>JGI12269J14319_10000175_pt1 | contig 57627 bp, 57 predicted proteins | sample PeaSoiSIISIP2007_FD_14319 | JGI IMG/M metagenome (IMG submission 14319)
GCCAGTGGAACTAATCCGCGCATAAATGGCGGCATAGCCGAGAGCAATGGAGCGGCATCCAGCGTCGGGCCAGGTGCCTTGAGGTGAGTGCCTGCCTTTCGACGCCCACGCTGACGATCACCAGCTCCGCCGCCGTCACTCTGCGTGATTCGGACGGGAATTAGTCAGGGCCGTGAAAATTTCGAGCAGCCAGCCGGGTCGGGCTGGCTGGACTCTGCCTCCAAACTCGTTGCTTACTTGGTCGTCTTCTGAGCCCTGAAGAATTGGCTGACGCGCTCGGCCGCATCCGGCGTCAGGGCCTCGAGCTTGAACAGCTCCACACCGTGCGAGTCGCTCAGGCTCTGTCCATCGCTCTCGATGAGCGCGCGCTTGCTGACCTGGTTGGCGAACCAGGAATTGGCGAGGATGTTGACGGCGAGCCGGGCGAGCTCGGCCTCGAACATCTGGTCCGCAGAAATTAGCCAGCTGCATCTCGTGCGCCTCGAGGCCCGAGTAGCTGCGGCAGTTGAATATCATCCCACTCACCTTGGCACTGCCCACGCGGTGCGCCAGATCGGCGTGAGCCCCCAGCGCGCACGGCGAGTAGCCGGCTGAACCGAGACTTACCGAAAACCTCCCGAAGTTCGATTTACGAACTAGTTGTGCAGTCGTAAGTCTTTGATCTATTGGCGCTCCCTACGAGATTCGAACTCGTGTTCCAGCCTTGAGAGGGCCGTGTCCTAGGCCTCTAGACGAAGGGAGCGAGCAGAGCGGGAGGCTTCGAGAAGGCGCGGTATTATAGGCGCCCAACGTGATTGCTCAAGCGGGAATGACGATTTGAACGAAACTCTTCCGGNCGCGCCGATTGGCGCATCGCCACGCATCATTCCCCGTGCCGATCACAACATCTCCCGCTCCAACATCTCCAGCAACGCAGTGCGCGTTCTCTACCGGCTCAAGGAGGCCGGCTATCAGGCATTCCTGGTCGGCGGTTGCGTGCGCGATGTCATGCTCGGGCGTCACCCGAAGGATTTCGATGTCGCAACCAACGCCTTGCCTGATCAAGTGCGCAGACTGTTTCGAAATAGCCGCTTGGTCGGCCGACGCTTTCGCCTGGCGCACGTGGTGTTCGGACGTGAGGTCATCGAGGTTGCGACCTTCCGCGCAGCCACCGCGCCGCTACCGAGCGAGGAGCCGGTGCCTCAAGCCGATCCCGAGGAGGGCGAGGCTCCCGAACTCGATGAGGAATCCGAGCTCGACGATGAGGCCGAGCTCAACGGTATAGACCATGAGCGCGTGCTCGACACCCACGGACGGCTGTTGCGTGACAACGTCTACGGCAGCATCGAGGAAGATGTCTGGCGGCGGGATTTTACGGTCAACTCGCTCTATTACAACATCGCGGATTTTTCGCTCTGGGATTTCGTCGGCGGCGCTGAGGACATTGCCGCGCATCGGCTGCGACTGATCGGCGATCCCGAGACCCGCTACCGCGAGGACCCGGTGCGCATGCTGCGCGCCGCGCGCTTCGAGGCCAAGCTCGGATTCGTTCTCGACCCGCCGACAGCGGCGCCGATTCCGCGCCTGCGCTCACTGCTCGCGGGCGTGCCCGCGGCGCGGTTGTTCGATGAAACGCTCAAGCTGTTCCTGACCGGTCACGGCGAACGCAGCCTCGAGGTGCTGCGGCAGCGGCAGCTGCTCGAGGTACTGTTCCCGGCCGTCGAGCGCTATCTCACAGCCTATCCCGATGGCCTGGTCGAACGGCTTGTGCGGCGGGGACTGCGCAACACCGATGAACGGGTGGCAGCTGACAAGCCGGTCACGCCGACGTTCCTGTTTGCGTTGCTGCTCTACGGACCGATCGCTCAGGTCATCGAATCATTACCGCCGCAGCGCTGGCATGAGCTCGGCGCCATTGTGGAAGCCTGCGACCGCACGCTGCGGGCGGCGGCAACCCGCGTGACAATTCCGCGCCGCGTGGCTCTCGGTGTCAGAGAAATGTATGGCTTGCAGCCGCGTCTCGAACAGCCGCGAGGCAAGCGCGCCTTGCGGTTGCTCGAGCAGCCTCGCTTTCGCTCGGCATTTGACCTGCTGATGCTGCGCGCCGAGTTGGGCTTGGCGCCGGCGGAGATTGCCGCTTGGTGGACACAGCTGCAGGCGGCCGAACCCGAACAGCGCCCGGCCTTGCTCGATACCCTGACGAGCTCGCGCGGTGCACGAACTCCAGCAAACCCGGCTGCCAGCGGTGAGCAGGCGCAGAATGCGCTGCCGGGCGATGCCGCCGGTGCCTCATCGCCGCGCGGTAGCCACCGGCGGCGCCGTCGGCGCTTTCGCGGCCCGGCTTGAATGCTTTGGCATCCGGCCTTCGTGGCTCTGGGCAGCAATCTCGACGATCCCGCGATGCAGGTTCGCCGCGCTATCGCGGCACTGGCCGAGCTGCGCTCCACGCGGCTCGTGCGTCAATCCTCCCTTTATGGCTCCAAGCCGATGGGGCCCGTGGCGCAGCCGGATTTCGTCAATGCGGTGGCGGGGCTGCTCACTGCGCTCGACGTGACCGAGTTCTTCGCTGAGCTGCGCCAACTCGAGCGCGCTCTCGGACGCGCCCCGGCGCGCGAGCGCTGGGGCCCGCGCCGCATCGATCTGGATCTGCTGCTGTTCGGCGACTTGACGCTGCGGGCAGCAGAGCTGCAGCTGCCGCATCCCGGGATAGTGGAGCGCAATTTCGTTCTGTATCCTCTGGCCGAGGTGGCTCCAGAGCTGCCGGTACCGGGTTGCGGGCGGGTCACGGAACTGCTCGCCCGAGTCGGCTGCGAGGGCCTCTGGCGTCTGGACAGCGAACCTTCAAGACAATGACGTCAGAGAATCCGCCGCACCGCTTCATCGTGCTGGAAGGACCGATCGGGGTGGGCAAGAGCGCGCTCGCGATCAAGCTCGCGCAGACTCTGGGCGCCGAGTTGGTGCTGGAGCGCGCCGACACCAATCCGTTTCTCGAGCGCTTTTATCGCAATCCGCGCGCCGGTGCGCTTGCGGCACAACTGTACTTTCTGTTCCAGCGCACCCAGCAGCTTACGACGCTGCAGCAGCACGATATGTTTGCCCCGCTACGTGTGGCCGATTACCTCATTGACAAGGACAGATTGTTTGCCCGTACCACGCTCGAGGACGAGGAATACCGGCTCTACGAGCAGGTCTACTCGCGCCTCGCGATCGATGCGCCCAAGCCGGATCTGGTGATCTATCTGCAGGCGCCCGTCGACGTGCTGCTCGGACGCATCAGTCGACGCGCGATTGCCTACGAGCAGTTCATCGACCGACGCTATCTCGAGCGGCTCAACGATGCCTACGCCCGGTTTTTCCACGAATACGAAGCCGCGCCGTTGCTGATCGTCAACGCCGCGGCCATCGATCCGATCGGCAGCGAGGCGGACTTCGCGGAGTTGCTCGCTGCCATACAGCGCATGCGGCGCGGGCGGCTTTATTATAATCCGCTGCGTCATGCCGCACTCTAGAGCCGCCGCCGGTGCAGTTGGTTGCGTGGCGCTGCCATCTGCCGCATCCTGAGCGGCCATGTATACGCAATTGCAGTTGCGCGACTCCGATCGTCCGCCGGTCACGCTCAATACGCTCGAGCAGATGAAAGAGCGCGGCGAGAAGATCGCCTGCCTGACCGTTTACGATGCCAGCTTCGCGGTGCTACTCGATGCCGCCGGCGTCGACGTGGCGCTGGTCGGCGACTCCCTCGGCATGGTCATCCAGGGCCATGACACCACGGTGCCGGTCACCATGGATCACGTGGTCTACCACTGCGCCGCGGTGTCCCGCGGTCTGCACCGACCCTTTCTGATCGCCGATCTGCCGTTCATGAGCTACCCCTCGCCCGAGCTGGCGTTGGCCAATTCGGTGCGCCTGATGCAAGAGGGCGGCGCGCGCATGATCAAGCTCGAAAGTGGCAAAGGTCAGACCGACATCGTCGAGTTTCTGGCCCGCCACGACATTGCCGTCTGTGCTCATCTGGGACTCAAGCCGCAATCGGTGCACAAAACGGGGGGCTTTCGGGTGCAGGGACGTGACTCCTCGGCCGCGCAGCGCATGCTCGAGGATGCGCTGGCGCTGGAAGCTTCGGGCGCCGACCTGGTCTTGCTGGAATGCATTCCTTCGGATCTCGGTCGCACGATCGCTCAAGCGATTAAGGTNCCCGTGATCGGTATTGGCGCCGGACCCCACACCGACGGCCAGATCCTGGTGCTATACGACATTCTGGATATCACTTCCGGCCGCAAACCGCGGTTTGTGCGTAATTTCATGGCCGGCGCCGCCTCACCGCAGGAGGCGGTGGCGCGCTATGTGCAAGCGGTCAAATCGGGGGAGTATCCGGCCCCCGAGCACTGCTTCTGAGCTGAGGCCAGATGCAGACCGTCACGACCATCGAGGCGGTGCGTGCCCACGTGCGCGGCTGGCACGCCGCCGGAGAGCGCGTTGCGCTGGTCCCAACGATGGGCAACCTGCACGCCGGCCATACCAGTTTGCTCGCTGTCGCGCGCGCCCGCGCGGCGCACGTCATCGCCAGCATCTTCGTCAACCCGATACAGTTCGGGCCGGACGAGGATTTTGCACTTTACCCGCGCACGCTGCTCGAGGATGAGCAAATGCTGCGCGACGCTCACTGCGATCTGCTGTTTGCACCGAGCGTGGCGGAAATCTACCCGTGTCATGGCACTCAGCAGACGCTCGTGAGCGTGCGCGGGCTGGCGGAGATTTTGTGCGGCCGGGTGCGGCCCGGGCACTTCGACGGCGTCGCGACGGTGGTCGCAAAACTGTTTGGCATCATCGGCCCGGATGTCGCGGTCTTTGGTGAAAAGGATTATCAGCAGTTCATGGTAATCCGCCGCATGACGCTCGATCTGGCACTGCCCGTCGAAGTGGTCGGTGCGCCGACCGTGCGGGCGAGTGACGGCCTGGCCTTGAGCTCGCGCAACCGTTATCTGGACGCGCCGGAGCGCGCGCGCGCGCCGGCGCTCTATCGAGCGCTGCGCGCGGCCGTGGATGCCTTGGCCGCTGGCCGGCGTGATTACGCTGAGCTCGAGCAGCAAGGTTGGCAGGCGCTCGAGCGCGCCGGCATGAGACCCGATTACTTTTCGATTCTCTCGGCAGGCGATCTAGCCACTCCGAGCGCGGGTTCGACCGACCTGATCGTGCTGGCAGCCGTGCGCCTCGGCCGCGCACGGCTGATCGACAATCTGCGAACTGCCGGAGGATGAGTGCGGCCTCCACGCGTGTGCGCCGCCATACGCCGCTGCGCCGCGCGGCGTTGCCTGCTGGCTCTGAGCGGCGCGCTTGGACTCTCGCTCGCCCCGATGATCCAGGCGGCTGTAGCGCGTGCGTTCAATTTCGACGATCTCATCGCGCTCGATCGTGTGGCCGATCCGCGGCTCTCGCCCGATGGCCGATCGGTTGCCTACCAGCTGCTTGAGACCGATCTTGCGGCCAATCGGACCATCGGCAGCATCTGGCTTGCGCCGGTGCCGGATGCGAGCGTTGCGAGCTCCGAGGCGCACATTGCGCGCCGCCTCACGGCGCCCGGCGTGTCGAGTTTTGCGCCGCGCTGGCGCGGCGACGGCAAACTGCTGTTCTTCCTGTCGACGCGTTCGGGCAATTCGCAGGTCTGGCGGCTCGACCTCGCAGGGGGAGAGGCGCAGGCGGTTACGCACGGGCCGCTCGAGGTCGGCAGCTTCATGCTCGCGCCGGACGGCAAGCACATCGTCGTGGCGATGAACGTCTTTCCGGACTGTGACAGTCTCGATTGCACCAAACGGCGGCTGGAAGAGCGCGCGACACAGAAGGACAACGGCCGCCTGTTCGACCGTCTGTTCGTGCGGCATTGGGACAGCTGGGCCAATGGCACGCGCTCGCAGCTGTTCGCCTATGCGCTGGATGAGCAAGGCATTGCCTGGGGCGCACCGGTGTCGCTCACGCAAGGCATTGATGCCGACGTGCCCTCCAAACCCTTTGGGGACGACAGCGAATGGAGCTTTACGCCCGACAGCCGCGCGCTGATCTTCACGACGCGCATTGCCGGCAGCAACGAGCCCTGGAGCACGAACTTCGATCTGTATCGGGTCGACATCGATGGCGCGACCCTGCCGCGCAATCTGACCGCCGCGAATCCGGCATGGGATGCCGGCCCTGCGGTATCGCCTGACGGCAGAACGCTGGCCTATCGCGCCATGAAGCGCCCGGGTTTCGAGGCCGATCGCTTCGGCATCATGCTCAAAGACCTCTCGAGCGGCGCTACGCGCGAGTTGCTGCCGAACTGGGATCGATCGTCGGCACTGCTGCGCTGGTCAGGCGACGGCCGGTTGCTCTATACGGTGGCTGATGAGGACGGACAGCGACGACTGTTCATGATCGATGTGGAGCGTGCGCGCATTGTGCCCCTGACAGACCAGGGTACGGTGCGCGGCTTCGATGTCGGACACGCCGGCGTCGTCTATGCGCTCGACTCGCTCGGGGCGGTGACACAACTGTTCCACATCGACGTGCGCAGCGGCCGCAGCGTGCAGTTTACTCACCACAATCAAGAGCGGCTCGCAGGCGTTGCCCTCGGCGATTACCAGCCATTCTCGTTCCGGGGCTGGAACGGCGACATCGTGCACGGCTACGTGGTCAAACCCGTCGGTTACCAGCCCGGGCGAAAATATCCGGTGCTATTGCTGATCCATGGCGGCCCGGAAAATTCATTGGCCAATGAATTCCATTACCGCTGGAACGCGCAAGCCTACGCCGGGGCCGGCTATGCCGTGGTGCTGATCGACTTTCACGGTTCGCTCGGATACGGCCAGGCGTTCACCGACGCGGTGCGCGGGCACTGGGGTGACCGACCGCTTGAGGATCTGCAGAAGGGCTGGAGTTACGCCCTCAGCGCCTTTCCGTATCTCGACGGCAGCCGCGCCTGCGCGCTCGGCGGCAGTTTTGGTGGCTACATGACCAACTGGATCGAAGGCAACTGGCGACTCGATGCGGCCGCGCCGTGGCGCTGCCTGGTCACGCATGAGGGCGTCTTCGACAGCCGCATGATGTATTACAGCAGTGACGAGCTCTGGTTCGAGGAGTGGGAGCACGAGGGTACTGCGTTTGCGCAGCCACAGAACTTCGAGCGCTTCAATCCTGTGGATCACGTGGCTGATTGGTCGGTGCCGATGCTGGTCATCCATGGCGGCCAGGATTTTCGTGTTCCGCTGGAGCAAGGCGTGGCCACCTTCACCGCCCTGCAGCGGCGCGGCATACCGAGCGAATTTCTGTACTTTCCCGATGAGAATCATTGGTTGTTGAAGCCGCAGCACGCACAGCGCTGGTTCCGCGCGGTGCAGGAGTGGCTTGCGAAATGGACGGCGTCCCCTTGAGGGGGCCGCTTCTGGGCGGCTCAGGGCGCGGCGCTGCGTGAGCGCTGTGCCTCGAGCGCCCAACGCACGTGTTCGCGCACCAGCGGCGAGGCATCCTCACGCCGCGCCTGCAGCGCCGCCCGTACGGCCGGGCTGCCTGGCGCGTTGCCGAGCGCTACCGCGATGTTGCGCAGCCAGCGCTCGTAGCCGATGCGGAAGATAGCCGAGCCGCGCATGCGCTGATCGAACTGCGCGGCGCTCCAGCCGAATAGCTCCGTGAGTCGCGGCGCATCCAAGCCGTGGCGAACTCGAAAATCGGGCTGCGCCGCCGCGCGCGCAAATTTGTTCCACGGGCAGACCAGCTGACAGTCGTCACAGCCGTAGATGCGATTGCCCATCAGCGGACGCAGCGCTTCAGGGATGGCTCCCTGGAGCTCGATCGTGAGGTACGAGATGCAGCGACGCGCGTCGAGCTGATAGGGCGCCACGATGGCGCCGGTAGGACAGGCGGGCAGGCAGGCCGTGCAGCTGCCACAGTGTGCACTGGCGGGCGCGTCGGGCGGCAACGGCAGGTCGGTGTAAATCTCGCCGAGGAAAAACCACGAGCCGGCATCGCGCGCAATGAGGTTGGTGTGCTTGCCGATCCAGCCGATGCCGGCATTGCGCGCCAGTGCCTTCTCGAGCACCGGCGCACTGTCGACGAAGACCCGATAGCCATGCGGTCCGGCGAGGGTGGCAATGGTCTCGGCTAGCTGACGTAGAGCCTTGCGCATGAGCTTGTGGTAGTCGCGGCCGAGGGCGTAGCGCGAGAGGTAAGCGAGCTGCGTCTGCGCCAGCACCTCGCCGGCGTCACGCCCATCGCCGGGCCAGTAGTTCATGCGCGCGCAGATCACGCGCAGCGTGCCGGGCAGGAGCTGCTCCGGGCGCGTGCGACGGCGGCCGTGCCGAGCCATGTAATGCATTTGTCCGTGCCAGCCGCGCCGCAGCCAGTCTTCGAGGTGCCGCTCATCTTCGGTCAGCACGATATCGGCAATGCCGATCGCATCGAAGCCTAGGGCGTGCGCCGCCGCCTCGATCGCGCGACGCAGCGCAGCTGCTGAATGGGTTAACTCATGCATGGGCATCTGGTCACGCTCAGTATAATCAAGCGATGTCCTCCCCCAACGATCTGTACTCCGCCGCGCAGGTGCGCGCGCTCGATGCATACGCGATTGCGCAGGGCACGGACGGATACACCTTGATGAGGCGGGCGGCCGAGGCCGCGCTGCGTGCGATGCGCAGCCGCTGGCCGACCGCCATGCGCATCACCGTCGTCGCCGGTGGCGGCAACAACGGCGGCGACGGCTATGTGCTGGCGCGTTTTGCGCAGGCGGCGGGGCTTGCCGTCGAGGTGCTCGCCGCGGTGCCGCCGGAAACGTTGCACGGCGATGCGAAGCGCGCCTGGGAGGAGTTTCGCGCCAGCGACGGTCGCATCCATGCCTTCGATGCGACGCTGCTCGCTGGGACGGAACTCATTGTCGATGCCTTGCTTGGAACCGGCTTGCGCGAACCCGTGCGGACGGCTTTGGCACGGGCGATTGAGGCGATCAACGCCTGCGGTCGGCCGGTGTTTGCGCTCGATCTGCCTTCGGGATTGAATGCCGACAGCGGCGCGGTCATGGGCACGGCGGTGCGCGCGGATTGCACGATCAGCTTCGTTGCGCTCAAGACCGGCCTGTTTCTCGGCGCCGGGCCCGAGCTGGTCGGTCGGCTCATTTTCGACGACCTTGAGGTGTCTGCGCCCGCGGAGGCGCGCTTCCAGCCGTTGCTCACGCGGCTGGTCGAGAGCGAGATCGCCCGCGCCTTGCCGCGTCGCAGCCGCGAGGCCAACAAGGGCGATTTCGGCCGGATCGTGCTTGTAGGCGGTGGACCGGGCATGCCCGGTGCGGTTCGACTGGCTGGCGAGAGTTGTCTGCGGGTCGGCGCCGGTCTCGTGACCGTCGCCACCGCCGTCGACAATCTCAACGCGGTCGTTGCCGGCCGACCGGAGCTCATCGTGCACGGCGTGCGGGATGCCGAGGAGCTCGCAGCGCTGCTCGAGCCGGCCGACGTCGTGGCGGTCGGACCGGGTCTCGGGCAGTCGGATTGGGCGAGATCGATGTTCGAGTGCGTCTTTGCCTGCGGCAAGCCGCTGATCGTCGATGCCGACGCGCTGAATCTGCTCGCCCGCAGCGGCCGGCCAGCGCCCGCCGGATCGGTGCTGACGCCGCATCCGGGCGAGGCCGGCCGGCTGCTGGGTAGCAATGCATCCGCCATTCAAGCCGATCGCCTGGCCGCCTTGCACGCATTGCAGGAGCGCCACGCCGGCTCGGTCATCGTTCTGAAAGGGGCTGGCACACTGGTCGGAGCGCACGGCCGGATACCGGCCCTGTGCGAGCGAGGCAACGCTGCGATGGCCGCGCCCGGCATGGGCGACGTGCTGACCGGGGCCATTGCGGGGATTCTCGGCCAATGCGGCGACGCCTGGCGGGCTGCGTGTGCCGGCGTGCTGGCGCACGCACTGGCGGGCGATGACCTCGCGCGCGAGCGCAGTCGCGGCATTCTGGCCCTCGAGCTGGCGGAGGCACTGAACCGCCGAGTCAACCTGTAGCGTGCGCAGCATCTGGTGGCTGCACAGCGCGGCGCATACCGCGCGACTTGCCGCAGCGCTCGCGCACGGCTGTCCGTGGGGCGAGCCGGGGCCGCGGCTATTGTTCCTGTCCGGGGAGCTCGGTGCGGGCAAGACCACGCTGGCAGCCGCGCTGCTTGCAGCGCTCGGCGTGGCTGAGACCGTTCGCAGCCCGAGCTACGCGTTACTCGAGACCTACCCGCTGCGCAAGGGGCTGGCCGTGCACCTCGATTGCTACCGCTTAAGCGATCCGCGCGAGCTCGAGCAACTCGGGCTGCGCGACTATTTCGGGCCCCATACGCTCTGGCTCGTCGAGTGGCCCGAGCATGCAGCCGCCGCGCTGCCCAAGCCGGACTTGGCTGTGCAGCTGACGGTGGCCGCCGACGGGCGGTGCGCCGAGATCGAGGCGCAGACGGCTGCCGGCGCTGACTGGCTGGCGCGGGTCGAGCGCTCCCTGCCATGTCACAGCTAAAATGAGCTTACTGACGTATCTGGCTAATAAAGCTTGAATATCTCCTAGGATCGACTTACATTTCCCGGCGCTTTCGATCGGAGGGAGGCAAGCGTTTGGCGTTACGCAGTCGAGGTCTCGAGGCGGCTATTCATGCGTGCATCTCATAAACCCGGTGCGCTGGCGGTGTCGCTGGCGGCCGCTGCAACGGCGCTGAGTGCCTGGTCGGCGTCGGGTAGCGCCCTCGCCGCCAACCATTCCAGTACGCCGCAAGTCCAGCTGCGGCGCGTCGAGTTGCAATCGAGCCCGGGAACCGCCCTGCTCACACTGTCACTGACCGCGCCCGTGGCGCGACATGTGTTTCGCCTGCACAGCCCCGAGCGCGTGGTCATCGATCTGCCCGATACGCGCTCGGCGACCTCGTGGCCGCCGCCTCCGGCCGGGGGCGCCGTGACGGCGATACGCGCGGGCAAGAGCGCGCCGCGCGGTCTGCGCCTGGTGCTCGATTTGAGCTCGCCGATGCAGCTGCAACAGCAGGCGCTGCGGGCCGGCGAATGGCAGCTGCGCATCGCCCTGCAATCAAGCGCCGGTGCCGCCGCGCCGCCGGCCTCGCCGGTGCAGCCGCCGCCGGCCTCGCCGGTGCAGCCGCCGCTGGCCTCACCGGTGCAGCCGCCGCCGGCCTCACCGGTGCAGCCGCCGCCGGTAGCGGTGCTGAGCGTTCGTGCCGCGCACGCACCGAGCGGCGCTGAGCGAGCGGTGGTCATCGCGGTCGATGCCGGGCACGGCGGCGACGATCCCGGTGCCAGTGGTGCGGCCGGTACGCACGAAAAGGACGTCACGCTCGCCATTGCACGGGCGCTGGCGGCGCGCATCAATCGAGCACCGGGCATGCGCGCGGTGCTGACCCGAGATGGCGACTATTTCGTCAATCTGGTCGAGCGCCGGCAGCGTGCCAAGGCCGCGCACGCCGACATGTTCGTGTCGATTCATGCCGATGCGATTCGTGACCGTGAGATCTCCGGCGCATCGGTCTACGTGCTCTCGGAGCGCGGTGCCTCGAGTCAGGCGGCCAAGATTCTCGCCGAAGAGCAGAACGCCGCAGATCTCAAAGGCGGCATCTCGCTCTCGGAGCTGAAGCCGGAACTGCGCTCAGTGGTGCTGAATCTTTCGCAGAGCGAGAGCATCGGGGAGAGTTCGGAAGCGGCCGACCGCGTGCTGAATGCATTGGACGGGGTGGGAGCGGTGCGCAAGCGCGAAGTACAGCAGGCCGCGTTCGTGGTGCTCAAATCGCCCGACATTCCCTCGATGCTCATCGAGACCGCCTACATCTCCAATCCTGCCGAGGAGCGCCTGCTGCGCACGCCGTCCCACCAGCAGCGGCTCGCGGAGGCGATTTTCGCCGGTATCGGCAGCTATTTTCGGAAGTTTCCACCCGAAGGCAGTCTGTTCGCGCACGTGCGCGACTCGAACGGGCAGCTCGCAGAGCCGCTCGCGCGTAACGGCTCATAACTCGCGGCTCGTCGCAGCGCGAGCTGCGACTGCTTGCCGCCCCCTGCCTGCGGTTCCGCGGGCCGCGGCCGCCTGCTGCACGTACGTGTAAACTGCGGCACTTTCGCAGCCTGGGGCGCGCATGCCGATCCGGGTCCTTCCTCCCAATCTCATTGATCAGATCGCCGCCGGCGAGGTCATCGAACGTCCGGCCTCGGTGGTCAAGGAGCTGTTCGAGAATGCGCTCGACGCCGGCGCACGCCGCATCGACATTGATGTCGAGGGCGCGGGTCTGGGTCTGATTCGTGTGCGCGACGACGGCTGCGGGCTTGCGCCTGAGGAGCTGGCCTTGGCACTCGAGCGCCACGCCACCAGTAAGATCGCGACACTCGAGGATCTCGAAGCCATCGCCAGTTTTGGGTTTCGCGGCGAGGCGCTGCCATCGATCGCCTCGGTGGCTCGCTTCAGGCTGATCTCCCGGCGCGTCGATCTCGAGCAGGCCTGGGAACTCTCGGTGGAGGGCGGCATTCGCTCGCCGCTCAAGCCGGCTGCGCATCCGGTCGGTACGAGTCTGGAAGTGCGCGATCTCTTCTACAACGTACCGGCGCGGCGCAAATTCGTGCGCAGCCCGAGCACGGAATTCGGTCATATCCTGCGGCAGGTCGAGCGACTGGCGCTCGCGGCCAGCTCCGTGGCGGTGCGGCTGCGGCACAACGGCCGCGAGATCCTGAATCTCCCTGCGGCCCATGAGCCGCAAGCGATCGAGCAGCGTCTCGATCGCATCATCGGGCCCGAATTTCGCAGCCGCGCGATGCGCATCGATCACAGTACCGGCGCGCTCGCCCTCTCGGGCTGGCTCGGACTGCCCACCGCGGCGCGCGCGCAGCCGGATCGCCAGTTCTGGTTCGTGAATGGCAGGGCAGTGCGCGATCGCCTGCTCGGCAACGCCGTTCGGCTCGGGTTTCGGGATGTTCTTTATCAGGGCCGTCATCCGAGCTACGTGCTGCATTTGACGCTCGATCCGCGGCAGATCGACGTCAACGCGCATCCGGCCAAGCTCGAGCTGCGCTTCCGCGACAGTCGCGCGGTGCATGACAGTGTGTTCCGAAGCATTGAGGGCGCGCTTGCGAGCACCCGGCCAACCGCCGGCCTGCCGGCGGCGACCCAGATCATGACCGGCCTCACGCAATCCCCTGCGCCGACCGCATCGAGCGATGCCGCCGGCGTGACGGGCAGTCAGGCCGCGCACTCGCCGACGCAAGGCACCGGCACATTCACCTTTGAGCCTGCCAGGCCTGAGTCCGGCAGTGCCTCATGGGAGAGTGCGCGCAGTTATGCCCGCAGCAGCTTTGCGGCACTGCAGGCGCTGTCGGTCAGTGAGCTCGAGCGCCAAGCGCACCCGCTGGGTGTGCCGATCGCCCAGCTGCACGGCCTTTACATCCTGGCCCAGAGCCGTGAGGGCTTGATCGTGGTCGATACGCACGCGGCTCATGAGCGCGTGCTGTACGAGCAGCTCAAGTCTCAATACGACGCCGCAATGCCGGCCGCGCAGTTGCTGCTCGAACCGCTGCCGCTGACAGCCGCTGAGCATGAGATCGAGGCGCTGCTGGCCGAGCGCGCCGATCTCGAGCGGCTCGGCTTCGGCCTGTACCGCGAGGGACCCGAACGTTTGCTGCTGCGCCAGGTGCCCGCGCTGCTCGCTCGCAGCGACGTCGTCAGACTGCTGTGCGATCTGGCGCGCGAGCTGGTCGGCGGCGAGGGCGCAGTCCACCTCGACGGCGCTGCTCACCGCGTACTCGGCAGCATCGCCTGCCGAATCGCGATTCGCGGCCAGCACTCGCTGAGCCTCGCGGAGATGGACGCCCTGCTGCGTCAGATGGAGCAGACCGATCGCGCGAGTCAGTGCAACCACGGGCGGCCGACGTGGATGCGGCTGTCGCTGCGCGAGATCGATCAACTGTTCCTGCGGGGACGCTGATGTCGGCGGCGGCGCCGCCGCTGCTGGTGGTGCTTACGGGGCCCACCGGTACCGGCAAGAGCGCATGCGCATTGGCGCTGGTGGAGCATCTCTCAGCGCAGCGGCCGGTCGAGATCGTGAGCGTCGATTCGGCGCAGGTTTACCGCGGCATGGACATCGGCACGGCCAAGCCGGAGGCTGCGATCCGCGAGCGCGTGCCGCACCATCTGATCGACATTCGCGATCCAGCGCAGAGCTATTCCGCCGGGGATTTCGTGCGCGAGGCGCGTTCGGCCGTCGCCGCTATTCATGCGCGCGGTGCGCTGCCGCTGTTAGTCGGCGGCACCATGCTGTATCTGCGGGCGCTGCGCGAGGGTCTGGCGGGGCTGCCGGAGGCTTCGCCGGAAGTACGCCGGCAGATCGATGCGCTGGCTGCCGAGCGCGGCTGGGCCGCCGTGCATGCCGAATTGAGCGACGTCGACCCCGCTGCGGCGGCCCGCATCGCACCGCAGGATGCGCAGCGACTGCAACGCGCGCTTGAAGTCTACCGGCTCACTGGCGTGCCGATCTCACGCTGGCAGCAGCGCACGCAGCCGCCGCAGGCGCAATACCGCTGGATGCGCTATGCGCTCTGGCCAAGCGCGCGCGAGCAACTGCGTCAGCGCTTGCAGTCGCGCTTCGAAGCAATGCTTGCCGCGGGTTTGGTGGATGAGGTGCGGGCCTTGTATGCGCGCGGGGATCTGACGCCGCGTCATGCATCCATGCGCGCGGTCGGCTATCGGCAGCTGTGGCTGCACTGCGCCGGTGAACTTAAGCTCGCGCAGGCCTCCGCGATGGCCGTCGCCGCGACGGCGCAGCTCGCCAAGCGGCAGCTCACATGGCTGCGCCGTGAGCGCGAGATGACGCTACTTGGCGACACATCTGTAGGAATTGTGGAGACTCTCGCAGAGCAAATTTCTGCTGCCTCTCGCGCATGACCGCTGCGACCCGGGGTGCTAGAATTAATCACAATGTGTCGCATCCCCACGGGGCTGCCAACGTGGCAGTGCCCACCCGCTATTGCATAGCTGAAGTTTAACAGCAGAGCCGCTTGAAAAATAAGGAGAAACCCATGGCCAAAGGCCAATCTTTACAAGACCCCTTCCTGAACGCTCTACGCAAAGAACACGTTCCAGTGTCGATCTATCTCGTCAATGGCATCAAACTGCAGGGCCAGATCGATTCGTTCGATCAATTCGTGGTGCTGCTGAAGAATACCGTGAGCCAAATGGTCTACAAGCATGCGATCTCCACCGTCGTGCCGGCGCGCGCCGTGCGTCTGGCCGTGGAGGAGGGCGCGACGGCGGAGACTGCGGCGGATTGATGCGAAGGTACGGACAAAGGCATGTACGAGCGCCCGCGCGCCGCTGAGCGTGCATTGCTCGTGCGCCTGGGGCTGGGCGCTGCAGTCGAGCCCGAGGATCTCGAGGAATTCGCACAACTGGCCCGTTCCGCCGGCGCGCTGCCAGTGGCCTGCATCACCGGACGTCGCGCTCGGCCCGATCCGCGCTATTTCGTCGGCAGCGGCAAAGCGGCTGAAATCGCCGAGACGGCGCGCGCACAACAGGCTGACATCATCCTGGTCGATCATGCGCTCTCACCCAGCCAGGAGCGCAATCTCGAACAGTTGAGCGGCTTGCGCGTACTGGACCGCAGCGGATTGATCCTGGATATCTTTGCTCAGCGCGCACGCAGCTTCGAGGGCAAACTCGAAGTCGAACTGGCGCAGCTCAAACATCTTGCGAGCCGCCTGGTGCGCGGTTGGACGCACCTGGAGCGGCAAAAAGGCGGCATCGGCCTGCGCGGGCCGGGCGAAACGCAGCTCGAGACGGATCGACGCCTGCTCGCTGACCGCGTGCGCTCGTTGACGCGCCGCCTCGAGCGTCTCAAGCAGCAACGCGAAACCGGTCGCAACGCGCGCGCGGAAATCCCGGTGCCGGCGGTGGCGCTGGTCGGATATACCAATGCCGGCAAATCGACGCTGTTTCGCGCTCTAACGGGCAGCGACGTCTACATCGCCGATCAACTGTTCGCGACGCTCGATCCGACCGTGCGACGGCTGCATCTGCCGGGTGGTGCGGTGGTGGTGCTTGCCGATACGGTCGGATTCATTCGCGAGCTGCCGCATGAGCTCATCGCCGCCTTTCAATCCACTCTGCAGGAGGCGCGCGGCGCGCAGCTGCTGCTGCACGTCGTCGATGCCAGCGATTCTCGTCGCGACGAGCACGTCGAACAGGTCGACAAGGTGCTGCAGCAAATCGGCGCGGGCGATATCCCGCAGCTGCGCGTGTACAACAAGATCGATCGGGTCGGTGTCGAGGCGCAATTGGAGCGCGATGCGCAGGGCCGGGCCGCCGCCGTNTGGATCGGGGCCGCAGCGGGCTTGGGTCTGGAATCGCTGCGGGATGCGATCTCCGAGCGGCTGGCGCTGCAGGTTCAGCGGCTGTGGCTGCATTTGCCGCCAGGTGCGGGCGCGTTGCGGGCCAGACTGTACGCCGGCGGCGTGGTGCGCGAGGAGCGCTCGCTCGAGGATGGAGCGCTCGAGCTGTTGGTGGACTTGCCCGCGCCGGAGTTGATTATCTGGGCCGCGCTGCCCGGGGTCCGCTTGCTCGAGGCTCAGCCGCGACCGGGCCTCATGCCTTGTGCCGCTCTTGACCCCTACCTAGAATCGCAATTGCCCGCCGCGATCGTGCGCTGCTGAGCGCGCAGTACTGGACAGCAGACACCGGCTCCTCGATATGGCATGGAATCAACCCGGCGAAGAGAAGAAGCGCCCGCCGCCGCGGGGTGCGCCGGATAACGCGTCGTTGGATGAACTGCTGCGGCGTCTGCGCCGGCAGGTGCAGCAGCTCTGGCGTCCGGGCAGCAATCGCGCCACCGCGGCGCTGGCCTTGGTGCTGCTGATCGCAGCCCTCTGGCTCATCAGCGGCTACTATCAGATCAGCCCGTCCGAGCGCGGCGTGGTGCAGCGCTTCGGTCGCTACGTCACCATCGAGCAGCCCGGCCACGGCTGGCACTGGCCCTGGCCGATCGAGACCATGACCAAGCTCGATGTCACGCGCATCGAGGCGCTCGACTCCAAGGCGCTGATGCTGACCGACGATGAGGGTCTGATCGACGTGAGCTGGTCGGTCCAGTATCGCATCGCCGATCCGCTGAAATTTCTATTCCAGGTGCGCGACCCGCAGGAGAGCTTGCGCCAGGCGAGCGAGACGATAATGCGCGAGCTGGTTGCCGCCAGCTCGCAGGCTTCGCTGGCCGATGGCGAAGCGCGTCCGCGCGTCGCCGCCACCGCGCGCGGCCGCATCCAGCAGGCGCTGGATACCTACGGTGCAGGCGTTAATCTGGTTGGCGTCAATCTGGCCGATGTGCGCTTGCCCGACCCGGTTCAGTCCGCGCAGCGCGATGCTGTCAAAGCCGCCGAGGATCGACAGCACGCGCGCGCCGACGCCGAAGCGTACAGGAGCGACATCGTACCCAAGGCGCAGAGCGCAGCACAACGACAGCTCAGCGACGCGCAGGGCTATGCGACGCAGACGCGAGCCGCCGCCGAGGGCGAGGCACAGCGCTTCACGCAGTTGGCGCAGGCCTACGCCCGGGCTCCCGCAGTGACCCGCAGCCGCATGTATATCGACACGATGGAGAGCATCCTGGCGCATGCGCACAAGCTCATCATCGACACCAAGAGCGGCACCGGCAGCACGATCTATGTGCCGCTCGACAAGCTGGCCGAAGCGATCCGCAACGGCAGCAGGGAGTCCGCTGCGCCTGCTGCGCTAGCCGGCCCGGCAGCGGCCGCGGCCGCATCGGCCGGCGGCGCGGGCGATTCCAGCGACGATGCACGCAACCGCGAGCGGCCGGAGCGGTGATGGCGCTGCGCCTGCTCACTGCGTTGGGGGTCGCAATCGTTGCCATGCTGCTGTGGCGCTCGGTGTTTGTGGTCGATGAGAGCGAAGTAGCGCTGATCACGCGCTTCGGACAGACCCAGCCTGCCACCTATGGCCCTGGAGCTCACCTGAAGTTGCCGCTCGATGCAGTCCACAAGTTCGATCGCCGGCTCATTACCCACGCCTTCCTTGGCGAGAGCTTCCTGTCGCAGGATCAAAAGTCGCTGACCGTCGATTTTTATTTGAGATGGCGACTATTGGACCCAGCGCGGTTTCTCCAAGCCACCGGCGGGGATGAAGATGCCGCGGGGGCGCGCCTGGCCGATGTCGTGCGCGGCCAGATCAGATCCTCGCTGGCAGCCGCGCCACTGTCGGCGCAAATTGCCGCGGCCGGTCCAGCCACCGGCGCTCTGCGCCTCGAGGCGCTGCGCGCTCCGGCGGCAACGCTCGGAGTGGAGCTCGTGGATGGACAGCTGCAGCGCATCGATCTGCCCGACGACGCTACCAACGTGCTGTATCAGCGTATGCAGCAGAAGTTGATCGGCCAGGCGCAGCAGCTGCGTGCGCAGAGCAGCGCGGAGGCCGACAAGATTCGGGTCGACGCCGAGCATGCGCGCGCCCAGACGCTGGCGGATGCGACGCGCGAAGCGCAGCGCATTCGCGGCGAGGCCGACGCGGCCGCAGCGGTGACCTACGCCAAGGCATATGGCGCCAACCCGGAATTCGCGGCTTTTACCCGCTCTTTGCAGGCCTACAAGAACGCCTTAGGCCGCGACGGCGACATTCTGGTGCTTTCGCCCGAGGGCGAGTTTTTCAAATATCTGCACAGCGCTAGCGGGCGCTAGTTGCTTTCCAAGGTGAACCGTGGGGCTCGATTGGACTGATTTCTTTGCTGCGTTGGCGATTGTCTGCATCATCGAGGGAGTCATGCCCTTCATCAACCCGCTAGGTATGAAGCGCCTGCTCGGGAAACTTGCCTCCATGGAAGAGCGGCAGCTGCGTCTCGGTGGCCTGTTCAGCATGGCTGTGGGTCTGATCATTCTGTTCCTGGTGCGCTGATGGGGCGCTTCGTCATCATCATCGGCATGCAGTGGGGCGATGAAGGCAAGGGCAAGATCGTCGATCTGCTGACCGAGCGCGCCGCTGCCGTGGTGCGCTTCCAGGGCGGCCACAATGCCGGTCATACGCTCGTCATCGACGGCCGCAAGACCGTTCTGTCGTTGATTCCGTCGGGCGTTCTGCGCGAGGACGTGCTGTGCCTGATCGGCAACGGCGTCGTGCTGTCGCTCGAAGCGCTGTTTCGCGAATGCGACATGCTGCGGGCGCAGGGCGTGCCGGTGCTGGAGCGATTGCGCATTTCTCCGGCCTGCCCGCTGATCTTGCCCTCGCATGTGGCGCTCGACCGCGCGCGCGAGGCGGCGCGCGGTATCCATGCGATCGGCACGACCGGCCGCGGCATCGGTCCAGCCTACGAAGACAAGGTCGCACGCCGCGCAGTGCGCGTGGCCGATCTGTTTCAGCGCGACCGCTTCGCCTCGAAACTCGGCGAAATGCTCGACTTTCACAATTTCGTCCTGCAGCGCTATTTCGGCCAGCCGGCGCACGATTTCCAGCGTACGCTCGATGAGCAGCTGGCGTTCTGCGAGCGGCTGCGGCCGCTGCTGCGTGACATCACCGATGAGCTGGCGCGGCTGCGTACCCGCGGGGCAAACGTGTTGTTCGAAGGGGCGCAGGGGGCGATGCTCGATGTGGACGTCGGCACCTATCCGTACGTGACTTCATCCAATACGACCGCCGGCGGTGCGGCCACCGGCACCGGCATCGGCCCGCGCGCCTTCGATCATGTGCTCGGGATTGTGAAGGCCTACGCCACCCGCGTCGGCGCCGGACCTTTTCCGACGGAGTTATTCGACGATGATGGCGCGCACTTGTCGCGTGTCGGTAACGAGTTCGGATCGGTGACCGGCCGTCGCCGCCGCTGCGGCTGGTTCGATGTCGTCGCGCTGCGCCGCTCGGTGCTGCACTCGAGCGTCTCTGGTCTGTGCATGACCAAGCTCGACGTTCTGGACGGGCTCGAGACCATCCGCATCTGTGTCGGATATCGTGTGGGTGGCGAGGTCCTGGCCGGCGCACCGCTGTTCGCCGATGCTTATGCCGACGTCGAGCCGGTGTATGAGGAGGTGCCAGGATGGCATGAGAGCACCGTTGGCCTGCGCGAACACGCGGCCTTGCCGCTGAACGCGCGCCGCTACCTCGACCGCATCCAGGAGCTGATCGAGGTGCCGCTGGATCTGATCTCCACCGGTGCGGCTCGGGATCAGACCATCGTGCTGCGCCATCCGTTTGGCCCCTGAGAGCACGGGCCGCGGCGCGGATCACATCTCGAGGAACATCGTGTGCAAACGCCGCGATTCATCGCGGCTTAAAGCCTCGAGCGCATCCTTGAGCGGCTCGGGCTTGCCGAATGCGTAGCCCTGCGCGTAATCGACGCCGAGTTTGCGCACGGCATCGGCGATCGCCTGAGTCTCGACGAATTCGGCCACGGTATCGATGGCAAAGCCCTTGGCGAGCTCCACGATCGCGCGCACGGTCACCTGCGAGCGTGTGTTGGTGAGGATGTCGCGCACAAAGCTGCCATCGATCTTCACGCGCGCGATATCCAAGCTCTTGAGGTTGGTGAGCGAGTTCGCTCCGGTGCCGAAGTCATCCAACGCCAGCCGGCAGCCCATGGTGTTGAGGCGGTGGATCATGTCGTTGGCACGGGCCAGGTTGGTGACGGCGGCCTGCTCGGTGATTTCGACCGTGACGCTGCCGTGCGGTAGATCGGCGGCCTTGAGCTGGTCGGTGAAGCGGAGGATGAAGGCCTCATCGCCGATCGACTGACCGGATACGTTGATCGATATGCTGATGCCGCGGCTCTTGAGCACGCTGCGGTAGGGGGTCAGCGTCTGCAGTGCACGCTCGGCCACCCAGCGATCGACCGTGGGCAGCAGCTGGTAGCGCTGTGCGGCATTGATCAGCGATCCGGGAGCAATGATCTCGCCGTCCGCAGCGCGCAGTCGCAGCAGGATCTCGAAGCTTCCGGGCAGCTCAGTATTCTGCAGCGGTACGATCGGCTGCGCATACAGCAGCAGGCGGTCGGACTTGAAGGCCGAGCGCAGCTGACCGACGGCGATCACATCCTCGTGACGACGCATCATGCTGTCGTCTTCGCAGGCATAGAGCTCGACCCGGTTGCGCCCTCGTTTCTTGGCGCTCTTGCAGGCGAGCTCGGCCGCGGCCAGCGCGCGCGCGAAGCCCTGCGGCATATCCACCAGCGCGGCGACGCCGCAGCTGACCGAAACATCGACGGCTTCCTGCGCCGGTCCGATGGCGATGCGCGCGGCGGCAGCCTGTAGTTGCGCCGCGACCTTGGCGGCAGCGTGCGTGTCGGTAGCGGACAGTATGACGGCAAAGCGGTCGCCGGAGATGCGGCCCGCGACCGCTCCGGCCGGCAGCAGCGGCGGCGCCATAAGATCGGCGATGCGCACGATCAACTCATTGCCGAGCTCGAAGCCGTGCAGCTCGTTGATCACGTGCATGTGATCGACATCGATATAGATGACACTCGCGACCGAGGCCTTGCTGTCGGCCGCCAGTCGGCCGTACATCTGCTCGAGCCCGTCGCGCGTGTGCAACCCGGTCATCAGATCGAACTGCGTCTCGATGATGGCGGCGGTCTGGCGCCCGAGATGCCGGGCCAGGAAAACGTGGCGTGCGAGGTAGTCGGCCGCCTGCGGCGGATTGAAGAAGGCCAGCACGCCGATCACCTCGCCCGTGTCGCGCACGACCGGGACTGACAGGATCTTGCAGCGCGCGGCCGCACCGCCAGTGCGCCCGGCGCCGTTGCCGTTGACAATCAGGGGTCGGTTCTGGCGCTGAGCCCAGGTGATCAAGTGCTGCTGCGTTTGCTGGCACGCATCGCGCAACTCGTGCGAGCCGGAACGGTCGCGTTCCACATGAATGCGCTTGTCCGGCACGATCAGCACGCCGTAAGCGCTCTCGAGCCGCTCGGTCGCCGCGCTCAGCAATTCCTCGAGAATCCGCCGGTCGTCGCTGGCGCCTTTGAGCGAGCTCGTCAGCTTGAACAGCCATTCGAGCTCTGACGAGCGCTCGGTCAGAGTGTGGATGCGTCGATCGTCCGGTACAGCCGTGGCGAGCTCGCGACGCACGCAGTCGAGCAGCGGCTTCAACCGCTGCGCGCTGCCGGCGGCTGCGGCCACCGGCAGCCGTACGCAGAACACACCGAGCAGACTGCCGTCGCTCTGCTCGAGCGGAATGGCCGATAGACAGGCGCCGTCACGGCGCGCGAGCGCGGTCGGCGTGCGCTGCATGGTGTTGCACCAGCCCAAGGCCCGCAGGGACTGTGCCACGGCCCTCGTGTCGAGCTCGCCGCTACGGCCGCGCACGCGCAGCTTGCCATCGAGCAGGCACACTGCGCTGACGTCCTTAAGCAGGTTAGTTGCCAGCTGCACGTACGAGGCAAACATGGCATCCACGGACGGCGCGGCTTCGATGGCTTTGTCCACCCCTCTAACACTCCTTCGGCTGCACCGTCCGGTGCGCCTCAGTGGAAGTTAACGGCAGCAGTGCGCACGACAGGAGTGCGATCGCAGCTGCCCTGAAGGAAGTGAGCACTGCCTCACAAGCGACTGGAGCACTAGCTAAGCTGCTGAAAAATCAATCGATATGGATTGCGGTCCGACGATCCAGTCGGCAGTGGCATCTGAGCGCAGCGGCTGTCATAATTTCCACGTGGTCGTCGAGCGCTAGATCGAACAAATCAGCGGTAAGGCCTTTAGCGATCGGCGTCCGCTCACCTCCACTCGGGGACCATGATGACCGGCCATTGAGCGGACGGCTTTCCCGTGTTGTTCGCGCAACGGCGGCACGTTGATGCAGTAGGTATTTTGGCCCGCCGCACCGTACTCAAGGAGCACACCGATGGATGTCCGCGCCGCGATTGCCATTGAAGCTGGTAAGCCCTTGTCGATCGAGACCGTGCAGCTGGCTGGTCCCAAGGCCGGCGAAGTATTGGTCGAGATCATGGCCACCGGCATTTGCCATACCGACCTGTACACGCTCTCGGGCGCCGATCCGGAAGGGCTGTTCCCGAGCATCCTGGGGCACGAGGGTGCCGGCGTCGTGCGCGAAGTCGGAGCCGGCGTGAAGTCCCTCAAGGTCGGGGATCACGTGATTCCGCTCTACACTCCGGAATGCCGCGAGTGCAAGTCCTGCACCAGCCGTAAAACCAACCTCTGCACCCAGATCCGTGCGACGCAAGGCAAGGGCCTGATGCCCGACGGCACCAGTCGATTCTCGTTCAAGGGCAAGCCGGTGCTGCATTACATGGGTTGTTCCACGTTTGCAAACTACACCGTGCTGCCCGAGATTGCGCTCGCCAAGGTGCGCGAGGATGCGCCATTCGACAAGATCTGCTACATCGGCTGCGGTGTCACGACCGGCATCGGCGCGGTCATTTTCACCGCCAAGGTCGAGCCCGGCGCCAATGTGGTGGTGTTCGGATTGGGCGGCATTGGCCTGAACGTCATTCAAGGCGCCAAGATGGTGGGCGCCGACAAGATCATCGGTGTGGATCTCAACCCGAAGCGCGAGCCGCTGGCGCGCAAATTCGGTCTGACCCACTTCGTGAACCCCAAGGAAATCAAAGGCGAGCTCGTGCCGTATCTCGTGGAGCTGACCGGCGGCGGCGCCGACTATAGCTTCGAGTGCGTGGGCAGTACGCAACTCATGCGCCAAGCGCTCGAATGCTGCCATCGCGGCTGGGGCGTTTCTACCATCATCGGCGTCGCGGCCTCCGGACAGGAGATCTCGACTCGGCCGTTCCAGTTGGTGACGGGGCGCAAGTGGCAGGGTACGGCCTTCGGCGGTGCACGCGGCCGCACCGATGTGCCGAAGATCGTCGACTGGTATATGGAGAAGAAAATCAATATCGACGATCTGATCACACACAAGCTGCCGTTGGAGCGCATCAACGAGGGCTTTGATTTGATGACGCGGGGAGAATCGATCCGCAGCGTCGTCATCTACTGAGAACCGCCGACGGCCGGGCGCATTCCAGCCNGCCCCCGGCCGACTGGAACACGGCGGTACGGGCCACGATCGCAGCGCACGCTTGTGAGTCGGCGCCACCGGACATGACAGACGCTAGTTTTCACTGGGACGATCCGCTGCAACTCGATCAGCAGCTCACGAGCGAGGAGCGGCTGGTGCGGGATGCCGCGCGCGACTATGCACAGTCGGCGTTGGCCCCGCGCGTGCTCGAGGCCTTCCGCAACGAGCGCACCGATGTGCAGATATTTCGTGAGATGGGCGCGCTGGGCATGCTTGGATCGACGTTGGCCGCACAGTACGGCGGCGCCGGTCTCAATCAGGTCAGCTATGGTCTGATCGCGCGCGAAGTCGAGCGGGTCGATTCCGGTTACCGATCCATGATGAGCGTTCAGTCCTCGCTCGTGATGTTGCCGATCTTCGCCTTCGGTACCGAGCCGCAGCGGCGTAAGTGGCTGCCGCCTTTGGCCCGTGGCGAGCTCGTCGGCTGCTTCGGCCTCACGGAACCCGGCCACGGCTCGGATCCGGCGGGCATGGTCGCGCGCGCGCGACGCGTCGCCGACGGCTACCGTCTGACCGGTTCCAAGACCTGGATCACGAACAGTCCGATCGCGGATGTGTTCGTGGTCTGGGCCAAGACCGATGACGGGGAGATCCGCGGCTTCCTGCTCGAAAAGGGATCGAAGGGTCTGTCAGCGCCGGCGCTGCACGGCAAGGTCGGACTGAGAACCTCGGTGACCGGCCAGATCGTCATGGACGACGTTTGGGTCGGCGAGGACGGTCTGTTGCCCGGTGCCAGCGGGCTCAAGGGACCGTTCACCTGCTTGAATTCGGCGCGCTACGGTATCGCCTGGGGCGCGCTGGGCGCGGCAGAATTCTGCTGGCACACCGCGCGCCAGTACGTACTCGATCGTCATCAGTTCGGCCGGCCGCTCGCCGCCAATCAGCTGGTGCAGAAGAAACTAGCCGACATGCAGACCGAGATCACGCTGGGACTGCAGGCGTGCCTGCGCTTCGGGCGCATGAAAGACGAGAACAGCGCATCGCCCGAAATCACCTCGCTGCTCAAGCGCAACTCCTGCGGCAAGGCGCTGGATATCGCGCGCGTGGCGCGCGACATGCTGGGCGGTAACGGCATCTCCGACGAATTCGGCGTGATCCGCCACGTCGTGAATCTCGAGGTCGTGAACACCTACGAGGGGACGCACGACATCCACGCGCTGATCCTCGGACGCGCACAGACCGGCATCCAGGCGTTCTGCTAGCGCGTCACGGACTCTGCGGCGCATCCTTCAGCGCTTCGACCTGGATGGCCAGCCTGACCTTGCCGGTCGGAATCGACTGTGGAATGCCGTAGCCGATACCGAAGTCGGTACGGTCAATCTCGGCGGAGGCATCCGCGCCGCACACTTCGCGCTTGAGCATCGGATGCATGATGCACTTGAATGATGCGATCTTGAGGTCGACCGGCTTGGTGACCCCATGCAGCGTCAGCATGCCATGCACCGCCACCGGCGTGTCGCCGCTGAACTCGATGCTGTTGCTCTGATAGGCCGCCGTCGGATATTTCTCGACATCGAACATGTCCGGGCTCTTGGCGTGGATGTTGAGCTTTTCATGGCCGAAATCGATCGAGGTCGTGTCGACCGTAATGTCGATGCTGCCGCTTTTGGCCGCACGATCCAGGGTGACGGTGCCGCTGGTGCGATCAAACTTGCCGCGCCAGATCGAAATGCCACCGATGTGCGGCGCCTCAAAGCTCGGGTAGGTGTGATTGGGATCGACGGTGTAGTGCTCGACCGCGGCGTTGGCTTCGGCCGCAAGCAGCCAGGTGATCGGCAGGCAGAATTTGACAAACATTCATGAACTCCAGCGCAGCGGGGACGCAGGCCAGTCGGGCCGCAGCATAGAAGAAAGAGTATTGAGTGAATAGATGGCATAATTGGCTGCAGACCGTCACTGCCGGTCCGCCATGATGCCGTGTTCGCAGTGCAATCATTTTGGGGAAGATCATGGCTGTTCCAGCCGCTGCGGGATCGATGTTGCGCTCGGCACTCGCGCTCGAGCAGCCACTGCAAGTGGTCGGCGCCGTCAACGCCTACACCGCGCGTCTGGCGCAGGCCTGCGGCTATCGCGCCATTTATCTTTCCGGCGGGGGCGTGGCCGCCAATTCGCTCGGTCTGCCCGATCTGGGCATCAGTACGATGGACGATGTGCTCACGGACATCCGGCGCATCACGGATGCGTGCGCACTGCCGCTGCTGGTCGATGCCGACACGGGTTGGGGCGGTGCCTTCAATATCGCGCGCACCGTCAAAGCGTTCATAAAATCCGGCGCGGCGGGCCTGCATATCGAGGATCAGGTGCAGTCCAAGCGCTGCGGCCACCGCCCGGGCAAGGAGATCGTTTCGCAGCAGGAAATGGTCGACCGCGTCAAGGCGGCCGTGGATGCCCGCACCGATGCGAGCTTCGTGATCATGGCGCGCACCGATGCCTTGGCCGTCGACGGCCTCGAGCGCGCCATCGAGCGCGCGATCGCCTGCGTGCAGGCGGGCGCCGACATGATCTTTCCGGAGGCGATGACCGAGCTGGCGATGTATCGGCGCTTCAAAGATGCCGTGCGCGTACCGGTCCTGGCCAACATCACCGAGTTTGGACACACGCCGCTCTATACGCGTGAGGAGCTGCGATCGGTTGGAGTGGATATCGTGCTTTATTGCTGTTCGGCATATCGCGCCATGAACGCCGCAGCGCTGGCTACCTACCAGGCGATTCGGCGCGACGGTACGCAGAAGAACCTGCTCTCGTCGATGCAGTCTCGCGAAGACCTCTATCGCTATCTCGACTATCACGCCTATGAAGAGAAGTTGGATCGACTGTTCGCGGCCGGCAAGGTCGAGTCGGCTAAAGTGCAGAGCTAACACAGGATGCGTGCGATGAATGAAGCTGCAAGCACTCCCAAACCAAAGAAATCAGTGGCCCTTTCGGGGGTCATCGCCGGTAACACGGCGCTGTGCAGCGTGGGCCGCAGCGGCAATGATCTGCACTACCGCGGCTACGATATTCTTGAGATTGCGACCACCTGCGAGTTCGAGGAGATCGCGTATCTGCTGGTGCACGAAAAGCTGCCGAATGCCGCCGAGCTCGCGGGCTACCGGCGCAAGCTCGCCGCGTTGCGTGGCCTGCCCTCGGGACTGAAGAGCGTACTGGAAACTCTGCCCGCGTCCTGCCAGCCCATGGATGTGCTGCGGACTGGCGTCTCGACGCTCGGCTGCCTTATCCCTGAGCAGGCCGGGTTTCCGCTCGAGGGAGCACGGGACCTGGCCGATCGTCTGCTCGCCTGTCTGGGCTCGATGCTGTGTTATTGGCTGCATTTCAGCCGCGACCGGCGGCGCATCGAGCTGGAAACGGACGATGAGTCCATTGGCGGGCATTTTCTGCGCCTCTTGCACGGTCGGCAGCCCTCGGCCGAATGGGTCAGGGCCATGCATACCTCCCTGATCCTCTATGCCGAGCACGAGTTCAATGCCTCGACCTTCACCGCCCGCGTCATCGCCGGCACCGGTTCGGACCTGTATTCGTGCGTCTGCGGCGCGATCGGCGCGCTGCGCGGACCCAAGCACGGCGGTGCCAACGAGGTGGCGTTCGAAATCCAGAGCCGCTATCGGACCCCGGACGAGGCGGAGGCGGATATCCGACGGCGAGTGGCCAATAAGGAGGTCATCATCGGCTTCGGTCATCCGGTCTACACCATTTCCGATCCCCGCAACGTCGTGATCAAGGAAGTCGCACGGGGGCTCTCGCGCAGCGCTGCCGAGGCCAATTTGTTTGCGATCGCCGCGCGACTGGAGGCGGTCATGAAGGAGACCAAGAACTTGTTTCCGAACCTCGACTGGTTCTCGGCCGTGTCCTATCACCTCATGGGCATCCCGACGGCCATGTTCACGCCGTTGTTCGTGATGGCGCGCACCAGCGGTTGGGCGGCGCACGTCATCGAGCAGCGGCTCGACGGCAAGATCATCCGGCCCAGTGCCAATTACATCGGACCTGAAGTGCAGAAATTCGTGCCGCTGGCGCAACGCGCCTGAGGCCAGCATGACTGCCGACATCAAATCAGCCGAGCGGCCCGCTCCCGATGCGGTGCTGGTCGCCATAGCCGATTATGTCTTGGATTTTTCCGTCGACAGCAAGGCAGCTTTCGAGACCGCCTATTACTGCCTGCTCGACACGCTCGCCTGCGGTTTTCAGGCACTGAAGTATCCGGCCTGCACCAAACTGCTCGGTCCGGTCGTGCCGGGTGCCAGTTTGCCGGGCGGCGCGCGCGTGCCTGGAACCGCCTACGAGCTCGATCCGATCAACGCTGCCTTCAACATCGGCGCCATGATTCGCTGGCTGGACTTCAATGACACCTGGCTCGCGGCGGAGTGGGGCCACCCATCCGACAATCTCGGCGCAATCCTCGCGATCGCTGATTATCGCTCGCGTAATGGCACGCCGCTGCACGTGCACGACGTCCTGACCGCCATGATCAAAGCGCACGAGATCCAGGGCGTGCTGGCGCTGCAGAACAGCTTCAACCGCGTCGGCCTCGATCATGTGCTGCTGGTGCGCGTCGCCTCGACAGCCGTAGTGACCGCATTGCTCGGCGGCTCGCGCGAGCAGGTCATCAATGCGGTCTCGAATGCCTGGATCGACGGCGGCGCGCTACGGACCTACCGGCACGCTCCCAATACCGGTTCGCGTAAGAGTTGGGCCGCAGGAGATGCGACCAGTCGCGCGGTAAGGCACGCGTTGTTTGCACTCAAGGGCGAGATGGGATATCCCTCGGCGCTGACGGCGAAGACCTGGGGATTCGAGGCGGCCTTGTTCCGCGGCGCCTCCATCCGGCTGCCACAGGCGCTCGGCAGTTACGTCATGGAGAACGTGCTGTTCAAGATATCCTTTCCAGCCGAATTCCACGCCCAGACTGCGGTCGAGGCCGCCATGAGCCTGCATCCGCTGGTGCAGCAGCGGCTCGATCAGATCGAGCGAGTCCGGATCGAGACCCAGGAGCCGGCCGTGCGGATCATCGACAAGACCGGTCCGCTCGCCAACCCGGCGGACCGCGATCATTGCATTCAATACATGGTCGCCATACCGCTGTTGTTCGGCCGTCTGACCGCGCAGGATTACGAGGACGACATCGCTCGCGATCCGCGCGTGGATGCGCTGCGGGCCAAGATGGACGTCAGAGAGAATCCGACGTTCACCCAGGAATACTATGCACCGGACAAGCGCTTCATCGGCAACGCCATCCAGGTGTTCTTCAAGGATGGCAGCGTGAGCCCTCGTGTCGTGGTGGACTATCCGATCGGACACCGCAGGCGGCGCGCCGAAGGCATGCCGGTCCTGGTCCGAAAGTTCGAAGCGAGCGTGCGTGCGCATTTTGACAGTCCGCAGGCACGCGCCATCATCGGCCTGTGCGCCGATCGCATCGGGCTCGAGGCCATGCGTGTCGATGAATTCGTCGCCGCGCTGGTGCGTTGAGCGCAGCGCGATCGCAGCTCTATTCGAGCTGCTTGGCGATCTTGCGCAGGCCGGCGGCGGCGCACACCTCATCCTGTTGGCCAATCGCGCCGGCGCCCCCGGTGCGGCCTGCGCTACCGGCACCGCTGACGCCGATGGCGCCGATGGCTTCGCCGTGGCGCATGATGGGCAGCGCACCACCCATAACGAACATATTTGGCGTGACGCGCGCCAGCAATTCCGGATCGTTCGGCACTAGCTCGCTGGCACGCGAACTGGGCATCTCGAAACGAAGGGCGGTGAGCGACTTGCGCATGGCCACGAACACGTGGCTGCCGTCCGAGCCATCCGCGGTCAGCAACACGCGCGCCTCTCCGACCGAGTCGATGATCGCGACGCCAATGCGATATCCGGCGGCGGCACAGGCGTCGATGGCGGCGCGTGCGGCCTCCACCGACATACCCAACGACGGCCCCGGCGCCGTTGATTCCGGTGCCGTGCCAGGGGCGCGGCGCGGCGCCCCGGCCGGAATTGGCGGCATCGGCACCAGGTTGCCGTTGTCATCGAGTATGCCGAAGGCGGGCACATTGTCTGCAGGAAGGCTGCGGGGCGAGGTCGGAGAACCACGGAACGGGCTTGCCGTGGCGGCATGCGCCCAGCTCCAGCTGCTCGCGAGCCAGACGCTGCACAGCGCCAGCGTTGCGCACTGTCTTCTCATGGCCTTACCCCCCCCATCGCGCTCAATTCGCCGGTAACCGATCCGCTCGTCGAAACAGTGCGATGCTACTTGGGGCGAGTGGCCTGAGTAACCGTGCGGTCCCATTCACAAAGCTGTTAGGCTTCGCCGCTGATTGATCCCGAGCTGCAGATTCAAATAATGTGCTATCTAAGCAAATGCTTGTATTCTATTGATTCTATTGTGCCCAGGAGAGGACTCGAACCTCCACGGGTCGCCCCGCTAGTACCTGAAACTAGTGCGTCTACCAATTCCGCCACCTGGGCATCGAGTGGGCGGCGCAATGTACGGAAGGGGTTGGAGACTGTCAATTGAGGCGCAGAGGGCGTTCGCCGAAAACCGGCGCGGGCACTCACCGATCGCCACGCGCACCAGCCGCCCCGGCGAAGACGTCCCCGAAGCTCGCGACGCGCCGGACAGCGCGCCCCGCCGCGGGCGGCGCGCGCGCCGGCGCTCCCGCATCGACCACGGCTACTGACTCGCCGCGCACATCACGGCGCAGCCAGCACGGGCGCGGCGCGGCGATGGCGCCGCCACCGCGCGAGGTTGAAGGCACGCTCAGCGCCAATCGCAATGGCTATGGATTCCTGCGCAGCGACGCTTTGACCGAATCCGTGTTCCTGCCCCCTCAAGCGATGCAGGGGCTCATGCACGGCGATCGCTTGCGCGTCGAGGTGCACACCGACGTCCAAGGCCGCTTCGTCGGGCGTGTGCTGCAGGTGCTCGAGCGCGGCGTGCAGGCGTTTCTGGCCACAGTCGAAAAATCCGCTCGAGGACTCTCCGTGCGCTCCGCGGATCAGCGGCTGGGGCTGCTCTGCAAGGTGAGCGACAATGCTGTGCAGGCCAGAGCCGGCGATTGGGTGATCGCGCGGCTGCTGCGATACCCGCAGCCGCAGCAGGAGGCCGAGGCGCGCATCGAGCAGAGACTCGACCCCGATCGGCCGGTTCAGATGGCTACCGAGGCCGCAATTGCCCGCTTTGGCCTGCCGCTGGAATTCTCAGCGGCCGCGCTGCGTGAAGCGGTGCAATGGGGCAACAGTGTCGACCCGGCGGAGGCTGCGCGCCGCGTAGACCTGCGCAGCCTGCCGCTGGTGACAATCGACGGCGAGGATGCTCGCGACTTCGACGACGCCGTTTACGCCGAGCCGCTCGCGCAGGGCGGTTTTCGATTGCTGGTGGCCATCGCCGACGTCAGCCACTACGTACGACCCGGCTCGACGCTGGACGTCGAGGCGCGCCAGCGCGGCACGTCGGTGTACTTCCCGACGCGCGTGCTGCCCATGCTGCCGACGGCGCTATCGAACCATCTGTGCTCACTCGAGCCGCAGGTGGACCGACTCTGCATGGTCGCCGATATGCATATCGGTAAACGCGGTCTGCTCGAGCACAGTCGCTTCTATCCGGCGGTCATGCGCTCGGCGGCGCGCCTGACCTACGGCCAGGCATACGAGGCACTGTTCTTGGGCGCTCCGGCAGCGCGGGCAGCGCTCGGAGCGCTCATCGAGCGACTGCTGCCGCTGGTGGAGATCTACCGCGCACTGTCGGCGGCACGCCGCCGACGCGGCGCTCTGGACTTCGACGCGCCCGAAGCGGAGTTCGTTTTCGACGGCGAACACGTGCGGGCCATCGAATTCGTCTCGCGCAATGAAGCGCACCGCCTCATCGAAGAGTGCATGGTGATCGCAAACGTCGCCGTGGCCAGAGAGTTGCGCGAGCAAGACGTGCCGGCGCTGTTTCGTGTGCACTCCGCGCCGGAGCCGCGCCGACTCGATCAGCTGTGCACGACGCTGAAGGTTCTGGGGATCGAGCTACAACTGCCCGACCCCGTGAAGCCGCGCGATCTGGCGGCGATCGCCCCGCGGTTGCGCGACCCGGACAGCCGGCCGTTCGTCGAATCCCTAGTGGTGCGCTCGATGGCGCAGGCGCTCTACCAGCCCGATAACATCGGGCACTTCGGTCTTAGCTTGAGCGACTATGCGCATTTCACCTCGCCGATCCGTCGATATCCGGATCTCATGATCCATCGTGCGCTGCGCGCGCGCCTTGGAGCGCAATTGGCATTGCCCTCGAAACAGCAGCTTGCAGCCGAGGGTGCCGATCTGTCGCGGCTCGAGCGTCGCGCCGATGAGGCCGATCGCTATGTCGCGGCCTTTCTCAAGTGCGTGTATCTGCGCGATCGGGTCGGCCAAACCTTCGACGGTTTGATCACGACGGTCACGGAGTTCGGCTGCTTCGTGCAATTGCTCGCCTTGGGTGTCGACGGTTTGCTGGCGCTGGCAGCGCTGCGCGATGACAACTACCAGATGGCGCGCGACGGCGGCCAGTGGCTCGGTCAGCGCAGTAAGCGCCGACTGGCCCCTGGGGTGCGGCTGCGGGTCGTGGTCGCCGCGGTCAAGCCGGTCGAAGGGCTCATCGATCTTGAACTCGCCGCGAACTGAACTCATCTACGGCCTGCATACTGTCACCGCGCTGCTCAAGCGCCATCCTGAGCGCATCGTGCGCGTCTATCTGCAGCAGGGTCGCACCGATGCCAAGGCGGGTCAGATCGAGCAGCTCGCGCTCGCGGCCGGTCGAGTCATCGAGCGCATCGATGCCGGCCGTCTGCTCTCGCGCCTCGGTGATGTGGTGCACCAGGGCGTTGCGGCAGAGCTCATGCCGCTCGCACGCTGGCGCGAGGAGCAATTGTTGGACGCGGTTGCCGCAAGCCGTGAGCCGCTGCTGTTGGCTCTCGATGGGGTACAGGATCCACATAACCTCGGGGCTTGCCTGCGCACGGCAGATGCCTGCGGCGTCATCGCGCTGATCGTGCCGCGCGACCGGGCGGCGCCGTTGAATGCGACCGCGCGCAAGGCCGCCTCCGGTGCGGCCGAGACCACGCCGGTGGTCGCCGTGACCAACCTCGCCCGCACGCTGGGGCTGCTCAAAGACGCGGGACTGTGGATCGTCGGCGCCGATGCCGACGGGCCGCAGAGCGCCGCCGAGGTCGATTTGACCGGTCCGCGCGTACTGATCATGGGCGCCGAGGGCCGGGGGTTGCGTGCCCTGACGCGCCGGCAGTGCGATTGGCTCGCTCGACTGCCCAGCTACGGCGCGGTCGAAAGCCTCAATGTATCAGTGGCCGCCGGAATGCTGCTGTACGAGGCACTGCGGCAGCGTGAGGCCGCCAAAGCGTCCACGCCCTGACAAGCGGCGGCCGCCGGCGCGCTGTGCCCGGGCGCGAGCATCGTGGGCCGCCGTCAATCGCCCTGAAATGCCGTGTACCATTGCTTCACCGCGTCGCTTTTTGTATTCTTGCGGCCCTTTTCGGGCCATGTCCCGGCTGCCATGATGGTTTGCCGGTTCTCCTTGCCGCATCAGTCTTTCAAGCCAGAGACTTGAGGTGGGCGGCATTATCCATAAGGAGGAATGAGTGAGGCATTACGAGATCGTATTTCTGGTGCATCCGGACCAGAGCGAGCAGGTTCCGGCCATGCTCGAGCGCTATCGCGGCATGATTGCCGCCGGTAACGGCACGGTGCACCGAGTAGAGGACTGGGGCCGCCGCCAGCTCGCTTACCCGATTGCCAAGGTTCACAAAGCCCATTACGTGCTGCTCAACATCGAAGTCGATCAGAAGACGCTCGCGGAACTGACTGGAGCCTTCCGCTTCAGTGACGCGGTGCTGCGCTATCTGGTCACGGGTGTCGAGACGGCCATTACCGAGCCTTCGCCGATGGCGAAGGCGGAAGAAGAGGGCGAGTCCAGCCGTCGCGAACGCGACGAAGACATGGATGACGAACCGATTGCGGTGGGTGCCTGATGCGTACTCCAAGCCCATCGCGTTTTACGCGACGCAAGAAATTCTGCCGCTTCACGGCCGACGGCGTGGCGATGATCGACTACAAGGATCTGGCGACGCTCAAGAACTACGTGACCGAGACCGGCAAGATCGTGCCGAGCCGCATCACGGGCACCAAGAGCTATTATCAGCGTCAGCTGGCCACGGCGATCAAGCGCGCGCGCTTTCTGGCGCTGCTGCCCTACACCGATCAGCACTGAGATATAAGCGCCATGGAACTGATCCTGCTGCAGAAGGTGGCGAATCTCGGCAACATCGGCGATCACGTGCGCGTGAAGTCCGGTTACGGCCGCAATCACCTGCTGCCCAAGGGCAAGGCCACGCTGGCGACGCCCGAGAACATCGCCCGCTTTGAGGCGCGCCGCGCCGATCTATTGGCGCGCGCCAACGACGAATTGGCGCAGGCGCAGGGGCGCGCCGAAGCGTTCAAGGAGTTCCAGCTCAACATCACTGCCAAGGCAGGAACCGAGGGCAAATTATTCGGCTCGATTGGCACCGCCGATATCGCTGAACAGAGTACCAAGGCGGGACATGCGTTGGCGCGCAGCGAAGTGCGGCTGCCTGCTGGACCGCTGCGTCTGGTGGGCGAGCACAGGGTGCAACTGCACCTGCATGCCGACGTCAACGTCGAGCTGCCGGTCGTAATCGTGGCCGAAGAAGCGGGCTGACCGCTCGCGACTGCGCCCGGCTGGCAGCGCCGACGTGGCAGCACGAATGACCCAGGAGAGCGCGTGAGCGGGCTGCCGCTGCGTTCGCGCCGCGACGGCGGCAACTCGGCCGCCGAAGGCCTGACGCCGCCGCACTCGATCGAGGCCGAGCAATCCGTGCTCGGGGGCTTGCTGATCGATGCGAGTGCATGGGACCAGGTGGCCGACGTGGTCAGCGCAGAAGATTTCTACCGGCCCGATCACCGGCTCATTTTCGAGGCCCTCGGAGAACTCATCGCGAGCGGGCGACCCGGCGATGTGATCACCGTATCCGAGCAGCTCGAGCGCCGCGCGCGCCTCGAGGACGCAGGTGGCCTGGCCTACCTCGGGACGCTCGCGCGCGATACTCCCACGGCCGCCAACGTGCGCGCTTACGCCGGTATCGTGCGCGAGCGGGCGTTGCTGCGTTCGCTGATCGAAGCCGGGCGCGCGATCGCATCCTCGGTGTTCGCCGATGATGGACTGTCGGCGCGTGAATTGGTCGACCGCGCCGAGGCGCGTGTGTTTGAGATCGCCGAGCAGGGCACCCGGCTCGGTTCGGGCGCGGTGCGGGTCAGCGCCTTGCTGCCGCCGTTGATCGACAAGATCGACGAGTGGCACACCAATCCGAGCAAGCTGCGCGGCCTGGCGACCGGCTTCAGCGACTTCGATCACAAGACCGGTGGGCTGCGGCCCGGCGACTTGGTCGTGATCGCGGGCCGGCCCTCGATGGGCAAGACTACTCTGGCGGTCAACATGGCGGAGTACGCCGCCGTCAGCCCGGACATCAAGGCCTCGGTGGCGATCTTCAGCATGGAGATGCCGTCGGAACAGCTAGTCACGCGTATGCTGGCCTCGATCGGACACGTACCGCTCAACAGTATCCGCACCGGACGCATTTCCGATGACGACTGGGTGCGTATCACTGCCGCCACGAGCCAACTTTCCGAAGCCAAGATCTTCATCGACGAATCCGCCGGCTTGACACCGACGGAGCTGCGCGCGCGCGCGCGGCGCATCAAGCGCGAGCACGGGCTCAACCTGGTGATCGTCGATTATTTGCAGCTCATGCAGGTGCCTGGCACGCAGGAGAATCGCGCCACCGAGATCGCCGAGATTTCGCGCGGCCTCAAGGCGCTGGCCAAGGAGCTGTCGGTTCCCGTGATAGCGCTCTCGCAGCTCAATCGCAGCGTCGAGCAGCGCAGCGAGAAGAAGCCGGTGATGTCGGATCTTCGGGAGAGTGGCGCCATTGAACAGGATGCGGACATGATCCTGCTGATCTATCGCGACGAGGTGTACGACAAGAACACCACCAAGAAGGGCATCGCCGAAATCGATCTGGCGAAACATCGCAACGGTGAGATCGGCACCTTTCTGCTGACCTTCCAGGGCCAGTACACGCGCTTCGTCAATTTCGCGCCCGATACTTACGCCGAGGGCATATTGCGGTGACCCGGCTGGTCCGCGCCAGGGATGTCGAGCCTGGGCGCAGCTGGTACAGCGCCGCCGTCGCAGGCCTGGTGCGGCTCAGTTCCCGCCTGTTCGAGCGCGCTGAGCGCATGGGGCGCGCGGCGCTGGTCGCGGCGAAGCAGGGACAGCTCAGCGGCATTATTTTCTGGGCGGCCTTGATCGGTGTCTGCGGCGCCTTCACCGGAGTCGCCTTTCGCGCCAGCGTGCGCTTGGTGCAGCGGGCACTGACCGGCCACTCCACCGGGCTGGTCGAAACCGCTGAGCTGCTGCCCTGGTGGGCACGCATCGCGGTGCCGACCATCGGCGGCGCCTGCGCCGGTACGATGCTGTGGCTTGCGCAGCGCCTGCTGCGCTCGACACGTAGCATCGACTATATGGAAGCCGTCGCGGTCGGCAACGGCCAGCTCGGCAGCCGCGCAGCCCTGCTGCAGGCGGCTTCGTCATTCTTCACGATCGGATCGGGCGGCTCCATCGGCCGCGAGGGCCCACTGGTACAGCTCGCGGCGACGGTGGCCTCGAAGATCGGTCAGTGGACCAAGGCACCGGTGCCGCGGCTGCGGCTGTTGGTCGCCTGCGGCGCCGCGGCGGGCATTGCCGCGGCCTACAACGCGCCGATCGCCGGTGCGCTGTTCGTCGCCGAGGTGGTGCTGGGTTCGATTGCCATGGAGAGCTTCGGGCCGTTGATCGTCGCCTCGGTGGTTTCAGATGCGACCAGCCGCCACTTTCTGGGTTACGGGCCGGTCTACCAGGTCCCGCATATCAACTTCGGCGCCTCATGGGAACTGGCCCTCTATGGCCTGCTCGGGGTTTTGCTCGGACATCTGGCGCCGACCTATCTGGCGCTGCTCGAGCGCGCGCGCAATGCGTTCCGCGGTCTGCGCTGGAGCCCCCCCTGGACGCTTGCCCTTGGCGGTCTGATCGTCGGGATCATCTCGGTCGAAGTGCCGCAGGTCTGGGGCAACGGCTTCAGCGTCGTCAATGACATGCTCAATGACCAGCTGCCGGTCGACGTACTTGCACTGGTGCTCATCGCCAAGCTGGTCAGCACGGCGGCGACGGTCGGCTCCGGCGCTGCGGGCGGCATCTTGACCCCGACGCTGTTCATGGGCGCGGCCATCGGCGCACTGTTCGGCGATTCCGTGCATCTGATCGATGCGCACTCGACCTCGCAGCTGGCTGCCTATGCCGTGGTCGGCATGGGCGGCTTTCTCGCCGCGACCACCCACGCGCCGCTGACCTCGATTCTGCTGATCTTTGAAATGACACTGGACTACGAAGTCGTGCTGCCGCTCATGCTCGCGTGCGTGACCGGACACTACGTGGCACGAATCTATCGCCGCGGCGAGTCGGTCTATACGCGCTCGTTGACGGCCAAAGGCCCCGGCGATGAGGATGAATGGCACTTGCGGCAGATCACGGCGCTGGTCCGACCGCCGCCCGCAGTGATGCAACGTGACGAGCCGCTGGCGACGGCGCTGGAGCGCGCCCAGGTCCGGGGCCTCGGCTGGGCTTATGTGATCGATAATGATCAGCAGCTCGTCGGACAGCTCGATCTCGGGGCAGTGGTGCGGCGTGGCGGCTCGCGCACGCTCGGCGCAGGCTACACGGTCGGGCAGGCGATGGAACCGCCACCGCCAGTGCTGACGCCCGAGATGCTGCTGGGCGATGCGCTTGACGTATTCATCGCGCACGGCTGTAAACGTCTGCCGGTGGTGTCTGGACACTGGAGTCCGGTGCTGCTCGGCGAAGTCTCGCGCCACGACGTCTTGCTGGCTCTGCAGGATCGGATGACCGAGCGGCCGGAGCACGCCAAACCCGCCTGAGGCTCCAGGGCCCAGCGCCCGGAGGCTATGGGCACCCCCACAGGGTGCTGCCCGCCAGTGGGCCGACCGCGGCGCGCGGCGGCCGGCTAGCCCTCGAAGAACCCCATCTTCACGCCGGCGAGCTGGATCACGTCGTTGTCGGAGAGCTTGCGCGCCTGGGCACCGATCGGGGCGCCGTTGACGAGCGGGAAGTTGTCATTGCCCTCGGAGTCGACGTGCACGATGAAATAGCCCTCCGAGCGGCGCGTAATCGCCGCAACCTGCACGCCCGGGCGTCCGAGCGTCGTGAGCGCCTTGGTCAGCTCCAGCTCGCGCCCTGCAAAGGCGCCCGAGAGCACCTGCAACTTGGCTTTCTTGATCGCCGGCGCGCCGTTGCCGATAGTGCGGCGAGCGCCGGTATTGGCGGCCTCGCTGACCGCTGCGCGTATGCGCTCGACCGGCCGGGCCGACGGCTGAATCACCATGGTCTTCTCGAATTCATCCTGCTGCGCTTCGTCGTCCTCGACGAAGCGCAGCTGGTGATGGCCGGCGGTGATTACATCGCCGTGCTGCAAGGCATGCTTTTTGATGAGCTTGCCATTGACATAGGTGCCATTGGTGCTGTTCAGATCCTCGAGAAACGAATCGTTGAGGATGTTGATGATCAGCGAATGGTGCCCGCTGACCGCCGGATTATCGATGCGGATGTCATTGTCAGGGAGTCGCCCGATGGTGTAGCGCTCCTTGTTCATGTTGTATTCCGCGAGCACGGTACCATCCAGACTCAGAATCAACCTAGCCATTGCGTTTAGCCTCAGGTGGAGCTGAACCAGCCCAACATCTTGTCGAAAATGCCGCGGGGTGCGGGAAATGATTCCATGATCTCTGCCACTACCACTGAGATATTATCCTTGCCACCGTTGTCATTACCCAACTGGATCAGTTGTTTAGTGGCATTCTCAAGGTTAGCACCAAAGGTGCTGATCGTTAAGTGAATGTCGTCATCCTCGACCATGTCCGACAATCCGTCCGAACAAATGAGATACAAATCACCCTTCTGCACCGGGTGCTCCTGGACCTCGACGTCGACATTCGGTTCCACGCCCAGGGCGCGCGTGACGTAGTTCTTGTTGGCCGCTCGCTGCGCCTCCTCCGGAGAGTAAAAGCCGCGATCGACCAGTTCCTGCAGCAGTGAATGGTCCATGGTCAGCTGCTCGAAGCCGGCGCTGCGCATGCGGTACAGGCGCGAGTCCCCGACGTGTGCGATCGATACCCGGTTGTCGAAAAATAGGGCGCCCACCACGGTGGTACCCATGCCCTCGCACTGGGGTTGGGTGCGGGCGGTCTGAAAGATGATCTTGTTGGCTCGCAGAATGGCATCGCGCAGGATGATCGAGGCGCGCGCCAGGCCCGCCGTGGAGTCGTGATTGCGCAGATCCTCGCGCTCGATCGCATCGCGGACCAGGCCAACAATGGTCTTGACTGCAATGCCGCTGGCTACCTCACCGGCGTTATAGCCGCCCATGCCATCGGCCAGCACCAGCAAGCCGATGTCGGAATCATAGGCAATAGTGTCCTCATTGTGCTCGCGGACCCTACCGGTATCGGTCTGGCCCACGCAGCGCAGCTTTCCCTTGAGGCTCATGCGGCCTCTGGTACGCATATCTCACTTTTTCGTTGAACGTTGAACTGCATCACACTTCGAACCCGAATCTTGACGTGCTTCGCGTGCCCGTTATCCCCGACTCGATGTCGCACGGGTGCAGTGCACTCAGACTATAACTTAGCATCGCGGCTGGCCCAATGCGCGGCTCTGATCACAATTGCGCTGCGGGGTGTAGCATTCAGCCGCACCGTTCAGTTCGAGTCCGCCTGCAAGTTCTATCCCGTGGCGCGCACCCAAACCTTATTCGTATGCCGATCATGTGGCGGAGAGTCGCTCAAATGGCAGGGTCAATGTGCGCACTGTAAGGCATGGGATACCCTCGAGCGTGTCTCGGCCGGACGCGCGGGGGCGGCGCAGCGCGGCGAAGCTGCGCACAGTTTGCCGCTCGAAGCGGCAAGTCTCACGGCCGCGGCGTTGGCACGTATGTCCTTAGGGGCGGCGGAGCTGGATCGGGTCTTCGGCGGCGGACTCTTGCCGGGTTCGGTCACACTGCTGGGCGGCGAGCCCGGCATCGGTAAATCAACCCTGCTGCTGCAGGTGGCGTCGGCTCTGTCGCAGCAGCTGCCGATCGTCTATGCCAGCGGCGAGGAATCGGTGGCGCAAGNGGCGCTGCGCGCACAACGCCTCGGCTTGCAAGGGGCACAGCTCAGGCTGCTCGCCGACAGCTCGCTGGATGCCATCCTGCAGCTGGCCGCCGAGTGGCGCTGCGCGTTGCTGGTGATCGACTCGGTACAGTCGATGCGCTTGGACGCCGCCGAAGCTACGGCCGGATCGGTCGTGCAGCTGCGTGAATGCACCGCGGCGCTGGTGCGATACGCCAAGAGCCGCGCCAGCGCCGTCATCATCGTGGGCCATGTCACCAAGGACGGCGGGATCGCCGGTCCCAAACTGCTCGAGCACATGGTCGATACCGTGCTCTATTTCACCAGCGACACCGCTAGCCGCTATCGCCTGTTGCGCGCAACCAAGAACCGCTTCGGTCCGGTCAACGAGCTCGGCTTCTTTGCCATGACCGAAAAGGGACTCAAGGAGGTCAGGAACCCCTCGGCAATCTTTCTGTCGCGGCATCCGCAGCCGGTACCCGGCAGCATCGTGATGGTCGCGCGCGATGGCGGGCGGCCGCTGCTCATTGAGGTGCAGGCACTGGTCGATCGCAGCCGATCCAATGCGCCGCGGCGGGTCGCGCAGGGTGTGGATGCCAACCGGCTGGCGATGCTGCTGGCCATCCTGAGTCGACATGCCGGATTGCCGCTGGCCGATTACGATGTATTCGTGAACCTGGTGGGCGGCGTCGAGATCGCCGAAACGGCGACGGATCTGCCGCTGGCACTGGCTCTGGCCTCGAGTCTGCGCGCGCGCGCGTTGCCTGCCGGCCTCATCGCCTACGGCGAGCTGGGGCTGACTGGAGAAGTGCGGCCCGTTGCCTATGGCGAGGAGCGATTGCGTGAGCTCGCCAAGCTCGGGTTCACTCAAGTGCTGTTGCCGCGCGAGAACCTGCCGCGCGCAGCCCTGGCAGGGCTTGAGCTGTTCGGCGTCTCGAGCATCGCCGAGGCGCTGGTACAGGGGTTTCAGGCACTGGCCGACTGAGCGTTCGAGGCCGGACGCACGCGCACCGTGCGGATCGCGTTGTCGGCGATCTGCAGAATCTCGAAGTCGTAGTTACCGATGCGCAGCGCGGTGCCCGGCGTCGGGATGGTCTCGAGCTTCTCGAGCAGCAGTCCATTGAGCGTGCGCGGCCCGAGGGCCGGCAACTGCCAGCCCAGCGAACGATTGAGTGCGCGAATGGTGGCGCTCGCATTCACGAGCCAGTTGCCGGAGGCATCGCGAGTCACGTCTCTGTGCGTGACGGCCGACGGATCGGTGGTGAATTCACCGACGATTTCCTCGAGGATGTCCTCGAGCGTGACCAGGCCGGCGATGTCGCCGTACTCGTTGACAACGAAGGCGAGACGCCGGCGTATGCGCTGGAACTGCGCCAGCTGCTGCGTGAGCAGCGTGCCCTCGGGCACGAAATACGGCTCGCGCGCCGCCGCCAGCTCGATCAGGCGCTCGCGGCTGAGCGTGCCGCGCGCGAGCTCCTGCGCCACGCGCTTCATGTGCAGAATGCCGATGAGATTACTGAGCGAGCCCTCATAGACCGGCAGGCGCGAATGCGGTGTCTGGCGCAGGCGATCGAGTATGTCCTCCCAATTCATCGCCACGTCGATGGCCGCGATCTCCGAGCGCGGAATCATGATGTCATCGACACTGACGCGCTCGAGATCGAGGATGGAAAGCAACATCTGACGATGGCGCTGGGGCACGAGCGCGCTGGCCTCGGCGACCACGGTGCGCAGCTCATCGGTCGAGAGCGCCTGCGTCGCGTTCATGCGGCGGGTGACGCCGACCAGGCGCAGAAAGCCCTGCGCCAGATAGTTGCTGACCGAGACTACCGGGGTGCAGATCCAGAGCAGCCCGAGGTAGATATAAGCTGACCCCAGGGCCACACCTTCCGAGTGCACGGCCGCGAAGATCTTGGGCGTGAGCTCGCAGAACACGATCATGACGACCGTCAACACGAGCATCATGAGCGGCAATGCCCACGGCACGCCGGTGCGCTGCGCCAGCAGAGTAGCGGCCGTGGTGGCCGCGACGCTCGCGAGCGCCAATATCACCAGATTGGCGCCGAGCCAGCGATCCGGTTGTGCCAGCAATTTCTCGAGCAGCCGCGCGCGTCGGTCGCCCTGGCTGGCGCGGTGACGAATGCGGTAGCGATTGACCGACAGCATCGCCACTTCAGTACCGGCGGAGAAGGCGATGACGATCAGCAGCGCGAGCAGAATCAGAATCAAGACGATCGTCGGCGCGTTGTCCACCGGGTCCTTATAATGGGTCATCCGATAGCTGTATAGGGCGGCGCGGCCGTCAATCCGCACCATGTTCGCCAAACTGACCGAACGCCTGTCCGCCACCGTCCAGGGGCTGCGCGGACGCGGGCGTGTGACCGAAGAGAATGTCGCCGAGACCCTGCGCGAGGTGCGCATGGCCTTGCTCGAGGCGGACGTGGCCTTGCCCGTCGTCAAGAGTTTCATCGACAGCGTCAAAACCCGCGCCGTGGGCGCGGAAGTGGCATCGAGTCTGACTCCGGGGCAGGCCTTTATCGGCATCCTGCACCGCGAGCTCGTGACCTTACTCGGCGCCCATGCGGAAGGCTTCGCCCTCAACGTTCAGCCGCCGCAGGTGGTGCTGCTCGCCGGCTTGCAAGGCGCTGGCAAGACCACGACGGCCGGCAAGCTCGCGCGCTGGCTCAAGGAGACGCAGCGCCGGCGGGTGCTGCTCGTGAGCACCGACGTGCGCCGGCCAGCGGCGATCCTGCAGCTCGAGCGCATCGCGCACAGCGTCGGCGCCGACTTCTTCCACAGCTCCGCGAGCGATGAGCCGACGGCGATCGCGCGTGCAGCGCTCGAGGCGGCGCGGCGCGGCGTCTATGAGACCCTCATCATTGATACCGCGGGTCGGCTGCACCTCGATGCCGAGCTCATGAGCGAAGTACAGGCGATCGATCGCGCCGCCGGGGCGCATCAGCGGCTGTTCGTGGTCGATGCCATGGCTGGCCAGGACGCGGTCAATGCGGCGCGCGCTTTCGGCGCGGCGCTCGAGCTCACGGGCATTATTCTCACCAAAGCGGACGGCGATGCACGCGGCGGTGCCGCCTTGTCGGTGCGCTTCGTGACCGGCAAGCCGATCTTGTTTCTCGGCATGGGTGAGAAGCTCGATGCGCTGCAACCCTTCGATCCCGAACGCATGGCCTCGCGCATCCTCGGCATGGGCGACGTGGTCTCGCTGGTCGAGGATGTGCAGCGCAAAGTCGACGTCGATCAGGCCGAGAAACTCGCGCGCAAACTCGCCGCAGGCAAGAGCTTCAATCTGCTGGATCTGCGAGAGCAGCTCGAGCAGGTTCGCAAGCTCGGCGGCTTGAGCGCGGTCATGGACAAGCTGCCGGCGCAATTCGCTGCACGCGCCTCGAAGCCCGGGGATCAGGCCGACCGTGAGCTCAAGCGCCAGATCGCGATCATCAATTCGATGACGCAGCGCGAGCGGCTGCACTCCGGGCTCATCGATGGCTCGCGCCGACGCCGCATTGCGGCAGGGGCCGGTGTTCAGGTCCAGGATGTCAACCGTTTGCTGAAGCAATTCATGGAGATGCAAAAACTCATGAAGGGCATGAAAGGCGGGAAGCTGGGCCGGCTCATGGCGGGCCTGCGCGGCGGCATGGCCTTCGGACCGCCCCGGCGGCGCTAGGGCGGCCCGTTGCCCGGGATACCGTTAAGCCTTTCATGTATGGAACATCTTGCGTAGAATCCGCGCTCTTTTTGGCCCTTACCGAACAGCGATTATGGTCACCATTCGTTTAACGCGCCGCGGCGCCAAGAACCAGCCCTTCTACCACGTTGTAGTTACCGACAGCCGGGAACGGCAGGGCGGGTCGAGCCTGGAGCTCGTGGGCTACTTCAACCCGGTGGCGCGCGGCAAAGACACACGGCTCAAGCTCGATCTCGAGCGCATTGATTTCTGGGTGGCGCGCGGTGCGCAGCAGTCCGATCGCGTGCGCACGCTGGTCGGGAACTATCGTCGGCAAGCCGCCGCTGCGCAGGCCGCCGCCGCCTGAACCGCTACCTGGTACTCGGCCGCATCGTCGCGTCCTTCGGGATTCGCGGCTGGGTCAGGGTGCAGTCCTTCACTGATCCGCCGGAATCCTTGCTGCAGCATCGCCTCTGGCGCCTGCGCAGGCCCGGCGGCGGTGAGGAAGAGTCGCAGCTGCTGGAGGTGCAGCAGTCGCAATGGGACGGACACGCGTTGCGCGTCGCGCTCGCTGGCGTCGGTGATTGCGATGCCGCCGAGTCGTTGCGCGAGTGCGAGATTTTGATCGAGCGGGCCGCGTTGCCCGTGCCGCCCGAGCGCGAGTATTACCGTGAGGATCTGCTGGGCTTCACGGTGCGCAACACCGACGGCGTGGTGCTCGGCTCGCTGCAGTACTTCCTGCCGGCTCCGGCGACGGCAGTCATGGTGGTGCGGGGTGAGCGCGAATACGCCGTGCCGGCCGCGCCGCCGCATTTGAAGCGCGTGGATCTCGAGCGGCGCGAGATCGAGGTGGATTGGCCGGCGGATTTCTGAGGGCCCGATGCGCATCGAAGTCGTCACGCTGTTTCCGGCCCTGATCGGCGATGCGTTGCGCTACGGCGTGCTGGCACGCGCCGTGGAGCGCGGCCTGATCAGCGTTGGGACCGAGGACCCGCGAGTGCACGCGCCGGATGCGCACCGCACGGTCGATGATCGCCCGTATGGCGGCGGTCCCGGCATGGTGCTCAAGCCCGCGCCGTTATGTGCGGCGATCGCTGCGGCGCGGCAGCGGCTGCCGGCCGGCAGTCGGCGCATTGCGCTCTCGGCACAGGGGGAGCCCTTGACGCAGCGGTGCGTCGCGGCGCTCGCGCAGCTGCCGGGCCTGGTGCTGATTGCGGGCCGCTATGAGGGCATCGATGAGCGGGTGTTCCCGCTCGCGGTCGACCAGGAGCTGTCGATCGGCGATTATGTGCTCTCGGGCGGTGAATTGCCGGCGCTGGTGCTCATTGATGCGCTGGCGCGGTTGCAGCCTGGGGCCCTCGGAGACGAGCGCTCGAACGTGCAGGAATCGTTCGGCGACGGCTTGCTCGACTGGCCGCACTACACGCGGCCGGAAGTATTCGAAGGCCGGATCGTACCGGCGGTCTTAAGCTCGGGCGACCATGCCGCGATCGCGCGCTGGCGGCTCAAGCAGAGCGTCGGGCGCACGTGGTTGCGGCGGCCGGAGTTGATCGGCCACAGGCCGCTCGATGCTGAGCGCAGCGCGTTGCTGCAGGAATTTTTGGCGGAGCAGCGCGAAGGCGCGCAACGGTGAAGAGGGAGACGACTATGAACGACATCATCCGCACACTCGAAGCCGAGCGCATGACTCGCAAGGTGCCCGAATTCAAGCCCGGCGACACGGTCGTGGTGCAGATCAAGGTGGTCGAGGGCGATCGGGAGCGCGTGCAGGCCTATGAGGGCGTCGTGATCGCGCGCAGCAATCGCGGCTTCAACTCCTCGTTTACGGTGCGCAAGGTCTCGCACGGCGAGGGCGTGGAACGTACCTTCCAGACCTACAGCCCGAGCATCAGCGAGATCGCCGTCAAGCGCCGCGGCAGCGTGCGGCGCGCGAAGCTCTACTATCTGCGCGAGCGCACCGGCAAAGCCGCGCGCATCGAGGAGAAAGTCTAGCCTCTGCAGGCTCGACGCCGATGCACACTCTCGGCCGTTTTCTGCAGGGTCTATGGCGCGCGCTCGATACGCTGCGCCGTTTCCTGCAACTGCTGGTGCTGCTGGCGCTGGTCGGTTTGGCCATAGGTGTGCTACGCCAGAGCACGCCGCGCATACCCGACAAGGCAGTGCTCGTCGTGCGTCCTTCCGGCAACATCGTCGAGCAGCTCAGCGGCGAGCCGCTGCAGCGTGCGATCAACGAGGCGCAGGGTGCGGGCGAGCCGCAGACGCTGCTTTGGGATCTGACCACGGCAATCCGTGCCGCAGCCGGCGATGCGCGCATCGGCGCCTTGCTCATCAATACCGACGACATGGACAGCACCGGCCAGGTCAAGCTCGAGGAACTATCGGCCGCCATCAACGATTTTCGCCGCAGCGGCAAAAAAGTCATTGCGCAGGGCAGCTACTTCCTGCAGAGCCAGTACTATCTCGCCGCGCAGGCCGATGAGGTCTACCTCGATCCATTCGGCTTCCTGCTGCTCGACGGCTACGAGCGCTACCGCATGTTTTTCAAGGACGCGCTCGACAAGCTTGGCGTCGACATGCACCTGTTCCGCGCCGGCAAGTTCAAGAGCGCGGCCGAGACCTACACGCGGCACGACATGTCGAGCGAGGATCGGCAGGAGAGCGAGGCCTACCTCGGGGCATTGTGGCGCGGTTACTGCCAGGCCATCGCGCTCGCGCGCCAATTGAAGAGCGAGGCGGTTGCACACTACGCCAACAGCTACGTCGACAGCGTGATCGCCGCTGCCGGGGACAGCGCCGAGGTGGCCAAAGACAGCGGTCTGGTAACCGATCTGAAGACCGCGCAACAGGTCGAGCAGCGCATGATCGATCTGGTCGGGATCGATCCCAGCGGCAAGTCCTATCGGCAGGTGTCGGTCAGCGACTATCTGCGCGCGACGCACGCCGAGGACAAGCTGCGCGGCAAGGGTGCGGCGGTCGGAGTCGTGATCGCCAGCGGCGAGATCCTCGACGGCAAGCAGCCCCCGGGGATCGTCGGCGGCGAGTCGACCGCGCAGTTGCTGCGGCAGGCGCGTCTCGACGACGACATTCGCGCGCTGGTGCTGCGCGTGGACAGCCCGGGCGGCAGCGTACTGGCCTCCGAGCAGATTTACCGCGAAGTGCGCGCGCTCAAGCAGGCCGGCAAGCCGGTGGTCGTGTCGATGAGCGACGTTGCGGCCTCCGGCGGCTACTACATTGCCGCGCCAGCCGACGAAATCATCGCCAGCGCCAACACCATCACCGGCTCTATCGGTGTGTTCGCGAGCATTCCGACTTTCAATCGGTCCCTGGGCAAACTCGGTATTAGCGTGGATGGTGTCGGCACCACGCCGCTGTCGGGCGCGATGCGCCTGGATCGGCCGATGTCGGAGGGTGCCAACAAGGTGTTGCAGAGTACGGTCGATCACACGTACGAGCAGTTCCTGACGCGCGTGGCATCCGGGCGCAGCAAGCCGCGCGATGCGATCGATGCCATCGCCCAGGGCCGCGTCTGGGCGGGGGTCGATGCGCTGCCCATCGGCCTGGTCGATCGGATCGGCGGTTATCAGGACGCCGTCAAGGCCGCGGCAAAGCGCGCCGGATTGCAGGGCGTCTACGGCGTGCGACGCATTGAGCCCGAGCTGACTTGGGTGCAGCAGCTGCTGCTGCAGATGCGAACCAGTGGCGAGCGGATCCTCGAGCAGATCGGCTGGTGGCACAGCGGGATCGCCGCGCTGGCGCTGCGGCTGGCGCCGCTCGATCGCGAGATGGCGCGCTGGGCACGCCTGAGCGCGCCACACACGGTTTACGCCTACTGCTTCTGCGGCGTCGAGTAGGGGGCGCAGGCAGCGCGCGCGGGCCGCAGGGGTGCCGAGCGCCGTAGTGCGCTGTCAGCGCAGTTGCCTCACCCGCCGCGCGAGCGCCGGCCGCAGATCGCTCCATAGCGTCCTGGCGGCGAAGGTGACGGCGCACAGTCCCGCCGTGTGCAGCTCGATCGGCGGCGGTTTGCCCTGAAATCGCTGCGCAAGGGCGCTCAATCCCGGGTTGTGGCCAACGATCATCAGTGTGCCGGCCGCAGCGGGGCAGCGTCGCAGCGCCGCCAGCAGCGCGTCCGGTTCGCCCGGGTACAGCGCCGGATCGAAATGCATGCCATCGGCCAGATCGAGCTCGGCGGCAACGATCGTCGCGGTCTCGCGCGCCCGTGCCGCAGGGCTCACGAGCAGGTAATCGCAATGGATCTGCGCCACGGCGATGCATTGGGCCGCGTCGAGTGCCTCGGCGCGGCCGCGCCGAGTCAACGGCCGATCGATATCCTCCAATCCGTCGCGGGCCTCTACGGCATGTCCATGCCGCAACAGCAGCAGCTGCTTCATGCGCCTCACCGACGCTACCAGGTCATGCCGGTTTGCAGGCGCGCGGCCTCCGACATCATGGACTGGTTCCACGGCGGATCGAAGCTCAGCGAAACCTCCACGCGGCCGACGGTCGGAATGCTCTCGAGCTTCTCTTTGACATCCTGCACCAGTACATCTCCCATGCCGCAGCCCGGCGCCGTGAGTGTCATCGTGACATGGATATCGCGCGTGCCATCGGCGCCGGCGCTGACCTCGCAATCGTACACGAGCCCGAGATCGACGATGTTGATCGGAATCTCCGGATCGAAGCAGCTGCGCATCTGCTGCCAGGCGAGCTCGCGTACGTCCGCTTCGGTGGCATTAGGCGGCAGCTTCGGCGGGCGCACGACCTGCTTGCCGATGGCGTCGGCCTGATCCCCGGCGAGGCGATAGAGATTGCCCTCGACGTAGAGCGTAAAGCTGCCGCCCAGCGCCTGCGTGATGTAGCCGGCGAGTCCTAGCTTGAGCATGATCGGCTGCCCGCCGGGGACCATGACCGCCTCGACGTCGCGTTGGATCACCACCGGCTCATTTTCGTAGGCGCGCACGGCTCACTCCGTCGATACGGGCAGGTGCGTGTCGGACAGCGCTGCGTGCAGCGTGTGCCAGCACAGACTTGCGCACTTGACCCGCGCTGGAAATTCCGCGACTCCGCCGAGCGCCGCAAGCTTGCCGAGCTCACGATCCCCGGCGCCCGCGCGTCCGGTGAGCAGCGCGTGCACCTGCTCGTACAAGCGCTCGATCTCGGCGCGTTGCCGGCCTTTGACGGCTTCGCTCATGAGCGAAGCCGAGGCCATCGAGATCGCGCAGCCCTGACCCTCGAAGCGCAGATCCGCTACGCGCTCGCCCTCCATGCGCAGCGTGACGTCCAGTAAGTCGCCGCAGAGTGGATTGCGGCCCGTGGCGCTGGCGTCGGCCGGATCGAGGCGGCCGAAATTACGCGGGCTGCGGTTGTGGTCGAGAATGACCTCGCGATACAGCTCTTTCAGATCCATCGCCACGGCACCTCGCGCCTCAGCCGAACAGCTCGCGGACTTTACGCACGCCCTCGACCAAGCGCTCCACATCGTGCGCATTGTTGTAGCAGCCAAACGACGCGCGCGCGGTGGCCGGCAAGCCGTAGAACTGCATGACGGGCATGGCGCAATGATGGCCGGTGCGAATGGCGATCCCCTCGCTGTCGAGGATGGTGCCGATGTCGTGCGGATGCACGCCCTGCATCGTGAAGGAGACCACGGCCGCCTTGCCGGCAGCGGTGCCGACCAGCCGCAGGCCGGGCAGCCCGGCCAGCCGCGTGCTGGCGAGCTCGAGCAGGCCATGCTCGTGCGCAGCTATCGCCTCGCGGCCCAAGCCCTCGACATACTCGAGGGCTGCGCCTAGACCAATGGCGCCGGAGATGTTGGGCGTGCCGGCCTCGAATTTCGCCGGCAGCGCGTTGTAAGTGGACGCTTCGATGCTGACCGACAAAATCATCTCGCCGCCGCCCTGCCACGGCGGCATGGCTTCCAGCAATGCCTCGCGGCCATAGAGCACTCCGATGCCGGTCGGACCATAGACCTTGTGGCCTGAAAAGGCATAGAAATCGCAATCCAGCGCGCGCACATCGACGGTCGCATGCGCAATCGCCTGCGCGCCATCGACCAGCACCGGCACACCGTGCGCATGCGCCAGGCGCACGATTTCCTGCACCGGCAGTACGGTGCCCAGAGCATTCGAGACGTGCGCGATTGCGATCAGACGCGTGCGCGGCGAGAGCAGCTGCTTGAATGCCGGCATGTCGAGCTCACCGGCGCTCGTAAGCGGTGCGGCCCGCAGCTTCGCGCCCGTCGCAGCACAGATCATCTGCCACGGCACGATATTGGCGTGGTGCTCAAGATAAGTGATGAGCACTTCGTCGCCCGCCTTGAGATGGCCGCGGCCCCAACTGTTGGCCACCAGATTGATCGCTTCGGTGGTACCGCGCACGAACACGATCTCGCGGCTCGAGCGCGCATTGATAAAGCGCCGCACGGTCTCGCGCGAGCGCTCAAAGGCATCGGTCGCCCATTGGCTCAAGCTATGCACGCCGCGGTGCACATTGGCGTGCAGCGTGGTCTCGTAGTGCTCGACCGCGCGTAGCACCGGCAGCGGGCGCTGGGCGGAGGCGGCGCTGTCGAGATAGACCAGTGGCTTGCCGTTGATGCTGCGCGCCAGGATCGGAAAATCGGCGCGCACGCGCGCGGCATCGAAGCGTGTCGCCACGACGGCGGGGCTGGCACTCATAGCAGATCTCCCAAGCCGGTCACGTCCGGCAGCTGTTCGGCCGCCAGGCGCTCGGCCTCTACGCGCAGGCTCGGCAGCTCGATCTCACGCAGCACATCGCCCAGGAACGCCCATTTGAGCAGCGCGCGCGCGCTCTGGCGGTCGATGCCGCGGGCCAACAGGTAGAACAGCAGATCCTCATCGAGCCGTCCCGTGGTCGCGCCGTGCGCGGCGCGTACCTCGTCGGTCAGGATTTCCAGACGCGGCCGCAAATCGATCTCGGCGGTCCCGCCATCGATCAGGCCACGCAGCGACTGCTGTGCCTGCGAGCCGGGCGCGCTGGCCTCGATCTGGATGTGGCCGCTAAAGGCCAGCCGGGCGCGCTCACCGGCAATGCCGCGAAACATCTCGTCCGTTTGCGTATCGGGCGCGTTGTGATCGACCTTGAGGGCGACGTCGTGGACCTGCTCGCCGCGGCCGACCGCAATTGCACGCCACACCACGGCGGCGCCGCGCCCGCTCAGCTGCACGTGCGCGCTGGTGCGCGCGCTACCGGCGCCGACCGCCACGCAATGCACCGTGTAGCGGGACCGCTGCGCGAGCCGGGCTGAGAGCGTATCGGCAAAGAGGCAGTGGCGGCCGTATTGCTGCAGGCGGTAGTGATTGAGCATCGCATCGCGCGCGAGCTCAATCTTGAGATTGCACGCCACCAGCGACGAGGAGTCGGGGGCGCCGAGGTGACGTTCGATCAGCGTAAGGCGACTGCCGGGCTCGAGCAGCAGCTGCAGCCGCGGATAGGCTGCGGCCCCCGCCGAGCGCTGGCTCGAGATAAACAGGATCTCGATCGCCGCCTCACCGCGCACCTGCAATTGCGCCACATCGTTCGCAAACATGTCGCACAGCAATCCCAGACGCTGCTCCGCGGGCCACAGATGCGCTGCGAGCAGCGGCGCGGCGTCATCGCTGAGCTGCATGCGGTGCTGACCCTCGACGCGCACGCCGTCGAGGTAGATCAATCGCTCGAATCCGGGCGGCGCGGGCGGCAGAGCCATCTGCGCGCGCAAAGCCGCCCATGCGGCCGCTGCCTCAGGCACGCCACCGGCTGGCGGGCGAAACCCTTGCAGTTGCTCGAAGGCGCGCAGATTCGAATAGCGCCAATGCTCGTCACGCGCGCTGGGCCAGCCGAGTTCGGCCAGGCGCGCCGCGGCGCGCGACTGCGGGCTGTCCATGGCGCCGCGGAAATCGCCCAGTACGCGATCGAGCACGGTCTGACGCAAGGCGGTCGCGGGCGCGTTCATGGCTCAGGCGGCGGCCTGTTCGCTGACCCAGTCGTAACCGCGCCGCTCGAGCTCGACTGCAAGCGTGCGATCGCCGCTGCGCACGATGCGGCCGCGGCAGAGCACGTGCACGAAATCCGGTACCACGTGCTCGAGCAGCCGCTGGTAGTGCGTCACGAGCACGATGCCACGCTCGGCACTGCGCAGCGAGTTCACGCCGTTGGCAACCACCTTGAGCGCATCGATATCCAGTCCGGAATCGGTCTCATCGAGCAGGGCGAGCGTCGGTTCGAGCACCAGCATCTGCAGAATCTCATTGCGCTTCTTCTCGCCGCCCGAGAAGCCTTCGTTGACGCCACGGCCGAGAAAGCTGTCATCGATCTGCATGAGCTGCGACTTGGAGCGCACCAGGCTCAAGAACTCGAACGCATCGAGCTCGGACAGGCCGCGCTCGCGTCGGGCAGCGTTCAGCGCAGTCTTGAGCAGGTAGGCGTTGTTGACGCCTGGAATTTCGACCGGATACTGAAAGCCCAGAAACAGCCCGGCGCGGGCGCGCTCTTCGGGGGCAAGCGCCAGCAGATCGCGGCCCTGGAAGTGGGCACTGCCGGCGAGGATCTCGTATCCTGGGCGACCCGCCAGCACATATGCCAGCGTGCTCTTTCCCGAACCGTTGGGGCCCATGATGGCATGGACCTCGCCGGCTCCCACCGCGAGGGAAAGCCCCTGCAGCACGAGCTGTCCGCCGACGCGGACCTGCAAATCACGCACCTCCAACATAGGGATCTTGGCAGGCGGCGCGGCGGACCCTGCGGTATCGGCTGCCGACGAGTTCATCCCACTGCGCCTTCCAGGGTCACGGCCAGAAGATTCTGAGCTTCTACAGCAAATTCCATCGGTAACTCCTTGAATACAGAGCGACAAAACCCGCTCACAATCATGTTCACCGCATCCTCCGAATCGATCCCGCGCTGCAGACAGTAGAACAGCTGATCTTCGCTGATGCGCGAGGTGCTGGCCTCGTGCTCGACCGTGGCGCTCGGATTGCGCACTTCGATATACGGAAAGGTGTGCGCGCCGCAGTGCTTGCCCATGAGCAGCGAATCGCACTGCGTGAAATTGCGCGCGCCGGTGGCGGAGGGCAGGATCTTGACCAGTCCCCGATAGGCGTTCTGGCCGTGTCCGGCCGAGATGCCCTTGGAGACGATGGTGCTGCGCGTGTTCGCACCGATGTGGATCATCTTGGTGCCGGTGTCGGCCTGCTGGTAGTGGTTGGTGGTCGCCACCGAATAGAATTCGCCGATCGAGTTTTCCCCTCGCAGCACGCAGCTCGGGTATTTCCAGGTGATGGCCGAGCCGGTCTCGACCTGCGTCCATGAGATATGCGAATTACGGCCGCGGCACTCGCCGCGCTTGGTGACGAAGTTATAGATGCCGCCGCGTCCCTGCTCATCGCCCGGATACCAGTTCTGCACGGTCGAGTACTTGATCTGCGCATCCTCGAGCGCAATCAGTTCGACGACCGCCGCATGCAGCTGATTCTCATCGCGCATCGGCGCCGTGCAGCCTTCCAGATAACTGACGTAGCTGCCGGCGTCGGCAATGATCAGAGTGCGTTCGAACTGCCCGGTATTGGCGGCATTGATGCGGAAGTAGGTTGAAAGCTCCATCGGACAGCGCACGCCGGGCGGCACATAGACGAAGGAGCCGTCGCTGAACACGGCGGAGTTCAGCGTCGCATAGAAATTGTCGGTGTAGGGCACGACCGTGCCGAGATACTGCTCGAGCAGCGCCGGATGGCGCTGCACCGCTTCGGAGAACGGACAGAAGATGACTCCGGCGGTCGCGAGCTTTTCCTTGAATGTAGTGGCGACCGAGACGCTGTCGAACACTGCATCGACCGCCACCCCGGCCAGGCGCGCGCGCTCGTGCAACGGCACACCGAGCCGGTCGTAGGTGGCCAGCAGTTTCGGATCGACATCGGCCAGACTCTTGGGCCCATCGGTCTTCTGCTTTGGCGCCGAGTAGTAGGAGATCGCCTTGTAGTCGATCGGCGTGTAGCGCAAATGCGCCCAATGCGGCTCGCGCATGCCGCGCCAGTGACGCCAGGCGCGCAGGCGCCAGTCGAGCAGGAACTGCGGCTCCTGCTTCTTACGCGAGATCAGTCGCACCACGCCCTCATCCAGACCTGGCGGCACCGTGTCGGCGTCGATATCCGTGACGAAGCCGTGGCGATAGCTGCGGTTTACGAGCGCGTCGAGGTCGGGCGTGTTCATGCGGGTTCACGCTTAAAGCTGCGCGTGCCGATACCGCTGAGCACTACGCTGATGCCGCGGTCGAGCGCCGAATTGCGGTTCGGCGCCGTGGACAGGCCGGCCAGCTCGAGCAGCGAGATCTCCTGCAATGAGCAGCGGATGGCGAAGTTCACGCGCTGCCAGGAGTGGCCCACGCGGCAGGTGCGCTCGATGCCGCAGTGGCTTGCCGCGCCGGCGCACTCGGTCAGCGCCACGGGCCCGTCGAGCGCATCCAGGATCTGGGCTGCGGTGATGTCGGTGGCCGGGCGTGAGAGCAGATAGCCGCCCGCAGAGCCGCGCGTGGACGCGACCAGTCCCTGACGATGCAGTTGTTTCAGGAGCTTGGACACCGTAGGGGCCGCCAGGTGCGTTTCGGCGGCAATCTGCGCCGCCGTGAAGCGCCGCTCGGGCTCAGCGGCGAGCCGGGCCAGGATAACGGTGGCGTAGTCGGTCAGTTTGCTAATACGCAGCATGCAGCATCCCCTAAGTAGGACTAGTTTAGTTCCATATGGTCAAAATGAGAAGCGCCATGACGGGGCGCAGCGGCCGCAGGTGCGTAAGCCTTTGGTATGCTTTCGCTCTTACCGATTGGAGGATCGACTATGTCCCACAGTGACCTGGAAAGCGTCGCCGCCCGCATGGTGGCGAAGGGCAAAGGAATTCTGGCTGCCGACGAGAGCAACAGTACATGCACCAAACGCTTCGACAAGCTCGGTATCGCCTCGACCGAGGAGAACCGCCGGGCCTACCGCGAGCTGCTGTTCACGACAGCGGACGTGGCGCAGTGGATCAGCGGTGTCATCCTCTATGACGAGACCATACGGCAGAAAACCCGCGACGGCGTGGCGTTTGCGGACTATCTGACCAAGGCCGGCGTGCTGCCCGGCATCAAGGTCGACACCGGTGCCAAGCCGATGGCCCTATATCCGAACGAGACCATCACAGAAGGTCTGGATGGCTTGCGCGAGCGGCTGATCGAGTACTACAAGCTCGGCGCGCGCTTCGCTAAGTGGCGCGCAGTGATCGACATCGGCACCGGCGTTCCAACACGCGGCGCGATCGAAGCCAACGCGCATGCGTTGGCCCGCTACGCGGCGCTGTGCCAGGAGCAGAACATCGTGCCGATCGTAGAGCCCGAGGTGCTGATGGACGGGGCGCACACGCTCGAGCGCTGCGAGGAGGTCACTGATGCCGCGCTGGCGGAGGTATTCGCGCAGCTGCAGCGGCATCGCATTCATCTCGAGGGCATGATCCTCAAGCCGAACATGGTGATCTCCGGCAAGAAATGTGCGACCCAGGCCACGCCGGAGCAGGTGGCCGCGGCGACCGTGCGCTGCCTCAAGCGCCATGTGCCGAGCGCGGTGCCCGGGATTGCCTTTCTTTCCGGTGGACAGACGCCGCTCGAGGCCGCGTTGCACTTGTCGCTCATGAACCGAAGCGGCTCGCTCCCCTGGCAGTTGTCCTTCAGCTACGGGCGTGCGCTGCAGGATGCGGCGCTGTCGGCCTGGGCCGGCAAACCCGGCAACGTGGCACCGGCGCAAAAGCAGTTCCAGAAATGGGCGCGCCTCAACGGGCTCGCGCGCAGCGGCTCATTCCAGGCCGGCATGGAGCAGCAGGCCGCCTGACGGCGCGCTCGGGCATGAGACGTCAGCTGCATTGAGCGATCGCACGGAGGTGTCAAGCCAGCCGCCACTGATCGATGTGCAGGATGTGCACTACGCCGTGGGCACGCATTCGGTGTTCAGCGGGCTGAACGTGCGCGTGGCTGTCGGAAAGATCACGGCGATCATGGGACCTTCGGGCACCGGCAAGACTACATTGCTGCGGCTCATCATGGGTCAGATAGTGCCGCAGAGCGGGCGCATCAGCGTGTTCGGCCAGGACGTCGGCGCGCTCAAGCGCCGGGAGCTGTACGCATTGCGGCAGCGGGTCGGGCTGCTGTTTCAGAACGGCGCGCTGCTGACCGGCATGTCGGTGTTCGATAACGTGGCCTTCCCCGTGCGTGAGCACGCACGGCTGCCTGAGCCGGTGCTGCGCAAACTCGTGCTCATGAAGCTGCAGGCGGTCGGTCTGCGCGGCGCGGCCGAGCTCATGCCTTCGGAGCTCTCCGGCGGTATGGCGCGGCGGGTGGCGCTGGCGCGCGCCATCGTCATGGACCCGGAAGTGCTGCTGTACGATGAGCCGTTCGTAGGCTTGGATCCGATCTCCAAGGGCGTGATTCTGCGCCTGATCCAGTCGCTCAATAAGACACTGCACATCACCAGCGTGCTGGTCTCGCACGACGTGCAGGAGATCAGCGCCATCGCCGATCACACCTATCTCTTATCGAGCGGCGTCGTCGTGGCCGACGGCAATCCCGCCGAGCTCAAGCAGGATGCCTCGGCCGTCGTGCACCAGTTCATGACCGGCGCACCGGATGGACCAGTGCCGTTTCACTACCCGGCAGCCGATTACAACGCGCAACTGCTCGAGCGATGAGCGCCAGCGCGGCACGAGGTCAGGCGATCCGCAGCAACCTGATCAAAATCGGGGCGGTGACNCGTTTCCTACTGCGNGTGCTGGGCCAGGCGCTGCCCGCGCTGAGTCGCCCGCGACTGTTGATCGAGCAGATCTACAATGCCGGCGCTCGCTCCCTGGTCATCATCATGCTGTGCGGTCTGTTCGTCGGCATGGTGCTCGGTTTGCAGGGCTACGACCTGCTGGCGCGATTCGGCTCCGAGTCCGCGCTGGGGGTCGCTGCCGCGCTCGGCTTGATCCGCGAGCTCGGGCCCGTGCTGACCGCATTGCTATTCGCAGGCCGGGCAGGCACGGCGCTGGCGTCGGAAATCGGTCTCATGCGGGCGACCGACCAGCTCACGGCCATGGAAATGATGGCCGTCGACCCGGTGCGGTACGTCGTGGCGCCACGCTTTCTCGGCGGATTCATCGCCATGCCGCTGCTTACGGCCATCTTCGACTGCATCGGCATCTACGGCACGCAGCTCATCGGCATCGTCATGATGCGCATCCCAACGGGCACGTTCTGGTCGCAGACTGTCAATTCAGTGGAATTGCGCGACATCCGCGAGGGAGTCATCAAGAGCCTGGTGTTCGGGCTGGCCTGCAGTCTGATCGCCGTGTATGAAGGTTATTATGCGGAGCCGACCGCCGAAGGCGTGGGTCTGGCGACAACCCGTACGGTAGTGACCTCGGCCGTGATGGTGCTGATGCTCGATTACGTGCTGACGGCGGCATTTTTGTAAGTTTTCGCGAGGGCGACTCATCATGGCAGCGGCGCAACGGTCGATCGACATGGGTACGGGCCTGTTCGTGCTGCTGGGTTTCGCAGCCTTGGGCTTTCTGACGACACAATTGCCCGGCAGCGGCTTACAGCTGCATGAAGCGAGGGATAGTTATAACGTGCTCGCGAAATTCGACAACATCGGCGGACTGAAGGTCGGCGCGCCGGTCAGCATGGCTGGCGTCAACATCGGGCGCGTGTCGGCCA
>JGI12269J14319_10000176_pt1 | contig 57561 bp, 56 predicted proteins | sample PeaSoiSIISIP2007_FD_14319 | JGI IMG/M metagenome (IMG submission 14319)
CACTTCGCAGATCTCGCGCTGTCGATGGACAACGCGGCCAACAAGACGAAGATCACCCTGGTCCAGGGCGATACCCAGCTGAATCCCGCTCAGGCCATCACGGTGACCCAGCAGTTCACCTCGAACTCTTCGATCGTCGCCGTGGTCGGCCCGGCCGGCAGCCAGGAGGTCGAGGCGATCGGTCCGTCAATGGCCAGGGCGGGGATGGCGTTCATGTCCGGATCCGCCACCAACACGACACTAACCTCAGGCAAGTACCCCACGTTCTTCCGTGTCGTGTCCAATGACGGCGTCCAGGGGCCGCAGGACGCCAACTACATCATCAAGAACCTGCACCCAAAGGCCGTGATGATCGTGGATGACCAGGAGGTCTACTCAACCGGTCTGGTCGCCGAGATGATCCCGATCTTCAAGGCGGCCGGGATCAAAGTCGACCACGAGTCGGTCTCGCAGAAGGTGACCGACTTCTCCTCGCTGGTGGCCAAGGTCACGCCGGCCACCTCGGTGGTGGTGCTGCCCTGGCAGGTGGCAAGCAATGCTCAGCAGTTCGGCCGCGACCTCGCCCAGCAGCACAAGAAGGCCGTGATCTTCGGCACCGACGGGCTGTTCTCGCCAGGCACCTTCACGATCTCAGGCTCGTACGTGTCCTCCTTCGGCCCGGACATCACCGCGATCCCGGCCGACGCGTCGATCGTCGCGGCGGCCAAGGCCAAGTACGGATCCTTCGGCACGTTCGGCCCGCCGATCTTCGCGGCCACGCATGTGATCGACGAGGCCATCGCCTCGGTCTGCCAGGCCGGCCAGACGCCGACGCGCGCCAACGTGATGGCCGCGATCAGGCAGACCAACGAGCCAACCTCGATCCTCGGGCAGCCGATCAGCTTCGGCCCACACGGGGACCTGGTCAACGGCAAGTTCTTCCTCTTCAAGATCGACTCGAAGGGCAACTACACGCTGATCCCGAGTTCCTGATCGGCTGAACTCCAGATAGCTGCTCCCGGCAGCGCGCCTGCCAGTGGCGGGTGCGCTGCCGGGCAGCACAGGCGATGGGCGGGACTCACACCGGATGGGCTTCTTCTTCCAGGAACTAGTGAACGGCGTCACCACGGGCGCGCTCTATTCGCTGATCGCGCTGGGCTTCTCGATGGTGTACGGCGTGCTGAAGCTGCTCAACTTCGCGCACGGTGATCTGTACATGGTCGGGGCCTTCATCGGATACTTCGTGATCCAGTGGTTCGGCGGCCCGTCCGCGCTGACGATCCCGGTGCCGCTGCTGCTGCTGATCATGTTCGTGCTTGCGGCGGTGCTGGTCGGCGGCCTCGGCGTCGCGATCGAGCGATTCGCCTACCGGCCGCTGCGTGACGCGCCGCGGATCGCGCCGCTGATCACGGCGATCGGCATCTCCTTCTTCCTGGAGAACTCGGCCCTGCTGCTCTTCGGCGCGCAGTTCCGGGTCTACAACACCTCAGATTTCATCCCGTTCTCCGCTGGGGTCCAGATCGGGTCGGTCAGCATCGACGCGGTGCAGATCATGGTCCTGGCGCTTGGCCTGGCCATGATGGTCGGGCTGCGGCAGCTGGTCATCAAGACCAGGCTTGGCAAGCAGATGCGGGCGGTGGCCGCCGACCGTGAGGCCGCCGAGATGCTGGGGATCAACGTGAACTTCACGATCGCCGCGACGTTCTTCCTCGGTTCGGCCTTCGCCGGCGTGGCCGGGGTGATGTCCGGACTGCTCTTCAATCAGGTGACGAGCACGATCGGCTTTCTGGCTGGTCTGAAGGCATTCACTGCGGCCGTGGTCGGCGGCATTGGCTCGCTGCCAGGCGCGATGCTCGGCGGCTTGCTGATCGGCATAGCCGAGTCCTTCATCACCGGCTATGTCTCATCGACGTACACCAACCTGTTCGTGTTCGCGCTGCTGATCGCAGTGATGCTGGTGCGGCCAAGCGGGCTGCTCGGCCAGGCGCAGCTGCAGAAGGTGTGAAACCATCGTGAGCCTCGACGCGCAGCCTCCGGCGGTCGGTCCGCAGGTCGGCTCCGACGAGTGGGTCGCTAGGCAGGCCCATCGGCGCGAGTACGCACCTGGCTGGGTGGGCACCGCGCAGCGAGCGAGCCAGCGAATCGGCTGGTGGCCCAGGCTCGCGATCGCTGGTGTGGCCGGCGCCGCCCTGCCGCTGCTCGGCCTCGGCGGCTTCCAGCTGCAGGTCGGGATCGACGCACTGGTGATCGCGCTGCTGGCGGTCGGGCTGAACATCGTGGTGGGCTGGGCCGGGCTGCTCGACCTGGGCTACATCGCCTTCTTCGGCTTCGGCGCCTACGGATTCGCGCTGCTTTCCTCCAGCCAGCTCGGCTCGCACGGCATCCACCTGCCTGCCCTGCTTTCGCTGCCGATCGTGATGATTGGCGCCGCGATTCTCGGGCTGCTGGTCGGCCTGCCGTCCCGGCGGCTGATCGGCGACTATCTGGCGATCGTCACGCTGTTCTTCGGCGAGGCATTCGTTGAGTTCACCAACAACGTGGCACCCGGCTCGCTTGGCGGCCCGAACGGGATCATCAGCATCGACCCGATCCGCATTTTCGGGAACATTCAGTTCAACAGCAACGAGAGTTACTACTACCTCCTCGTGTTCTTGCTGGTGGCGGTGATGGCCGTGCTGCGGCTGCTGGATACCTCGCGGACCGGGCGAGCCTGGCGGGCCGTCCGGGAGGACCCGTTGGCGGCGGCATCGATGACCATCCCGGTCAACCGGGTGAAGCTGATGGCGTTCGCGTTCGGCGCCATGGTCGCCGCGCTGGCCGGCACCATCTTCGCCGCGCAGCAGATCAGCGTGTTCCCGACCGACTTCGACACGCCGATCCTGATTCTGATCTACGCCGGGCTGATCCTCGGCGGCGCGGGCAACATCGCCGGCGCGGCCACCGGCGCCCTGATTGTCATGGTCATCTACGACGGCCTGCTGCGTAGCCCGGCCGAGTCCGGCTACCTCTTCTACGGCCTGATCCTGCTGACCCTGGTGGTCAAGCTGCGCCCGTGGCGCAGACTTGGCCTGGTTCTCGCGGCAACTGCTGTGCTCGGCTTCGCCGCGCATGCGGTGACCCGGGCGCTATCACCGGCCGCCGTGGCTGGCGGGCCGCAGTCGGCCGGCTGGATCGCGGCCGCCTTGCGGGACTGGGTGATCGTCCCGGCCAATCCGCAAGTTCCAGGGAACTTCGGGTTCGTGCTGCTGGTGTGCCTGCTGATCGCGATCGTACAGGTCAAGGGCCACTGGCGGACAATCCTGCTGGTGCCGACAATCTATCTCGCGGCGTGTGTCTGGGAGGCCAGGCTGATTGTCGAGTACTCGGTCACCCGGCAGCTGATGATCGGCGCGATCCTGATCGTGATGATGAACGCCAGGCCGCAGGGGCTGCTCGGGGTGCGCCGGGTCGAGGCCGCGATATGAACGTTCCGGCCGTGCCACCTCAAAGCGGGTCAGCCGAACCCGGGCCAGCCGAACCCGGGCCAGCTAGCCCAGGGTCGCCCAGCCGCGGTGCCGACGGCCCGCCGGGCGAGCCGGTTCTGAATCTTGATCGTCTGTCCTTGTCATTCGGCGGTCTGCGGGCGCTCGCCGACCTGGATCTGCAGGTCGACGACAGCGAGATCGTCAGCCTGATCGGACCCAACGGCGCGGGCAAGACGACTGTCTTCAACGTGATCACCGGCGTCTACCAGCCGAGTTCGGGGGATGTCCGGTTCGCTGGCCGCTCGATCGCCGGTAAGCCGCCGCACAGCATCACCAGGTTGGGCATCGCCCGCACGTTCCAGAGCCTGCGGTTGTTCCTGAACATGTCGGTCATTGAGAACGTGATGGCCGCGACCTACGGCAGCACCAAGGCAGCACCATGGGAGTCGATCCTCCGCCTGCCGAGAGCCCGGCGCGAGGAGCGCGAGGTGCGAGCACTAGCCGAGGAAGTGCTGTCGTTCTTCGGCCAGCGGCTGGCTGGATACCGCTGGGATGAGCCCGCCTACTCGCTGTCGTATGCGAACCGCCGGCGGCTGGAGATCGCCCGCGCCCTCGCCACCAGGCCCAGGCTGCTGCTGCTCGACGAGCCAGCAGCCGGGATGAATCCGGTCGAGACGCACGAGATCACCGAGCTGATCGGGCGGCTGCGCGACGAGCGGGACCTCGCGATCCTGGTGATCGAGCACGACATGCACGTGGTCGCCGGCTGCTCGGACCGCGTGATCGCGCTGGACCACGGCGTGAAGATCGCCGAAGGCGGCTTCGATGCGGTGGCTAGTCATCCGGCCGTCGTCGAGTCCTACATGGGACGCGATCCCGAGGCACTGGCGGAGGCAGAGTGAGCGCCACGCTGCTGAACCTCGACGACGTCACCACCTATTACGGCCAGATGCGGATCCTCGAAGGGATCTCGCTGCAGGTCAGCGATGGCGAACTCGTCTGCCTGCTCGGCGGCAACGCGTCTGGCAAATCGACGACGCTGAAGACGATCCTTGGCATCGTGCGGCCGCGCAAGGGACGGGTGCTGCTGTTCGGCGAGGATGTGACGAACTGGTCGGTGCCGCGCCGGATCGGGGCCGGGATCGCCATCGTGCCGGAGAACCGCAGGCTGTTCGGGCAGATGACGGTCCGGGAGAACCTCGAACTTGGCGCCGTGCTGCGCGGCGGCGAAACGCTCGCCGAGGACTTCGAACGGGTCCACACGCTGTTCCCGCGGCTGTATGAGCGCCGCAACCAGCTAGCGGGAACGCTGTCCGGCGGCGAGCAGCAGATGGTCGCGATGGGCCGCGCACTCATGTCGCACCCGCGCCTGCTGCTGATGGACGAGCCGTCGATGGGTCTTTCGCCGGCCCTGGTGCAGCAGAACTTCCGGATCATCAAGGACATCCATACCTCCGGCGTCGCGGTGCTGATGGTCGAGCAGAACGCGACGATGGCGCTGTCGATCGCCGACCGCGGCTATGTCCTGTCGACCGGGGAGATCGTGCTCGAAGGACCCGCGGCTGAGCTGCTGCGCAGCGACGATCTGAAGCGCGCTTATCTGGGGCGGTGAGCGAGCCCACGGACGCGGATGCGCCAGTGGTGACGCCCTCCCTATCCGGGCGACACCGGGTTCGACCTTGCTGGACGGCTTGGCGCCCTGCCGGACCCGCCCGCCATCGTCTTCACCTCAAGTGCGCCGCACGCCGCGTTCGGCGCACGGCTCGACGGCCGCACGTTCGTCGCCAAGGCCGATCTCAGCGTCGGCGCCATCGCCGCGGCTGGCGTGGCCTAGCAGGTCAGCCGATCAGCGGCCAAGCCTGTCGTCCAGCCAGGTGAGCAGGTCATCGACGACCTCGTCGCGGTTGGTCTCGTTGAAGATCTCATGGCGGGCCTGCGGATAAACCCGCAAAGTGACGTCGGTGAGCCCGGCAGCGGTGTAGCGGTCAACCAGCGCATTGACCAGAGCGAGCTGTCCGCCGACTGGGTCAAGCTCGCCGACCGCGATGTAGATCGGCAAGTCTGAGCGCATAGCGGCGACGAGGTCCCGGTCGGCGAGCTGGCGGGCAGCGGCGAACATCGCCCTGGCCGCGGCCGGGTCGATCCCGAAGCCGCATCGCGGGTCGTTGACGTACTTATCCACCTGCACCTCGTCGCGGCTGAGCCAGTCGTAGTCGGTGCGGGCGGGCTGAAACGGGAGGTTGAACATCGTCAGGTCGAGCGGCGCGTCCAGATCCAGTGCTGGCTCCAGTAGGTCGAGGACCGCGGTGCCGGTGAGCACCGCGGCACTCGCCTCCTCGTTGTGCTGAAGGAGGTACTGCTGAACTGCGAAGGAGCCCATGCTGTGGCCAAGCAGCACCAGCGGGACATCCGGGTGCTCCTGGCGGGCCCTGGCCATCAGCCTGCCGATGTCACCGATGAGCTCGGTCCAACCCTGCTCGCCGATCTGCCCGAGCTCGGCCACTGACTTCGCCGTCGCCCCGTGGCCGCGGTGATCCTGGGCGTAGACCACCATGTCGCGCGCGTTCAGCGCCTGGGCCAGGTCGGCGTACCGGAGTGCGTGCTCGCCCATGCCATGGGTGATCTGGACGATCGCGCGCGGAGCCCCGGCCGGATCCCAGCGGTATGCCGCCACGGTGAGGCCGGCACTAGGGAAGTCGACGCGAGCTGGTTCGGGTGCGCTCATCGTGTTCTCCGTCACTGTCCGCAGCCACCGCCGAAGGTGATCGGACGGCTGGCCAAGAATGCTGGATGTCGTGCCCGCCATTATCCGGCCGCCTGGTTCGGCTGTGCAGCGTCGGTGGGCTCGCCCAGAGCCGCAGAAACGACTCGCGTCTGGGCTTCTGCGGCGACATCATCTCAGCATGGAGCATCTCAGCACTGCCGCGCTGGAAGCCGGCCTCAGCGTCGTCCGCGACTCGCCGTCCGAATCAGGCCAGGTCGAGCTGATCGTGCGCCGGCCGGCGGTCGGCGAGCGTGAGGTGCTCGCAGCGGGCCGGCTCGATGTCGATGCGGGCCTGGTCGGCGACAACTGGCTAGTGCGCGGCAGCACCAGCACTGCCGACGGGTCGGCACATCGCGACCGGCAGCTGACCGTGATGAACTCCCGCGCCGCCCTGCTCGTCGCCCAGGACCTTGATCGGCGGATGCTGGCCGGCGATCAGCTCTACGTCGATCTCGATCTGAGCCCCGCTAACCTGCCACCAGGCACCAAGCTGGCGGTGGGTTCGGCGGTCATCGAGGTCACCGACCAGCCGCACCTCGGCTGCGCCAAGTTCGCTGACCGATTCGGCGCGGACGCGCTGCGGTTCGTCAACTCCCGGGCCGGCCGCGAACTGCGACTTCGTGGCCTGAACGCCCGGATCGTCAGCTCCGGAACCGTCCGGCCAGGGGACGCGGTCCGCAAGCTGCCCGGCTGATCCACAGGGGACGCCGAACCGACTGCGGACCAGGCGCTGCACGCGGCGCACCAGCGGGCCGGTAGAGTCGCGCCGTGGCAGACGACGACTGGCGAGTGACGGTTACGTTTCACGATCAACAGGACGCAGGTCGGGCGGTTGACTCGCTGCGCGAGCATCAGGTGGAAGCAGACGTACGCCGTCAGCTCGGTCAGCATGTCACGGTGAGCGCGGACGGACCCACGATCTTCTTGTACACCGGTGCGGAGGATGCCGCCAGGCAGGCAGAACGGGTGGTGCGCGAGGTCATGGCGCAGCATCAGCTCAGTGCCGACTACGCACTGCACCGATGGCATCCGGTTGAGGAGGAGTGGGAGGACGCCAGCGTCGCCCTGCCGCAGACGGCTGAGCAGCAGCAGGAAGAGCATCGCCGGCTTGAGGATGAGGAGACTCGTGAGGCACTGGCCACCGGACTCGCCCAGTGGCAGGTTCGGGTCGAGCTCGCGTCGCATCGCGACGCGGTGCAACTGGCCAAGCGCCTGCTCAGGCAGGGACTCCCGGTGACCCGTCGCTGGCGGTTCCTGGTCGTCGGGGCCAACAACGAGGACGACGCGAGCGATCTGGCCAGGACGGTCGAGCAGGAGGCCCCGGCCAACGCGTCCGTGCATACCGAGCCAGCCAGCGTCGGCTTGCCCTTCATCCCGTTCTGAGCAGCCAGCAGTCAGCTGGCCGCGCCGGGCAGGGCCAGCAGCAGGACGAATGCGCGTGGGCCCACGGCGATCGGATCGCTCCCGTCGACCAGGCAGCTCAGGTCGCCCTGGTCGACCGGGTCAGTGGGCGCGCTTACGTCGGCGCCGAGATCGAAGCTGTCGATCTCGACCCGCCAGGATCGCCCCTTCCCGGCGTCGGGGATCGTGAAGGTGACGGGCTGCGCCGATCCGTTGACCAGGACGAGCACGTCGTCGTCGAGCATGGGCCGACCGCGTGCGTCGTGATCGGGCGCCACGGTCCCGTCGACGAAGACCGCGACCGACTTCAAGCCAGGTGACTGCCAGTCCGCCTGGGTCATCGGGCGTCCTTCGGGGGTGAACCAGACGACGTAGCCGGGATCGCTGAGATACCGGCCGCGCCGCAGCGCCGGGTGCGCGCGGCGGAACTCGATGATCCGGCGGGTGAACGCGGTCAGGCCGGCATCGGCATTGTCCCAGTCGACCCACGAGGTCGGATTGTCCTGGCAGTAGGCGTTGTTGTTGCCCCCCTGCGTGCGGCCGAGCTCGTCGCCGCCCAGGAGCATGGGCACTCCGCGGGACAGCAGCAGCGTGGCAAGCAGGGCACGCGACTGCCGGGCCCTCAGGGCGACTATGTCCGGATCGTCGGTCGGGCCCTCGGCACCGCAGTTCCATGAGCGGTTGTCGTCAGTCCCGTCCCTGTTGTCCTCGCCGTTGGCCTCGTTGTGCTTGCGGCTGTAGCTGACCAGATCGCGCAGCGTGAACCCGTCGTGGGCGGTGACGAAGTTGATCGAGGCGCTGGGCCGGCGCCGGGCCGTGCCGTATAGGTCAGCCGATCCGGCGATCCGAGTGGCGAAATCAGGGAGTGTCATCGCCTGGCCGCGCCAGAAATCGCGGACGGTGTCGCGGTAGCGGCCATTCCACTCGCTCCACAGCGCGGGGAAGCGGCCCACGCTGTAGCTGTCCGGCTGTCCGACGTCCCAGGGCTCGGCGATGAGCTTGATCTGGGAGATGACCGGATCCTGGGCGACGATGTCGAAGAACGCGGCCAGCCGGTCAAAGCCACCCCGCTCTCGTGCCAGCGTCGTGGCCAGGTCGAACCGGAAGCCATCCACGTGCATCTCGGTCACCCAGTAGCGGAGCGAGTCCATGATCAGGCGCAGGCAGGTGACATCGGCGGCGTTGACCGAGTTGCCGGTGCCGGTGGTGTCCACATAGCGGCGCGGATCATCCGGCCTGAGCCGGTAGTACGCCGGGTTGTCCAGGCCACGGAAGCACAGCGTGGGGCCGAACTGGTCACCCTCCGCCGTGTGGTTGAACACCACGTCGACCAGTACCTCGAGCCCGGCCCGGTGCAGCGCCTGGACCATCGCCTGGAACTCCCACACCTGGCCACCCGGGTGACCGGCTCGGACCGCTGCGGAGTAGCCGTCGTGCGGAGCGAAGAAGCCGATCGTGTTGTAACCCCAGTAGTTGCTCAGCCCGCTGCCGGCCAGATCGCCAATGGTGAGGAACTGGTGCACCGGCAGCAGCTCGACAGCGGTGACCCCGAGGCCGGCCAGGTACTCGACGACCGGCGGGTGGGCCAGCCCGGCATAGGTTCCGCGCAGGGCCGCGGGCACGTCGCTGCGAGTCTGGGTGAAGCCCTTGACGTGCAGTTCGTAGATGATGGTGTCCCGGTAGGGCGTCCGCGGCCTGGGCTGATCACCCCACGCGAACGATGAATCGACCACCAGTGAGCGCGGCACGGACGGCGCGGAGTCAAGGTCGCTGCGCCGGTCCAGGTCACCAGGCAGGTAGCCGAGCAGGTTCTCGCCCCACACCAGCGGGCCGGATGTGGCCCTGGCGTACGGGTCGAGCAGCAGCTTGGCCGGATTGCACCACAGCCCCAGCGCAGGATTGTAGGGTCCGGTGACCCGGTAGCCATAGCGCTGGCCGACCCCGATCCCCGGCACGAACCCGTGCCAGATGCCGTCGTCGGAGTCCGGCAGCGCGAGACGGGTTTCGACGCCATCGGCGTCGAACAAGCACAGCAGCACCTGGTCGGCGGCCTCCGACGCGACGGCGAAGTTGGTTCCCGTCCCGCTTGGGGTGGCGCCGAGCGGGAACGGCCGGCCCGGCCAGATCTCCAAGCCGCCTCCCAGTCTGCGCAGCCGGTCACACTGCGCTGCCGCCGCGGTGTCCAGTCGCTCCGGCGCGCACCTGCGCCGCGGGCAGCTGATCTTGCCAAGTCAAGCAGGCCGGCCCGGTTGCCGCGAGTGACGCAGCACCAACACGCGCGATCTGAGGCGTTCAGGGGCAAGCAGCCACGCGCCGGATTCGGTCAGCGGGCACGGCAGGCACGGGTCATGGGCGCCGACCGGACCGGGTAGATGACGACCCCGAGCACGCTGGCCTGGGGGATGAGTCCGAGCTGGCGGGAGTCCAGGCTGCGGACTGCGTCGCCGCGAACCACCAGGAATCCCGGCGGAACTCTCTCGTTACCTACCGCTGCCCGCAATTCGGCCGGTACCCAATCACCAGCCACACTGGCCACCCTTTTCACCAGCCAGCGCAGCTCGTCGGTGGGCTGGCCCTCGGGCATGCCGAAGACGGCCACGTCCCCGTCGCGGCACGGCTTGCCCCGGCTGACCAGGACCCGCTCGCCATCTGCGTAGGTCGGAGCCATGCTCGTTCCGCGCACGGTGACCAGCACAAACCGACGCGTCACCAAGGTGCGCACCGGCCATAGCACCGCCACCGCCAGGAGGGTCAGGCCGAGCGCCGCCCACGGGCCGGTCACGGTCTGCCCGCCGCGAGCCGGGTTGCGCCGATCAGGTAGCCAAGTTCGTCCCAGCCGACGATCACCAGCGCGCCGAGCCAGCCGAGACCGAAGGCAAGCGTCATTCCGGTCGCGCTGACGCTGCCATGCCAGGAGCCGATCCGAGCCATCAGGCCAGCCAGCGCGATGACGATCAGGATCGCGTTCCTGCCCAGCTCGGCTGGACCTATCGGCCTGGCCGTCGAACCGAAGCACCGGCATTCAACTCGCCGGCCGCTCATGATCGCGAAGCTTGCGCCGAAGGTGAGTCCGCAGAGCAAGACCAGCCCGGCAGTGAATCCCCACGCTATGGTGGCCGGCACCGCCAGCAGGCCGACCACGGCAGCTTCGCTTGCCGGGATGGCAACAGCCAGGGCTCTCCTGCCGCTGCGGGTGAGCCAGCCCAGGTCAGGCAGGGAATCCGCGAATGCGGTGGAATAGCTGCCGGCCTTTCCGGCGAAGGCGACGATGAAGACGGCGCCAAGCAGGACCCGCGCGGCGACCTGCGCGTACGGCATGTCGATCCTCCTATCGGTACGGAGCTACCAGGCCGCCGGCGACTCGGTCATCTTGATAGCCGCTCGCCTGCAGCGTGAACAGCCTGGAATAGCCGTCACCGGCCAGCATCAGATCGTCGTGCGTGCCCAGTTCGGCAATCCGTCCGTCGCCGAGCACGGCGATCACGTCCGCCTGCCGGACCGCGCTGAGCCGATGAGACACCAGCAGGCAGGTACGCCTCCCCCGACGCGCCTGGAGGCTGCGGTGGATCTCGTACTCGGCCTCGGCGTCCAGTCCCGAACTTGGCTCGTCGAGAATCATCAGATCGGCGTCTTCGCGCATCAGCGCGCGGGCCAGGGCCAGTCGCTGGCTCTGGCCGCCGGAGAGCCTGGCGCCGACCTGGTCACCGCCCCCGTCGAACAGGGTCCGGCTGAGCAGCGTGTCGTAGCCGCGGGGCAGGGCACTCAGCGTCCCGCCGATACCCGCGAGGTCGGCGGATCGCCTGATCGCATCCCGATCGTCCAGCCGGGAAAGCTCGCCCAGGCCGATGTTCTCCGCGGCGGAGAGATCGTAGATCATGAAGTCCTGAAAGGTCACCGCGATCCGGCGGCGCAACTCGGCAACGTCGAACCGGCGGATGTCAACGCCATCCCAGCGGATGTGGCCGCGATCGGGGTCGTAGAACCGGCACAGCAGCTTGACCAGCGTCGTCTTGCCCGCGCCGTTCAGACCGACCAGCCCGACTGCCTGGCCAGCCGCGATCTGAAGGCTCACGCCGCGAAGCACCCACTCGCCATCGGCGTCGTAGCGAAACCACACGTCACGCAGTTCGATGCCGGTTCGCAACGGCGGGACGGGGAGCGTCCCTGTGCCGATCTCATCGCGCTCGTCCATCAGATCGAGATAGTGCCGGAATAGGCGCAGGGACCTGCCGAGCCTGGTGAGCTGGACCATGAGGCTGCTGATCACGCCCTGAACGCCAAGGATGGCCGCGAAGAACAGCACGAAATCGCCCAACATAACGCGCCCGCGAGCCGTTTCATAGCCAACAACGGCCATGCCAGCGGCTACGGTAAGCCCGCTGAGCGCGGCCAGCCAGCTCTGCGAAACGGCGGTGCGGCGCACCGAGGCGTACTCAGCCCCGCTTGCCTCGCGAATGGCGGCGATCATGCGGGTCCGAAACAAGTCACCCAGGCCGAGCAGGCGAACTTCCTGAGCCGAGCGCGCGTCGGTCAGCACGCCCCGGAAGATCATGCGATGCCGGTACAGCCGGGTCGTGCTCTCGGCCACAGCCGCCTGCTCTGCAGCCGCCGCCCGCTGCGCGAGCACCATCGGCACGGTGGCGCCGATCAAGAGCAGAATCATCGGCGGCCATACCGAGATCAGCGCCCCAGCGTATCCCGCGATGGTCGCTACCGCGCGCACCACGATCAGCATCACCGACGACAAGCCCTGCGGGCCCTCCTGAGCCGCCTGCTCCGCCCTGAGCAGCCGATCATGAAACCGGGGGTTCTCGACGCGCTCAAGTCCGCTGAATCCGTTGACCGCGGCGTAGACCCGGTCGGTGACTGCCAGTTCGATCTTGCGGTTCGCGGCTACGCCGGCCAGCGAGGACAGGTATCCCAGCACCATCGAGGCCGCACCGGCGCAGGACGCCAGCACGGCGAGCATGACCACGGTCGCTACTTGCACCGGCCGCTTGCTCAGCGAGTCGACGATCAGCATGGAAGTCCAGGCTGACAGCGGAGCCATCACGCCGCCGAGCGCGGCCAGGCCAAGCGACGCGGCCCACGCAGGTCCCGCCGCCTGCCAGCCGATGGCAACCGCAGCGCAGACCGGCCGGCTCGAGGTCATCGGCGAGCGGGCTGTCATCTGGCCGCTGTGGCGGTCTGCCGGTTCTCGACAGCGTCCAGGCGGGTGCCCGCCGCGGTGACGACGCCGTCGTCGACCCGCAGCACCGTCGGATACCCCAGGACGCCGAAGGCCTTCGTCACTGGACCGGCTGGGTCGGCGGCGCCAATCCAGGTGCTGAAGCTCAGTTCCGCCGCGGTATCCAGCACCACGGTGTCGTCAGCGGACCCGGCGATGAAGATCAGCAGCGGAGCGTCCACCGGCCCGCGGCCTGATTTCAGCAATGCGATCAGCTCCCGGCAGGGCGAACAGCCAGGCGACACGAAGATGGCGATCACGGAGCGGCCGACCAGCTCCCGGCGGCTGATCTCGCCGCCGGACAACAGCGCCGCGGCGAAGTCGGCCACCTCACGTCCCACGTCGGGCACCAGCGGGACGCCGGGCCTGGGCGCACCGTTCGCGCCTTCGATGGCAGCTATCCGCCGGATCACGGCGAACGTTACCAGCAGGTTGGCCGAGGCCATCAGCCCAAGCACGATGACGGCACCCAAGAGAATCTGAATCATCACGGACCTTCTGGTAGGGCCTGTGCGTTATTCCGCCCGGCATTAGTCGGGCCACGGGGTGACCGCCGCGCGCGGTCACCCCGGTCGGACCTGGTAGCTATGGCTGGCCGGCCTAGCAGTTACAGGAACCGTTGTGGTAGCACGACCCGTGGCAGCTGTACCGGTAGAGGTAGTGGCTCTGGCAGTCGCACCAGCAGTCCTGTCCGTTCTCTGGGACGCAGGCGCCCGCATCCTCTCTTGGCAGAATCAGCCCAAGGAGCCAGTCGCCTGCGTGCATGAGTGTCTTGGCCATCGCGTCCTCCTTGCGGAATCGATTACCGACGATGAGGTTCCGGCCAGCGGGCCGTCCGGCCGGATGGCTTCCGCCAACCGCCAGCCCATCGCGCAGCTAGCTCGACTCTGGCCGAGCGTGCTAGCGTCTGGGTAGCGCGGCGCTAGCGGGATTACGCATGGTCGGCTGGGAGTGCCCGCATGGAGTTCTGCCTGCTAGGGCCCCTGGTGGTCCACAGCGGGGAAACGGCCGTGCCTATCCCGCCGGGCAATCAGCGCGTGCTGCTTGCCGCGCTATTACTGAACGCCAACCAGGCAGTCTCCGCGGACGCGCTCACTGAGATCATCTGGCCAGTCGGACCGCCGCCCTCGGCCCGCGCGACCTTGCAGAATTACGTCAAGCGGTTAAGGCACGCCCTTGACGATGCCGGTCACCTGCGGATCAGGACGCAACCGCGGGGTTACCTGATCCAGGTTGAGCCTGGCGAGCTTGATCTAACGAGATTCGAGAACCTGCGGGACGAGGCACGGGCCGCCGCGCGGGCAGGCTCGTGGCATCGGGCCGCCCACCAGTTCCGCGCGGCGCTGCGGCTGTGGCGCGGCGAACCGCTGATGGACGTCCGATCGGATCCGCTGGCCGCTTGCGAAGCTCCGCGCCTGCAGGAGATGCGGCTGCAGGCGCTGGAGGAACGGATCGAAGCCGACCTTCATCTCGGCCGCGACGGCGATGTCATCGCCGAACTGCACAAGGTCATCGCAGCTCACCCACTGCGGGAGCGCTTCCACGGGCTGTTGCTGCTTGCCCTGTATCGATGCGGCCGCCAAGGTGACGCGCTGGCCGCTTATCAGCGTGCCCGCCGCCTGCTCAACGACGAGCTAGGCATCGAGCCTGGCCTCGCATTACGCCGACTGCAAAGACAGATCCTGACCGCCGATCCGGCGCTCGGGCCGCAGCAGGATGGCCAGCCGGCCATCGGCGGCCCAGCGCCACCGGTACCGCGTCAGTTACCCGCGCCGACGCCGCATTTCGCCTGCCGGGCGAAAGAACTGAGTGAGCTATCGGAACTGCCTGATCACTGCGGCCCGGCGCGAAAGGCCGCTGTGATCGCGGCCATCTGGGGGACCCCAGGGGTTGGCAAATCCGCTCTGGCCATTCATTGGGCACATCAGGTATCCGAGCGGTTCCCCGATGGACAGCTGTATGTCAACCTGCGCGGCTTCGGACCGCATCGCCTCTGCGTACCGCCGACCAAGGCGATCGGATGGCTGCTGGATGGGCTGCAGGTGCCATCGCAGCGCATCCCCGCAGGCCTGGATGCGCAGGCGGCGCTGTACCGCAGTCTGCTGGCCGACCGGCGCATGCTGATCCTGCTTGACAACGCCCGCGACGCGGAGCAGGTACGGCCCTTGCTGCCCGGCTCGGCTGGCTGCCTGGTCGTGGTGACCAGCCGCAGCGAGCTGACCGGACTGGTGACGACGGAAGGAGCCCGCCCGCTCGTCGTCGACCTGCTGTCCGCGGCTGACGCACACCAGCTTCTGGCCGTGCGGCTCGGAGCCGACCGGCTGGAGCGCGAGCCGACCGCGGTCGCGGAGCTGATCGAGCTTTGTGCGCGCTTGCCACTCGCGCTGAGCGTCGTTGCCGCCCGATCCTCCGCCCGACCGTGGCTGCCACTGGCGTCGCTGGCCGCTGAGCTTCGCGGTGCCAGGAACCCGCTCGACGCGCTGGAGACCGGCGACCCCGCTTCGAACGTCAGGGCCGTATTTTCCTGGTCCAACCAGCAGCTCAGTCCGCCGGCGGCGCGGCTATTCCGATTACTTGGCGTGCACTGCGGGCCGGATATCACCAGCCACGCCAGCGCGAGTCTGGCCGGGCTCTCTCGCCGCCAGGTGCGCAGGCTGCTCGGCGAGCTGACCCGTTCCTGTCTCCTCGCCGAACACAGTCCTGGCCGATTCGCCTGCCACGACCTGCTGCGCGCCTTTGCCGCCGAACAAGCCCGGATCAGGGACAGTGCAGCCGACCGGCATCTTGCGATCAGCCGGTCCCTAGACCACTACCTGCACACCGCCCGCGCCGCGGCACTGCTGCTGTATCCCGCCAGGGAGCCGATCACCCTTAAACCGCCGATCAAGGGAACGTCGCCGGAGCCGCTTGCTGACAATGAGCAAGCCCTGGCCTGGTGCCAGGCAGAGCGCCAGGTCCTGCTTGCGGCCATCGACCAAGCGGCTGCGCTTGGATTCGACACTCATGCTTGGCAGCTCCCCGTGACGCTATCGGCGTTCTTCGACTTCCAGGGGCACCGGCACGACTGGGCGACAACCCAGCACATCGCGCGCCGGTGGTTACCCTGCTAGGCGACCCGGATTTGATCGCCTGCGCTCAATCAGACGGGCTGGAGCGCTCCGGGGTGATCAGCGTCGTTCCAGCCGGGTAACCGCGGCGCGGTGCGTCGGCCAGCGTCCACACCTGCTGCCGACCGTGCACCTGCCAGGTGTGCCCGGCACCGGTCAGATCCACGGCCGCGGTGTCCTCGTCGATCCCGATCACCGTGATGCCGGCCGGCGGGTGCAGTACCGCGCGGGTAAGCAGGTCGGGCACCCATCCCAGCATCCGGTCGAAATGCGGGAGCACCCGCAGGTGCGGCAGGACCCCGAGCCCGGGGTCGGGTTCGCGATGCGGAGCTCGCATGGACGGGACCCATCCGGTCAGTGCGATGGCTCCGGCCGAGCAGCCGGCCAGTGCCGACCCCGACTGCCACGCGGCCAGGATGGCCTGCCACACTCGGGTGCCGCGGAGGGTCTGCGCCAGATACGTCGGATTGCCGCCGGATAGATACACCAGCCCGGCGCCCTCAACCAAGGCGGCCAGATCCGGCGTGTCCGCTTCGTCGCGGTCCCTGACCAGGACCGGGATCTGCTCCACGCCGAGGCGTTCCGCCTGCGCGGCGCCGAGGTCGAGCCAGCGCCGCAGGCTCCGCTCCCCCTCGGGTGCCGCTGCCGTCGGGAGCTGCACGTAGCGGGGTGCCCGCCCGCGGAGCAGCATGCCCTCGACGCCGGCCATAACGGGCAGGTACTCACCACTGCCCACCAGAGCCAGCGGCCCGGGGCTCAGCCGCCGCTCCATCGGCTTGAGTCTCTTAGTGACATGGCGTCAGGGATGGATGGCCGGTCGCGTTCCATGGCCAGGCAGCTCCGCACCAGTTCAACGTCGGCAGGTTAGCCAGCAGATTCTGGCGCCAGACCAGCACCACGAAACCGTCCAGCCGGTAGGTCGACGTCGGCGGGCCGAAGGTCTGGCGAATGTCGGCTATGGCCGGGCAGTGATTCCCGCAGCCGGTTGGCGGTTGCCAGATGACGAAGGTGGCATCATGGTGATTCGCGTCGTACCAGGACGCCTCGTTCTCCCATGGAGTGGTAACCAGTCGGTGGTTGTACAACCGCACCGGCCTGACCTGAACGCGGTTGCCGCTGTCAACGGTGACGATGCCAGCTTCCCCGAATTGCCCCAGGCCGTAGGTCAGGTGATGGGCCGTAAACCAGGACGCGGCAGGCTGACTGCGATCAGATGCCGCCGGCGGAACCGCGTGCCCGACCAGTATGCCGGCGTAGCAGGCAAGCACGGCAGCCAAGGCCGGCATCAACCTGGCATCGCTGAGCCGGCCGGCCAGCAGGCGGCCGGCCAGCACCGCGCCGATCGGCAGCAGCCCGACCATTTCATTCGGATCAGGCTTGGTTCCGAACAGATACGCGGCCGCCAAGGCGATGAAGGCGACGATCAGCACCTGCACGACCAGGTTGTCGTAGCCGAAAAACCGCCGCACTCCCACCGCCACGGCCCATCCGACCAGGGCGACCCCGACCAGGTGGACCAGCGCAATGATCGTCGACGACCTGAGTGGCTGGCCAAAGAAACCGGCGCCGAACAGCTCGAGAACGCGCTGCACTTTGAGCCAGAACTGCGCGGACAAGCTGGCGGCGGTGGCGAAACTGGCCACCGGCGTCCTGACGTAGAAGCCCCCGGCCTGCCGGATCACGGCCAGGACAACCTTGGCAGCAGCCACCGAGATCAGCGCTCCGCCGGCCAGCGACAGGTCACACCAGTGCCCGGCTAGCGGCCCGCGCCGCCGGTACATCCGGATCGCGCAGACGACGACCAGCGGCAGTACCCCCTCCACCAGCACGATCGTGTCGGCGACCAGAGCCCAGACCAGCAGCACGGTGACCAGCACTGGCAGCCACCATCGGGTTGGCGCCCGGTCAAGCGCCAGCCAGATCGCCAGCAGCGCCAGCTGCGTGCCGGTATGGTCGGGGCCCGAGAGCAGCACGCTGGTGCCAGCGACCAGCGAAGGCGCCAGCATGATCCCGACGGCGACAAGCAGCCGGATCAGTCCTTCCCGGCCAGTCGCCCGGCCTTTCGCGAGCAATCCGGCCAGCAGCACAATCAGCGTGTAGATCAATGCCGCGGCCACGTGCGCCGTGTCGCCGCTTACCCCCCGAACCAGCTCCACCAGCATGTACACGGGCAGATCGATCGGATAGAACGGCACATCCGCCAGTTCCCAGCCGCGCAGCAGCGGATTGCCGTGCAGCATGTCCCAGGCCTGGAGGGTCTGCGGCGCGCTCGCGGACGCGGCGTCAATATGGATGCCCATCGTCCGGGCCTGCCTCAGATAGGCAGCGAAGAGGACGACCCCAGCCGCGGCGCAGACGGCCGCCGCCACCCACCGCCGGTCTGGCCACCCGAGGCGGCTGAGCAGACGCGACCGGCGAGCCGCAGCCGCGCCCAGCGGTTCCAGCTCAGCCGTGCCCGGCCCATCCGACACTGCGGTGGCGGGCTCATCCGGCACTGTGGCGGTCGGCTCACCCGGCACTGTGGCGGTCGGCTCATCCGGCACTGTGGCGGTCGGCTCACCCGGCACCGCCGTGCCCAGCGCGCCGCTGTGACCTGGTGTTGTGGTCACAGCGAACCGCCTTCCGAGATTGGCACGAGATCCCCGCTCGCGGCCCGGAGAGCAGATGAGGTCTCGGTTCGGCCAGTCATGGCCCGGCACGGATGCGCGAGTACCCCGGCACATTATTCTCATCTCGCCTCGATGGCAAACAGTGCCACCTGCCGCGACCGACAGCCCAGCAGCGGCGCGGACGCGCTAGTCTCGCCCTATGAAGGCCCTGGTGCTGGCGGGGGGTACCGGTACCCGGCTTCGGCCGCTCACCTACACCTCCGCCAAACAGCTCATCCCCGTGGCCAACAAGCCCGTCCTGTTCTACGGCCTTGAGGCCATCAGGGATGCCGGCATCAGCGACGTCGGCCTGGTAGTCGGGGACACCGCCGGGGCGATCGAGTCGGCCGTGGGCGATGGCTCGGCGTTCGGCCTCGATGTCACCTACATCGGCCAGGATGCCCCGCTCGGCCTGGCCCACGCGGTGCTGATGGCCCGCTCGTTCCTCGGCGACGATGACTTCGTCATGTACCTGGGCGACAACTTCATTGTGGGCGGCATCACAGCCCTGGTCGAGGAGTTCAGGTCCGCCCGGCCCGACGCGCAGATCATGCTGACCCGGGTACCCGATCCGCGCCAGTTCGGTGTCGCTGAACTGGACAGCGCCGGGCAGGTCATCGGCCTCGCGGAAAAGCCCGAGCAGCCGAAAAGCGACCTGGCGCTGGTCGGGGTTTACATGTTCACGCCCGCGGTGCACGAGGCGGTCCGGCACCTCAAGCCGTCGTGGCGGGGCGAACTGGAGATCACCGAGGCAATCCAGTGGCTGATCGACACCGGCCATCCGGTGCGTTCCACGATCATCACCGGGTACTGGAAGGACACCGGCAACGTCACAGATATGCTGGAGGTCAACCGCCTGGTGCTGGAGAGCGTGGAGTCGGCCAGCCATGGCACGGTCGACGAGACCAGCGAGATCATCGGTCGGGTCGTGATCGAAGACGGCGCGAATGTCACTGGTTCGCGCATCGTGGGACCGGTCATCATTGGCGCGGAAAGCATGGTGATCGACTCCTATATCGGCCCGTTCACCTCCGTCGCCCGGGCCTGCTCGATCGTCGACAGTGAGATTGAGTACTCCATCGTGCTGCGCGGGGCGTCCATTCGCGGAGTGCGGCGGATCGAGGCATCACTGATCGGCCACGACGTGGAGGTCACCACGGCGCCTAAGGTTCCGAAGGCCCACCGCCTGGTCCTCGGCGATCACAGCAAGGTCCAGATCAGCTCCTGACGCCGGGGCGCAGCAGAGAGGGAAGGCACATTTCCGAGGTACTGGGGGGCCAGGCGGCACTGCGATGAGAATCCTAGTAACCGGCGGTGCCGGATTTGTCGGCTCACACTACGTCCGCACGATGCTGACCGGCGGCTATCCCGGCTTCGAGGATGCCCGGGTGACCGTTCTGGACAAGCTGACCTACGCGGGCAACCTGGCGAACCTCGAGCCGGTCTCGGACAGCCCTCGATTGGAGTTCACCCACGGTGACATCTGCGATCAGGCACTTCTGGAGACCGTGGTCCCCGGGCATGACCTGGTGATCAACTTCGCGGCCGAGAGTCATGTCGACAGGTCGATCACCGCCCCGACCGCTTTTGTGATGACCAACGTCGCTGGCACCCAGGCTCTGATGCAGGCCTGCCTGGATGCCAAGACGCCGCGAGTGATCCAGGTCTCGACGGACGAGGTCTACGGAAGCATTGCGAGCGGATCGTGGGCGGAGCACGCGCCGCTGTCGCCCAACTCGCCGTATTCAGCCGCGAAAGCAGGTGGCGACCTGATCGCGCTCGCCTACGCCAGGACTCACGGCCTGAATGTGAGCGTCACCCGCTGCTGCAACAACTACGGTCCGTACCAGTACCCGGAGAAGGTGATCCCGCTGTTCGTCACCAACCTGCTCGATGGCCTGCGGGTCCCGCTCTACGGCGACGGCGAGAACGTCAGGGGCTGGGTGCACGTCGACGATCACTGCCGCGGCGTGCAGTTGGTGGCCGAACGCGGCCGGGCCGGGGCGGTCTATCACATCAACGGCGACGCCGAGCTGACCAATCGCGAGCTGACCGAGGCGCTGCTGCAGGCCTGCGGCAGCGGCTTGGACATGGTCTGCTACGTGCCGGACCGGAAGGGGCACGACCGACGCTACTGCCTCGATGACTCAGCGCTTCGTGGCATGGGTTACCGGCCGGCCATTTCGTTCCCGGACGGGCTCAAGGCGACCGTCCGCTGGTATCAGGAGCACCGCAGCTGGTGGGAACCGCTCAAGGCAGCGCCGCAAGGAACAGCGCACCAAGGAACAGCGCCGCAAGGAACAGCGCCGCAAGGATCGGATGACCCAGCGGGCCAGCCGACCTTGCCCGGCGCCGTTCGGACGCGGACCAGGCCAGCGCCTTGAGCCGATGGCTGATCACCGGAGCCGGCGGCATGCTCGGGCAGGACCTAGTTTCCCGGCTCAGGCGCGACGGCGGACAGGTCACCGGCCTGGCTCGGGGCGAGCTCGATGTGACCGACGCCGCCGCCGTCCGCGACGTGTTCCGGCAGGTTCGGCCAGACGTGGTCGTCAACTGCGCCGCGTGGACCGCAGTGGACGCTGCGCAGGCTCATGAGAGCGAGGCGCTCGCGGTGAATGGCGGCGGCGCTGCCAACCTCGCCGCCGCATCCGCGTCCTGCGGCACCCGCCTGGTCCAGATCTCGACCGACTACGTCTTCGACGGAATGGCGCAGCGCCCGTACGCCGAGGACGCCGCCCGCGCGCCGAGGACGGCCTACGGTCGGACCAAGCTGGCCGGGGAAGCGGCCGTGCTCGAACAGCTTCGCGACTCCGGGTACGTGCTGCGGACCGCCTGGCTGTACGGCGCATCCAGGCCTAACTTCGTCCGCACGATGATCAGGCTCGAACGGCTGCGGCGGGAAGTCGACGTGGTTGACGACCAGCACGGCCAGCCGACCTGGACGGTCGATGTGGCCGGCCAGATCGTCGCGCTGATCGGGTCAGGAGCCGCTGCTGGCGTGTACCACGCGACGAGTTCCGGGCAGACCACCTGGTGCGGCCTGGCTCGCGAGGTCTTCCGGCTGCTCGGGGCGGACCCGGGCAGGGTCAGGGCCATTGCCAGCAGCGCGCTTGACCGTCCGGCCGTCCGGCCCGGCTACAGTGTGCTCGGTCACGACCGCTGGGCGCTGGCCGGCCTCGCTCCGCTGCCGGGCTGGCAGCTGTCGCTCAGCCGGGCGTTTCCCTCGCTGGTGGCGGCCGAATCCGGCTCCGTGCCGGTGGCGGCCGCGTCGGGAGACGCCGCGGACCGGTAGCGCGGGAGCAGCCCGGCACGCCGCGCCTCGTCAAGCGACGGCGCGGCGGCATCCTTCTCCGAGAGGATCGGCTCGACCGCCTGCGGCCAGGCGATGGCTAGCGCGGGATCGAGTGGATGGACGCCGTGCTCCACCCCGGGAGCGTAGGGGGTTGAGCACAGGTACATCACCGTGGCCTGGGGGCTGAGCGCGGCGAAGGCATGTCCAAGACCCTCGGAGATGAACACCGCACGCCGGGTTTGGTCGTCGAGTCGCACCGCCTCCCAGCGGCCGTAGGTCGGAGATCCGAGCCTGAGGTCGATGACCACGTCGAGTATCGCCCCGCTCGGGCACACGACGTATTTTGCCTGGCCAGGTGGTACTTCCGTGTAGTGAATGCCGCGGATCACGCCACGCTGCGATAGCGAGCAGTTCGCCTGAGCGAGCTCGAAACGGTAGCCAAGATCAGCGGCGAACTCGGCTGCGCGGAACCACTCGTGGAAGCTACCGCGATTGTCTGGGTAAATCCGCGGCGTGAAGGTCCAGGCACCATCAATCCCCATCGAGTCCACGCCTGCCACCCTGCCAGTAATCGGCCGCGGCCGCGGCTGCGGGTGCGAATTGGGGACGCCGGCTCGCGGCCGGCCGCGTCACGCTACGGCCGGGCGACCACCACGATGATCAGCCCCGTGACGACTAGGAGCGTTCCTGCCCAGGTCAGCACGTTGGCGCGTTCATGCAGGACGAAGATGCTTGCGGTCAGGATGCCGAGATAGCCCAGCGCGTTGAACGGATAGGCGATGCTCAGCGGCACCCGGGACAGCGTGGCGAGCCAGGCAACCGCGGACAAGCCGAAAATCACCAGCCCGACCAGTACCCACGGTGACGTGGCCGCACTGAAGACCAGGGAGGTGCCGGAACTGGCCGAGCGAGCCGACGCGAGCTGCATGCCGCGTTTGAGCATGACCTGCCCGACGGCCGCGGTGGCCACGGCGAACAGCAGCACCGCAATGCTTCCAACGGTCAAGTGATGCCTCCTTGGCGTTTCCTCCTGGCCGGGACGCACCTTCTCCTGGTGTTCCGGCGGCCGCGGGAGCTGTTCCGACGGCAGCACTGCCGGGCGCGTGTCCGGCCGGAGCGGTCTGTCCGCGTCAGGTGATTTCAGCATGCGCTGCTTCCTCGGCGTGCGTCGTTTCCTCGGTGCCGCCCCGCGCGGCGTCGCCTGCTGCGGCCGGCTGACCGGCCGGCCCGGCCACCCAGTCCACCGACCCGAACCCCCTCATCGCCAGCCGGTAAGCCACCACATCCCGCACCACATCCCTGGCATACCGCAAACCATTCACATAACAAATCTCATCACCATAAAACGTCGGGATCGGGATCTCCACAATCCGCTTCCCCGCATGCAGCAACTGCACAATAATCTGCGTATCAAAATCAAAACCATCCGAGCTCCGCTCAAACGGCACCTCCGCCAGCGCACCCACCCGGTACGCCCGGTACCCCGAATGAAACTCCGACAGCCGCACCCCCAGCAGCACATTCTCCACCCACGTCAGCACCCGGTTACCCACCAGCTTGTACAACGGCATCCCGCCCCGCCGCGCCGCCCCCCGCACCATCATCCGCGACCCCATCACCGCATCACACTCACCCGCCACCAGCGGCGCCACCATCTCCGGCAGCAACTCCGGCGCATACTGCCCATCCCCGTGCAAAAGCACGACAATATCCAGCCCTCGCTCCACCGCCAGCCGATACCCCGCCTTCTGATTCCCCCCATACCCCAGATTCCGCGCATGCCGCACCACCAGCGTGCTCGGCGTATCCGCCCGCTCCGCCCACGCCAGACCCTGCGCGAACGTATCATCACCACTGGCATCATCCAGCACCAGCACCTCAGCGATCCGATCCCGGAAACCAACCGGAACCCGATCCAGCGTCGCACGCAACGTCGACGCCGCATTATAAGCAACCACCAAAATACCGATCCGCGGATAACCCGGGCTGTTGGCACTCACAGCGCTATGCTCCTGGCCGACGTGACGCATCGCGATACCTGCGATCGCCCGGATTTGATCGGGCCGCTGCCGTGGACCGCTGTCCGAGTCAGGCCGGCCAAGCGCGGTCGAGCCGTCTCCGGCGTAAGCCGGGCGCCTACGTCGGTCCGCAGTCCGGCCAGCGGAGCTGCGGCGAGCACCCGGACCCCGCGCAGGCCAGCTGACTCCAGCAACGCCGGACCATTGGGGCAGTCAGGAGCGTTTGTCACGTGCCGGAGTCTAGTACAGCCATTGCACCATGCAGCCGGGTTGGGTCCGAGCACGGTCAACGTGCCGATCCTGGCCACCGGCCCGATCCCTGGTCGTCTCGCGAGCACCCCGCGGGCCTCCTTGAGTCATTGCCCAGCCAGCGAAGACTGGCTTGCACCCCCGGCCTTACGGTGCTGCCGCAGGCCATCCGCCTGTGCATCTACCCCAGTGCATCCACCCCGAATCAAACCAGAAACTGCCATCCGGGCTGGTAGCCCCGCCGCACCAGGTACGGAGCTAGCGCGCGGGCCGCGCGGGTTAGCCTGGGCGAGGTGACCGCACTGACATCTGCTCAGGCGCAGGAGCGCGCCCGGCTGATCGACATCCTTGACTATCGGATTCACCTCGACGTCACCGACCCGCGGACGCTCGGCTCCACGACCGTCATCAGGTTCTCCTGCCTGCGGCCTGGCGCTGCCACCTTCGTCGAGCTCAAGCCGACGGTGCTGCGCCGGGCGGTGCTCAACGGGACGGACCTGGATCCGTCCACCCTGGCAGCGAACCGGCTGCCGCTGACCGGCCTGCAAGCGGACAACGAGCTGCGGGTCGAAGCCGACATGGCGTACTCGCACACCGGCGAGGGCATGCACCGCTGCACCGACGCTGACGACGGTGCGACGTATCTCGTCGTGCAGGGCGGTGTGGACAACGCGCAGCTTGTCTTCGCCGCCTTCGACCAGCCCGACCTGAAGGCGGTTTTCGACGTCACCGTGGCCGCGCCCGCGCACTGGACCGTGATCGGCAACGGCATCGCCCGGCGGGCCGCCTCGGCGCCGGGGCGGTGGCAGCTCGCAGCCACCCCGCGGATCTCCAGCTATCTGTTCACCCTGGTGGCTGGCCCGTATCACAGCATCCGCGCCGAGCATCGGGGCATCCCGCTCGGCCTGCACTGCCGCCGCTCGCTCGCCAGCCAGCTCGACCGGGACGCCGACGAGATCTTCGCCATCACGCAGGCCTGCCTGGACCGGTACCTGGAGATCTTCGACGAGCCTTACCCCTTTGACTCCTACGACCAGGCCTTCGTCCCCGAACTGAACGCCGGCGCGATGGAGAACCCAGGCTGCGTCACGTTCCGCGACGAGTTCCTGTTCCGGTCAGCCGTCACCCGCGCGGAGCGGCAGCGGCGCGGGATGGTGATCGCCCACGAGATGGCCCACATGTGGTTCGGCGGCCTGGTCACCATGCGCTGGTGGGACGATCTGTGGCTGAGCGAGTCGTTTGCCGAGTATCTGGGCTTCCAGGTGCTGTCCGAGGCCACCGCCTGCACCGGAGCGTGGACCGATTTCGCCCTCTCCCGCAAGCCCCGCGGCTACGACGCCGACCAGCGGGCATCAACGCATCCGGTCGCACCGCGGCCTGCGGACGTGCCCGACACCGATGTCGCACTGTCCAACTATGACGACATCTCATACGCCAAGGGCGCCTCCGCGCTGCGCCAGCTCGTGGCCTGGATCGGCTGGCCAGCGTTCCTGGCGGGCCTCAACGACTACTTCGGCAGGCATCGCTTCGGCAACGCCACCCTGACCGACCTGCTGGACTCCCTGGCCGCAGCGTCCGGCCGTGACGTGCACAGCTGGGCCGAGCGCTGGCTGCGCAGCACCGGCGTGGACACCCTCGCGGTGAACGTGGACGGCGCTGGCGACCGCGCCACCTCGGTGCGTCACCTCGGCACTCGGCCGCACCGGGTCCGGTTCGGGGTCTACGACCGCGAACCAGCCGACCAGGGCCGGCTGACGCTCCGGGCCAGCTTCGAGGTCAGCGTTGAGGCGGAGGCTGGCGAAGCGGCACTCCCGCCGGAGGCCGTCCATCCCCGGCCCGCTCTGGTCCTGCCGAACGACGGCGATCTGGGCTACTGCAAGATCAGGCNCGACCCGCGATCCTGGGCCACCGTGACCTCCTCGCTCGGCGACATCACCGACCCGCTCAGCCGGGCAGTGGTCTGGAATGCCGCCCGTGATCTCGTCCGCGACGGGGAGCTTCCCGCGCAGGATTACCTCGATCTTGCGGCCAGCCAGCTGCCGGCGGAGACCGACACCTCGATTATCGAGCAGGTGCTGGCTTTCGCCCGCGGGCCGGTCACCGACCGCTACCTGCCCCGTGGACTCCGGGCGGCCGGTCTGGAGCAGCTGGCCGGGCTATGCCAGGACCTGCTGGACCGGACAGCCGGCGACGATGCGGACGGGCTGCGGCTTGCGGCCGTGCGCGGTCTGATCGACAGCGCGTCCAGCCCCGACGACGTTGCCAGGCTGCGTGGCTGGCTCNCCGCCGGCCGACTGCCGGGCGGCCCCGAGATCGATCACGGCCTGCGCTGGCAGATCCTGCTGCGGCTGACCGTGCTCGGAGCCGCCGGCCTGGCCGAGATCGAGCAACAGGCTAAGCGCGACGCCGGCGCCGCTGGGCGGGAGCACGCGGCGCGCTGCCGCGCGGCGACCGCAGCGCCGCCCGCGAAGCGTGCCGCCTGGTCGGCGATGTTCGACCCGGGTGGAACCGGCGCTGACGCTTCATCCAGCCACCTGCTGGCAGCGACCGCCCAGGGGTTCTGGCAGGCCGACCAGGCGACCTTGCTCGCCGGGTATCTGCCCGGCTACTTCCCAGCCGTCGCGCAGACTGCCGCCCGCCGCGGGCCGGCAGTTGCCAGAGTGCTGATTATGCACGGCTTTCCTGACTACGCGGTCGACGACGCGATCCTACGGTCGGGTGAGCGCTGTCTGAAGGCCCACCGGCTGCATCCCGCCCTGAGCCGGCTCCTGTCCGATCAGCTGGACGACTTGGGCCGCGCCATCCGGGTCCGCCTGGCTCAGCCAACTCCAGGCGGCTAAGCCGACCCGCGGCGACGCGGCCACAGCGAGGCCTGCGGGCGGGTTATCCTCCGCAGCCAGCCGCCCGCCGAGTCATCGGACGGCGCAGCGGTCGCCGCCTGGCCAGCGGGTTCGCCTGGCGGTGGGCCGGAATCCGGCATCGNCTCGCGGCCCGCTCGGGAAGCGCCGCTGGTCAGGGCCAGCCAGCCCCACAGGCCGAGCGGATAGGCGAAGTACCCGAATCGGGCGGCGGGGGAAAGCGCGAACAGCGCGGTGAGCCCGATGGCCAGCCGCCAGGCGGCCGCTCGGCTGTCGGCAGGCGGCCGCACCACCAGCGAAACCGCGACCGCAAGGCCGGCCGCGAGCATCAGGCCAACCGCGGCCAGATGGCCCGCATGTCCGGTCGTCGCCAGCAGATGCCCGGGCAGCGGACTCGCCGCAGGCGTCTGAGCATGGGTCAGGGCGAGCGGGTAGAGCACCGTGTTCTGGAACAGCGTGCCTGGGGTCCCGAGTGCAGCCGGGGCGAACGCCGCTACGAGTACCAGTGTGGTCCCGGCCGCGGCAACGGCGAACCTGACGGCGGCGCGAGCACCGTCACGGACCGCCACCAGAGCGGCGAGTACTGGCAGCGCGGGCCAGGCCGTGTACTTCATGGCACACGCCACCCCGATGGCGATCGCCGCTATCCAGGCCCACGCGGTCCGCGGAGCTCCGCTGAGCAGGGCCAGAGCCAGGCAGACCAGCGCCAGCATCGGGGGGTCGGTGATGGCGAGTGCCAGCGGGAACGCCACTATCGGTGTGGCGATCCCGAGCACGCTGCAGCGCAGCGCGTTGGGCTGCCCGGCAATCCGGAACGCCAGGACCAGCAGTATCAGCGTCGTGGCGGCGAGCCATGGCCTCGGGTCAGCGGCCAGGCCGGTGATGCCAAGCGCCTTGGGCATGCCGAAGAGGGCCATGGCCGGCAGGTACGGGTTATAGCCGAGATGCCCGGGCAGGTGCGCGAGTTGCGCCGGGGACAGATAGGGGGTTCCGTGCCGGAGCAGCAGCACCGCGGACCGCGAGACGACCAGGGCATCCGGCGTCGGCGCGGATCGCACCGACAGCCAGCACAGCGGGGCAACCAGGGCGCCAGCCAGGCTCACCAGGAGCGCGGCATCCCTGCCGTGCGAGCGCCACCAGAAGGCGAGGGCACCGGCGGCGGCGTATGAACCCACCGCCCAGTTACCCCAGATCCGCTCATAACTGGCACTGCTGACTATCGCCACTATTCCTGCATAGACCGTAAACAACGCATACCAGACCGCCAGTGCGCGTGGGCCGGGCACCAGCCCAGCCGTCCGTGGCTGTGCCGGGGCCGGCCGCCTCGGGAGCACCAACGGAAGACGCCCGGACCGCAGTGGCCCGGGCCGGACCCGAGCTCCGGTGGCGGTCACTAATGCAACCTCTTTCCTGTGGCGCCGCAACGTTACTCGCTGTAGGGGTCGGCGGAATCTTTCAGACCTTTCAGTCAAAGACTAGGCGCATTGTGGCTTAGGGAGCGGCGCCAACACCCGAGTTTCTTAATACCCCTGCNGGCCGGGCGGCGGCACGCGGGCGCCGCCTGGACGCGGCGGTCGTGTTCTCCGCGGCGGCCGCGGTCTTCCCCGGCCGGGGCGTGATCAGGCTGACCCGCATGTCAGGCGACGACCGGTCGCGCTTGACCTCGACCAGGTCAGGCAGCTTGCTGAGCAGCGCCCGGAAGCTCCTCGACCCGTAGTTGCGCTCGTCGAAAGACGGATCGAGGGCCAGCATCTTGCTCTTCAGCCACGATCCGGATGCCGACGCGTCCGGGGACTCCTCCATCGCCTCGACCACCAATCGCTGCACGTCGGCGATGTCGAAGTTGGCCCCAACCGCGGCGCGTACCTCCGGATTGACCGCAGCGACGATGGTTCCCCAGTACTTGTACTCAGAGCACACCGCCACCAGCCGGGAGCTGGCCGATGCCTTCGTTCCCACTCCGACGACGCGCTTGCCGAACTCGCGCAGCCGCTGGACCAGCGGCGAGTAGTCGCCGTCACCGGCGACCAGCATGAACGTCCCGACATCCGGATGGGTGATCAGGACCTCCATGGCGTCGACCGCCATCAGGATGTCCGCGGCGTTCTTCTGCTGGGCGCCGAACCTGGTGACCTGGATCAGCGTGATTCCGTTCTGCGCGAGATTCTGCTGATGCTTGCCGAACTCTGGCCGTGACCAGTCCGCGTACGCCCGGCGGATCGTGGCGTTGCCGTAGTCGCGGCACAGCAGCTCAAGTGCCTTGTACGGGATGGGATTTGCCTGTCCTGGCATGCTCTCCCCGGCGCCGAGCGCGAGGTTCTCCAGGTCGATGAAGACCGCGACCTGGTCGTCCGTTGGTCCCGCCACGGCTCCCATCCTGCCGGATTGCTGGTCGCAGCGTGCGCAGGGGTGCGAAATCGCCATCGAGACCACTACCTGCCGCTGCCCGCGGCGCAGCACGGTTCACCCGAACCCGGTTGCCGCCGGACAGGAGCCTTTCTACACTCTCTTAACCCGAAATATCGGCCGGGTACGGCCTGCATCGAGCCCTGAGCTTCGACGAGCCCCTCAGCTTCGACGAACCCTGGGCTTCGACGAGCCCTTGGGCTTCGACAGCAGTGCGGCGGCGCATACCCGGCGTCAGCTAAGGAGCCAGGCGTGCCCGTCCGTCCAGTCATGGTCAGACTCATCCCGCTGCTAGCCATCCCGCTATGCGCGATTTGTATCGCCGTACCCGCCGCGGGTGCCGCTGACCTCCGGGTCAGCCCACCCGGCGCGGCGCTGCTGACCCGCTCAGCCGTCGGCCATCCCGCCCTGGCGTCGGCGGCCCTGGCAGGCTTCGCCGAAATCGGCGGCGGTACGGCGACCAGCACCTACGACTCCACCGGCCAGACCGTCGGAATGGAGACCGAACTCACCGGTCAGTTCGTCGCCGAGTTCGGCGGGCTGGCCAGCCTGGCCGGCCCGGCCGGGACGCCGAACGGCAACGTCCAGGTCACTCCGGTCGACTCCGAGGTCACCTGCACGATCACGCACGTGTTCGCCGTGATCTCCAACCTGTCCGTAGAGGTCTTCTGCTTCAACTACAACGGCACGCCCGCCGCCAGCGCGGTCTTCACTGTCGAGGTCACCCGGCCGAAGTCCGTGCCGAACGGGGTGCTCGACTTCGCCTGGGTCGCCAAGGACAACAGCACGTACGCGCTGAAGGGGTCGGATCAGTACAACTCCTCCCGCAAGACGAACTCGGTCAGCCACCTGGGCACCGGCCGTTACCTGGTCACGATGCCCGGCCCGAGATCGGCGAGTACCGGCACGGTCAAGGTGACCCCGGTCGGCACCACCGCCGGGGACTGCGACCTGGCCAGGTGGGCAGCCTCGCGCCGCGGCCAGCAGTTCTCGGTGGACTGCTACTCAGCCGCCGGGACGCCGCAGAACCGCGAGTTCAGCATCGTCTACGCCAGCCGCAACAACCTGATGGGCCAGAACGGCCAGAACGACGCCAATGCGTTTGCCAGCCACACCGCTCTGAGCTACCAGCCGAGTCCGCAGTACGACAGCCGGCGCGGCGCCGCGGTCACCGTCGTCCGGCTCGCGACCGGCTTTTACTACGTCTTCTTCTCGGGCTCGCCTAGCTCGGGCAACAAGAACGGCGGCGAAGGTGACGTCCAGCTAACCCCGGTCTCCGGTTCGGATCGGCACTGCCTAGTGTTCTGGTCCGACCAGCCGGCCTCGCCATTCACCCAGGTCTTTTGCTTCAACAACGTCGGCGCGCCGGTCAACACGAACTTTACGGTGCAGTGGGTAGCGAGCCCGTGATCTGACCCGGCATTCCCCGACCCCGACCGTTTCCGCCTTGTGCGGCGCGGCGCCCCAATGCTGACTGGTTGGATAGCGGCGTGCGAATCGCGACCTGGAATGTGAACTCGGTACTGGCCCGGCTGCCCAGGCTGGTTGAATGGCTGGCGCAGACCGGCCCGGACGTGGCCTGCCTGCAAGAGACGAAGGTCGACGCTGACGCCTTCCCGGTGGACGCCGTCGCGCCGCTCGGCTACGCGGTCGCCCAGCTCGGCGAAGGGCGCTGGAACGGCGTCGCCGTGCTGTCCAGGCTGGGACTGACCGACGTCGCCTGCGGCCTGCCAGCCGACCCCGGCTTCCCGGACGAGCACACGCCCGAGGCGCGCACCATCGCGGCCACCTGCGGACCAGTTCGGGTACGGTCGGTCTACGTGCCCAACGGCCGCTCCCCCGACGACCCGCACTACGCCTATAAGCTGCGCTGGCTTGCCGCCCTGCAGGCGGCGGTCGCCACCGATGCCGCTGGCGACCAGCCGTTCGCCGTGATGGGCGACTTCAACGTCGCACCGGCGGACGCTGACGTCTGGGACCCGGCGGCGTTCGTCGGCTCCACCCACGTGACGCCGGCCGAGCGCGCGGCACTGACCGCCCTGCGCGAGACAGGGCTGACCGACGTCGTCCCCCGCATCGCCAAGGGCCCGCACCCGTTCACCTACTGGGACTACCGGGCCGGAGCCTTCCACAAGGGCATGGGCATGCGCATCGACCTCGTCTACGCCAACGCGGCCCTGGCCGGTTCGGTGTCGGACGCCTGGGTAGACCGGGAAGCCCGCAAGGGCAAGGGGCCAAGCGACCACGCCCCGGTGATCGTCGAACTCGACCGGTAGCCTCGGCCGAGTCCCTCACCCGGGTGCGACTGCCCGCCGGCGCCGCTCAAGGAACGCCCGCTCGGCGTCATTCGAGGTCAGCGCGATAGCTGCGGTGTAGGCGAGGGCAGCCTCCGGATCGCGGCCGAGCTGTCGCAGCAGATCAGCCCGGATGGCGTGGAACAGGTGATAGCCCTCCAGGTGGAGCTCATCAACCAGGTTGAGCGCGGGCTCGGGCCCCTGCACCTCAGCCACGGCGACGGCGCGGTTCAGCGCAACGACCGGGCTCGGGGCGATCGTCATGAGCTGGTCGTAAAGCTGCAGGATCTGACCCCAGTCGGTGTCGGCGGCGGTGGCCGCGTCGCTGTGCACGGCGTTGACGGCGGCCTGGATCTGGTAGGGCCCTGGCTGATTACGCCGCAGGCACGCCCGGACGATCAGCTGGCCCTCGCGGATGAGGTCGCGGTCCCACCGCGCGCGGTCCTGGTCGTTCAGCACGACCAGCGCCCCGTCGGAGGTGGTGCGGGCAGCCCTGCGGGACTGGATCAGCAGCACCAGGGCGAGAAGGCCCATGACCTCAGGTTCGTCGGGCATCAGCTCGGCCAGCAGCCGGGCCAGCCGGATGGCCTCGGCGCAGAGGTCCTCGCGGACAAGCTGGTCGCCAGAGCTTGCCGTGTACCCCTCGTTAAAGACGAGATAGATCACGGCAAGCACGCCGCGCAGCCGGTCAGGAAGCTCGGCCTGCGCAGGGATCCGGTAGGGAATCCCGGCGGCCCGGATCTTGCCTTTGGCCCGGACGAGTCGCTGGGCCATCGTCGGCTCAGGCACCAGGAAGGCGCGGGCGATCTCCGCAGTGCTCAGCCCGCCAAGCAGCCGCAGGGTCAGCGCTACCTGCGCGCTCGGCGCGAGTGCCGGGTGGCAGCAGGTGAAGATCAGGCGGAGCCGGTCGTCGGGCACGGCTTCCTCCTGCGGGGGATCGGAGTGAGCGTGCAGCAGGGCAGCCTGAGCATGCCGGTCGTTGCGGGAGGCCTCCCGGCGGAGCCGGTCGATCGCCCGATTCCTGGCCGTGGTGATGATCCAGCCGGCCGGGCTTGGCGGCATTCCGGCCGATGGCCACCGCTGCACGGCCACGGCGAAGGCTTCGGAGACCGATTCCTCCGCCAGATCGATGTCTCCGAACACGCGGACCAGGACCGCCACCGCGCGGCCGTATTCGTTACGGAAGACTGCCTCGATCGCGGTCGCGTCGACGGCCGGCACGGCCGGGCTAGTCCTCGGGCTGCTCTTGGAACGGACGGACCTCGACCGGGTTGGCGCACGCTCGGGTGGCCTTGGCGGCCCACCCGAGCGCGGCATCGAGATCTGCGGCCTTGATCACCCAGAACCCGCCGACGTGCTCCTTGCCCTCGACGAACGGGCCGTCCGTGGTCAGCACCTCGCCGCCGGAGATCCGGACCACGGTGGCTGTGCTCGGCGGGTGCAGTCCGCCGGCGAACACCCAGGCCCCGGCGGCCTGCAGCTCGGCGTTGAAGACGGCGACGTCCGCGAACGCCTGCTGCATCGCCTCGGGCGAAGGGAGGTCGCTGCCCTCGACGGAGTGCACGCTCAGCAGATACTGCTTCATCAGGGTTCTCCTTCTTGCCGGAGCCGCTCCGGACCGGTCCGCACGTTCGGCACGCATGTTCTCCGTCGCTGCAGGCAGCCGTCAGGCCGGCGTTGCGGCGGTGACCGGCTGGCCGTCGGCGGACGGCTGCACCGGGGCTGCCTGATAGGTGAGCAGCAGGATACCGTCGCCGGACGTCCTGGAACTGGTGAGCGTCAGCGTGGCCGACTCGGTCAGCGCATCGGGGAACAGGCGCTTGCCGCCGCCGAGCACGATCGGGAAGATCATCAGCCGGTACTCGTCGACCAGGCCGTGCTCGACCAGGGTATGGACCAGCTGGCTGCTGCCCTCGACTAGGAGGTCGCCGCCTGGCTGAGTCTTCAGGCTGGCGATCTCGGCCGCGATGTCTCCCCTGATCACCGTCGTGCTGCCCCAGCTGGCCTCGGCGTCGGTGAGCGTGGTCGAGACGACGTACTTGGGGATGTTGTTCATCCGCTCGCCGAAGGCATCGTTGCCCATGGACGGCCAGGCCTGCGCGAAGCCCTGGTAGGTGACCCGGCCGAGCAGCAGTGCGTCGGCGGCGAACAGCTCCTCGTACTTGAACCTGTCGCCATCGGGACCGCGGTCGAACTGGAACGTCCAGCGCGGCTCCTCCATCACGCCGTCCACGGACGCGAACTCGGTCACGACGATCTTCCTCATGTCTCCTCCTGTGGGTCAGCGCCGGCCCCGAGCCGGCTTCTCACTGTCCACACGAACGCGCCAAGCCCAGATCGACAGCCGGGCGGAAATTCTCTTTCGGAGGATGAATCGCGACCGCCACCGCGGCGATCAGCCGCGGTGGCTGGCGTCGGTCCCGGACGGTCCGGTCAGTTTCGCTGTCAGCCGGGCAGGCCGAAGGCTCCCCCGCCGAAGCCGAATACCTAGCGACCCTGCCTGAGCAGCGTCAGGTCCGTGATGCTGGCCGCGTCGGCATGGGATCCGCTCACGATGGCGAGTAGCGCGACCTGATTGCCGACCTTGACCGACCCGATGCCGTCGCGTTGCGCGTCCACGATCGTCGAGCTGGTGATGGCGTAGCTCTGGATGAAGCCATCGGCGCTCTTGAGCGTGATGGAGCCGGTGCTCACCGCGGTCACGGTCCCGGTCTGGACGTCGACGGTCTGGTAGCCGCCACCGGGCTTGGGCACCACCAGCTGGCCGTGCACCGCACCGAACACGCCGCCGAACCGGCCGAAACCCAAGCCCGGCGGTCCGCCGAAGCCGGGCACGGCGCCGAAGGCGCGGAAGTGCCGGAAGCCGGGAAGGCTGGGCGACGGTGATGGCGACGGCGCGGACGCGCTCGTGGCGGTCGTGCCGCTCGGCCCCGCACTGCTCGCGGCATATGCCACCCCGGCACCGGCAAGCAGCGCAGCGACCGCCACGCCCACGACGATGAACGGGCGGCGAGATCTCGTCGGCGGTCCCGCCGGGCCGAAGGTGATGGTGTCGCCTTGGGCGCCGGGCAGCCCAGGCGGACCTGCTGGATCGGCGGGCTGGTCAGCCCATGGTTCATCGCTTCCTGGAAATTCTGCCGACATCAGGCTCGACTCCTTCCAGGCGCACTCTGCGCCGGTGCCCTGGGGCAGCCTGGCACGCAGACCTTAGGGCCAGCTGAAGTGCCGCCGAGATCCGGCTCAAGGTCCGGCCGGACCGCCTGCCGGCCCGACCGCCTGCCGGCCCGACCGCCTGCCGGCCCGACCGCCTGCCGGCCGGACCGCCGCGAGTCCGCCAGTGGCCGGCTACGGCACGACGCAGCCGCTGCTCTGACCACCGAACGGGAATGCCATGGCCAGGGCGCGGGCGATCATCCTGGAGCGGGCCGCGTACCCGGCTGAGGTGTAGTGAATTCCGTCGGAGATGAACCAGCGGGTCCGCACCACCGAGGCCCAGTCGAAGATCCGCATGTTCGGGTACCTGGCGCAGGCCTGACGCAGCGTGGCGTTCCACTTCGCCATGTTGGGCTCGGCATAGGGACCGCTGACGAGCAGGGACTTGACATCGACCCACATGACCGGCTCGCCGTTCGCCACCGACATCATCCGCCGGATCCTGGTCACCAGCCCGACCCCAGAACCGGCAGCCACATCCGCGGTGTCGTTCGTGCCCAGCGCGATCACCCAGCAGCCGCCGAACCCGGCACGCACCATTGCGCGGGCAGCGTCGTATCCGTTGACCTGGCCAGGCAGCACCTCGACCACCGACCGCGCTCCCGAGATGTCGGTGCGGACGGTCTGCGCCCCGACGTCCTCGTACTGCTGCGGCAGTCGCCGGGCCGGGTTGGGCAGGTAGTCAGCCGACACCATGCCCTCCGAGGTCGAGTCGCCGATGTGCGCGACCGCCTGACAAGATGTTCGCAGCAGGCCGTGATAGAGGCTGGCTTTGACCACCGGGATACTGACCGGCATGCGCCGTTTGGGTGCGTGCGAGACCGATTTGATCGCTGACGACTGCCCCGCGCCAGCGGCCAAGGACACCACGCCGCCCACGCCACCGGCCGGAGCTGGGAACGCACCGGCGAGGCCAGCGCCGGCCAGTACCAGCACTCCGGTCCCGCCGGCGACCGCCACCACCCGGCCGTATCCGGCCACCCGCCCAAACCCGGCCTGGCTGCCCGCAACCCGGACTCGCCAGCCAGCCGTCCGCAGCCGAGCCAAGCCGCGGCCGAGTGCGCCGTGGCGCACCGGTTCCTCCACGAACCGCCAGGATAGGGCGGCCAGAGCGATGCTGGCCGCAAGCTGCAGGCCAGCCCGGGTCAGGTCCTCCCCGCTGTTCGGCGGCGAGGTCAGCACGATCACCGGATAGTGCCAGAGGTAGATGCCATAAGACCTGACCCCGATCCAGCGCAACGGCCGCCACCCGAGCATCGAGCCCACCAGGCTTCCCGGCAGTGCGACGGCAGCCAGAACCGCGGCGGTGGCCAGCGAGAGCAGAATCAGCCCGCCCCGGTAGGCGAACGGCGAGTACTGGCCGACTCGCCAGATCATCAGCGCGATCACCGCCACGCCGATCAGTCCGGTGCCGTCCAGCAGCACCCGGCCGGGCCTGGACGATCCTGCCGGACGGCTGCTCGGCCAGACCATGGCCAGCGCCGCGCCGATCAGCAGGCCGCAGGCGCGGGTGTCGGTGCCCTCGTAGACCCTGGTCGGATCCATCCCCGGGTGGTAGAGCAACAGCATGACCACGGCCGATACGCCGGCCAGCGCGAGGGCGGGCAGCGCCAGCATCCGTACCGCGCTCGCCCGCCGGGTCCGCAGACAGGCTAGGCCGAGCAGCAGCAGCCAGGGCCAGATCAGGTAGAACTGCTCCTCCACCGCCAGCGACCAGAGGTGATCTAGCGGGGCGGGCGGCGCGAACCTGGCGAAGTAAGAGCCGCTTGACGCGATCAGGAACCAGTTGCTCGAGTAACTTGCGGCCGCTGCCACGGCGCCCCGCAAGCCAGCGAGCCGGACCCGATCCGCGATCGTGACCCAGGCCGTCACCACCGCCAGCATCACGAACAAGGCAGGCAGCAGCCGGCGTGCGCGGCGCAGCCAGAAATCGCGCAGATCCAGCCGCCCACGGTCGTTCCATTGCGCGAGCAGCAGGTCGGTAATGAGATAGCCGCTCAGCGTGAAGAACACCCCGACCCCAAGCAGGCCGCCAGGCGCCCATCCGAGTTGCTCGTGGTAGGCCACCACGGCGAGCACAGCCAGGGCGCGCAGCCCGTCGAGGCCGGGCATGTAACGTTGACCGGAATGTATCGGCTTCGGCATTTCCCCCCCTTTGCCGCGATCCGATCCGGCCGGCATTCTGTCCGGCGGATCCGTTCCGCGGCCAAAGGGGGGACTACCCAGCGCTTTCTAATGACTACTTATAGTGGTCGGCAAGAATGGGTCCAAGGTAGCGGTGGTGCCGCAGCGCCCGCCCGCGCCCGTGCCCGCTGCAGCACGCATGATCATGGGCTGAAGCCCGTTAGATCGGGGACCAGCAGCAGGTTCAGGGCACCGGTCAGTGCGCCCAGGCTGAAATAGCGGATGGGATGCGGGGTTATCGGGCTGTGCGCCGCCGTGCGTTCAGTTGTCACGTTCAGGTCATGGTCATCAGGCTTGCAGGCTCCGGTGAGCGGCCCACATGGCGGCGGCCTGGGTCATTGCGTTGCGCCATGGTGCGGGGTCGCGGGTCTCGAAGTGCTGGTACATGCGGACGGTGGCTGTCGCGAAGACGCTGATTGCTTCGGGGTCAGCGGATCGCCATGCCGTGCAGTGTTGTGCCCATTGTTCCGCCCCGGCGGCGGTGTGCCCGGCTGCTATGAGCTGCACGACCAGGCAAGCCGGGTCGATGAAACCTGCGCCGCGTGTCGGCCATGACCAGTCCACTACTAATGCGCCGCCACCAGTGATGATCAGGTTGTCCGGGTTGATGTCGGTGTAGAGCAGCGCGTCGCCGGCAAGCAGCGACGCCTGGTCAGTGAACCTGTCCCAGCGCGTTTCGCGCCAGTCGCGGGCCAGGCCGGGACAGTCAATCGCGCCGATCGCGTTCACGGCGCCCGCGACGGCGGGCAGGTCGGGCGAGCCCGGCGTGAAGTCGGCGTAATTCCCCGAGACGACGTCAAAGGCCAGGACGATCCAGCCGTGGTCGTGAAGACGCCACCGCAGCGCGGGCGACACCGACGTTACGTACTGGTTGATCTGTGCCTCTCGGGCGAACGATGAAGAGTGCGGGCTTGGCTCGCGGACTGCCTTGAGGAACACTGGCCCGGCTGCGCACTCCACGATCGCCGTGACGTCTGAGCTGTAGCCGCGCTCGGTGTGGCGGACGGCGCTGATCGCACCGGTATACGGCGCGATCAGCGTCCAGAAGTCGCTGCCCGGGTCTGGTTTTGCCATACCGTCAGGTCCTCGGCCCGCATGAGGAAGGTGGCGAGCCGGGTGAGCACTGAGCGTCGGGGTCGCAAGGAGCGCGCCTGCCGTTCGGGATCGACGCGACGGCATCGGCCATCGCGCGGCCGGCCAGGATGTCGGCGAGCGAGCTAGTCAGCACGTTGCCGACCGGCATCCAGCGGGAGAACACGCACGGCCATACCTCGCCGTCGGGGCTGACTGCCGCAACGCCTTTCCCGCAGCGCCCGCATAGCTCCGAGATGTCATTACCGCCGCCCCGGCCAACCGCCCTGATCCGGTCAACGCCGATCCTGGTGATACCCATCGCCCGGAGATCGTCTTTGGCTCCGTCCGCTTGTCCCGCGCCGGTGTCGATGACGCCACCTCGTATGGGGATACGCAGCGAGACCGCCTTGGCCGCGTTGCGGCGTGTCGCCGAGTGGCTGCCGCGCAAGGTGACCGCGTTGTGCCGCGCCGCATCCTGAGAGTAGTACGAGAACGCGAGCGACACTTCCGGCGCGGTAAGCAGTTCCCACACTTCGTCGGTGACGTGCACGAGGTTGGTGTAAACCTCGACCTCTATTCCGGTGCGGATCGCGTGGCGCAGGATCGCCGGGAACTGCGGGTGCATGGTGGGCTCGCCGCCGATGAACTGCACCATGGACGCACCCAGGCTCTTCGCGTCATCAACGACGTTCATCCAGTCCTTCGCGGTCATCTTCCCGTGGCTACCGGACGGCCCGGAGTCCGCGTAGCAGTGAATGCAGGCTAACTGGCAGTTGCCGGTCAGCTCTGCCCAGATGCGCTGGAGCCGGAGGTCGTCGGCTGGTGTCGCGACTGACGCTGCGCTGGTAGAGATCATTGTCCTCGCTCCCTGAGTTGTCATGCTGGTTTCCCTTCTCATGCTGCTGCTCTGAGGTGTCGTAGCTGGGGATGTGCGGAGAGCCCGGCGCGCGGCAGGGCAGGGCGGATGGATCGCGGCGGGAGCCGGCCCGCGCCCGGCAAGGGGGGCGAGGGCGCGGGCCGGCGTCTGTGCGCCCGGCGGGCGGTAACGATGCCGGGCGCAGGGACCGGGACCGTGCGAGCAGCGGAATGGCCGTCGTGATCTGCTCTCCCCGGTCCCTGACGGGTGGCCCATCGTGCGGGCTGTAGTGGTCAGGCATTGATGCCACCGTGTCGTTCGCGGGGCCGGGTACCGTCTGGGGCTGATGGCCCGTCCGGCGGCTAGCCGGGTATTGGTGTGATGAGGCGTCACAGCAGGGCGCGCAGCATCGTGTCCCTGATCTGCTCCCGGAGGCTGGCAGGCGTGCCGCCGGATACGGCGATCGGGGGATCAGAGCCGGTGAGCCTGGCGGTCAGCCGACCGTCATCGCGGGCCTGGATCTCCCATCGCGGCACCGCCGGGGCCGGGGCCGGGACTAGGGGCGGGTTGATCAGTTTCATGGCGCGGTCAGCTTTCAGGCGGCGGGCCGGGGGCCGGGGGTGCGGGTGCGTGCCTGCCGGGGCGGGTGCCGGTGGCGTGCTCCATCGCCCCCAGGAGCCTGACCTCGTCCACGGCCGGGCATTCGGCGGCCGGGGTGCACGGGCAGGCGGTGATGCTGGCGCGGAGGATGGCCTCGACGTCGCTGGCGGCGTCGGGGTCGGCGGCTATCTGGCGGGCCATCCGGGCGATGGGCGACCGGGCCGGGACTTCCAGGCACCCGGTTTCCAGCAGGTCGTCTTCGTGGTCTTCGCCGGGCTGGCGGAAGTAGCCCCAGATCGCGGTGATCGTCCCGTGGCCGTGGTTCTCGGCGGCGAAGGTGAACACGGCGAGGCGCAGGTCCGCTCCCCTGCCGTGCTGGGCCGGGCACCGGGCCGGCGGCCGTGTCGTCCCGGGTGCTGCCGTCATGGCCGGGCTCCTGGCTGGCCGTGCGGGGCTGGCCGGGGCGGCAGCGTGACGGGGCCGAGCGCGGCTTGCAGTTCGTCCAGGTCATCGGTGAGGACCGTGTGCACGCCGGGGTCGGCGGTGTTCTTGCGGACGGCGAGCCGGCGGGGGTGGCAGGCGCGGGTGAGGTGGGCGAGCCGGAACGCGGGGCAGGCGAGCGTCAGCAGGGTCGGGGCGGCGGGGGCGGTGCGTGGCTGGTTCATGGCCGGGGGTCGCTTTCGCGGGCGATGGCGAAGAATCGTGACCGCAGCCCGTACCGGGCGAAGACCAGCAGTATGAGGCCGGTTAAGAGGACGCCGAGCAGTGACCAGTTCTGGGACGCGGGCGCGGTCTGGATCGACTTCACCAGTACCCAGGTGAGGAACGCGGCGGCGGCGAGGGGCAGGATGCCCAGGGTCAGGGCGTCGGCCGGGCGGGCCAGGATGCGCCTGCGGTAGTAGGTGACGGTGGCCATGGCGGTCAGGATGTAGAACACTCCGAACAACAGGCCGCTGATGTTGACCACGGCGGTGAACGCGCCCTTGATGGAGGTGGCCAGCAGATACACCCAGGTCAGGGTGATGATCAGCAGGCCGGTGAGAACGCTGGCGTTGACCGGGGTGGCGAACCGGGCCGAGACGTTGGCCAGCCGTCCGGGCAGGGCGCGGTAGGAGGCCATGCCGTAGATGATTCTGGCCGTGAGCACGATGGACGTCCCGGTGGCGGCGATGACGGACAGGGCGAGCGCGAAGGCCATCACCCGCGCCCACCCGGTGCCGCCGACGGCCTGGGCGGTGTAGACGAGCGCGTCGCTGGAATGGGCNTGGAGCCGGGCCGGTGACACTGCGCCTTGCAGGCCGGTGATCACCAGGACGTAGATCACGGTCAGGATGATGACGGCGAGGATGGCGGCCCGGCCGGGGTTCAGGCGACGATGCTTGACCTCCTCGTTCACGTACAAGGTGCCGTCCCACCCGCTGTAGATGTACACGGCGATCAGCAGCCCGGCCGCGAGGCTGCCGTGCCCGCCGATCCCGGACAGGGTGAACCAGCGTGCCGTGATGGGGAACGTGCCGGGCTGGTGGCGCAGGACCAGCAGCAGCCCGGCGACGGCGAAGCCGGCCAGGATCGCGTACTCGATCACGGCCATCGCGACCTGGGTGCGGGCGGTGAGCCGGATGCCCGCTACGGCGATCACGAGCATGGCCAGGGTGATGATGGTGGCGATGCCGATGTCTGCCCACGTGCCGCCATGATGAGGGCTGGCGACGGCGAGGACGTTGGGGCCGATCACCTCGACGCCGCTGACGGCTCCGGTGATGTAGGCGGCGATCATCAGCCACCCGGTGAGGAACCCCAGGTACGGGCTGATCGACCGGCCGACCCATTCAAAGGAGGCGCCGCAGTTCGCGGTCCACATGTTGAGCCGACGGTAGGCGTTCGCGATGATCAGCATCGGGATCGCGGTCAAGATGATGACCGGCCCGCCTGCGTACGCGGTCGCGGCGGCTAATGCGGCCAGGGTCAGACCGACCGAGACGCCCGGCGCGGAGGAGGCCATGCCGATGACCGTGTCCTGGGCCACCCCGATCGCGTCGGGTTCCAGCCTGGCCGCAGGAACCGGCACGGAACCGGCGACCGCCGCAGCGGACTGACTCGTCATCTGTACTCCCATCGTTGCCGGGCCGCTCCGCGCGGCCCCGCCATTGACCTTTGCTTCGGACTTGCTCTTGCGTTGACCCATACCTTCGGCTGGCTGGCCCGGCCCGCGTCCGCTGTGTGCGGGTGAGGGGGCGGACGCGGACCGGCATGCGTGGGGCTGGGCTGTGGCGGTCAGGGTTGCTGGCCGGCGCGGTGGCCGCGCCGGATGGCGGCAGCTGCTGCGGCCGGGTCCGCCGTGAGGTATTCCGGGCCAGTGGCCAGCCGGTAGGCGGTGCCGTCCGTGGTGGCGGTGTCGGTGCCATCCGGGGTGAATATGTGCAGCTTCGGGTCCGTCAGGCCGGATGGCTCGCACGGGCTGACGTTGTATTGCAGGACGAGCCGCTGATTCCTGGCCAGCACGCAGCGGACGCCTACTACTGCTAGCGCAGCCTGCAGCTCGGCGAGCAGCAGCATACGGCGGGTAGCCACAGCCTCGGTAAGAATCAGCGGGCGGAACGCCGATGGGTCGCTGTGAGCGCCCTCAGGTGCTGGGCTGCGGTCGGCTGTTGTGCGGGTTGCCTGGTCGGCGTGGTTCATGAGGTGACCGTAGGGCGGTCAGGTTCAGGGACTCAAGCAGTTTGCAGTAGTTTGCGTCAACTGGTTAGCTCATCGAGCGCCTGGCTGATAAGGGCACGTGCGTGCCGACCGATGACGGCTGATTCGGAGAGCCAGGAGAACGCTTTGGCGTAGACGGCGATCTCGCGGGGCTGGGTGATCCTGAGTTCTGCGGAGTAGGTTTCGATCATTACGAGCCGTTCATCGAAGATGATGAAGGCGTTCGATGGGGCTAGTGACATCTGTGCTCGTGCCGGTACGATTCCCAGGGATACGTTGGGGAGTCCGGAGACGGCGAGCAGACGGTCGAGTTGGCCGATCATCGTGTCGGTGCCCCCGATGTTGGTCCTGAGGGCTTGCTCGCCGAGTATGACGTGATAGGTCCGGCCGCCTCGGTAGAGGTATTGCTGGCGTTCCATGCGTGCTGCGACGCCTTCGTCGAGGTCGTCGGTTATCTGGTGGAATCTGATGCCGTATCTCATGATTTCTGCGGCGTATTCCGCTGTCTGGAACATGCCGTAGATGACTGTCGGGTCGTAGACGCGGAATGACCTGGTTTCCTGCGCGAGGGTGACTGATGCTTTCTGGCGTCTCTTGGTTCCGATGCCGAGCTGCTTGCGCCACTCGATCCATAGTTCTTCGATGCCGCGCAGGGATGCGATGAGATCCGCGATCTGGTGCTCAGCATTTGTATGGTGGCACCAGACGCGGATGTCGTCCTCGGACGGGTTTTGCTTGCCGTACTCTATGCGGCTGACTTTTGAAGAGTGCCAGCCTGCGAGAGCGGCGAGATCGCGGCCGGTAAGGCCGGCGTCCCGGCGCAGGTCACGTAGCCTGTTGCCGAGGACTTCCCTGGCCTGGTGGATTGTGCTGGACAAGGGAGCCGCTCAGCGTGGCGTGTACTCGTGGTGTGGGGTGGCGATGGCCCATAGCCGGTCGCGCAGCCTGGCGCACTGGTGCGCGATTGCCGGATCAGTGCTGATCTCTGATCCCTGGGGGACGCCGTGCGCGTCAAGATGGCCGATGGCGAGAATGTGATCATCGAATAGCCACCAGTCCCGGCCTTCCACCGGGAACACGAGGTCGGCGGGGACGAGGTGGCGCGGTAGCCACCGGATGTCTTCCCCGGCGGCAAGGTTCTGCGGGGTGCCTGCGAACTCGTAGCGTATGTATTCGGAGACGGGCTCGGACACGACTCTGACGCGGCGGACGGTTCTGCCGGAATTGGCGAGCATCTTAATTCGGCGGAGCCAGGGTCGGTCGTAATCCGACGGACCGGGAGCTTCACCGCGTTTCCACCTCCGGTACGACTCGTCCTCGCTGTCGATGTGATACGCGTCGCGGAGTTCGAGGTGGAAGGCATCCCGCTCGAATGTGTCGAACAGCGTGTCACGTTGCTCAGCCGTCCACAGCCTCATGCGCGCCTTTCGGAAGGTAGTTCATTAGTGCCTTCGGAACGCGGATGACTTCCTCGCCGTCGGGAATGTTGAGTTGCGCCCGCGTCTCGGGGTCGGTGACGGTGAATCCCTGGATGACGTACTGATCTTCGTCGGTGTCGTAGAGCGTCGGGGAATCGCCGTCCCTGGAGTCTGTACCGAGCCAGCGTAGCTTCATGTCGCTCCTTAGGTTTGAGTGATTGCAGGTGTTTGCGTGGCATATGGATTGTCAGCCGGCGACCGCGGGATGTCAAGGTGCGGTGAGCATCGGCCGACCGTGGACTGAGACGGTCGGCGGTGGTTTGGTGGCACGGCCGACGGCCTAGTTGTCTTTGGTCGGCGCCTGGGTGGGTTTCGTGTGGTCCGGTACGTCGTCGACGTGCCGGACCCACACGTTGGAATGATGAGTGCCCGTGAGGGCTCCGGTATTGGTCTAGTAGTGGGAGCGGGCCTGTGCTGGACCGCTGACGCCGGCCCGCGCTGAGCTGGGGGCGGGTGGGCGTTGCCACCTTCGTTGGTGGAGTGGTTCCAGGGCTGGTGGCCGCGCGGGCGCGCCTTCGTTGGTTTGCCCGCGCGGCTGGTCCTGGTCGGCTCGGTTATGCTCTGATGGATGGGTGGCGGCCTACCTGGATCTCGGTTGTCCATTCGATGACCAGGCGCCGGCCGGCGTCAGGGGTGGTGAGTTTTTCGGATTTGGCGGTCAACTCGCCCTATTTGGCGGGTTTCAGCCATGATCAAGAGCACTGGCGGCCGTTAGCGCACGATCTGACCGTGACTGTGGCCGTGCCGGGGGAACGCCCTGGCCAGGGCGTTGGCGATGGCCCTCGCGCGGGCCGCGCAGCCGACTGAGTTGTAGTGAATCCCGTCGGAGAGGAACCAGCCGGGCTGGGCAACGGCCGCCCAGTTGAAGATCCGCATGTTCGGGTATCTGGCCAGTGCCTGCCGCAGGGTGTTATCCCACGCCTGCTGGTTGGCCTCCGCCCACGGACCGCCGGACAGCAGGGTCCGCGTGTTGACCCACATCACCGGCTCGCCGTGCGCCGCCGACATCATCCGATCGACCCTGGCCATCAGCCCGACGGCGGAGCCAACGGACACGTTGGCCGTGTCGTTGGTGCCGAGCGCGAACACCCAGCAGCCTCGGTAACCTTGAGCCCACCACCCGCTGGCCACGTTGTAGCCGTTGACCTGGCCTGGCATTGCCTCCACGATCGACCGGCCGCCTGAGGCGTCCACCAGGAAGTGCTTCACGCCGACGTCGGCGTACCTGGCGCCGAGTTGCTGCGCCGGATCGGGCAGGTAAGCGGACGAGATCAGGTCCACCGAGGTTGAGTCACCGACGTGCGCGACTGACCGGCAGGACGTGCGCAGTGCCCTGGCGCGGACCCCGGCCGTGCTCCGCGTGCGGCTCGGCGCGCCGGTGGCCGGCGAGGCCGCCCGGGCTCCTGATCGGCCAGATCTTCCTGCTGCTGACCGGTGCGCCGCAGCAGCGGCCAGGCCACCAGAATGCGGGCCAGCGGCGCGAGTCGCGGTTCCCGAACCGCCGAGAACGCTGGCCACCGCGACGCCGACCAGCGACAGCACTAGGGCGACTGCTACGCCAACCACCGCGGCCCAGCGGTGCAGGCCGGTCCCGCGGGTGCGGCGCCTGGCGGATCGGTGCTGCGATGACTCGGGTTCGAGGCTATTACGCTGAAAGCGCATCATAGTCTCCATTCGACACGAGGAGGCAGATAGCATCACTCGGGGCCCAAAGCTGACGTAGGGGGATCAACTCGCCAGCTCGGCAGGGCCAGGGCCCGGTAGACTGGTGCCTCACCTCAGGGGGTTTGTGACCGACTCGCTACCGTCGGTAACAACTACACCACGAAGAACACCTACTTGATCGTTCTGATTCCATCGCCGAGCAGTGACGGCGCGAACCAGGTCAGCAGAGCCCTCAGACCCGAACGGCGCGATCGGCGGCAGTCTTCGGCTGGTGCGAGATGTCGGACGGCTGGCCGAGCACCCGGCGCCAGCAGGCGGACTCAAGCACGATCCCGTCTGGATCCTGGAAGTAGAAGGACCGCACGAAGACGCCGGGGCGCAGATCTCTGGCGACCCCTGCCGGACTGTCGTCATGATCGATGATCGGGCTGACTGCGACGCCCTTGGCCTTCAGCTTGGCGCGGTACTCAAGAAATCTCTCTTCCGGCACGTTGAAGGCCACGTGGTTCATCGAGCCGACCGTCCTCTTCCACTCGCCGAGGCCGGGCACGGTCACCGGCGCGGAAATGCCGGGGACCGCAGGACATCATCGATCGCTTCTTTGCCGCCATCGAGGCCGGTGACATAGCAACGGTGCGCGAGATCTACGCACCGGACGCCCTCATCTGGCACAACGACGACCTGGTTGACCAGTCGGTGGAAGACAACCTGCGCATACTGCAAGGACTGCACCGGGCCGTCGCCGGCCTGCGCTACGACATCGTGCGCCGGGCCGTGCTGCCTGACGGGGTGATCCAGCAGCACGTACTCAGGGGCGCACTACCCGGCGGCCAGGAGGTTGCCCTGCACGCGGCCATGTACCTGCAGGTCAAGGACGGGCACGTGACCAGGATCGAGGAGTACCTCGACTCCGCGCAGCGTTCATCGATCAGGAAGGCCCGCGAGGCGCTGGCCGGAAGCTGACGCCGTCCGAGCGGAGGCTGCGTCAGGCGGTGGCCGGGGCGCGATCATGGCGATCGCGCCGGGCCAGCCAGACCAGCAGGGCGAGCATCGGCACAGTCACCAGCGGCTCAAGCTCCCGCCACGCCACCGGGAGCAGCAGCGACAGGGTGATCGCGGGAAGCAGCGCGCCGGTGATCACCGCGAGTGTCTGCCGACCGCCCCAGTCCGTCCGCGCGCTCCAGTTCCGCGCGATCGCGATCACCGAGCCGAAGAAGACGCTCATCAGGACCACCAAGAGGACCTGCCAGCCTGCCAGCTCAGTGGCCGGAACGCGGGATCCGATGATGCCGGGAACGATCGCGAAGACCACGAAGAACGCGACCGTGCCGAGCACGCCAGCTACCCGCAGCCGGCCAAGCCCTGGCACTCGCCCAGCCGAGATCGGACGGCCCGCCGCGCCAGGCAGAGCCAATGCGGTGAGCACCAGGCCCGCCACGCCGAGCAAGACGACGACCTTCATCCGACGGTCAGCGGCGGGCGCGAATCCGGTGGCTGTGACCAGGGTGAGCAGCACCGAGCAGGCTACGATCCCGGGCTTGCCCAGCCAGCGATCGCGGGCGACGCGCGGAAACATCAGCTCGGCAAGCAGGATCGGCAGCACAGTGCTGAACAGCGTGTGAAAGGCCGTCAGGCCGACCGCGACTGCCGGATCCACGCCACCGATCAGCGTGTATCCCTTGTACTGGTTCTTGTACCAGGTCCCGGCGATGATTCCTTCGTTGATGCAGCCGGCTGCCATCCCAAGAAGCAGGATGCTCGCCCAGCGCGCTGGACGGCTCCGCCTGAATTCGCGCACAAGCAGCGCGACGGAGCCGTAGAAAGCGCTGATGAACAGCAAGACCCACGGTTTGGTAATGAGCAGCAGCGGCGGCGAGTTATAGGTGGCTACGGTTTCCGGAATCAGCGCAGCGAGGAAGAACAGCGTCACGGCCGCTGGCCAGGTACGGAGCCGCCGATCGAGGGGATGGCCGACCCCGTTCATCGGCGGCCGCCGTGTTGTCTGGTGCGGACTCGCGCCTTCGCCATCGTCCCCTCTTCCTGCGAAAACGTCCGGCCGGTCCGGTGAGAGACAGTCTCGCCGGCCGGCCGGGACCACGCGACGCGGAACCTTGTTGGGCTACCTGGACTCGGGGCCTCCGTTGGCCGTCACGATCGGGGTCAGTCCGGCGCTAGAAGGCAGCGCCGCTGCGGGAGTTGCGGAGGACGAGTCGGCCGATGCTGCGGCTGGCGCGGCGGCGGCAGTCTCGCGAGCGAGGAAAGCACCAAGCTCGGAAATGGTGGTCATCAGCGGGGCGGGGAACACCACAGTGCTGTTCTTATCCACCCCAATCTCGACCAGGCTCTGCAGGTTGCGCAGCTGCAGCGCCAGCGGGTGCGCCATCATGATGTCCGAGGCGTCCCCCAGCGCTGTCGCGGCGAGCGACTCCCCCTCGGCGTTGATGATCTTGGCTCGCTTCTCCCGCTCGGCCTCGGCCTGCTTGGCCATCGCGCGCTTCATGGTCTCGGGCAGCTGAATGTCCTTCAGCTCCACCAGGGTCACCTCCACGCCCCAGTCGACCGTGGTGACGTCGAGAATCTTGCGGATGTCCAGGTTGATCTGGTCGGTCTCGGACAGCGTCTGATCGAGAGTGTGCTGGCCGACGACCTTTCGCAGGGTGGTCTGCGCGATCTGGTCGATGGCAGAACGGACGTTCTCGATCGCGACGACCGACTTCACCGCGTCGACCACCTTGTAGTAGGCAACCGCGGACACATCCACGCTGACGTTGTCCCTGGTAATGATGCCCTGAGACTGGATCGGCATGGTGACGACCCGGAGCGACACCCGATGCATGACGTCGATATACGGGATGATCAGCCGGAATCCTGGGTTCAGCGAGCCGCGGAGCCGGCCAAGCCGGAACAGAACGCCCTGCTCATACTGCTTGACGATCCGCACAGCCAGCTTCAGCGCCAGCAGGATCAGCAGCAGCACCGCGATCAGGACAATGATCAAAACTTTCATGGCGAACGCTCCATTTCGCAACGTGCAGCGGGCTTGCCTTACCCGTGCCCAGGCCACGGAGCTGGCCCAGGCGCTTTCAGCCTGACTCTGGTCCCGTTTGGCCTGGTAGGGTCCCATGGCCCTAAGGCGGGTGACTTTCGCCGAAGTGATGCTCGCATTCTGATCCGGCCTTTTCCGACCACCATTGCGGCCGGCTGCGACGCTGCCGGGAACAGGCGGTCCGGCCGGATCGCCGCCGGGCGCCAGTCGTCCGTTGGCCAGCGCCTCCTTGATCAGGATGGTCCAGCCGGCCAAGCGCCGCGACCAGCGCACCGTCGTCGAGCAGCCCGGATTCTGCGGTCAGCGAGTGCACCTGATAGAGCGCGAGCCGGTCACCGAGCAGCGTCCGGGTCTGAACAAGCTGGGTGCTGAACATTTCCAGTGAGTGTTCCTTGACCTCCTGGGTGTCGGCATCAAGCCGCCAGTCGCCGGTATAGCGGTAGCCCCATCGGGCAGGTCATCGGATCGGCCGCTGGTGATGTAGGCAGGCCAACCGAGCGCGGCCAAGCCCAGGCCGATCCGCGAAACCACCGGACCGCCGGGGGCCAGCGCCGTCATCGGCATGGTCACGGCAGCACTGCTCGCCATCACGGGCGCCTGGCGACCCCGCAGTACAACACCCGAGACCCGTCGCTGTCGGCGGCTGCGGGGTCCTCGGCGCCCCACATTCCGACGTTGGTGATCATCGGCTCCGCCCCCGTCGTACGGCGGCACCAGCTCCAGCCCGTCGAAGAACCGCCCGATCTCGGCCCTGGTTCTCGGGTGCGCGCTCTCCGTCGCCCGGCCGTATATCTCGACGCCGGTCTGCACGGACCGGACTGGCAGCTTGTCGCCGGTGATGTGCGAAAGTGCCAGGTAGCTGCCCGGGATGGTTCAATCCCGGTCCACCTGGAAGTTGTGCGTTCCGCCAAGCATGTAGTCATACATCCGGGCCGGGCTCGGCCTGGTCAGGTCCAGGCCTGCGGGGGCAGGCTCGGGCTGCGTCATCAGGTCCTCCATGCGCTGTTATGCCACAGTCTGGCATGAGCACCGAATGCACTTTCGGGGCAGCCGCGCCGTTCTTCCCCAGACGTTGCCGCACCGTGATTAAGCGGTAATCGGCTCAGGGGCTAGTCCTCCAACCGGTCAGACGGTGGTTGCCAGGCCGCCGTCAACGGGGATGACCGCGCCGGTGACGTAAGCGCCCGCGCGCGAAGCCAGGTAGACGGCGACCCCGGCCATGTCATCCGGCCTGCCGATCCGCCGCAGCGGCGCCGCCGCGGCGATCGCGGCCCCGTGCGCCGCGAGCGTCGCCGCCATCATCTTGGACTCGAACGGCCCAGGGGCCACGGCGTTGACCGTGATGCATCGCGGCCCGAGTTCCCTGGCGAGCACTCGGGTCAGATGATGCAGGCCGGCCTTGCTCGCCGAGTAGGCATAGGTGGGCAGCGACGGAACCCGGAGTCCGTCGATGCTGCCGATGTTGATCACCCGCGCCGGGTCGTCGCTCGTTCCGGCGGCCTCAAGCAGCGACAGGAACGCCCGGGTGAGGAAGAACGGTGACTTCAAGTTCAGGTCCACCACCTTGTCCCAGGCGGCGGCGGGGAATTCCTCGAAGGGCGCGCCCCAGGTGGCGCCGGCGTTGTTGACCAGGACGTGCACGGCCTGCTCGCGATCACCGATCTCCCGCGCCAGCCGGATGCACTCCTGCTCGGTCGACAGATCGGCCGGGATGGCCGCGACCGTCCCGAACTGCTTGAGCTCAAGCTCGGCGGCCGCGCATCCGTCGGCCTTACGCGAGCTGACGTAGACCCGGGCGCCCGCCTGCAGCAAGCCTCGCGCGATCATGAGCCCGATGCCGCGGGTACCCCCGGTCACCACAGCGGCCTTTCCTGACAAGTCAAACAGAGGATTGGTCATGACCCGGATTCTCCCCGACACTGCTGACCACAGCAGCCTAAGCGGCGACATCGCCGGGCCAACTGCCGGTGGCGGGGCCGACGGCACCGCCACCGGCTGATCAGACGGACCGCGGCAGGTCCAAGCGGCTGGCGCGCGGGTCGCCAGGAAGCTACCGGCAGGTCACTGCGTGCCATGGGCGGCACGACCGGCGCGACGGGATCTGGCCAGGCCGGCCAGCGTCAGCAGCACTCCAGCGGCCGCCGTTACCAGCCAGGGCACGGTGGACGTGCCAGGCCGCGGCGCGGTGCCGCCGAGCCCAGTCGCCGGTCCGCCGGCCGGCGTGACCTGGCTGCCCGCGGCGTCGACCAGATTCACGATCGTCAGATGACCGGGGTCGTCAAGCACCACCAGCGTGTGGATGCTGCCGGCTGACCAGGTCGCCGTGAGCAAGGTCCGCTCAGCGGCGCCGATTGCCCGCACCGTCAAGGTGCCCGGGTCCACCGCCTGGTACGAGGTGACCGACCCGAACGCCAGATCAGGTGCGAGCACGCGGGTGCCTGCCCGCACGGTCACCAGGTGCTGCCGCATCGACGCTTGGATCACCCGGATCATGACCCGGCCGGGCGGAGCGGTCAGCAGGTCGCTGAATACCTGGAGCCGCAGTCCGGCCCGCGGTCCCATGCCCGCCACGGTGTAGGCGTAGCCAGCCCGGACCCGGACCGCCGTGGACAGCACCGGCGCCGAGGTGGCCGCAGCGCCTGCCGCCCGCATGGCCACCGTGTACTGGCCCGCCGTGACCGGCAGATACGGCGACACAGTGCCGTAGCTCACGTGCCGCAGCACCACCCGGGCAGCCGGATTGGCGAAGGAATAGAGGTACACATCTACCGCCGGCGTATTCGGGGATAGATGGGCCAGCCTGAGCCAGCCGGTGCCCGGCCCGGCCGACAATGGCGGAGCGGCCGACGCTGCCGGAGCGGCGATGGCGAGCATGCTGACCGAAAGGGCGCTGGCGGCCAGCATCCGCCGGAGGCCGGGCATTGTCGCTAATAACGTCATGATTTCCTCTTCTCTGATCTGCCGACGGCCAGCGCCGCCGGTCATCACGACCCTGGACCGCCTGGACCGGCCGGCTTGGCGCTGGCCGGAACGCTGTTAAGCAGCCCGAGCGGGCTCGGCGCGGCGAAGTCAATCCGCACGATCATCAGGCCCGTCGGCAGGGTCAGCTCGCTGACGCTGGCGGCCAGCAACGGCGTGCGCTGCGCGCGCAGGAACGCCACCAGCCCGGCCAGCGACCTGGCCGCCGCGGCTCGCGCTTGAGCCGAAGTCGGACTGCGCCCGGCCCTGACCGTCCCAGCTGCAATGTCGGCCGATATCAGCGGCATGCCCGAACTTGCTCCCGGCCCGGCACCGCCGAACGCGACGACGGTCACCGGACCCGACGCGGCGACGGCCGCCAGGGTAATAAGCAGGCGAGAGTCCACCTGGCCTGCCGCGAGCTGCCTCGCGGCCAGCGCTGACGTCGAAATCCGCGGGCTGCCGAGCAACGCGGCCCCAGCTAGCCGCCTGGCCGTCAGATCGGCTCGCAGCGCGCTGCGATAGGCGGCGGCACCGTCCGCGGCCACCACTCTGACCTCGATCCCGGTGCTCCCCGAACCGAAGCTGGCGATCACGGCCGGCGCGAATACGGCACTGAGCTCGCTGCCGAATCGGCTCCGGATGGCGGTCGTCGCCACCACGACATCGGAGCCGAGCGGATCGGTGGCGCTGGACGTGATCTCCAGGATCCGCGCCGCGGGCACCCCATCCGCCTGCAGCGCCGAGCACATCAGCGGATCGCAGGCCACGATCGCGTCGTCGGCAACCCACCTCACGATCCAGGCTGCCGCCTGGTCACGAGTTGTCGCGGCCAGGCTCAGCGCCCCAAATGGCCGGGCTGCGCCACGATCGGGCCCGCGAACCGTCGCCAGCGCGACGCCAGCCGCGATGGCCGCCGCGATGACCGGCAACACCATGAGGGCGCGCCGTCGCCTGGAGCCGGTCGCGGTCCGGCTAGCCAGTCCGTGGTGCGTCCCCGCATCGTCGGCGGACGGCCGTCCAGCCAGTCCGCGGCGAGTCCTGAAGTCACCGGCCGGCGACCTTCCGCTGGCGTGCTTGCGCTTGACCGCGGCGGCCATGCTGACCGGCCCAGGCTGGCCGGCTCTGGTCCGGACGGCCTCCCGTGCATCGTGGTCGGCCGGCTTGGCCTGCTCAAGCGCCAGCGATTTCAGGTAGCAGCGCTCGGCTTCGGCATAGTCGCCGCGAGCGTGCGCGAGTGCGCCCAGATTGCCATAGCAGCTGGCCATGCCGTGGCTGTCGGCGAGTCCGCTGAACCCGCTCAGCGCCTGCAGGAACCAGCATTCGGCCGCCTCGTAGTCGGACTGCAGCTGGCATACGTTGCCGAGCCGGTAGGTCCACGCTGCCCGTGACCCGGCCGGGAGCCACGCTAGCGTGTCGGTGATCAGCTCGCCCTCCTCAGCGAACCTGCCGAGGCCGTGCAGCCGCGAGCAGATACCCTCGGTGATCTTCTCGGCCGGGGACAGATCTTCGGCCTCGATCAGGTGGTGCCGAGCCTCAAGCAGGTCGTGCATGTCGTCCTGCCAGTTCTGCTGGCGAGCTGTGATCCGCCACTGCCAGTAGTTCGCAGCACAACGGTGCGCCCCGGCGACTGCCTCACCGTGGCCGGTCTCCGCCAGGTGACCAAGCAACCAGGTCGCGATCTCGGGGGCGACCTGCACGGTTGGCGGCTGACTCGCCAGATCCAGGACCATCAGTCCAGCGGCGGCACACTCCCCGATCAGGTCGCCGAGCCCGTGCGTTCGCAGGTCAAGCCTGGCCTGGCCGGCGCTGAGCAACGCGTCATAAGGAACCGGCCCTCGGTAGACCGATGCCGCAGTCAGCAGGGCCACGGCCGCTGGACGCAAACCGCTGAGCAAGTCGGGTAACAATGCCCCGTCCGCGGAGCTAAGCAGCGCAAAGTCGGGTGCTATTGATAGATTCACGGGAATATCGCCTGCACAGCCACCATGCTTCCTCCTGGCAAGCTCGGCTGCCGAGATGCCACGACATATAGCATGTGCTCGGTCCCGCCGGACAAACTCTGCAGAAATTGATCTGCCCATTGGATAGAATTGCAATAGGTCCAGCTGCCCTGAAGTCCGCCGTATAGACATGTTATGCGCAAGTCGCGACGTGCTTATTTGAAAGCTTTAGGCGGAATCAATCGACCGCTGGACGGAAAGAAATAAGCTCGAATTCGTCAGGCCCCGCTCGCGCTGGACGGCAGGCCGATCCCGCCCGGTCGGCCCAGTTCAGCCCAGGCGGATTCGGCATCGCCAGAGCGGCCAGTAGCGACGGACTGGCGCGCCCGGGCGAGGATGTTCTCGCCCGGACGATGATGCTCTCGCCCGGGCGATGACGCCGAGCGAGCCGTTTGCCTAATTTTTGCCTTCGCGATTGAACCGAGACCGCCGCTCGTACGTGTAGCGGGTGCAGCGCGCGGGACGCGATAGGTCCACGCGGCCTTGTCGACGTGCCCGCACGCTCGCGCCTCAATGACGGTCGGCATCAAACGGAAGGAGCACGCTCATGCGAGTACTTCGCGGGGTCGCCCTGGCAGCCGCCAGCGTCGTCGCCATCGCGGGAGCTGGTCTCACAGCGGCGCCTGCGTCGTGGGCGCGGCCTCAGCACGCGGACCCGACGTTCATCGGAAGCTTCCACCACACCAGGCAAGTCGCGTCGACCATACCGGGCAACGGCGACATCAATCCGTATGGCGTGGCTGTGGTCCGGCACAGCAGGGGCCGCCTGCACCGCGGCGACGTCCTGATCAGCAACTTCAACGACAAGGGCAACCTGCAGGGCACTGGAACTACGATCGTCGAGGTCAGCCCGGGCGGCAAGGTGACCCAATTCGCCCAGATCTCCGCCTCCGGCCTGCCTGGGGCATGCCCGGGCGGCATCGGGCTGACCACGGCGCTGGTCGTGGTGCACGGCTGGGTCATCGTCGGCAGCCTGCCCTCCATCAACGGGCTCGCCGCGACCTCATCGGCCGGCTGCCTGCTGGTCCTCGACAGCTGGGGTAGGGTCCGGGCAACCATCAGCGGGCATGGCATTAACGGGCCCTGGGACATGACTGCCGTCAGCCATGGCCGGTCCGCCACGCTGTTTGTCACCAACGTGCTGAACGGCACGGTCGCGGCCAAGGGCGGGATCGTGCACCACGGCACCATTCTGCGGCTGGTGCTCAGGTTCCACCGGCACCACGTGCCCGAGCTGCGCAGCGTCACGAAGATCGGCTCTGGCTTCTCCGAGCAGACGAACGCAACCACCTTCGTGGTCGGGCCGACCGGAGTCGGGCTTGGCTGGGACGGCGTGCTCTACGTCGCCGACACCGGCCCGAACCGGATCACCGCGATCCCGGACGCGCTGGACCGGGACTCAAGCGCGGGAACCGGTAAGGTCGTCACCTCAGGCGGCTGGCTCAACTCCCCGCTCGGCCTGGCGATCGCGCCGAACGGCGACGTGCTCACCGTCAATGGCGGCGACGGGCGGATCGTGGAGACCACGCCGAGCGGCGTCCAGGTCGCCATGCGCTACCTGGACCGCTCGGGCAGCCCGCCGGGCAACGGCGCCCTCTTCGGGCTGGCGGTAGCGCCGCATGGCGAGGGTGTGTACTACGTGGACGACGCGGCCAACACACTCCGCCTGCTCAGCTGAGTCAGGCCGCGGCAGCAGGTCGTGCCCGGCTGGCAATGCCGCCAGCCGGGCGCCCTGCTTGAGCCTCGTCAGGACCGGGCCGGGCCGTAGTCGAGCTGTGCGTACCAGTCGTCTCTGCCCTGCGGGGTGAGGTCAAGGAGCTGCCAGACCGGGCTGAGCAGGTCGATCCCGCGCTGATCGATGTCGTCGGCCATCCTCGGATGTGCGGTGTAACGGTGCCGCGGCGACCCGCCCGGGTCCAGCGTGAACACCGACACGGTGGAATCCTGGTTGCCGTCGGCATCCTCGCTGCCGAGGTCGTACTTGAAGGTGCTCTCGGCGGAGCTGAGCAACCGNAGCCGGTCCCAGCCGCGGGCGCGGGCGTNCGCCCGCAGCGACGGGATGCCCGCCGCAGCGATGATGGCGAAGTCGATGTTCTGCGCGAGGTGCTGAGCTACCCCGTTGAAGCCGTCGATCCACATCGTGCACATCGGGCAGGGCGACGTCTGGGCCTTGCCGTACATGAAGTGGTAGATCACCAGCGGCCGCGCGGCCGACGAGAACAGCTCGCTAAGGCGGACCGGCGCGACCGGCGCGTCGGCGTCGTCGAGCCGAGCCGGCCCCTCAGCGAAGACGTAGTCATCGACCACGGCACCGGCCGGCAACTGCCGACGCAGTTCGGCGACTTCCTCGCGGTGCCGCATGAGCTTGATCTCCGCCTGCCTGAGTTCCTCCCGGCGGGCGATGTACTCGGCGGATTCGGTGAGCCTGGTCTGATGCACGGTGTTCTCCTCCTCGCTAGCTCTGGGCCGGGAACGGCTTCCCCGTCCCGGTGGCACACAGCAGGCGCAGGCTCTCCAGGTAGTAGCCCCAGTTGAAGTTGTAGACGCCGTAGTAGTCGTCGGCGAGTTCGACGGCGTAGTCCTGCCAGAAGCAGAGCTTGGTCCGGCGGTCGTCGAGCGCGGCCAGCTCGAACCTGAAGATGCTGTCCTGCCAGGGATCGTGGCCGCTGACGCATCGCCAGCCAAGCTCCCGGCCCTGATCGAGCGTGATGATCTCCATGACCGGGTTGAAGTCACCGGCGAAGGTCCACTCGACCTGGGCTCCGACCGCCGCTGGCGGAGTCCGCAGCTTGGTCGACCACCATCCTGCCATCTGGTCGGGCTCGGTCAGCGCGGACCAGACCGACTCGGTGCCCGCGTCGATGTCCACCACATGGTGGATCGTTTTCACTGTTAGCCTCCTGTCCGGTCGATCACTTCGGTGCCTCAGAGTCGGGACGCCGATGTTAGCTCGGGTCCAGATCTGGGCGTCGAGTCGGAACCGGTGCCCGACGGTCGGCGCGAAGTCGTTGGGCATGAGCCAGGCGGCCAACTCCGCCGGATCGGTCAGCGCACGCCAGACGGCCCGCACCGGATGGGCGTAGCGGACCTCATGCACGACCCGGTCACCGTCGATCACGGCTGCCGGTCCAGGTGCTCGCCAAGCCGGCGCAGCCCGCTCGCCCAGAAGTCGTCGAGTCTGGCTAGCCACCGGTCGACATCGCCCAGCTGGCTGCGGGAGAGCGAGTAGTAGCGCTCGCGGCCAACCCGGCGCTCGGTCACCACGCCGACATCGAGCATCAGCCGCAGATGCTGGGATACCGCTGGCCGGCTAACCGGCAGGCCGGTCGCGAGCTCGGTGACCCGGCATTCTCCAGCGGCTAGCCGCTCAAGCAGCTCGCGCCGCAGCCGGTTGGCTATCACGCCGAACGCGTCATCGACCGCGGGCGCGCCAGCTCTCGTCACGAGACCAGACTATAGGTAAGCAAAATCTTACGTGTCAACTCGGACCGGGCGTGGCCGTGGTCGGTCACCGGCCGGGCGGCCAGCCCAGCCGGCCGGCGCCCCGAGCCGGCCCGGCCGGCGTAAGGTTCTGCCCATGAGTCTTGACGGCGAGTACGCCCCGAGCGCCAGCCAATGGGCCCGTGATCAGGTCGAGGCCTATGAAGCGTCCGGCGGTCAGCGGGCGAACACCCTGGGCGATACCGGACTGCCGGTGATCATCATCACCAGCCAGGGCAACAAGAGCGGGAAGGTGCGCAAGACGCCGCTGATGCGGGTCGAGCACGCTGGTCAGTACGCTCTCGTCGCGTCCTTGGGCGGAGCGCCTACCCATCCGGTCTGGTACTACAACCTCAAGGCTGACCCGGAGGCGGTCCGGATCCAGGATGGTCCAGAACCGTTCGACGTCAGCGTGCGCGAGCTGACCGGCGAGGAGCGGGCTACCTGGTGGCAGCGAGCCGTCCAGGCCTACCCGCCGTACGCCGAGTATCAGGAAAGGACGGAACGGCTGATTCCCGTCTTCCTCGCCACCAGACGTTAGCCAGACCGGCGGTTACGGCTGCCGGCGGTTACGGCTGCCGGCGGTTACGGCTGCCGGCG
>JGI12269J14319_10000177_pt1 | contig 57538 bp, 53 predicted proteins | sample PeaSoiSIISIP2007_FD_14319 | JGI IMG/M metagenome (IMG submission 14319)
CAGGAATTCGAACTGGAGCTGCAACACGAGGAGATCCTCCAATGAAACCCGAGACGATGAACACGACGAATCATGACCGGCTCGCCACGTGCGAGGAAATCCGACGCGCTACCTCTTCCACGGAGGACCGCGTACTAGAGCTTTGCCATATCCAGGGCAACTACTGCGAGATGGATTCGGACATCGGAGGAATCATCCGCTATCCAGCGGAGGAGTTTGAGTTTTTCGCGTATTTGAGCGAGATGGACGAAAGCGTGGCAAACTAAGTGCACTACTAGCCAAGAGCAATTCGCCTTTGGCACAAGCAAGGGGCGATTCTCTCCAATTTGGAACGCGGTTTTTAGCTGCAGCCTCGAATTAAAGCCCAATTTAAACAGGACCATGCCCCCCGCCAAAAAATAGTTTTGCTGCGTCCTTCATAATTGCTTGCCTGCAGAACACTTACAAGAAATTCCTGCCAGAGTGAAAACCTAGAAGGTGAATTGCCAGGCCAGCCCATTTCCAGTGTGTTTTTGGCATTGGCCTTGCCAGTGATTCATCATGAACACACTGACTGCACCTCCCAAGGCAGGCCACTTTATTCGCGGCAGTTCCGACGATTCCATGACGGTATGCGTTTTGGACGATGAGCCCGGCATGGTTGAAATGCTGCAGGAATCGCTCCGCTGCCTCGGCTTCAGTTCCATAGGCACGAGCGACCCGCAGTACGCGCTCGAATTGATCGATCAGGGCCGCGTGCGCGTGGTGATGTCCGACATTAAGATGCCGGGGATGGATGGCCTGCAGTTCCTTGAGCAGGCGATACAGCGCGACCCGGGCGTCTACGTCCTCCTCATGACCGGGTACTACTCGCTGGACAATGCCATCGCGGCCGTCAAGCGCGGCGCGTACGACTATGTCCCTAAACCCGTTGACCGGTCGCGTCTTAAGAAATCCCTGGACGAACTTGCCGAGTCGTTCAACAAGCGAAAGCGAATCCGCGGTCTGGAGCAGCAGCTCTTGACCGACCTGGAGTTTCATGGAATCGTGGGCCGCAGCCCGGCCATGGTGGAAGTGTTCGAAATGGTCCGCAAAGTCGCGCGGCACTACACCAATATCCTGCTGATTGGAGCGACGGGCGCCGGCAAGGAACTAATCGCCAAATCGATTCACCAGATGAGTCCCGTCGCGCAGCAGCGGTTCGCGGTGTGCAACTGCTCCGCGATGGTCGATACCCTCCTTGAAAGCCAGCTTTTCGGGCATATGCGCGGCGCCTTTACGGGAGCCACCGATACGCGGCCCGGTCTGTTCGAATACGCAAATGGCGGCACCGTTTTCCTGGACGAGGTTGGAGAAACTTCGCTCCCCATGCAAGCCAAACTGCTGCGTGTGATCCAGAACCGCGAAATCCAGCGTGTCGGCTCTCCGGAAGTGCGCCATGTGGATGTGCGGCTCATTGCCGCCACCAATCGCGATTTGCGCGCCGAGGTTCTGGCCGGCCGGTTTCGCGAAGACTTGTTTTATCGGCTCAGCACCATCCAGATTCGCGTGCCCAACCTCGCTGAGCGCCTGGACGATATTCCCTTGCTCATTCAATTCTTCCTGAAAAAATATAACGAAGCCTACAGCAAACAGATTAAAGGCCTTACCAGACGAGCGCAGACCGTCTTGTATCAACATGGCTGGCCCGGCAATGTTCGCGAACTCGAAAATGTGGTTTCCTGTGCGTGCCTTACCTCAGTAAACGAGTTCATCGATGTGGACGATTTGCCTGAGAATCTGCAGAAGCCTGCCGCCCAAAACGGCCGCGCCGGAGACACCTGGCGGCCACTCCCGCTGGAGGAGGTCCGCCGGCAACATATCCGACGTGTTCTCGAGGCCTGCGAAGGCAATCGCGTCCGGGCGGCTCAAATGCTCGGTATTGGGCGCACAAGTTTGTATCGATTCCTAAAACGGGCTGAAAAGAAGCCGGCGAACTCGGCAGCGTTGCAGTAAGCCCAAGAGTTTCATATTTCCCGAGCGATCGTAATTCCATGTTTCAGACTCGAACAGGTTTCATGTTCCGGCACACCTTGCGATTCGCTTTCATTGATAAGCCGCTTATTTTGTGCGGCGGAAATCGATCTTCATTGGCACGGCAGTTGCATTTCTTTAGACGTCTTCCCTGAAGATAACAATTTGAACCCGATCAACACACCTACACGTCGCCCCCTAATATCCTGCCCAGAATCCGCAATTGGCGCGCTGGTTCCGATCTCTAAACTGGCGCGCCGCACCTACCTCTGAACAGCTAGAGCAAGTCCACCGAGCATCGGCCAGTCAATGCGAAACGAATTTTTCCCGTCCCTCTTCGGCACAGGTTTCTCTTTATGGAACGCCAGAGAAGTAAGGTCCGTGAGTAAACCGCCTGTTTCCCGATGCCAACAGACATTCTTTTTGGCACGGTGCGTGCCCTCAACAAATTGGAATGATTGAGGAACCCTAGTGTCCGAAGAAAAGAGCAATCCAGGCGTATTTTTCATCGAACGTAGGAGGGCGGAAAGGCGCATCTTGGTGCATGTTCCGGTGGAGGTCACTGAAGTTGACGGGAAGGGGAACCCCTTCACGGAGCGAACCTTTATTGAAGATGTGAGCGATTTTGGTTGTCGGTTCTCAACTCGCGGGCCCGTCCAACAGGGGGACACCGTTTCGGTGAAAGTGCTTGGATCTGGTGGAAAAACTTTGCCGGATGAGGAGCCGCGTCTCTATGAGGTCATGTGGGTCGCGCGGAAGGAGCACGGTACTACAGTTGGCGCCCGGTTGTTCCATGGTGAAAAGCTCACCGACATCAAGTCCCTGCCGGAAAACGGCGGTCCCAAGCGCGATGTCAAATGATCAACGACCGCCGTGCCTACAAACGCTTATTTCTGCATTCTCAAGTGGAGATTACCGGTGTCGATGAATCGGGGATCCAGTTCGCGGAACGAGCGCGCGTGGAAGACGTCAGTGATTTGGGCTGCCGTTTCTCAATGCGGGGCGCGGTGCATGAAGGCAGCATCCTCGGCGTTGAGCCTCTGGGCACTGAGGGCGAGAATCTCTCGGATGAGTTTCCCCGGCTGTTCGTAGTCATTTGGGTGAAACGCAAAGGGGATCGATTGGCGGTAGGCGCAAGAAGTCTCCGGGAAGAGGAACTTTCCGATGCCGGCATTCAATCGAATTGTTCCGCTTCAAAGCTTTCCGCAAAGTGAACCGTAAGCAGGCTGATCGCACCGCGCTGTTCCCGATCGGAACCAGCGCGACGCTCTTCAATTTCAACCTTGGCCAGTCGACTCTCTTCATCCAGGCGCAATTTCAATCCCCAGCCGGTGAGTCCCGGGCACTGGAGTGATTCAGGCGACCCTCGTTGTTATTCAGAGTCCGCCTTGCCCAATTCCCTTTCACCGTTGTCGGCCGTGAATCTGGGCAGCGTGACCGTGTTGTCCATTCGAACTCTGATGTTTGTTTGCGCGGGCAAATCCACTTCCTTGCCCTTGCGTTCCACGATGTACACGCCGGCGCCGATCAACCCAAACCCAAAACCGCGCGTCACGTTGCTGAACACGGCGCCGACAAGGCTTCCGCCGCCTGCTCCGATGGCTCCGCCGAGAATGTCCCCCTTGACGTCATGCTTGGCTTCGACCACCTGGCCCTCATCTACTTTGATGTCTCTCCTTTTCTTTCCTTCCCGGTCACCTGATGATGGGCGTTCCAGGCGCAGGATGCTCATCTTTGCCGGGAAAATGCGGCTGTCGACTTCGAGATCGCGAAAGGAAAGACTCATCGCAGCCTGGCCGCGAAAAATCGAGAAATGACGGGAGTGAATGACTCCCCCGACGGTGCCGTGAACGCGGGCTCCGGCAGGCAGAATCACCTGGTTGCCCAGGTTAACCGGCTGAGTCACTTCGGCGACGAAGGGATCACCGCTTTTGGCAACGGCGGTGCTTAAACCGGTGAGCAGTCGCAAGTGCACTTCGGTGCCCTGCAGAAGTTCATGGGATTGCGCACGAGCTGGAATCGCGGCAGCGGCGAACAGCAACACAAAAGCGCCAAACGATACACCTAGAGATAAAACGATGCGTTTCATGGGATCCTCCATCCAATCGCGCCGGCCGCTCGTGCGGCCGTGTGCGAGCAATGCCTCGTGACGTGAGGCCATGCGCTGGCGCTGTGCGCCCGGCGGCGCCCTGCGGGAGCGTGCCGGACCGGATGCGGAGGTAACGTCCGGAAAGATCGTACCCCAGGATACGGTCACCGTCCCTCTGAAAGTATGAGGATGTGTTTGGAAAAGCCAATATTGTCATAGTTTGCTGTGACCACGGTGCAAGGCTTGCTGGGCAGGAAAGCGCGGCAGCGGGATTGTATATGGCGGGTCGGCAGAGTATATTGCCGCCTGATCCGCGGACTAAATCATTCATCACGACTAAGGAGGATTCGAAATGGAATCCAATCCCACGATGAAGTTCTTCACGCGACGCGAGATGTTGCGAGCCGCGGCTGGCTTGACTGGCGGTGCGCTGGCGGCAGGCTTCTTCCCTGCGACACTCGTTCGTGCCGCAACTGCGGCCTTCCCGCAGCAAAATTCAGCGGCCGAGCAGGTCGCGGCCATGCGCGCGCAATTTGGCGGCATGCCGATACAGACAAAGCCGCTCACGGACAGCATCACGCTGCTGTCGGGTCCCGGCGGAAATGTGGTGGTGCTGAATGGCGCGGACGGAAAGTTGATTGGCGATACATTTGTCCAGCCGGCGTGGCCGGGGCTCAAAAGCGCGCTGGATACCATCGGGAAAGCGCCGCTGAAAACCGCCGTCGACACACATTGGCACTTCGATCATTCCGACAACAACGCGAACGTCCGCGCCGCGGGCGCAATCCTGGTTGCGCATGTGAACACCAAGAAACGCATGTCCGAAACGCACACACTCGCCGTGTTGAACCTGACATTCCCGCCCTCCCCGGCGAATGCCCTGCCGCAGCAAACTTTCCAGCAGAGCCATAAGATAACGATGAACGGCGAAACCGTGTCACTCGTGCATGTCCCGCCGGCGCACACGGATTCGGACATCTATCTTCATTTCGAGAAGGCCAACGTGATCCAGACGGGCGACATCTTCTTTAACGGCATGTTTCCCTACATCGATGACGGAACCGGCGGCAGCGTCAGCGGCATGATCGCGGGCGCGACGAAACTTCTGGCCGTGGCCGACAACAATACCAAAATCGTTCCGGGACACGGCCCGCTTGGAAACAAGGCGGACCTCATGAAATTTCGCGACATGCTGACGACAGTGCGCGACCGGCTCCAGAAAATGAAATCCGCCAGCAAGACCATGGACGAAGCGGTCGCCGCAAAACCTCTCGACGATCTCGATCCGGTCTGGGGCAAGGGCTTGTTCAACAGCGACACGTTCATCCAAATCGCCTATCCGGCTCTCTGAGAAGGCTGAAAGACAAACCACATTTCAATAAGCCAGCGGCTAGACAGGCCGCGGAAAAAGAATTTTGTTTTGTAATTCCGAGCGAAGCGAGGAATCTCCCTTCGATTTGACCGGGTGAAAAGAAAGAGAGATTCCTCGCTTCGCTCGGAATGACAAGAAGTGTGGGGCCTTTTTTCCGTAGCCTGTAGAGCCGCTTTGAATTCGCAAGCCTAATGTAAAGGCTGGAGCCGTGACCCACAAACAATTTCGCTTTCCCCATAGCGTCTCAGAGCGGCGCGTATGCAACCAGGGGTGCCAGCCGCAGTCTTTACAAAAAATCACTTTTAGAACTCAAGTGGTTTTCTTTTTTCGCGCGCGTCGCTGTGCTAGACTGCGTTGGCAGCCGCTTCCGAGTGGAGCGACTGCCGATGCGTGGAACTTCGGGCTCCGTGCGACGAAGTCCCGCGAACCCCGCCAGGCCCGGAAGGGAGCAACGGTACCGGGATCGCTTCGTGTGCCGCGGAGTACCCGAAGTTCCTCTCATCTGAAACGCGCCGGGAAGTTTGCGATGAGTATCATCGATTCGGCCGCGCTGCTGTAGCCCGCGTCTTCAGACGCGGGGATTTTTTTGGCGCACGAGAAAACCCTCGCCTCTGAAGAGGCGAGCTACAATATCCAATGACTCTAGTGGTTGGGGTTCAGGTTTCTACGGAATGAGCTACCAGGTCATCGCGCGAAAATGGCGTCCGCAAACGTTTGCAGGCGTGGTTGGGCAGCAGCACGTCACGCGCACGCTCTCCAACGCCATCGAGTCCGGGCGCGTGGCGCATGCCTACATTTTTTCCGGCGCGCGCGGCGTGGGCAAAACAACGACCGCGCGCATTCTCGCCAAGGCTCTCAACTGCGCGAAGGGACCCGCCGCGGAACCTTGCAACGAATGCGATTCCTGCCGCGAGATTGGCCTCGGAAATTCCCTCGACGTGATCGAAATCGACGCGGCCTCGAACCGCGGCATCGACCAGATTCGCGAATTGCGCGAGATGGTGCGCTACGCGCCCGCGGGCGGGCGCTTCAAAGTCGTGATCCTCGACGAAGCGCACATGCTGACCGATGAAGCGTCGAACGCGCTGCTGAAGACGCTCGAGGAGCCTCCCGACAAAGTCATCTTCGTGATGGCGACGACCCAGCCGGAAGATCTGGCCGATACCATCCGTTCGCGTTCGCAGCATTTTCATTTTCGCGCGCTGTCGTTCGCCGAAATTTCCGATGCTCTGGTGGAAATTTGCGCGAAGGAAAGCCTGACCGCGGAGGCGGGCGCCATCGCCGTGATGGCTCGCGCCGCCGAAGGCAGCTTGCGCGACGGGCTATCGCTGCTCGAACAGGCGCGCGCCTATTGCGGCACGAACATCACGGACGCGCAGGTTCGCGAACTGCTCGGCGTCGTTCCCGGAGAAATTCTGGACGAGTTGACCGGGGCGATTGAAGAGCGGTCGGCCGATCGCGTGCTCTCGCTCGTGCATCGCCTGCTCGCCGAGGGGCAAAACCTCCAGCATTTCTGCCGCGAGGCCATCGGCCATTTTCGCAATCTGCTCGTTGCGCGCGTTTGCGGAGCGGATTCCGAATTGATTGCCGCGCCCGCGGACGAGCGGCCAGGGTTGAAGAAAGCGTCGGAATTTTTCAGCGAGGAAGATCTCACTCGCTTTTTCCAGATTCTTTTACACACCGACGAAGATCTTCGCCGCAAGCCGGACGCGCGCCTGCACCTGGAGATGGGCCTGCTGCGCATGGTGAACGCCGCGCGCCTGGCGCCGCTTGAAGAACTTCTCGCCGATCTTGAGGGTGGATCGCCCGCAGCTTCCACGCCGGCGCGATCCTCAAGCGCATCGGTGCAAGCGCCACCCATCGCGCGCGCGAGCGCTCCGGCGGCGTTTGCCGCGGCAACATCGCAAGGCGCGGCAACGGCCACTGCGCCCGCAAGAATTCAGACCGCACCCCCGCCACGCATGGAAAATGCGGCTCCTGGCGCTACCGTGCGTGAAGAGCCTAGTCCTGTTCCGGCGAGAATGGACGCGGCGCCCGCTCCTGCGGCGATGCCCGCCGTGATCGCACGGTCCGCAGCCGCGGGCGACGGGCTCGTGGAAGCTCAAGTCGAGTCCATCAAGAACGCGATTCTCACGCAGGAAAAATTTTTGGGCGAACTCGTGGGGCACGCGTCGCGCTGGGAAATGAGCGGCGGCGAAGTGCGATTATTTTTTCCGACCGAGAGCCGCGCGCTCGCGGAGATGTTGCAGGCGCGCGATCCCATGGAACGTTTACGCAACGTTGCCAGCCGCATTCTCGGCCAGACGGTGCGCGTCTGTGTTAAACTGGAGGCCGTGACGGTGGGAGGGACAACTTCCAACGGCACGCGGGAATTGCGCGCCAAGTTCGAGCAAGATCCGATCGTGCGCGCGATGCTGGAACGATTCGGCGGTCAGATTTCCGACGTGAAACGCCGGGGCGAGGAGTAGACCATGGAAGTGAAAGCGCTGCAGCAGATTCTCACGCAGTTTCGACAGATGCAGGAGGGCTTGCAGAAGCAGGTCGAAACCGTGCAGGTGGAAGCCTCGGCCGGCGGCGGCATGGTCACCGTCAAAATGAACGGCCAGAAACAGCTCACCGAGATTCACATCGATCCCGAAGTTTTTTCCGGAAAAGATCAGGAATTGCTGCAGGACCTGGTTCGCGCCGCCGTGAACGAAGCCAGCCGCCGCGTCGATGAAGAGCTCACCAACCAGATGAAAAGCCTGACGGGCGGAATTCCGGGAATGGCCGGACTGAAAATTCCCGGCTTGTTTTAGATCTCCAAGATTATTTTTTAAGCCTGCCATGCATTTAATTTTGTCATTCCGAGCGAAGCGAGGAATCTCTCTGCCAACCGAGACAAGAACCGGAGAGATTCCTCGCTTCGCTCGGAATGACAAAATTGAGAAATTGTTGAATAACAGAATTCGGAAATTATTGAAGGGCGTGCGTACTCCTCCGGCCCGTCACTATCCATCACGGTACAATTCACATGCCTGATTTCGCCGAGCCCGTCGAGCGGCTGATCGATCAACTGAAACACCTGCCCGGCATCGGCGCTAAGACCGCGCAGCGCCTGGCGTTTCACATTCTCCGCGCCGATCCCGAAAGCGCGCTGGCGCTGGCCGACGCCATCCGCGACGCCAAGCTGAACATGCGAATTTGTTCGGTGTGCAACAATATCACCGACGTCGACCCGTGCCTGTACTGCACGAGCTCGACGCGCAGCCGCAAAACCATCTGCGTGGTCGAAGAGCCGCACAACATCATGGCCATCGAAAAAACGCGCCAGTACAGCGGCCTGTATCACGTGCTGGGCGGAGCGCTCGCGCCCCTGCGAGGAATCGGGCCCGATCAATTGCATCTGAAGAGCCTGATCGAACGGCTCAAGGGAGGCGCGGTCGAGGAAATTATTATCGCGACCAACCCGAACGCCGAAGGCGAGGCCACGGCGATGTACCTCTCCAAGCTCCTCAAGCCGCTCGGCGTGCGCGTGACGCGCATCGGCGTCGGGATTCCCGTCGGCGCCGACCTCGAATACGCCGACGAAGTCACGATGATGAAAGCCATGGAAGGCCGGCGAGATTTGTAACGATTCTTCTAATTCTTGCCCCGTTCATTTTCTGAATTTTGGACTATTCGCTCGTTGACGCCGCTGCCAGGGCGGATGGCTAATGCTAAGGGATTTCTATCATGTGCTGACCGATAGTGCGATAATCTCCCGAAATGGTTCGACGTTCCACTGACCCAGATTTGAAAGAGAAAGACGCGAAGTTGCTCGAAACTCTGGAGCAGTGGGGCTGGTTCGTTATCAAGGTCGGAGCTAGTGACTCTGAGCCAGCATTTGCATACTCGATGGGACTCTACGAGACCTTCCATCATCCCGAAATTATTCTCTTTGGGCTCGATCTAGGGACAATGCACCAGTTGATCAATGATGCTGCTAAGCGGATTCAGGAGGGCGAGACATTCGACGAAGGCCATAGATATGATGACCTTCTAGATGGTTACCAGTGCGAGTTTCGCAAGGTGAATCCGAGCCACTATGACGGACTGCTTAACTACGCCATTTGGTACTATAAGAGCTCACCGTTTCCCGCCGTTCAGTTGGTCTGGCCTGATTTCGCAGGGCTTTTCCCGTGGGAGAATGGATTCGACGAGCGTTATAGAAAAGACCAGCCAACACTCGAATGACTTAGCTGCTCGCAACCAGGCTGCTACTAGCTAGTTGAATCCAATGCCTAGTAATCGTGGCTATCGAAACTTGAATCACTACCCGGCTTCCGCGTAACTTTCGTATCGACGCTGGTCGATGATAAAGTAGGCCCGTGCAAAATCAGAATCCAGAACCTGAACAGCAGAAGCGGCTGCGGGCTTCGCGCCGCGCGGTCATCAAGCTGGGCACCGGCATCGTAACAGGCGGCGACGGGCAATTTAACGCCATCCTTCTCGAACCGGTCGCCCGCACGATCGCGCACCTGAAAAAGGAGGGCCGGCAAATCGTGCTGGTGTCTTCGGGGGCCGTGGGCCTCGGACGCGGGCGCCTCGGCCTGCATCGCGACCGGTTGAATGACATGGTGATGCGCCAGGCGTGCGCGGCTGTCGGACAAAGCCTGCTGATGCACGAATACGAAAAACTATTTCAGACGCATGGCGTACAGCTCGCGCAGGTGCTCTTGACCGAGGGAGACTTCGTCGACCGCACGCGGTACTCCAATCTGCGTGAGACGATGGAAGCGCTCCTGAAGCTTGGCGTGCTGCCTATCGTCAACGAAAACGATACTGTTTCGACGGCCGAACTGGACTACCTGAACATTCGCGCGGGCGAGCGCATCTTCAGCGACAACGATCGCCTGGCCGCGCTAGTGATGAGCCACATCGAAGCCGACTTGCTCGTCCTGCTCACCGACGTGGACGGGTTGATGCAACTCGGGCCATCGGGATCGAAAGACGCGGGCGCAAAAGTGATTCTGCTGGTAGAGGAGATCACGCCGGAATTGAAATCGCTCGCGCTCGGCCCTTCCGAGGGAGGGCGCGGCGGCATGTTGACGAAACTCGAAGCGGCGGAAATTGCCATGCAGGCGGGCGGCGTCGCTGTGATTGCGAACGGCACGAAGCCGGATGCGCTCGGGCAAATTTTTGAAGGCGAGCCGGCGGGCACTGTGTTTCTATCGAAGACGCGGATGGCGGGAAAGCGGCGCTGGATCGCGTATGCCGCGGGGGTTCGCGGGCGCGTGATCGTCAACGCGGGAGCGCGCGAGGCGCTTACCGGCGGCAAGGCGAGTTTGCTGGCATCCGGCGTCACGGGCGTTGAAGGCGAGTTTGACGCTGCGGAAGTGGTGAGCATCGTGGACGCGGAGGGCCTCGAATTCGCGCGCGGCATTTCGGATTATTCGCGCGGCGACGCGCAGGGAATGATCGGCAACGGTTCGCACGCGCCCGAGGGCGGCGGACGAACGAGCAAGCGTGCAACTGTGCTCGTAAAGCGCGATAATATTGTTTTGCTGGATCGCAAATGAGCGTCGTGCAAAAACAACTCGAAGCTTCCGACATTCATCAGCTCATCCGGCGCGCGCGCAAGGCCGCGCACGTCCTGGCGACGCTTTCGGGCGAGCGCCGGAACGAGGCGCTGCTCGCCGCGGCGAACGCCATCGAAGCCCGCGCGGAAGAAATACTGGCGGCGAATGAAAAAGACTGCGCTGCCGCGCAGCAGGCCGTCGAGCGCGGCGAGTTGTCCCGCGCGATGTTTGCGCGTTTGCGGACGACGGAGCGAGGAATCGCGGAGATGGCCGCGCGCGTGCGCGACGTCGCGCGCCTTCCCGATCCGCTGCACCGGCGCCTTTCAACGATGGAGCTGGACGACGATCTTATTCTCCATAAAGAGACGTGCCCGCTGGGCGTTGTGGGCGTGGTGTTCGAGTCTCGCCCCGACGTCATTCCCCAAATTTCTTCTCTGGCTCTGAAGTCGGGCAACGCGGTATGCCTCAAGGGCGGCGCGGAAGCTGCGGAGACAAATGCTGTGCTCGTCTCGATCTGGCGCGACGCGCTGACGGCGTTCCCCGACATTCCTGCCGATTCCGTCGTGCTGATTCATACGCGCGAGGATGTGGCGCAGATTCTCACCCTGCACGACGAAATCGATTTGATCGTGCCGCGCGGATCGAACGAATTTGTCCGCTATGTCACTGAGAATAGCCGCATTCCCGTGCTCGGGCACGGCGAGGGCATTTGCCACGTGTACGTGCACAGCGACGCAGATCTTCAGAAGGCGATCGATGTCGCCTACGATTCCAAGGTTCAATACCCTGCCGTCTGCAATGCCATGGAAACTTTGCTGGTCCACGAAGAAATCGCGCCTGTTTTTCTGCCGCTCATGATCGCGGAATTCCGCAAAGCCAATGTCGAGGTGCGCGGCTGCCCTAGGACTATGGAATTAGCGAATGGACAGGAAGTGATTCCGGCGACGGAAGAGGATTGGAAGAAGGAATATTCCGACCTCATCATTTCCATCAAGGTTGTGGACGGAGTCAACGAAGCGATCGAGCACATCAACCGGTACGGCTCGCGGCATACGGAATCCATCGTGACGGAGAGCCATGATGTGGCGTCCCGTTTCATGGAGTTCGTCGACGCGGCCAATGTTTTTCAAAACGCGTCCACGCGATTCTCCGACGGTTTCCGTTACGGACTGGGCGCGGAGGTCGGGATCAGCACCGGAAAACTGCACGCCCGCGGCCCTGTGGGCCTCGAAGGCCTCACCATTTACAAGTACAAGCTCTTCGGCAAGGGTCAAACCGTGGCGAGCTACAGCAAGGGCCTGCGCACCTTCAAGCATCGCGCGATCGAAAGCTAAGCCGTTCTATTTCCTCGCACATGGTACGATTCTGTCCCCCATGAAATTTCAACGAATGTTATTGTGCGGCGTCCTCCCTTTGTTTCGCTCGAAGTCCCGGAGGGACGTCACATCGTAGCCCACCGTTTAAACGGTGGGGTGCGGGGCGCGATCATTCACAGCCCCGGAGGGGCGGCACATGGGCAACCCTTGTGCCGCCCCTCCGGGGCTTGTCCCTCTGCCCTCGCGCAGACCCACCGCTCAAGCGGTGGGCTACGATCTTTCGTCCCTGACGGGACTGGTCAAGATGATAAGAAGGATTCTTCGTTCTTTGGGACAAACCCCTAGCGCCAGCGGAAAAGTTTTAGCGCCAGCGCAAAGCAAATCGCCAGCCAGAAGATGATGATTCCGACTTGCGAAGCCATCTGCGCCAGATTTGAGCCTTGCAGCATGTTCGCGCGCAACGCGTCGATGACGGCGGTCAAGGGAAGCGCTTTGATGAATGGCTGCATCATGTCGGGGAATTTTTGCGAGGAAAAGAAGACCCCGGACGCGATCCACATCGGCATCATCACGACGTTCATCAGGCCGGAAGCGGCTTCGATGGTTCTGGCTCGCGAAGCAAGCAAAAGTCCCAATGCGCTGAAGGAAAGCGAAGCCAGGAGACACACGACTCCGAGATCCAGGAGCGAACCTCGAACGGGCACGTGAAAAAGCAAAGCGCCGAAACCGACAAGCACTCCCACTTCCACGACAAGCATCAGAATCCTCGAAAGTAAAAACGAGAGCAAATAGTAAGGCCGGGGCATCGGGCTCGCCACCAGGCGCTTCAAAAGTTTTTTGCGACGCGCATCAACGATCGCGAATCCCATCGACCAGATCGCGCTGCCCATCAGATTCATGCCGAGCAATCCGGGAATGAGAAAATCGATGTAGCGCGAACCCGTCTCGCGCATCAGCTCGTCAGTTGTCGCCACTGGATCAACGCGTCCCGCCGCCTTCTGGATGGCTCGATCCGCAAGCAGGCGCGCGGCGCGGCCTTCGGGATTGGTATCGTCATACCGGTACTCGACAGTGCCACTCGACCCGGGAGCGGCGAGCAGCGCCACTTTCCCGGTGCGCAACGCTTCCTGCGCGGCTTCCGAATCCAGCTGCTGAACATCGAGGAGTTTCTCTTGCCGCAGGGATCGAGCAAGTTCCGGAGTGACCACTGCGATTCTGAGCACCTCCGCCGGGCGATTGCGGAAAGCGATGCCCAAGCCTGCCGCAAGAAGAACGGGGAACACGAATACCCAGAACAGTGCCTCCGGCTCGCGAATGAATTCGCGAAACCGCACCAGGGTCAGTTGCACGAGCGCGTGGTCCGCGAGCGAATTCGCGCGAGGAGACTTCTTTTCGGCCACGCCGGCGCGAACGTCGGAAATGGTGTTATTACTCATCTCGTAAATGGCGCCCCGTCAAAGTTACGAAGACGTCCTCCAATGTCGCCGAGTGAGTCCGAAGCTCGGTGAGCGGAACATTCTGCCGCGTCAATTCAGCCAGCAAAGCCGGGACGGAAGTGTGGAGTTCAGTCACTTGCAGCAGCACAGCGCCGTTTTCCGTGCGAACTTCACGGACGCCTTCGATGCGGCGCAGGGCAGGCACATCGAGCGCATGGGAAACGCTGCCCGCCGTAAACTCCACCATTTGTTCCGCGCAGGTTGCGGAGATCAATTCGCGCGGCGTGCCGAGCGCGATTTCTTTGCCATGATCCATGATGGCCACGCGGTCGCAAAGGCGCTCGGCTTCGTCCATGTAGTGGGTGGTGAGCAAAATGGTGCGGCCGGACTCTTTGAATTCCTCGATCAATTCCCAAAGCTGGCGGCGGGCTTGAGGATCCAAACCCGTGGTGGGCTCATCAAGGAAAAGAAAATCGGGATCCCCGACCAGGGCGCAGGCCAGCGCCAGCCGCTGTTTCTGGCCGCCGGAGAGATCGCCCACGCGCGAATTTTGTTTTTCTTCGAGCTGCACGCGCGCGATGATTTCGGAGGCTCCGGCTCCTTGGCGAAAAAAGCTGCGAAACAAGCGGACCGTTTCATACACGGTGAGTTTCTCGGAGAGTTGCGTATCCTGCAATTGAATGCCGAGTCGCTGGCGGAGCTGCGCCGCATCCGAGTTCCACCGCAGGCCGAGCGCTTCAACTTCTCCCGAATCCGGCTGTGTCAAACCCTCGCAGATTTCGACGGTCGTCGTTTTCCCCGCGCCATTCGGCCCGAGCAGGCCGAAACACTCACCCGCTTGCACTTCGAGGTCGAGGCCGTCGACGGCAACCACGTCCTTGTACGCTTTTCGAAGCTGGCGGACGCGCAGGGCTGATTTGGAGGCGATTTCCGGCATGGCGCCAGTATCGCGTCACAGGGCCGGACATTCAAGGCTCGATTCGAGTAGGGCTTGAGTGGCGCAGGCTTCAGCCTGTGGGGTTTGGTCCTTGCAAGGACTAACCCCCACAGGCTGAAGCCTGCGCCACCCAAACCTCACACATCACTCGATCGAAAGCTGAGCCAGTCCGAAACGATCACGGCGGAAAAACCGCCTGCCAATTGCGCGGCGAGAAATGCGGGAACGTCCACTGGGCGAATTCCCGCAAACGTGTCACTCAACGAACGGGCGATGGCCACGGCAGGATTTGCAAAGGAGGTTGAAGCGGTAAACCAATATGCGGCGACGATGTAGGCTCCCACGGCAAACGGAAGCCAAACGGGGGTAAATCGCGCGACTGTTCGGATCACCAGCAACAATCCGAACGTCGCCACGAATTCACTGAACCATAGCGGCGCGCCCGTTCGCGCATGATGCGAAATGGAAAATGCGGGCAGTGCGAACATGATGTTTGCACAGGCCGTTCCCGCAATTCCTCCGCAGACTTGCGCCGCGACGTAAAGCCATGCTTCCTTCCACGTGATTCCGCCCCGGAATGCCTCGGCCATCGACACCACGGGATTGAAATGCGCGCCGGATATCGGCAGGAAAGCCAGAATCAGCACAGCGAGTGCGGCACCGGTCGCAATCGTGTTGGCCAGCAAAGCGATGGCGACGTTTCCGCCGGAAAGCCTTTCGCCCATGATGCCGGAGCCAATGACAGCGGCCACGAGAAATCCCGTTCCAAGAAATTCCGCCGCGATGCGACGAGAGAGGGAAAATTTCATTGCAATCCTATCAGGTCAATTTCCTTCTTGATTGCCAACTGGCCGAGGGTGGAAAGAGGCAGAGACAGGAAAAGCGAAATTCTGCGGTCGAGAACCATAAACGCATTGCGAAAGGCACGCTCGATTTCGCCGGGCGTACCATGCACCGCGGCGGGGTCAGCCACGCCCCAATGCGCCGTCATCGGCTGGCCGGGCCACACAGGGCAGATTTCGCTGGCGGCGTTGTCGCACACAGTGAACACAAAATCCATTTGCGGCGCGCCGGGTTTTGCAAATTCATCCCAACTCTTGCTGCGAAAAATCTCCACGGGCATGCGCGCCATTTCGATCTGCGCGAGCGCCTCGGGCCGGACGCGCCCGGAAGGATGACTCCCCGCGCTAAAAGCTTGGAAAAAAGGACGCCCCTTCCAGTTGAGAATCGCTTCAGCCATGATCGAACGCGCGGAATTTCCCGTGCACAAGAAGAGGACGTTGTAGCGCTTCTCCATCGAGATTCCTTTCGCGCAAATGCTCCGGCGGTCAGGGAGTAACGGGCGCGCAGCAATCGGGAGCGCAACACGATTTTTCTGCGACCGGCTTTTCAGGAAGGTTGTCCTCGAGGACGGCGAAGACTTCCCATTCGTTCCCGTCGGGATCGCGGACCCACGCCTTGTCCTGCAGCGCGTAGCAGCATTCCGTTTTCATTTCATCGCGAGGCAGCAAGCCTCTTTCCAGCCAACTCTGGCGTGTGGCAAGGACCTCGGCCGTCGATTCCACCTGAATTCCCAGGTGGGACAATGCGCCCTGCCCTGCCTCGGTCGCTTCGTTCAAAGTGAAATTGAGCGGCGGGTTCGAGACGTCAAATTTCGCGTATCCGTTTCGCACTTTGCAGGGTTCAACCCCGAAAAGTCTTCCATAGAACTCGATGCTTGCCGCGAGGTCTTTTACGTGGATCGCAACGTGAGCCTTGCGCCCTTTTACGGATTCCGTTGGCATAAGTCCTCCCCACCGACAATAACATATACGCTTGTGCGTATGCGTTGACGATACGCCGCCTTGCTCTTATCTGTCAAGCCATATATAATGTGGAGCATGGCCCGGAAGGATAAACCGTTCCCGCTCGATCTTCTCTTTCGCGCTCTGGCCGACCGCACGCGGCTTCGTCTCCTCAACCTGATCGCCGACAAGGAAATTTGCGTCTGCTATTTTGTGGAGATCCTCAAGATCAGCCAACCAAAAATCTCGCGTCATTTAGCGTATCTACGCCGCGCGGGCATCGTCGCCGCGCGGCGACAGGGGAGGTGGATGCACTATCGTCTCGTTGCGCCTCGCGATGCAGTCGCGTCCGCGATTTTGAAAGAAACCCTGGCCCATTTGCGGCTAACGCCGGACATGCAGGGAGATTTGAGGAAGCTCGAGACGAGCTGTTGCAGCCCCGATTCCTCTGAGCTACCCCGACAGGCACCGCAACCGCTGATTCTCCCAGCCGCAGCCCAGTAAGTTTTCCAATGCGCGCCAAAATATGTAACCGATCCTTCTGGTCATCTGCCTGCCTTTGTAGTACATTGCCCCTTCGGAAGGCGCCCAGCCTCTCCATTCCCCGCAGATCAGTGTGAAGATGCGTCGTCCCGGCATAGTTCTTGCGTGTGCCTGAGGGGACGGCGTGGATTTGGCAGCGCCATTTCGGGACCAGGGCGTCGCGAACCAGCCGGAAGGGGCGTAACCTTTACGAAATCGGCCTTCCCTGCGCCTCGACGCCTGAGGGCCGCAATGTTAGGCTTGAAAATTGACTGTGGGGAGCTATCGTGGCGGAATCGAATCTTCATCCCGATCAGGAAGCCCAGAAGAGGCGCACCTCTCGAATTGTGCAAGCTGTGCCGTTGACGGTGACGGGCGTGGACGCGCTCGGCCGTCCGTTTCAGGAGCGCACTTCAACCCTGATCATTAATTGCCACGGCGCCCGCTACCAATCGAAACACTACGTCCTGAAAAATATGTGGGTCACCCTGGAGGTCCCCCATAGCGAGCCGGGCCACCCGGCGCGGACTGTACGTGGCCGCGTCACCTGGATTCAGCGCCCCCGCACCGTCCGTGAGCTGTTTCAGGTCGGCGTGGAACTCGAAGTTTCAGGCAACGTTTGGGGAATTGCCTTTCCTCCCGGCGATTGGTTTCCCTTCCCCGACTCCGCGAAAGCGCCCGACTTGGGCACCGCACCTCCATCCGAAGCCATGGGGCATGCTGATTCCGAGGATGAAGATTGGTCCACGCCAGAAGAACAGGCTGCGGCTCATACGCCCCGGCCTGAGCCCGTGGAGGACAATGTTCGGGTGCTTCCGCTGCCGGCCGGCGGCGGCGATACTTCCCAGCAACTGTCGCTGCAGGTGGCGCGTCTGGTTACCGAGGCCAGGCAACAGATTCTGAGCACAGCGCGTGAGAGTGCGAATGAGGCCGTGGCTGCGGAAACTCGCATGCTGATGGCCGACCTGCACGCGCAACTGACGGATGCGGCAAAAAAGTCGGCAGCTGCCGCCATCGCGGCGCAAGCCGAGGAGATCAAGCAGGAAGCCATCCGGCAAAGACAAAGCGAGCGGGAGGCCGTCCTATCGGCCCTGCGCGAGGAGATGGCGCGCGAGCTGAGCCAGCAGATCGGCGAAGCCCGGCAGCAGATGGACGCTCAACTTGCCGAAGTAGAGCGCGCACGGCAGACGGATTTTGAGCTTCGAATTCAGGAACAACTTCACGCCGCCATGCAGAAAGTGGAAAGCGCGACGCGAGCCCTGGGAGCGAGTGAAAACGAGGCTCGAGTGGCTGTGGAGCAAATGCGCTTAAGCTCCGAGCAGGCTGCGACGAACGAACTGCGCCTCTGGCAGGAACAGATGGACCAGCGCTCGGCCGAAGCCCAAGCACGCCTGGCGCAGATGGATCATGCAGCCAAGACCTTGAAAGATCAGATTGCCGCCGCGGCGGCGATCGGAGAAGCGGGTTGGCGCGGGGTTCTCGATGCCGACTTGGAAGAGGCTTCCGAGCGATGGCGCCAAAAAACGGAAACGATGATCGAGGAGGCGTCCCGGCTTGCGGCCGAGAAGTTCGGGAAAAACTCCGAGGCTACCGGGCGGCAAATGGAGAAGATGCTCCAGGAGCGGGTCGCCCTCATCGGCGAATCGCAATCCCAGGTTGCGGCCGAGGCGGAGGGGACCCTGAGCATGCTTCGCACGGCGATCAATCAGGAGATCGCCAGGGGCGAAGCCATCTTTACGCAGTTGCAACAATCGGCTGCGCAGCTGGAGGGGAAACGCCGTGAGTTTTCGACGCAGCTCGAGGCGGCCTCCGAAGATTTGGCGCAACACGGCCAGGCAATCCTCGAAGCGCAAAGCGGCGAACTAACCCGCCAGGCGGAATCGGTCGTGACTGGGATGGCCGAACAGTTTCACTCGGTACTGGAAGCCACTGGCCGACAGACCGTGGATGAACTTGTCAGCAATCTGGAGCAGCGGCTTTCGCCGCAATTGGCCCGCGTGGAAGAAGCGTCCACGAAGCTCGTCTTCGATCGCGAGGAGGCCGAGAAAACCCTTGCCGAGCATCAGGCACGCGTCTGGCAGGCTTCCGACCGAAACCTGCAGGACACGGTAACCCGGGGCAAGGAGCTGTTCGCGCGGATCGAAACCGAGTTCGGCGAATCGGCGCGTGAAACCATCACCAGGTGGATCAACGAGCTCGAAACCAAGGCCACCGAAACCACGCAGGGCACGTTTGAGGCGCTTTACAAATCAGCCGACTGGTACGAGAAAAAAGTTCAGAACCAGATGCAAACGACCCTTCAGAAGGGCGCGGATCAGGCCACGGCGCACTTGCGGGAAAAGGCCGCGGAATTGTCCGGCCTGTTCGCACGGGAACTCGACAACTGCAGCCGGAGTTATGTCGAACACGCTCAAGGACAGATCCAGGAAAGCGCTACGGAAGCCGCCGAACGCGGCAGCCAGCAAATCGCCGAAGCGGGTAACGCCGCGGCTTCGCAATTCACCGAGCGTGCCGCGGAACTTGGACGCGAACAGTTCGAAGTCTACGCCTCGAAAACGAAAACGGCATTCGAGCAGAATGTCGCGAGCATGGAAGCGAACGGCGCGCAGATCCGTTCCAAGCTGGAAAGCGACGCCCGCGGCTTCGCCGTGGAGTTTCAGCGCGCCCTGTCCCAGCACGTGAAACAAACCCTGGCTCAAGGCGTCCAGGATCTGGAAACTCGGATCGATGAGGCCAAGGAAACCCTCCAGAGCGAATCTCAAACGCTGCAACGCCAATTCCGCATGTCGCTCGACCCCCTGGGGAACGCTGCCATCGACGAACATAAGAAACGGCTGGAAAACGCGTCGAACGCATGGCTCTTGACCACGGTAACCAAGCTCACCCAGCAATCCGAAGCCCGCATCGAAGAGTTGGCCGAATCCACGGACAGGAAACTGAAGGCCGTCTGCAGCGCCGTTATCGCTGAGATGGGCGCGACTCTGCGCCAGCGCCTCGGTGGACTCGTTTCGCCGCCTTCGCCTGCGCCCGGACCCGAAGATAAGAAGTAGCGAGAACTTCCGCGCCAGATATTCAAACCTAATCAAAATTGTAGAGAGGCCTTTCACATCTTCGTTTGCGGGGCAGGCGGGCCAGTGGCACAGGCTTCAGCCTGTGGGGTTTGGTTCTTGCAAGCACTAACCCCCACAGGCTGAAGCCTTTGCCACTAAACCCTCAAGTTCACGCGATAGCCAAGAAACGTAAAGCACTTGCAAAGTAATGGTGAAGAATGCAGGTTAGCCGGCGGCCGACGCGCATTTTTGCATCGCGGCGACGGTGGCGTCGATCTCCTTGGCCAGGCGGGCAATCAGTTCGGCCGCGGATTGGCGGCGCGCCAGACGCACGCCTTGCCCAGCCCAGAGGGACAGGAACTCCGCCCGGCCCTGCTTGGCTGCCGCCGTCCGAAGTGGACGAGTGAGCGCGTTCTGCAGCGGGAATGGCAGTACCGCATCATCATCGTGATTGAATTCGACTTCGGTCATAAAGCGGTTCTCGATTCCTCGGGCGGGGCGGCCGGAAAACGCGCGTGTGATTCGGGTTTGATCCTCGTGCGCGCTCAGGATTGCATCTTTGTAGGCATCGGAAACACCGCTCTCGTGGCAGACTAAAAACGCAGTGCCCATCTGCACGGCGGAGGCGCCAAGCGCTAGCGCGGCCACAACGCCGCGGCCGTCCATAATGCCCCCGGACGCGATCACAGGCACGCGGACGGCGTCGACGACTTGCGGCACAAGTGAAATGACGCCAACCATGGCGGCAGTGAAGTCGCCGCCGAAGGTGCCTCGGTGGCCTCCCGCTTCACTGCCCTGAGCCACGATTGCGTCCGCGCCTGACTTTTCCAGCGCGACCGCCTCTTCCACGGTCGTCGCTGTGCCGATCAGAAACATGTTGCGGGCCTTGATCGCGCTGACGGCATCTTCCGGCAGCTTTCCGAAAGTAAAACTGAGACATGCCGCTCCACATTCGAGCGCCGCGTCGAGTTGCTCGTTGAACGGAATTCCAGCTGATTTCGGAAGCGAGGGAGCGGGAAGATCTAGATCCGCGAATTAGGGAGCCAGCCGCGCCAGAATCGTTTCTGGGCTTTTTTGAGTCTGTTCGGGCGTCAGCGGAGCGAAAAAGTTGATCCCGAACGGCCGTGAGGTTCGCGCGCGCACTTCCGCCGTCGTGCTTCGGATTTGCTCGGGTGTCAAGTAGGTCGCGCCAATGGAACCGAACGCACCCGCGTTCGAGACTGCCGCAACTAGATCTGGAGTGTCCCCGCCGCCGGCCATCGGCGCTTGAATGATCGGATGTGCCAGCCCCAAGAGTTGCATCAAGATCGTATTCATGCTCATCACGGCCCCCGGCATGTGCCTTCAACATGTTAGTCCAATTGAAGGAAGACGCGCGGTTGTCGATGCGAAAGTGCGCGCAAGGTTCTTGGATTTTGGATCTCAAATTTGAAATCTGAAATCTCCTCAGGCCACCAGATGCAAACACTCGCCCGCGCGAAACCCCGCCTACGGAAGGGCCGGTGTTTTCGGACCATCAAATTGGCGCGGATCGGCAAGTACTTGAATTATTCCATATGCTGACGTATGGACCAGAAATCAACCGCGGGTTATCGTGAGCAAATGGACCTTCGGCGGCTTCCAAAGATTGAACTGCATCTCCACCTGGACTGCTCGCTGAGCTACCAGGCAGTTTCCGCCCTGGCCCCTTCCGTTTCTCGTGAGGAGTATCAGCGCGACTTCATCGCGCCGACACGCTGCGCGAACCTCGCCGACTTTCTCTCCCGCGCGCCCAAGGGTTTTCAGCTCATGCAAACCGAGGATTCCCTCCGTCTGGTTACGGAGGATGTCTTCCGGCAACTCATCGAAGATGGCGTGATTTACGCCGAGATCCGGTTTGCGCCGCTGCTGCATACCGAGCGTGGCTTGGGCCCAGAGCGCGTCGTTGCGGTGGTGGAACGCTCCGTCGATCGCCTGATCCGGGTAACCGGAATGCAGGCGGGCTTGATCCTTTGCACGCTGAGGCACTTCACGGAAGCGCAGAGCTTGCTGACCGCGGAGTTAGTGGAGAAATTTCGCGGCAGCCGAGTCGTGGCGCTCGATCTTGCGGGAGACGAGGCGGGATTTCCTTTGGACGCGCACATAGGAGCGTATCGCTACGCGCGGGAGCATGGCCTGCATCGCACCGCTCACGCCGGCGAAGCGCTTGGGCCGGAGAGCGTGTGGGAGACGCTCCGCCTGCTCGACCCGCAACGAATCGGCCACGGAACGCGCAGCATCGAGGATTCGAAACTGGTGGAGCATCTCCGCAGCAAACGCATTCACCTGGAGCTTTGCCCAACGGCCAACGTCCAGATTATTCCTTCGATAGGGAACATGGAGGAACATCCGATCGATCACCTCTGCCGCGCGGGCGTATCTCTCAACGTCAACTCCGACAGCCGCATGCTTACTCCGACGACTCTGACCGCAGAGTATGAAAGCCTTTCCCGCGCATTCAATTGGACCGGACAAGAGTTGCTACAAACGAATCTGCTGGGTTTAGATGCTGCGTTTGTGAACGATGAGGTGAAAAAAACGGCTCAGGAGACAACTTCTGGAGGGCTACAATGGAGCACCGCTCGTGCAGGGCTGGTAAAGAACCAATCTTTAGATTGGTATTTCTAGAATTCATCAGAAGCCCATCTGAAGGCGGGCGCTCCGTAGACCAAATCGAGTTATCAATCAAATTAGGGCGCCGCTGTGCCGATCACCTTTGTTTGAGTTTTAGATAAGACCTCTTCAGATTTAGTCCCCCATTCACGATCGCGTAATGAATTAGCAATCTCGATCGCCTATTACCCTCTCCTGCCACTGCGCGTCTTGATTCGCAGGAGGGATAATGCACAGTACTGTTACTCCTAAGAGTACTTTAACCATCAAATGGATCGTGATGTTGTTTCTCGTTTGGACGGCGATGTGTCCGGCGGACGTTCGTGCCGACGAGGATCGTGACGACCGGCCAAAGACCGCCACGCCGATCAAGCACCTGGTCGTGATCTTCGACGAGAACAATGCCTTCGATCATTACTTTGGGACGTACCCCTTCGCGACCAATCCGCCGGGAGAACCGGAGTTTCATGCCAAGCCGGATACGCCGCTCCCCAATGGCCTCACGACAGCGTTATTGCAGCACAACCCGAATGCCACCAATCCCTTCCGTCTCGATCCCAGCCAGAACGAAACGTGCGATAACGACAACCACTATTCGGACGAACAAAAGGCCTTCAATGGCGGCCTCATGAACATGTTCAACATCACCAGCGCCACAAGCACCGGTTGCACGCAATTCTTTGCGCCGAACTTGGCCATGGGCTATTACGACGGGAACACAGTCACTGCCCTCTGGAACTACGCACAGAACTATGCGATGAGCGACAACTTCTTTGACACTGAATTCGGAACCACCGTGATGGGACACCTGAATCTAATCTCAGGCCAGACGCACGGCACCATGAGCGCAGACGTCAAAGGAAAAATCGTCAATGGATCCGTTATTGCGAACGTGCAGCCAGCGCTGGACGATTGCCCCGGCGCTGCCCCTCATGTCACGATGACCGGAAAGAACGTGGGCGATTTGCTGACCGCTGCGGATGTCACCTGGGGCTGGTTTTACGGCGACTTCGCGGCGACCTCATTCTCGGGCGGCATCGCAACATGCTCGACAATCTACAACAGTCACTACGACCCTTTTCAGTATTACGCTTCCACCACAAATCCACACCACCTTCCGCCCAATTCCGTGGACATGATCGGCAAGACCGACCAAGCCAATCATCAATACGATTTGACTTCATTCTGGGACGCGCTGGAGGAAGGGCACCTTCCCGCAGTGAGCTTCTTGAAGGCTTCGGTGATCAGCACCGGGCATCCCAGCGATTCTTCGCCGCTCGCCGAGCAGGAATTTCTAGTGAACACGATCAATGAGCTGGAGAAAAGCCGCTATTGGCGCGACATGGCGATTGTAATCGCGTATGACGACTCGGACGGTTGGTACGACCACGCGATGCCGCCGATTGTGAACCAGTCGAATGACCCTGCCAACGACGCTCTCCTCGGACCCACCGGGTTGTGCGGCACGCCGCAGCCGGGCGCTTACCTGGACCGCTGCGGTTACGGGGAGAGGCTGCCTTTCCTCGCCATTTCGCCCTATGCAAAACGCAACTACATAGATCATAGCCTCAACGATACGACTTCTATCCTGCGCTTCATAGAGTACAACTGGAGCCTTGGGGCCATCGGCGACCCTCAGTCGTTCGATGTGCTGGCTAGCGGCACGATCCTGGGTATGTTCGATTTCGACGACCACGACGACCATCGCGGCGACCGCGACGCCGAAAGCCGGCGGCTATTTCTCGATCCCACGACAGGAGAACCTACAGACTGGTGGTGAGAATGCCACAGCTTCCTCTGATACTGGTTCAAATCGCTTGGAGAGCCACTACTGGTAATCTCGCACGATCTCAGCAACACACATGCGGACAGCCCCGCCGCGTCGGGTGGCTTTCCTACCAAAATCACAACCATTAAGAAATTGGCCTGCCACACGCCACTCGTACCTTTTCGGTCCTGCGGGCCGTTGCCTGTATAATATCCAGATGCCCAACTGTGCCTACGCGAGCGTCTGGGTGCGCGACTTCAGCGAGGAGAATATGCTCTCTTACTTCGAGCATTTCCTCGCCACGGTGCCGCTCGCTTCTTCCCCGCCGGGGTTTACGGGGATGACGGTACGAGCCGTGGATTTCACGGAAACGCCGCTCGAGGAATACGATTTGCGCGGCTACTTGACGACTCCTGAGGAGATCGTGAATCTGGCGAAGGAGCATCACTCGGGCGATGTGTGCTACGAAGTTGCGGCGCGATGGGATCTGTGGATTCGCGACAAGGAATCCGCAAGCTGGAAATTGCAGCCTGAGCGCATGGACATATTTTGTTACGGGCCCGAGTACGATCAGGGCGTGTTTGCCGAATCGGGCCACTTCATGGCCGATCTTGGGTTCGAGCACCTGTTCACCGGCCACGCAGGGCTGCTGGCCGCGGAAAGCGGGCGCGTCGCGGAGCCGCAGCATCCCGAAGAGGCGCGATTTCTGATGTGGATGTCGCAGCCGCAGAATTTGCGCGAATATCAGGAGAAAACGAGAGAGAATATCCAGAAACTCATGGGCTGGATGCGCGCGGTGGAGGAAGCTCTGCCCGTGGAGCGTTTCCGATTGTGGTCCGAGGGAGAGGAAAACTTTGAAGCGCGGCTCGATGAAATTCTGGCTGTGCGCTAGCCTGGCGCTCGCCGCGGCGAGCGCCGTGGTGGTGGTGGCGGGCGCGCGAATCTCTCCTCCCGGCGCCGGGCAAACGGCGATACGCCACACCAATGAAACCTTGCTCGCGGGCCTAAGGCCCGGGCGCGACACATTTGCCGTGGCGGAGAAGCGATTTAAAGGCAAGAGCCTTTCCGAGGAGCCGAATTCAGGATCAAGGGAATGGCGCGACGATTGTTCGGGGCGTTCGATCCATTTGGAAATCGATGCCAAAACCGTAATTCAAAGCGTCACCATCACGACGCTCGGCACACAGGAAGGCAAATGCAGCGACCGGCGACCCGATTTTCTGGACCCCAGAAATTGGCTGACCGGGCTTGGCCTGCGCATGGGCGATTCGCAGGATCGCGTGACAGGTTTATATGGTGAGCCGAATTCCAGCGGCCCGGCATCTAAAAACAGGCAAGAACTGGAGCTCATGTATTATCAATTTGACTGGGCCGGCTCGGACGTTCCGCAAGTGATGGAAGTCCTGTGCGCCCGGGACACGGGACGTGTGGTCGAAATTACGCTGGCGTTCCCAAGCCTATAGTGCGCTGACTGACGATGAGGATACGAAAACTGCGCACCATTGTGGGAACGCTGTCCTGGATCATGGCGCTATCGTTGGCAGGGTGCCGCTCGGCAAAGCAGCCGGCGCCCGCTGACGTGAAAGAGGCCGCCGAACGCGCCGATATAACGGAGGAGGCGCGCGGGGTTGCGGAAGCAGCCTTGGGCAAACAAGCGGAAATTCTTGCGCGAGGGGATCTTGCGCTGAATGGGAATGAGCAACTGCTGGTCGTCAACAGGGTCTCGAAGCAAGCAGCTTCGGGCGTGGGCGGGGAAAATCCGCCGATTTTCGTGACGCGCGCAGCCGTCCTCGAACAGATGGGCGGCAAGTGGTCCGAAGTTCTGCTGTGCGACGAGCATTTGAAAAATCCGAATGGCTATCTTGGAGGCTCTCCCGTGGGGCGGATCAACGACTGGAAATTGGAATTTAGCCAGGATGCGAAGGTCGGGCTGGAGATGAAGTTCAGTCCAGCAGATATATTCGACGCCATTAATGTACACACGGGCGAACGTATCGGTCTGAAGAATGCAACATTCGACGTACGCTGGAACAAGAATGCGAAACGCTATCAATCGTTCGACCAGTCTCATGAAAGGTATCTGAGCGAGGTCCCGTCACTGGAGACTCCACAGTCCATTCTGAAATGAGCGCAGCGGCAAATACCCTGTCAGGATCGGTACCGAAAACAGCGCATAAGCGCGTCTCCGGATGGTCGCAGCTCACCCGGTTGTATCCGTATGTGGCGCGCCACAAAGCGGAAGTTGTTATCGGCTTTATTACGCAGGCCGGCATGGGGATTACCGGCACGCTTTTGCCGTTGATCCTCGGCGTCATTACGGATTGCATCAAGGGCGCTCAGACCCCCCTGGCGCAACTCGGGCGTCTGACTCAAATCACTCTGGGTTTCCTTCTTCCCTACTATCACCCGAAGGATCCGCATACGCTGGCTGTATTTTGTTCGGCGCTGGTCATCGTTTGCGCCGTTCAAGGCGTTTTTTCTTATTGCACGCGGCAAATTCTGATTGGCCTCTCCCGCGACATCGAGTACGACTTGCGAAACGACCTGCTGTCGAAGCTCGTGCTCATGGAGCCGGAATTCTACGTGCGCAACCGCACGGGCGAGCTGATGTCACGCTGCACGAACGATTTGAACTCGGTGCGCATGGTGCTCGGGCCGGGCATCATGTACAGCGCCAACACGATTGCGACCATGGTGCTGGCCGTGATTCTGATGTTCTGGATTTCGGCGACCCTCAGCGTGTACGTGCTGCTCCCCGTGCCCATCGTGGCCGTCAGCGTCTGGGTGTTTGGCCGGCAGATTCACGCGCTGTACGGGAAAATTCAGGCGTCGCTCGCCGTGCTTTCCGCGAAGGCCCAGGAAAATCTCGCCGGCGTGCGCGTCGTCCGCGCCTACGGCCAGGAGGAAGCGGAAATTCGCGGATTCGACGCGCCCAACCGCGAATACATCAACCGCAACCTGCGCCTGATCTTTTTCTGGAGCTTGTTCATGCCGTTGCTCCAGATGTTGTTCGGATTGACGTTTATTCTCGTGCTCTGGCAAGGCGGGCGCCTTGTCGTTTTGAACCGGATCACGCTCGGCGAGTTGGTCGCGTTTTACACGTTCATGACGCGCCTTATTTTCCCCATGATTGCGCTGGGATTCGTGACCAACATCTTTCAACGCGGCGGCGCGTCGATGGGCCGGCTGAACTACATTCTCGACTCGGAACCAAAGATCAGCGACTCTGCAGTCCGCGACAACGCGGGCGAAATCCGCGGCGAAATCGAGTTCCGAAACCTGACCTTCACGTATCCAACCGTGCGAAGCGACGCCGATGGAGCGAAATCGAACGGCAGCGCCGCGACCAACCAGCCCGTGCTCCAGGATATTTCCCTGCGCGTTCCGGCTGGCTCCATCCTGGCGATTGTAGGGCCCACGGGGAGCGGGAAATCCACGCTGGCCTCACTGATTGCGCGGCTTTGGGAAGCGCCCCCGGGAACGCTGCTCATCGACGGACGTCCGATCCGCGAATGGCCGCTCGAAACGCTGCGGCGGGCCGTGGGATACGTGCCGCAAGACACGTTCCTGTTCAGCGAGACGCTGCGCGAAAACGTCGCGTTCGGCGTGGATAGCGCGACGGACGAAGAAATTCACGATGCCGCCGACGTCGCCAGCATTGCCGCGGAAATCGAAGAGTTCCCAGGGCAATTCAACACGATGGTTGGAGAACGCGGAATTACGCTTTCGGGCGGCCAGAAACAGCGCGCCGCCATCGCCCGCGCCGTGATTCGCGATCCCAGAATCCTGATCCTGGACGATTCCCTTTCGAGCGTGGATACGGGAACCGAAGAGCGCATTCTGAAGCGACTCGACGCGATCCTGCGGCAGAGAACGACCATTTTGATTTCCCATCGCGTCTCCACCGTGCAGCATGCCGACCAGATCGCGGTCCTGCGCGATGGGCGCATCGTAGAGCGCGGCACGCATTCTGAACTTCTGGCGCGCGGCGGATATTACGCCGACTTGTACCACAAACAATTGCTCGAGGAAGAGTTGGCGCGCGAATGAGCGACTTCCGCGAAGAGGAAGCTCTAGGGAAGGCTTACGACTCGCACCTGCTGCGGCGGCTGATGATGTATCTCCGGCCGTACAAGTGGAATGTGGTCATTGCGGTCTTCCTGACCTTGCTGGTCGGCCCTCTCACGGTGGTTGGTCCTTACCTGTTTGGATTCACCGTCGACAACTACATCGTCCCCGGTCTGGATCAATCGATTCCCTGGGCGGCTGCGCTGCGTGGCGTGACCCTCATTTCGCTCCTGTCGCTTGCCGCATTACTTCTGAGCTTCGCGGTTCAATATTTGCAAGTCCGGATCATGCAGAACGTCGGGCAACAAACGCTCTACGATCTGCGAAAAGAAATCTTCGAGCGCATGCAGCGCCTTCCGATGAGTTTCTTCGACCGCAGCCCTGTCGGGCGTCTCGTGACGCGCGTGACGACGGACGTCGACGCGCTGAACGATTTGTTCGCCGCCGGTATCGCGGCCATGGCCAACGACGCGATCGTGCTGCTCAGCATCGGCGCGGTGATGATGTGGAAAAACTGGAAGCTCGCGCTGGCTACATTCGCGGTCCTGCCGCTAATCATGATCGCAACATGGATCTTCCGCGACCGCGTGCGCGACGCCAACCGCCGGATCCGGACGGCCATCGCGCGCATCAACTCGTTCCTGCAGGAACACATCAGCGGCATGAGCATCGTGCAGATCTTCAACCGCGAGCGAAAATCGCAGGAGCAGTTCGCGGAATTGAATCGCATCCACATGGAGGCCTACAAGGATGCGATCACGGCGTTCGCCGTCTTCTTTCCCGCGGTCGAGCTGTTCAGCATGACGGCAATCGCGATTGTTTTCTGGTACGGCGGACTGCTCTCGTTTGCCGGCGCGGTGACGGTCGGAACGCTCATCGCCTTCATGCAGTACGCGCAGCTCTTTTTCCGCCCGATCCAGGACCTGAGCGAAAAGTTCAACATCCTCCAGTCAGCCATGGCCGCCTGCGAGCGGATTTTCAAGCTCCTCGACGAGCCTCTGCCCGCACCGCCCGCGGAAGCGCCGCTCGCTCTTTCCGCGCCGCGCGGAGACATCGAATTCCGCAACGTGTGGTTCGCCTACCACGGCGGCGCAAATCCGAAGGACGATGACTGGGTTTTGCGCGATGTTTCTTTCCACATCGCGCCGGGGCAAACCCTCGCCATCGTCGGCCATACCGGCGCGGGGAAGACCACGCTCATTCAACTGCTGCTGCGGTTCTACGAAATTCAGCGCGGCCAGATTCTGCTCGATGGCGTGGACATTCTCCGGTACGACGTGCACCAATTGCGCAGGCAATTCGGAATCGTGTTGCAGGACCCGTTCCTGTTCACCGGCACTTTGGAATCGAACGTCCGCCTGGGCGACGAGGACATCAGCCGCGCGCGGGTCGAGTCCGCGCTGCGTGAAGTGGGGCTCGGCTCGTTGCTGGATTCACTGCCGGAAGGCGTCGAAACAAATGTCAGCGAACGCGGCGCTACTTTTTCCGTGGGGCAGCGCCAATTGATCAGCTTCGCGCGGGCGCTCGCGCACAATCCGAGGTTCCTGATCCTTGACGAAGCGACGTCGAGCGTGGACACGAAGACCGAAATTCTGATTCGCGAGGCGCTCGACCGTCTGCTCGAGGGCCGCACGGCGCTCGTCATCGCGCACCGGCTCAGTACCATCCAGCACGCGGACCGCATTCTCGTCTTCCATAAAGGCAAATTGCGCGAGCAGGGTTCCCATCAGCAATTGCTGGCCCTGCGCGGAATCTACTATCGTCTGTACCAGCTCCAGTACAAAGACCAGGAGCTGCGCGCGTCCTTCGAGACGGCTGGGAGCGAAGCGGGCACGTCCATTCCCGGGAACGATTAGCCGGACACCTTTGTAGCGCCCGCCTTCAGGCGGGCATGTGCGTGAATCCAAAGTGCCCGCCTGAAGGCGGGCGCTACACAATGCCTCCCACACAAATTCTCATCTCCGCGGGCGAAGCGTCCGGCGACATGTATGCGGCCCGGCTCGCGGAGGCATTGCGAGCACGCGCCGACGTTCAACTTTTCGGCATGGGTGGGACTCGCATGCGCGATGCCGGTGTCGAACTCGTGGCCGACTGCTCCGAAGTTTCCTTGGTCGGAATCGTCGAAATCGCGAAGAAGTATCCCGCCCTGAAGCGCGTGTGGAAGCATCTGCTGGAAGAATCGGCGCGCCGCAAACCGCGGCTCGCGATCCTCACCGATTTCCCGGGATTTCATTTGCGACTGGCGCGCGCACTGAAGCGCCAGGGCGTGCAGAACGTCTATTTTGTGTGCCCGCAGTTCTGGGCCTGGAGACCGTGGCGGGCGAATTTGGTGCGGCGCCGGTTCGTGCGCGGCCTTTGCATTTTTCCGTTTGAAGAGGAATGGTACCGCGCGCGCGGCGTGCAGGCTGATTTTATCGGACATCCGCTCGTGGGAAATGTGGCGGCGAAGAGAACGCGCGCGGAGTTTGCCGCGGCATGTGGATTGGACGCGAGCAAGCCGATTGTTGCGCTCCTGCCGGGAAGCCGCTCCGGCGAAATCGCGCACCACATGCCCACACTGATGCAAGCCTGCCGTTTGATCCAAAAAGATCGCAGAGTGCAATTCGTGTTGGCCCTCGCGCCAGGCGTGAAGGAGGCCCAGGTCCGTCACTATTTGGCGCCCGACGTGGCCATGCACGTGGTGGAAGACGCGACCTACGACGCCCTGGGCGCGGCGGACCTGTCGATTGTGTCGAGCGGCACAGCCACTGTCGAAGCCGCTCTGATGGACGCGCCCATGATTGTCGTTTATCGCCTCGCTCCGCTCACGGCGGCTATCGCTCGATTGCTCGTTCGCACGCCCTTGTTCGCCATGGTCAATCTGATTGCAGGCAAGCGGGTTGTGCCCGAACTAGTGCAAAAGGATTTCACTCCCGACCGGCTGGCGAGCGAGGCGATTCGCCTGCTCGATTCGCCGGACACGCGCGCGGAGATGCGGCGAGGCTTGGCGGAAGTTCGCGAAAAGCTAGGTCCTCCCGGCGCGGTCGAGCGCGCGGCCGACCTGATCGCAAGCATGTTGAATGCACCGTAACACGGGTTGCGGTAGCGCTAGTTGGCGTACCGGAAGCTGGGACTGGCAACTCATCAGCCCAAGTTGGTATCCTATTACGTTGGATGGCCTCCGCTAGTAAGAAAGGCACCTGAACTTCATGTCGAAATTTCGACTGCTCCTATCCTTGGCGTGCCTCGTGGGTCTCGCTGTGCCCGGCTGGGCTCAATCGCCGGGAGCGCCGCAGGGGCCGGGCCGCGGCGTCGCGCCGGTCCAAACCATTCCCACTGCCGCGTTCCGCGCAACCTACTATGAAGTGCGCGCTTCGCTCGACGCTGTCGGCCAAGTCATGAATGCGCAAGCGAAAGTCGACTTCGCGGCGAGAGAGCCCGCGCGAGTCGTGGAAGTGGAACTGAATCAAAATCTGCGCGTCAACTCGGTGCGTGACGTCTCTGGCAGACCCGTGTCCTACGATCGGGACGACAACTCCAGCCTGAAACTGCATGTCACGCTCGACGATACCGTGCCGGCCGGAGGAAAGGTCACGCTGTTTTTTGATTATGGCGGCCCGCTTTCCAGCCGCATGAACAATCCCGATCAAGGCGTGCGGATGGCTTACATCGCCAAGGACGGCGGATACCTGCTGCTTCCCTCGCGCTGGTTTCCGCTGACCGATTTTCCCTCTAATCGGTATACCGGTATTTTCCAGATCGAAGTGCCCGGAACCATGACGGTGGTGGGCACGGGGAAATCGGCGGGAGCGCCGGAATCGGTCACTCCCAAAGTTGCGTCATCTCCCGCTCCGGCTCCCATGCTTGGGAACGCGCGGCGTGGCGCGCCGGTTTCGCCCATGAGCGCTCCTCCGCCTCCCTCCATGGAAAACGAGCGGATGCTGTACACGTATCGCGTCGAAAAACCGGAAGCAGCGGGAACATTCGTCATCGCGCCGCTGCAATTGAGCCCGGAGCGCGCGGAAGGCGCGACCTATTCCATATACACCCCGCCAGCATCGGCAAACACGGCGCCGGCTTATGCGGACGCGATCGCGCACGTCCTCGATTTCTACAATGATGATTTCGGAGCTCTGCCGGAGCCCGGCTTGACGGTCGCTCAACTCCCGGACGGGACTGTCGACGGATTTGCGGCGCCGGGCCTGCTGCTGGTGAGCGCGCGGCAATGGTCGGCAAAGCCAAACGAACGATTGCTGGCAGATCTGGCCGCGCATCAGTGGTGGGGCGCGCAAGTCACTCCTGCCACCACTTCCGACGTCTGGATCACGGACGGCCTGTCGCGCTACTCGGAAGGATTATTTGTCGAGCAATCTACGGGCAAAGATGGGCTGAACAAGGCGCTCGAGGACTATGCGGTGGGCGCGTTGATGTTCGACGATTCCGCTCCCATCGCCGACGCCCGGCGCCTGGAGCCCGGATCCGAGGAATATCAATCGGTGGTCGTGAACAAAGGCGCAATGGTGTTCCATATGCTCCGCGCGATCATCGGCGACGCGAATTTCAGCGCTCTGCTGAAGGATTTTTATTCGCGGTATGCGGGCAAGTCCGCGCGGATTCAGGATTTCGAGCAATTGGCGGAGACGCGCCAAACTCGACCGGCGCCTGCGGAATTCAAGTTGGGCAACGCGCCCGCCGTTTCCGCCGAGCCTGCAAGCTTGCGCCCATTCTTTACGCAGTGGCTTCATTCGACGGGAGTCCCGGAATTCAACTTGGAGTACGTGATCTACCGCACCAAGAAGGGATTCCGGATCGTCGGCAAAGCGAAACAGAATCTTGACGTCTTCCACATGGACGTGGAGATAGAAGTCCAAACCGAGGGAAATCCCGAATTCAAAACGATCACGATTTCCGGCAAAGAGTCTCCCTTCACCGTGGAGACGTTCGGGCGGCCGAAACCGAACGGAATCCTCCTCGACCCGCACGACTACATTTTGAAATCGAGCCAGAAGCTGCGCGTCCGCGGCATCATCGCGCGCGGGGAATCCTTCGCCGGGCTGGGCCGCTACTACGATGCGGTGCAACAGTATCAGAAGGCGCTCGAGCAGGACCGCCAGAATGCGCTGGCCGACTTCCGCATGGGCGAGGCGTTTTTCTACCAGCGGAATTACGCGGCCGCGGCGCAATCCTTCCGTGACGCGCTCGATGGCGCCACCGACTTGACCACGAAATGGACCGAAGTGTGGTCGCACATCTACCTGGGGCGGATTTACGATATCCAGGGCGACCGCACACGCGCCGTCAACGAATACAGCAAGGCCAGGCAGACCGCCGACGATACCGGCGGCGCGCAAGCAGAAGCGGAAAAATCCCTGAAGAAAGCCTACAGCGAAACCGGGGCCTGATCGTTGAATGTTTCAGTGGCGCAGGCTTCAGCCTGTGGGTTTTAGTCCTTGCAAGCACCAACCCCCACAGGCTGAAGCCTGCGCCACGCAAATCTCAATACCCAGACAATCCCGTGAGCCGCGGCGAAGCAATCCCTTTGTGCTGGATCAAAACCTGAAATTTTTCGCCTAGCCCTTCCGGATGAATGAGGTTCTTCAGCAAAAGGCGGGCGCGCAGTTTTTCCATTTCCGTTTGCCCCGGCTCGTACAAATCGGCGAATTCATTCCCGCGGCCGAGCGCGACCAGAAATTGCGATTGCGTGACGAGACCTGTACGCAGGAGGCCCGCCCGGCGCCCCCACAAATCCACCGCGGTGAAATTGACGTGCGAAGTCAAATCCTGCTCGCCCGGGGCATCGAGAAGATTCTCCGCAACGGCGTGATCGCGATACGCGAGCAGCGTGCCGCAATTGTGATGTTCGCCGTACAAAGCGCGGGCTTCGTGGCCATAGTCGATCGTCAGAACAAAGCCGCGCTCCAGGGCGCGCCCCGCGCTTTCAATCCAGTCGCACGCTTCAAAACACACTTCCGCCTGCTGTCCTTCTTCGAGCCTGATTCCCTGCTCGTGAAAATACCGCTCCAGCGCGGGCATGGAGGGCTCGCCCGGGACCTCGATGAATCGCCCGCTCTCGAATCCGACATAGATCTCCCGCAGCGCGCCATTTTCCACGACAACTCGGTGCGCGGGCAAAGCGTCCAGCAATTCATTTGAAAAAATGCACCCGGCGGGAATCGCGAGCGGGATTTCGGCGGCGCTGGAGACGCGTCCTGCCGCCGCATGATCCGCGAGGCGCGCCGCATGCTCGGCGCGGCGCGCGCTGGAGCGCTCCACCGCGACATATTTCAGAGCCGCGTAAAATGCCGGTAGCGCCCGCGCACTGAAATCCAGGATGTGGCCGGCCAGACGACCGACCCCGGCGCCTGACTCCGCCACAATGAAGGGGCGAGGCGAGCCGAGCAGCTCCCACATTTCCGCGAATTGCCGCGCAAGCAGACGCCCGAAAATCGGATGCACGTCGACGCTCGTATAGTAGTCGCCGAACCGTCGGGAGCTGGCACGCGAGTAATAGCCGTGAGCGAAATGATAGAGACACTCACGCATGAATTCGGCGAAGGAAATAGGCCCGCCGGCGCGAATGCGCTCGGCAAGAATTTCGGTAAGAGCTCGCGCGTGTTCTCCCCGCTTGGATGGTTCGCCCGGGGCGCCGGATGCGGAGGAGGGGCCGGCCGTCATACGTCCTGGCGCTGCGGATTGCATGTAAACATCTCGATGATGAAATCGTGCAGGCAATCGTAGAGCTGCTTCTGAAAAATCCAGGGGAATTGTTTGCTCTCAATTTCGCGCGGGCGGAGAAGGAACACGTAGGTGTCCACTCGCGGCTCGGGAGGAGAATACCGGATCACCACTTCGACACCTTCCGCGGCCGGCAGCGCATCAAACACAAAGAGCGGGTGCTCATATTGCATCAGCTCGGCGCGGACTTTTTCAGCGAGTGCGTTCATTTGCGCCCCGCCTCAGATGCGGCTTGCGATTCACCGCTGGCCGCCATTTCCGCCAACACTTTTTCAAATTCGGAAAGAGCCTGGGCATCAAACAAAACAAAATGTATTTTTTCGAGGGACGTGGGTTTTTTCAAATGTTCCACAACTTCGCGCAGCATGATCCGGGCGCATTCCGGAATCGGAAAGCCGGCGATTCCGGTGCCAACGGCGGGAAATGCGATCGAACGCAGCCCGCGTTCGGCCGCGATGCGCAACGCGTGCGCCGTCGAACTCCTCAGCGCGCGCGCCGTTGTTCCTCCTCCTAGCTGCATGCTGGCCGCATGGATCACGAAGCGAGCGCGCAATTTGCCGCCCGTCGTGATGGCCGCGCCGCCGATGGGGATGCTGCCAATCGCGTCGCACTCCCGCTGGATCGCATCCCCGCCCTTGCGCCGGATTGCTCCGGCAACGCCGCCGCCAAGCTGCAAATCATTGTTCGCGGCGTTGACGATGGCGTCGACGTCCATTTCCGTCAGGTCGCCTTGAAGGAGCACGATTTTCTCGCTGAGGCTCATAAGCTTGGGCCGTTTCAGACGGGCGCGTTATTTCGCGATGCGTTTCAGCGCTTCCTCATCGTATCCAAGCACAATTTCGCTGCCGCGCAGCACGACCGGACGGCGAATCAGATTGGGCTCGGCCGCCATTAATTTCAAAGCTTCGTCGCGCGACGGCGGATTCTGTCCCATTTTCCGCGTGCGGTAGAGTTCGTTGCGCGTGTTCAGAAACATGCGATGGTCGCGCTTGCCGATCAGCTCGTCGAGTTCCTCGGCCGACATCCGGTCCTTCCCGAGATCGCGCAGGTCCAGTTCCACTTTCCGTTCTTCCAGAAAGGCCTTCGCTTTGCGACACGTGGTACAAGACGGCTTTTGCAGAAACTTGATTTTTACATTCACGGTGATTCTCTCTCCTCAAAAACCGAAATCCACCGATACCCTTCCGGGCGGCGCCACGATCAAGTCCCCTCGTGAAAAGGACTCTAAAACCATATTGGAGGATATCAGCACTAACATGGAATGTTACGGCCACTTCCGCGGCATGGTCGAAAAAGTTTGTGCCGCGCCCCTATCGCCCTACTTCTGCAATTTTTGGAGCACTTTGGCAAGCTGGCGGAAGTAGCGAAGCTTTGGGGCGCGCCCCGTGGCGTTTTTCGCGCTCGTCGACGGCAGCACAAACACCTGCGCGCCGTACAACCGCTCCTTTTGCAACCCCGGTTTGCACCGCCGCTGCGCGAAATTCTCAAACGTACCCACGCCATTGAAAGCGATAACTTGCGGCGCGTACTGTTCTAGCTTCTGGGCCAGCATAATTCGCCCCTCGGCAAATTCCTCGCGCGTCAATTCCTCGATCCCGCGCGTCGGACGCTTGACGAGGTCGGTCAGCCCGATGCCGAACTCGATCATTCGTTTGTCATCCCGGTGATCGAGCAGCTCCGGGACCACGCGCGAATCGTACAGCAGGGGCCAGAACTCGTTCCCGCGCCCCGCGTAGTAATGGCCGACGCGAGCCGAACGGTCGCCGGGGTTGCACCCGACGATGATCAGTTTCATGCCGTTGCGTAGATAATCGGGCAAGGTCCGCATTTTAATTCGTATAGATTCGCGCACTCCCGGAATTCATGCCTTGACCGGGCCTGCTCACTCCGCAGAATTCAGACAGAATGCGCCGGGACGCGAAACCAAGACATATCCCCTCTGAAAGGAAACGCCCAATTGTACCATTGCGACGCGGCCGGAAGGCGCATGCCCGTTTCCGTTTGTGCTCTCACAAAACATAAAAAAAACTTGAATCGAGAGGGCACGCGGCAGCATCGGAAGATCAGGGTCCGACCGGCAGGAAATGCAAAGGAGAACTATGGTACCCTGCCAAATGAGTGCGACTGGCCTGTGCGCGCAGCCGCCTGGAGCACACTGGATCGTGAGCGCCACCGACCCAAAACCGCTGGCTTCCACTATCGTCCGCGATGACGAAGCCGCACTGGTGTCCGCGGCCAAAGGCGGCGACACGGCCGCGTTTGAAGAGCTTGTAAACCGCTACGAACGCAAGATTTTCCGCCTGGGAATGAACATCACGCAAAACCGCGAGGATGCGGAAGACGTGATGCAAGACGCCTTCCTGAAATCCTATCAGAACCTGGACCGGTTCCAGGGCGATTCGCGTTTTTACACGTGGCTCGTGCGCATCGCGGTCAACGAAGCCCTGATGAAATTGCGCAAGCGGCGCCCCAACCAGGTGTCCCTCGATGAACCGCTGGCGGGCACCGACGGCGACGATGCCGTTTTCCGCGAAATCGAGGACTGGGGCCCCTCCCCCGAAAAGAAATTCGCTCAAGTCGAGCTCAATGAAATTCTCAACAGTGTGATCGGCGAACTCGATCCGATTTTCCGAGTCGCTTTTCTATTGCGCGACGTTGAAGGGCTTTCCACGGAAGAGACCGCGCAAATTCTGGGAATCTCTGTGGCGGCGGTAAAGTCGCGCCTCTTGCGGGCGCGGCTGAGACTCCGCCAAAAACTCAATAAGTACTTTCGACGGAGCGAAACGCAGTGAACTGCAAGAAAGTAATCCTCGAATTGACGAGCTATCTCGACGGAGTCCTCGACTCCTCGATGCGAATGGATCTCGAACAGCACCTCTCCCGTTGCACCGACTGCCGCCTGGTCGTGGATACCTGCCGCAAAACCATCCAGATTTTCTGCAACTCCGAACCCGTTCCTCTCCCCGAAGATGTCCGCCAGCGTTTGCACACGGCGCTTCTCGAGCGCTTCCGCCGCAACGCCAAGACGACCTAACATTCAAACCTAAATTCTTGTTTACGGCGCAAAATGGGCACAGAATAAGGCGCACTTCGCGGCCAGATCGCTTGTGCCTAGAACATTCTCAGGACCCTGCTTAGGAGGAAGTCGATGAAGCGGCTCTCTCGATGGATTGTGCTTTCCGCTCCCGTGGTTTGTTTGCTTTGCGTGGCCGCGCCCGCGCGCGCGCAGTCCGGCGCGAAAAACGGGGAGTGGCGAACTTACGGCGGAGATCTCGCGAGCACGCGCTACTCGCCGCTCGACCAGATCAATGCGGACAACTTCAAGAAGCTTGCCGTTGCCTGGCGCTTCAAAACGGACTCGCTCGGTCCGCGGCCCGAATTCAAGTTTGAATCGACGCCGTTGATGGTTCATGGAGTGCTCTATTCGACGGGCGGAACACGAAGAGCGGTAGTGGCATTGGACGCAGCCACGGGCGAACTGCTGTGGATGCACAGCGAGAACGAAGGCGAGCGCGCCGCCAATGCTCCGAGGCAGTTGTCAGGACATGGATTGGCCTACTGGACCGACGGCAAGGAAGAGCGAATCTTGTATGTCACGCCGGGTTACAGGCTCATCGCGCTGAATGCCAAGACCGGAGTCCCCGTACCCAGCTTCGGCATTGGAGGCGTGGTCGATCTAAAAAAAGACGACGATCAGGATATTGATCTGATCACCGGAGAAGTCGGGCTTCATTCGACGCCCATTGTGGCCCGCAACGTGGTGATCGTCGGGGCCGCGCATCTGACAGGAGGCGTGCCAAGAAGCAGGAAAAACGTGAAGGGTTATGTCCGCGGATTTGATGTGCGCACAGGCAAGCGCCTCTGGATTTTCCACACCATTCCGCTTCCCACCGAGTACGGAAACGATACTTGGTTGAAGGAATCATGGGCCTACACAGGGAATACCGGCGTCTGGGGACAAATTTCGGTGGATGAAAATCTGGGCCTCGTGTACTTGCCGGTGGAATTGCCGACCGGCGACTACTTCGGTGGCGATCGCCCGGGGAACGGTTTGTTTGGAGAGAGTTTGGTCGCCGTGGATTTAGAAACGGGCAAGCGAAAGTGGCACTATCAACTCGTCCATCACGGCTTGTGGGACATGGACATCCCTTGCGCGCCCATTCTCGCCGACATCACCATAAACGGCCGGACAGTGAAAGCCGTGGCGCAGCCGACCAAGCAGGCCTTCCTCTACGTTTTCAATCGCGAAACCGGCGAGCCGATCTGGCCGATGGAAGAGCGCCCCGTTCCGCAAGGAGACGTGCCGGGAGAATGGTATTCCCCCACGCAGCCCTTTCCGACCAAGCCGCCGGCGTTCGACAACCAGGGCGTGTCCAGCGATAGTCTGATCAACTTCACGCCGGAACTGCATGCGGAGGCCGAGAAGCTTGTCTCAAAGTATAAGATTGGGCCGCTGTTTACTCCGCCCTCGGTCAGTAAAGCGGATGGGCCGCTGGCAACGATCGTGTCACCAGGAGCGCTAGGCGGAGCGAACTGGCCTGGCGGTTCGTACGATCCCGACACGCACATCTTGTACGTATATTCGCGAAGCGATATCTCCGCCCTCGGACTCGTCCCATCCCCCGACTCAAAATTGTCTGACATGGAATACGTTCAAGGGACTGCCGGGATCTACCCTCATCCAGGGAGACCCATGGGCGCGCCTCCAGTGCCTGCCCCGAATCCTGAGAGTGGCGAGCCTGTCTTAACCGTGCGGGGATTGCCACTATTGAAGCCGCCTTACGGCCGCATTACTGCAATCAATCTGGACAAGGGCGAAATCGTTTGGCAGGTGGCTCACGGGGAAACGCCGGATAACGTTCGAAACAATCCCGCGCTCGCAGGCTTGACCATTCCGCGTACTGGAAGCGCAAGCCTAATTGGCACGCTAACGACCAAAACTCTCGTCATCGCCGGCGAAGGTGTGAATGTAACGATGCCATCCGGAATGCGAGGCGCGATGCTGCGCGGCTACGACAAGGCCACCGGCAAGGACGCCGGGGCAGTCTATATGTCGGCGCCCCAAAGCGGTTCACCGATGACCTATATGCTCAACGGGCAGCAATACATTGTCGTCGCCATCAGCGGCCCGGGCTATCCCGGCGAGTTGATCGCCTACCGACTGCCGCCGAATTAGGCGGCCAGTAGCACAGACTTCAGTCTGTGGATTTCCGTCAAGTCACCCAAACCGAGCGGCTCAGGCACAGACCGAGCAAAGGTAAGGAATCCAGCCAAGATCAACTGGAAACCCACAGGCTAAAAGCCTGTGCTACCTAGCTCCTCAAATACTTATTAAAAAATTCAAGCGTGCGCTGCCAGGCCAGCTTTGCAGCGGTCTCGTCATACCGCGGCGTCGTATCGTTGTGGAAACCATGATTCGCGCCGTCATAAATGTACGCGGTGTAAGTAACGCGATTCGCCTTCAGAGCTTCCTCCCAGGCCGGCCAGCCGCTCGTAATGCGAGTGTCGAGCGACGCATAGTGAAGCAATAGAGGCGCCTTGATCTTGGCGGTATCTTCGGCCGAGGGTTGGCCGCCGTAGAATGGAACCGCGGCGGCAAGGTCCGGCAGCCGCACCGCCAGCTTATTCACCGTTGTTCCGCCAAAGCAGAAGCCCACGGCGCCCATCTTGCCGGTGCACTCCGGACGAGCCTTGAGCCAGCCGTAGGAGGCGACAAAATCTTCAAACATTTTGGCCTGATCAACCTTCGGGAATAGTGCCGTGGCCTTTTCCTCATCGCCGGGATAGCCGCCCAAGGACGTCAGGCCATCGGGCGCAAACGCGAGGAAATTCGCGACGGCCAGACGGCGCGCCACATCTTCGATGTAAGGATTCAGGCCGCGATTTTCGTGAATCACCAGAACGCCGGGTACCTTCCCGGCTATTTTCGCGGGCCGCGCGTAATAGCCCTTGATGCTTCCGTTGCCCTGCGGGGAGGCCACGGTTTCATATCCTGCCTTGATTCGATCATCGTCCTTGGGAACCTGCTGAGCGAAAGCGTAATTCGGCCGGAGGCTCTCCCAAATTGCTACGGCCGTCACGCCTCCCACCGCATACTTATTCGCGCGATCCAAAAATTCACGGCGGCTGATGTCGCCGTGAACGTACTTGTCAAAGTGGTCCAGCAACTCCTGCGGAAAATCCGTCGCTTTTTTTCGGTCCATTTAAGTTACTCCGTCGTCTTGAGCTTTAAATTTTGGGGACACCAAATCTGATGCGGAGGATACCACTTTATCGATTTGTGAAAAAGCTTTCACCTAGCCGTCCAACGCCAATCGCAAGACTACCCAGATTTTCGGCAACTCCGAACCCGTCTCCTCTCAGGGGTCCTAGAACGTATGCACTCACGGCGCTCTTCGGACGTTTCCGCCGCAACACGCGGACAATTTGGCAACGCCTTTCGAACAGATTCTCGGGCTTTGCTCCAAACTCGTGGCACATAGGTTCCAACTCGCGAGACGCATTTCGCCAATGGTGTAGAATACGTTCTTGCGCTTCAGGCCCTGTAGCCTGCCGCCCACAGAGGACCTATGGCTCAAACCATCCAAACCATCGGCATTGCAAACGGGGGAGGAGATTGCCCCGGGCTGAACGCCGTCATTCGCGGCGCGGTGCGCGGTGCCATCTTGGGGCACGGCTGGCGCGTCATCGGCATCAACGATGGTTTCGACGGATTGATCTGGACCGACCGCACCATGCCGCTTACTGTGGAATCGATTGCGGGCATCTTGCCGCGCGGCGGCACGATCCTCGGCACCACCAATCGCGGGAACCCGTTTCACTATATGGTTGAGGAAAACGGAAAGAAAATCGAGCACGATTTCTCGCTGAAATGCTGCGAGAATGTGCGGAAACTAGGGATGGACGCGGTGATCGCCATCGGCGGCGACGGCACGCTCACCATCGCGCGCGATCTCTGTCGGCTGGGAATTCCAATTGTGGGTGTGCCCAAGACCATCGACAACGACCTTTCCGCCACGGAAGTCACGTTCGGCTTCGACACAGCGCTGCACGTCGCCACGGACGCGATTGACCGCCTGCACACCACGGCCGAATCGCATGGCCGCGTCATGGTCATCGAAGTGATGGGCCGGGATGCGGGATGGATCGCGCTGCACTCCGGAATCGCGGGAGGCGCGGACGTGATCTTGATTCCCGAAATCCCCTTCACGATCGAAACAATATGCGAGAGGCTGCGCGAACGTACCGCCACGGGAAAGAAATTCTCGCTGGTCGTTGTGGCGGAAGGCGCGAAGTTGCCTCCTCGCGATCCGTCTGGAAACCCGTTCCCCGCGCCGCGTCCCGGCCAGGTGGGCATCATGATTGGCGACTCCATTCACACGCACCTGAAGCAGGACGTGCGAGTCACCGTGCTGGGCCATATTCAGCGCGGCGGATCGCCCAGCCCGTTCGACCGCATTCTGGCCACGCGCTTCGGCGTCGAAGCTGTGGAGCTGGTTTCGCGCGGTGAGTTCGGACGAATGGTTTGCCTCCGGGCCGGCGAAATTGAGTCGGTCACGCTCGACGAAGCGGTCGGCGAAGCACGGTTGGTGGATCCAAATGGAAGCATGGTTCGCACGGCGCGAGCCGTTGGCATCACTTTCGGAGATCAATAAATGATTTGGCGTATCGTGCGCAGCCGGGGATTTATTCCCGTCGTCCTCATCCTCGCTGCCCTGCTCTACTGGAGACTGCATCCCGGCGCGCCTAAGGTCATCTCGGTCGGGTACGTTGGCGATCGCGACGTCATCCTCTGGAACACGCTCGCGCAGGTGCGCGAATCCGTCGGCGAAGTGCATTACGGCGACCGTGTGGAAGTCGTGCGCGTCGAGGGGTCAGCGGCTCAAGTGCGCACACCCTCGGGCACGATCGGATGGATGCGCGATTCTCGGCAAATTATGGATTCCGAACTTTGGGGAAAAAGCGCCTCGTTATTGGAGCGCGCGCGCACTCTTCCAATCCAGGCGCGGGGCCGGACGAAAACCGTCAGCAATGTGCGCGTCGAACCGGGCCGCGACGGCAAGCGCATCTTTCAGCTCGCGCGCGGAACACGCGTGCTGATTTTGCAGCGGGCCGTAGCGGACGCCGCCCAGGGACCCGAAGAAAGTTCGCAAGATGAGAAAGCCTCCGCCGCGGAGGAACAAAAATCGAAGCAAGAAGACTGGCTGCTCATCCTGCGGGCGATCGATTCACAGGCCGGCAGCGATAGCAAATCATCCTCGGGCGCTGGCCCGGTGGAAGCGAAGCGAGCGACGGGTGACGCCGTGAGCGGGGGGCCTGTTGCGGCGCAATCCAGCCTGGCGGCTGTGGGAGGACTTGCTGGTCCGGTCGCCGGATGGGTGCTGGCGCGATTTGTGGAGCTCGATTTGCCTGGCCCCGTGAAAGACCTTGCCAGTTCCGCCGACCTTCACGTTGTGGCCTGGTTCGAACTGAATCGCGTCGCGGATGGCAATGGCGGCGAAGCGCCGCAATATCTTGTTGCGGGATCGCATGGCGCAGAGGGTGGCCCTTGCGACTTCACCATGCTGCGCGTGTATACGTGGGGCAAGGCGCGCAAACGCTACGAAACTGCGTACGTCGAAAGCGATCTATGCGGACGCCTACCCATTCTCATTTCCAACGGCGAAAAGGGTCCCGAGTTCCAATTTCCCGATGTAGACGAAGGTGGCGCAAATAGAAAATATGTCATGTACCAGACGGTTGTCCGTCGAGTAAAGGAAGCCGCCGCCCACCCAGCGCGCACTCACAATTGATTGCAGGTTCCAGTAGGACAGGCTTCAGCCTGTCGGGTTTCAATTAAGCTCCAGATTTTTTGAGCACTTTCCCACCGAGCAAACCAGCGCTGCTTGAAGCGCGTGGTAATATCCTACTCGAAAAGTTGGCACGATCACTGAATGCAAGTTTGCCGCATGGCGAAACTAAATTCCGATCCGATCCGATGCAGATTTCCTCAAGCCGCGCTCGCCGCGGTATTTTTCCTGGCTTCTTGCGGAAATCGCGCGAATCCCGCGCCGAAACCGCAACCTCCCCCGCCGTTTGAATTCCTCGGCTCCTGGGGAGATAAGGGCGACGGTCCGGGGAAACTCGAAGAGCCGGTGTCGTTCGCGGCCGATTCGCTGGGCAACATTTTCTTTGCCGACCCGCCCGCAGGCTTTGTCCATAAATTTGAATCGAGTGGCACGCCCCTGCAATCCTTTGAGGACACGCGGGTGCGGCATGCGGCGGGGATCGCTGTGGACTCCGGCGGCGCGATTTATGTCGTTGACGCTCAGCGCGGCGGCATCCATGTCTTTTTTCCCGATGGAACATTTTTTCAAACCTGGCGGAGCCCCGCCCAGCGTCATTTTTCCGGCGCAATCGGCATCAGTACAGACGAAGAGGGCACCCTCTATGTCCCCGATCCCATGAACTCGCGCGTCTTGAAGTTCAACAATCGCGGGCGCCTCTTGAAATCCTGGCCCGCTCCGCAAAAAGCCGCTACGCCGGATGAGCGGCCCTCGTGGGTTTCCGCGGAACCGGATAACTCGGTATTCGTGGCGTACTTCAGCACCGGGCGCATCGAGAAATTTACTTCCGACGGTTCTTCGATGACCTCCTGGCCCGCGGCAAATACTCCATCGGGAGAATCCAGCCCGATCACCGGATTTGCCGTGACTAGCGAATTCGCATTTACGATGGCTGCTTCGTCCACGCAGATTCGCGTTTGGACTACAGATGGACAACATAAACTCGACGCGGATCTTGGGGCGAGCCTCGGCACAATCGCCTCGCCTCAAATCGCCGCGACTCCTCACGCGGAAATGCTTGTGTTCGATCCTGCCGCGCCGAAAGTGTTCCGGTTTCGCATGCACTTGGAAAATAAGGAACCCCAATGACGCTGCTTCTTACCGAAGCCGACGTGCGCTCCCTCTTGACGATGCCCATCGCGCTGGAAATCGTGGAAGAGTCCTTGCGCCAGCAGGGGAACGGTGAACTCGTCCTGCACCCGCGCCGCAGAATCAAGCTTCCGGACAACGCGCTCCTGCACTACATGGCGGCAGCCGACCCGGTCCGAGGATTTATCGGCATGAAGCTTTATACGGTCGCGCAGGGCGTCGCGCGTTTCGTCGTGCCGCTCTTTCGGTCGACGACAGGCGAGATGGCGGCGCTGATTGAGGCCGATGCGCTCGGCCAGCTTCGCACCGGCGCGGCCAGCGGCGTCGCGACGAAATTTCTCGCCAATACAAATGCGCGGACCGCCTGCATCATTGGCACCGGATACCAGGCGCGAACGCAGCTCGAAGCCGTCGCGGCCGTGCGGCGCCTGGAGCGCGTTCGTGCTTTCGGACGCGATCCCGAGCGTCGTGAAAAATTCTGCCGCGAGATGAGCGAGCGGATCGGCGTCGCCGTAGAACCGATGAACTCCGGCGAAGAGGCCGTAAAGGGCGCGGACATCCTCATCACGGCGACTTCCGCGACGAAAGTTGTGCTCGAAGGCGCGTGGCTCGCGCCCGGCATGCATATCAACGCCATGGGAGCGAATTGGCCGCAGAAGCGCGAGCTGGACGCCGCCGCGGTCGGCCGCGCGCACAAAATAGTGGTCGACTCCATCGAGCAATCCAAAATGGAGGCGGGCGACCTCATTCAGGCATTCGGAGAAGATCAGTCGCGATGGAACGCGGTGCAGGAGCTATCGCAAATCGTCGCCGGCAAGGAACCCGGCAGAAGTAACACCGATCAAATCACTTTGTTCAAATCGAATGGGATCGCAACGTGGGATTTGGCGGCCGCTGTGCGCGTGTACGAAATGGCGGTGGCGCGTGGGATGGGTCAGCCAATCCCCATCTGGCAATCCAAAAAATAAGTGGAGTGATTTTAGTAGCACAGGCTTCAGCCTGTGGGGGTTAGTGCGTGCAAAGACGAAACCCCACAGGCTGAAGCCTGTGCTACCAAGCTTCGTGCAACAAATGCTACGGCCTGCGCAGGACCAGGCAGCCGGCAAGAATGTCGTGCAACGCCTGCTTCTTCTCCGTGAATCCTGCAAATAGGTAGCCAACAAACAAGAAGCCCGAAATTTGCCTGGCCAGGTTGCGAAGCAACGCGCGTCCCAATGTGATGCGTTGCCCTTTCAAGTCCGTGACGTAGAGCCGCATGACTCGCTTGCCGGGCGTCGCCTGCCAGCTCGACGCTTCAAACAGCGTGTAGTACAGGCACCCGAGAGAAACCAGCAGAGCAATCACAATTGGCGCCGGTTGCGGCATGTCCGTTAACGAAGGAGGGGCCGGAGGAAACAACTTTACGAAAGTAGACGGAAAAAACGACGCAATCAAAAGAAAAACGGCGACGATCAGGGCCGTATCGATTAAGCACGCAACCGCTCGCAGCCAAAACCCCGCGAACGCCGGCCGCGCCGGCAGCATGGGGGGTTCTTTGATTGCTGGGATCGCCTCCGGAGGATGAATGGTTTGCGGAACGTACACAGGCCCGATTTGTGCGACATTCACGGGAGTTTCGCATTGCCGGCAGTAGCTGGCCCCGTCAGGAATCTCCGCTCCGCATTTTTCGCAAGTTAAGATCGCAGTCCTCCAAGACAGGCCCCAAGAAACCTAACAGCCGAGGATTCGCTTTGCAATGAGAACCCAACAATTTGCCGGGAGAACGCAGCGCACGTCAGTAGGCAAGCAATTCGCGGACGGCCGCAGCCAGACCGCTGCTTTGTGGAAGGATTTCGTCCTCGAGTTTCGGCTGGTAAGCGCAAAAAGTATCCATCGCCGCAACGCGCCGCACGGGAGCGTCCAATTCATGAAAAAGCTGGTCAGCGATGCGCGCGGCAATCTCTGCGCCGTAACCCCACGAGAGCATGTCTTCATGGGCGACAATCACGCGATTGGTCTTCCGAACGGTCGCGGAAATTGCCTCCCAATCAAATGGCGAGAGCGAGCGAAGATCGATAATTTCCACGGAGACGCCTTCGCGTTCGAGTTGCGCCGCGGCGACTTCGGCGCGGTGAACGACGGCGCCGTACGTGATGATGCTCACGTCGGTCCCTTCCCGCGCAATACGCGCGCGCCCGAACGGTACGGTGTAATCCGGACCGGGATAGGGAGACCGATTGTAGGGCTGGCGGTACAGGTGTTTGTGTTCCAGGAACAGCACGGGATCATCGCAGCGAATCGCCGTGCGCAACAAGCCGCAGAGATCGAGCGCCGTCGATGGCATGACCACGCGAATCCCCGGCGTGTGCGTGAACAGCACTTCCCCGCTCTGGCTGTGATAAATCGCTCCGCCCGTCAGATAGCCGCCGGTCGCCACGCGAATCACGGCAGGCGCTTTGAACGCCCCGTTCGAGCGCCATCGAAATAAAGACAATTCGTTGCGCAGTTGCATCATCGCCGGCCAGATGTAATCGAAGAACTGGATCTCCGCGACAGGTTTCAATCCGCGCGCAGCCATACCCAGCGCGCTGCCCACGATGCAGGCCTCCGCGATCGGCGTATTGAACACGCGTGCGTATCCGAAACGCCGCTGCAAACCGACAGTGGCCTTAAAAACGCCGCCCTTCCCTTTCACGTCATTCAGGTCGTCTTCATTGCTGCAATCGGCCACGTCCTCGCCGAGCACGATGACCCGTTCATCGCGCGCCATCTCATCGGCCAACGTTGCGGAAACCATTTCCACCATGGTGCGCGGTTCGCCGGAAAATTGTGGAACGGACTCAAAGCGCGATGAAGCCGGATCGACGTCGGGAGAATACTGATTGACTAGAATGGATTCCTTGTCGGGCGGCTCGGCCGAGAGGGCCTGGTCGGACGTTTCGCGGACTTCCCTGTCAACTTCCGCCTCGATGGCCTCCAATTCTTTTTCATCGACGATCCCCTCGCGCACCAAAAATAGCCCAAACTTCGGAATGGGATCGCGATGCGCCTCTTCTTCCCGCAATGCAATAGTTTTGTAGAGCTTTTCGTCGTCGGAAAGCGAATGAGAATACGGGCGCGTGACCCGCGCGTGCACCAGCGCCGGCCCCTTTCGCGACCGGCAATATTCCGCGGCACGCTGCAGGACCGCGTGACTCGCGAGGGGATCGCTGCCGTCGCACTCCTCCAGAAAAAGACCGGGATAATTGGCCACAAGTTTCGCAATGTTGCCGCCTGCCGTCTGGAATCGCACCGGAACGGAAATTGCCCAGCCGTTATCCTCGATCAAAAAGAGAATCGGAAGTTTTCGCAGGCACGCGGAATTCAACCCTTCAAAGAATTCCCCTTCGCTGGTGGACCCATCCCCGCCCGAGACATACACAATTTCATCCGCCTGGTGGCGCACATGCTCCCCGAGCGGCGCCTGCTGAGCCTGTTCCAGCGCCCGCGGAAACTTCCCGAAATACAGAGCGGCCTCCGCCATGCCAACGGCGTGCGGGTACTGCATTCCTGTTGAGGAAGACCGCGGAAGAATGTTCAGCCGGGGAATGCCCCAGTGCGAAGGCATCTGCCGCCCGCCGGAATTCGGATCGTCCTTGGCTCCCACGGCCTGAAGGAACATCTCGAGCGGCGTGACGCCCAGGGCCAGGCAGAGCGCGCGGTCGCGATAGTAGGGATACACCCAATCATGGCCGGGCCGGAGAACGAGCCCCGCGGCGGCCAAAACGCCTTCATGCCCCGCGCCGCTGATCTGGAAGAAAGTTTTGTTCTGCCGTTTCAGTTGAATTTCGCGGTCATCGATCCGCCGCGAAAGAAACATCGTGCGGTAAATACGAAGAAGATCCCCCCGGGATAGGCCTTGATATCGGCTGGAATCGTATGTTGCCGTCTTAGGGCGCGCCTGAACCGGCATCCGAATCACCTTGAGCTGAGCTAGGGCAGCTAGTTTCGGGAGTACATCTCATTATATCCAAAGCAGAGCCGCCAGCGAATAAACAGAAGAAAATGTTCTCCAAAAAGTAGCCAACCGGATAGCTCATTCCCCCTCGGGGAGAACCCGTTTGAAACCACGGATTCACACGGATAAACACGGATAAAACAAAATGAAGGAAAAAATCCAAGTCGGCGATGAAAAAGAGATTGACTTCTACCCTGTAAAGGCGATCCCTCTTGTTTTTTCTCTAATCCGTGTTCATCCGCGTGAATCCGTGGTTCCAAATCCCATGCACCAAAAAAATCGCGGCGAGCGTTCCACCCCAGGGTGTGGTGCTGGGATGGAGACGCTCGGCCGCGTTGCATGACGGCGCAACCGGGGGGGATGAGCGCCGACATATTGCTAGCGCACTCCATCGCGGCAGCGAAGGTGCGCAGGCAATCTCTATAAATCCGTTACATGACCCGCCTTTGGACTGTGCGGCGTCTTGTCAATCCTTCCAGTACAGCTAGTGCTGCGCCGCCGGCGAAGCAGGTTCCGGATCGGCGGACGCGGACGACGCCGAGCCCATTTCAAGCACATACAGACCCTCTGTAGCAGAGGCCGCGACCAACTGGTTTCGGGCTTCGCGCGAGCGCAAAGCGGAAAGCGTACCCTCCGCATTGGGACCGTCCATATGTCCCCAGGTTTTTCCTCCGTCGCGGGAAAGGAACAGGGTTCCCTGCTCTGTCGATACGACGACGGCATTTCGGACAGCGGCCAAATCGTCGATCGACAGTTCCGACAAGTTTGCCTGATGCCACGATTCTCCTGTATCGCGAGAGACGAAGACACCGTGGTCGCTCGCCAACACAACTGTGTTCTCATCCGATAGGTGGAGATGCAGCGAACCTCGCGGCTCAAATGGCAGGGTCCGCGCAATCCAGGTCTTCCCATCGTCCCCGGAAACTTCGAGTTGCCGGGGCGTCAGCGCCCAGACATAGGAATTTCCGTTGCCTGTAACCACCGCGCGAATCGAGGTTGTACTGACTGCGGGAGTGGCTGTTGCGGGTTGCTGCACAGGTGCGAGGCGCACCGCGCTCCAGTTCAGGCCACGGTCGCGTGAAACCAGTAATCCATCTTCGGTAGCGGCATACCAGGCATCATTGCCAAACGCCATGTCATTCACTTTGGCATGCAAGGGAACCGTTGTTTTTGTCGTTGCGGCAGCCGAAGAATTTGCCGCCGATTTCGACGGCGAAGTTTTCGCAGACTGCCCAGATGCATTCTTTACAGAAGCGGCGCGTCGATTCTGCGATGGGACGGACTTTTCGGTGACCTGATTGACCGGCACCCAGGAACTCTTGGCAGCATCGTAACGCAGCAAACCTCCGGGGCCGGGAGCCGCGAACCAACCATCGGGAGAAGCGAAAATGTGCCGCGGCGGACCAGACTTGAGTCCGGTGGCAAACGGAGTCCAGGTGCGCCCCGCGTCTTTCGTTTCGAGCAAAGGCTCAAAATTGCTGGTCAGCACCACCAGCGTTCGTTCGGGATGCTGAGGGTCAACCGCCGCATCCACAATGCGCCGGTGCGAGAATCCCTGGTTCGAAGCGCGGTAGGTTTGCCCTCCATTGTCGCTCACCTGAATGCCCAGGCGTTCGGTGCCGAGAATCAGCCGGTCCGTGTTTTCAGGATCGATCACCATCGAAAGGATGCTCCAGGACACGGGCGTAATCAGGCGCCAGTTTGCGCCGTCGTCCGACGTCTTCCAGAGGCCCTCCGTCGTGGCGGCATACACGGTCATAGGGCGTTTCGGGTCCTGCAGAATGTGCACGGTTCGGCGGGAATCCTTTGGGATGCCCTTGAACTTGGTCCAGTTCGATCCGCCATCCGGGCTGTGATAAATGCCCGAGCAGGCGCTGGCAAAAACGTGCGATGCATTGTTCTGGTCGATCGTGATACTCATGACGTCCGAATCGTCCACCATTCCCTGATGAACAGGATTCCAGTTCTTCCCCCCGTCGACCGTTTTCCAGGGCAGGTGATAGGTCCCCGCATAAATGATATTGGGATCATCCGGATCGATGGCAATCGAATCGAAATTGCGCAGGTCTTCATGTTTTTCCGGGGAGATGCGGGCCCAGTGCTTTCCAGAATCCTCGGAGCGATACACGCCATCGGTAGCGCCGGCAACAAGTATGTCAGGGTTAGAAGGGGCTTCGGCAATGGCGCGAACTACAAGTCCTTCAAGGCCAATGAGTTGCCAGGTACGTCCGGCGTCGGCACTGCGGTAAACGCCCCCGCCATGGGAAGTAAGCGTCCAGCTCGTCGCATAAATTGTGTTTGCGGAGCGCGCGTCCACGACCATGGACATGATGACGTCATCGTGATGCTCGCCGATTCTTCCGAGCAGGTCCCAGTGTTCTCCCTCATCGCGGGAGCCGAACACGTGCCCGTCTGAAGTGCCGAGGAAGAGCGTGCGTGCATTTCCAGGCGCAGCTGCGAGGGACTGGACGTCTCCGCCAGGAGGGCCTACTTGCCGCCAAGTTTGGGCGTTGGTTGAAAAGGAGTACAGAAGTACCAATCCTAGAAGAATCACAGACCGACGACACGCCACACGCATGAGCAGTCCTCCGACCCTTTTGCGTCCGCTTGGGTCCACCGACAGGGATTGCCACACAACCGCCCGCAAGGCGGCTGCAGGTCCATATAGAAGCCTATCGGCAAAACGGCAAATAAGACGCTGGTCAAAAGGACAGAATTGGGCCGGGAGGTTTAGCCGTCCGAATGGGCAAGCGGAAAATCGAAATTGCTCACTGACTCGGAGGGATCTCAGAGAATTTATAGGGGGAGGATTGCTACGACAAGGTACGGTAAGTTATAGTACGTACAGGAAGTAAAGAACTCCGCGGCCGTATAGAGTTTACCGGGCTGCTATGGAAGCGGTGCAGCAGCAGAAGTGGTGGTTGCTCTCTATGTGTTGGGATTTGTGAGGTTTAGGGAAGTGCATTCGGACAATCGGTTTGGCTCTTGTTGTGCCCTACCCACTGCGGGTTCCATTTGAGCCTGGGAGAAGAGAATGGGGATTCTAATCCTGAAGGTCTTGGCTACATGGTCACTGGCGGCCCTTGTGGCCGGATTGAGTTTGGGCGCAGCCATTCGCAGAGGCGAGCGTGTTCGCAAGGACGAGTTTCTGTCCTACGTCTTTGCATCCCTTGAGACAATGGAAGGGTTCCGCAGCTAAGGGTCCGCCCGCTGCGGCTATGCCGCGAAACTTCTCAATCCAAAGAATCAAACAAATCTGAAGTGGGTTTGAACTCCGGTTCGCCCGGGCGAATGACTCGCGGATTTGCGCCTTTAAAAAGCTCATCGGCCGGGATGCGCTCGATCCAGCGCTGGTGAGAAAGCTTCTCGTGATCCGAAAAATCGAGGCGTACGATCAACCGAATTTGCGCGGGTTCGGCCGGTGCCGGAGTAGCCTCTGCGGGGGGCTCGCCTCCGGATTTTGATTTTGCTCCCGGCTTAGTTTTTCCTTTTGCGCCGGATTTCTCCGCCTTTGGCGGCGCGGCCGATGCAGCGGTCGGCTTCGCCTCCGGCTCCTTGCGTTCAAATTTGAACTGGAGCTTCTTGTCGAGCCGGAAACCCTGCTTCCACCCGTCAATTCGATGGCGCGCTTGCTGGGCAGCCTCTTCGTTACCGCCAAAATCAAAAATCAAAAAGGAATGTGCCATGCCCTGCATATTGGCGGGCCATACGCCGTGTGTCAAGACCGGAAGGTAGGACAGCCAAGAGTGGCTGTCCTACCAATCGCGCAGAGTTCGTTGCTTGCAGTGCGTAGTTAAGCTACATTAGGCTGCATGTGCCTATCCGGTTGACTCCACAGGCCCCAAGGGATAGTGTCGGGTGCGATGCGCCCGGAGTATCCTCGGTCATTGCACGAGTTTAGAAGGCTCTTTCACGATGAGGCCGCCTGTCGCCAGTACCTTGCGCGGAGCCGATGGCCCGAGGGCTTCCAGTGTCCACGGTGCCAGCAGGGCGAGGCCCTCGAACTACCAACCCGTCTCTTGTGGCGGTGTCGAGCGTGCAGGCACGACACCTCGGTCACGGCGGGGACCGTGCTCCACCGAACCAGAGTCCCGCTGACACAGTGGTTCTGGGCCGCCTACCTGGTCTCGACTCAGACCCCGGGCTTCTCAGCGCTCCAACTCCAGCGGCAGTTGGGACTCCGCCGATACGAGACGGCCTGGGCCATGCTGCAGAAGCTTCGTCGCGCCATGGTGCACCCGGATCGGGAGCCTCTCAAGGACAAGGTCGAGGTGGATGAGACCTACATCGGCGGGCGAGAAGTGGGCCTACGTGGGGGGCGCCACGTCCTTGACAAGGCGATTGTTGTGGGCGCGGTAGAGGTCAGGGGCGAAGCTTCCGGAAGGGTACGCCTCCAAGTGGTTCCCGACGTCTCGGCCCGGTCTCTGACCGGCTTCGTGAGAACGAACGTGGCTGCGGGAGCGATTGTAGTCACTGACGGCTGGGGAGGCTACGACCCCCTCCCGAAGCTGGGTTACCGGCACCGACCGCACACGCAGGGCGACCGTCGAAGGTCGACCCAGATTCTGCCGCGCATCCATCGTGTCTTTGGGAACCTCAAGACCTGGCTTCGTGGCACCCATCACGGCGTCGGCCACGCCCATCTTCAAGCCTACCTGGACGAGTTCGTTTTTCGGTTTAATCGCAGGCGAACACCGATGGCCGCCTTCCAGACGCTTCTCGGACTGGGTAGCCAGCAGCAACCCACCACATACAAGCAGTTGTACCGAGTGGAGCTAAACGGATAGGCACGAGTTGTCTTATCGGAATGTGGGATTTGCCATTGAATCCGATTCGGGCCAGATTCCGATAATCCCGTTTATCAGGCCCCAACATGCGACCGGACTGTCCCACTGCGCCATTTTTTCCCAGTTTTCACGATTGCAGGACGATCTGCCGCGTTCACGGGATTCTGCGAGCTTCGGGTTAGCGCCAGCCGAGCTCCGGGGCGACGTATTTCAGGACACTTTCGATCACGTGTGCGTTGTAGTCCACTCCGAGCGTGTTCGGGATTGTCATAAGCAAGGTATCTGCGGCGGCAATCGCCTCGTCCGCGGCGAGTTCCTTGACCAGCACATCGGGTTCACTGACATAGGAGCGGCCAAAGACGGCGCGCGTGTTCGCGTCGATGAAGCCGATCTGATCGCGGTCGTGTTTCTCCTGCCCGAAATAGGCGAAGTCGAGGTCGTCCACGAGCGGAAAGATGCTTCGGCTGACCGACACGCGCGGGGTGCGGCTGTGTCCGGCCTTTTTCCAGGCGTCGCGAAATGCCTCGATCTGCTTGCGCTGCTGGATGTGCAGCGGTTCGCCGCTCTCATCGTCCTTGAGCGTTGAACTCTGAAGATTCATGCCGAGTTTCGCGGCCCAGCGTGCGGTGGCGCTCGAGCCGGAGCCCCACCAGATGCGATCGCGCAGGCCTGCCGAATACGGCTCGACGCGCAGCAGCCCGGGCGGATTCGGAAACATAGGCCGCGGGTTGGGCTCGGCGAAGCCCTCGCCCTTCAGCAGGTCGAGGAACTCCTCAGCATTCCGGCGTCCCATGTCCGCATCGCTCTCGCCTTTCGCCAGCGTGTAGCCGAAGTGGCGCCAGCCGTCGATCACCTGTTCCGGCGAGCCGCGACTGATGCCCAGTTGCAGTCGGCCGCCGGCGATCAGGTCGGCTGCCCCGGCGTCTTCAGCCATGTAGTGTGGGTTTTCGTAGCGCATGTCGATCACGGCCGTGCCGATCTCGATTGTACGCGTGCGTGCACCAACGGCGGCAAGCAGCGGGAACGGCGAACTGAGCTGGCGCGCGAAGTGGTGAACGCGAAAGAATGCGCCGTCAGCGCCCAGCTTTTCCGCGGCAACAGCAAGCTCGACAGACTGAAGCAAGGAGTCGGCCGCCGAGCGTACCTGCGAGCCGGGGGACTCGGTCCAATGCCCGAACGAGAGAAAGCCGATTTTTTTCGACATGTTTCGGGCCCTGTCCCGACTATTACCGCTCTCCAACCGTACTCATTGCCTCGCAGCGTGGCGCCTTGAGTGATTTCGGACGGGAAAGGTTCTTCCATTGTCCGTAGGCTTTGCCGTGAGGAATGCTACCACGCTTGTCTCAGCTCACGTGAAGTCGCGTTCTCGGTAACTGGCTTTTGCCAAATTCCCAGTTACCGGAAATCCCGTTTCTCAGGACTTGGTGCTCGGAACTCCGCGATCCCCGCTGCAGGAAAGGCTCGGCGACCAAAGCTATCGTGCAAGTTCACTCGACTGCGCGGCACTCAAGGGTCTATATTTGACTCCATGACGACCATTGGACTCATCGGTGCCGGACACATCGGAAGCCAGATTGCGCGACTGGCTGTGGCACACGGGTACGACGTCGTAATCTGCAACTCGCGCGGACCGGAAACCTTGTATGCGCTCGTCGCCGAGCTTGGACCGAAAGCCCGCGCCGCGATGGCGTTTGACGCGGCAAAGGCCGGCGACATCGTAGTGGTCACCGTGCCGCTGAAGAATTACCGGTCGGTTCCGGTCGAGCCGCTGGCGGGCAAGGTGGTGATCGACACCAACAACTACTATCCCCAACGGGATGGCCACATTCTCGAACTCGACAACGAGTCGACAACGACTTCCGAACTCTTGCAGGCGCACCTGCCGACCTCGAAGGTAGTCAAGGCATTCAACCACATCTATGCCGCACAGCTCACCACCGACGGGCAGCCACCGGGCTCGAAAAACCGCCGCGCGCTGGTCATTGCCGGCGACGATCCTGGGGCCAAGACCACCGTCACGCGTCTGCTTGACCAGTTCGGTTTCGACACGGTCGATGCGGGGCCGCTGAGGGAGGGGTGGCGCATTCAGCGCGATACGCCCGGCTACGGTCCCCGTCGGACAGCGGAAGAATTGCGCAGAGACCTCGCGGCAGCCAAGCGGTACGCGGACTAAGCTAACCACAAAGGATCATGAAGAGAGCAAGGACTTGGTTTGAGAAACCTTGGGGCGGCCCCCTGGGCGACCAATGCCAGTGGGCCACATTCCGATAATCCCGTTTCACAGGCACTATCAAAGGTCTTTCATTTGCTTCCGTTAGCCACAATACGTCTGAAAACAACCGGCTAGAGCTGACCTCTACTGCAACAGTGCGCATCAGTTGCGTTGCATGGCCGCTGCGAGTCTGCAAGAATTTAATGAATGATCCTGCTTATCTACCTCACTGACGGGCTTTCGATAAGCGGCCTTGATGCTTATTTCGCCTACCTCTCGATATGCGTGGGGATCGGCACGACGCTATTATTTGTTGCGATCTGGGGGTTCCTATACGTTCCAACGGTGGGTAATCTTTTGCTCCGTTTGAATGTGAAATCGACACGTCTCCGGGTTGGCTGCTTTCTTCTGTCAGCGGGATTCTTTGCGGTAGCGATCTGGATGATTCGACATTTCTCATCTTTAGCACTCAACCTGCAAATGACGAAATGAAGCGAGTGCTTAGAGTGACGGTCGGTCTGTCCTGCCCCTAAGAGCCAGCTACCGATAATCCCGTTTATCGGGCACGATTCGACGCACAACAATTTGGTTCGCTCAGAAGAGCCTCGGGTGTATAAGGATTCCGTCCGGGAGGTCAAAACGGAAATCCCGACTGAAATTTCGATGAATACGACGGGGAAACCATGGGTCTTGACGGAGATGAAGAAGTGAGGCGGACATGACGCTCCAGACGGTGTTTCTGTGGCTCTACTCGGCGATGGCGTCCCTGGTGTTCGGTGCGACAGTGTATGAAGCCCTGGTCGTGCATCCCGCATGGAGCCGCAAGCCGCCGGAATCCTTCGTGGCGTTCATGGGCACACTGGTCGGCCGGATGAACCTTGCGGCGTTCTGGATCCGAGTAGCCCCGCTCTTCGCGCTGAGCGCGCTCGCCTCGGTGGCGGTTGCCGCCATGCAGGGAACGCCGAACCTGATTCTCATCGCTTCGGCGGCCTGCGCCGTCACTGCCGTCGCCTGGACGCTGACCTATTTCCGGCCGACGGTTGTCCGCTTTCTCGAACAGCAGGGGGACAATGCTCCCGCCGAGCGCCTTCAGGCGGAGGCGCGGCGGTGGATCGTGCTCAACTGGATCCGGGTCGCGCTGATTGCAGTCTCGTGGTTCGGAGTGCTCGCCGCGTCCCATTCGTAATACCCTGCCCTCGCTTCCAGAAGGCTGAAGTGTCACCCCATCGTGGCGGGGTTCCTTGCGTCCGAACTCCGTGCTTAATGCTAAGTTCAGTAGATCGTTCTAGGGAGTATTGGGATGCGCTTACCGATAACTCCTGATAAGTCGGCTCGCGATTATATACCTCACGCAAAGGATGTGCTAGGATGAGCACGTTCTTGCGGAGGTATGTGCAATGGTTCCGGATTCAATGGCTCAATATTGGCTT
>JGI12269J14319_10000180_pt1 | contig 57394 bp, 42 predicted proteins | sample PeaSoiSIISIP2007_FD_14319 | JGI IMG/M metagenome (IMG submission 14319)
TTGGTCGTCACCGACAGCTCTTCCGCAGGCATTCCGACTGACCGAATGGCGGAACTTGCCCGGCACGCGCCGTCGGGGTCGAAGGCCGATTCACCTCGATCCGGAGCGTCAGAACGCGCCCATTCCTCGCCGGGGAAGTGCGTGCGGTGCCCGGACGCAGGTCTGCTACGGGCCGAGCAGTTGTCTAATCACGACCGGCCCGTTTTCCCAGAAGATCAGCAGCACGCCCATCAGCGAACCGCCGGCAATGATCCCCGCGGCGACCGGATAGTTGTACAGCTCAGCCTTCGCCGGCCGCGCGCGCTCCATGCACCACCCGGTGATCGCGCCGAGGAAGAACAGAAAGCCGTAATACCAGTGGAAAGTCCAAGACAGGCCGACCCCTGCTGCCGACGGCATCCACTTGGCGTACTTTGGAAACCACCGCGGCACGAGCGTCAGCAGCAGGCCGACCAAGCCGCCGATGGCTATCGACCAGACCTTGACCGGCTCAAGAGATTCGAGCCCCTTGCTGAGTGCGATCGCGACGGCTCGCCACGACTGGGCGGCCGGGGCCGGGAACTGGTCCGATCCAAGCACGGACGCCGTGGGGACCATGACCTGGAATGCGAGTACGGTGCACAGCGTGCCGATGAATATGCCGGCAAATTGCGCCAGGAACTGCTTCCTTGGATGGGCGCCGAGCAGATAACCGCTTTTCAGATCGGTCAGCAGGTCGGCCGCTGAAATCGCTGCACTCGCGGTGATGTTGGCGCTCATCAGGTTGACGTTCATGTTGCCGGGGCTGAGAGCGCCAAAGGTGAGCTGCGTGACCTTGCCCATCGCACCTGTCGGAGTCGTGTCCGTCTCGCCGGTGACGCGGCAGGCGACGAGGGCCAGGAAGAACGACAGCACCACAGCGATCGTGCTCTGCCAGAACGGCATGCCGAAACTGACCTTGGCGAGCCATGCTAATGCCGCGAGCGACACCAGCTGACCGGCGAAAAACCAGGATGTCGGTGTCTCAATCGCATCGATCCCTGTCGGACTCGACGCCCGATCTCGGAACAGGCTGCGAAGCCCGCGAAAAGCGCGCGCAATAGTTCGCCACTCCAGCCCGAATGCCAGCAAACCGTTCACGACCATGCAGGACACCCCGCCCCACAGCGTCCACTGGATGATGTCCCGGTAGCTGTGGCCAGTGATGACCCCGTGTGCCTGCATGTAAGGCACGAATACGCACCAGCAGAGCGTGCCTCCCACCAGGATGCTCGCGGCGGACCGCAGGCCCATCAGCACGCCGGCGGCCATGAAGATCGGGTCCCATACGAACGCGACCGTGCGGCTCGTCCAGGCCGGTCCGACCAGGGCCAGGTTGAGCTTGCCGACGAGATCACCGAGGCCGAACGGCGCAAGCTTCACGCTGACGAGTCGCAGTCCGTCGGTCCAGAACTGGCTGACCGCGGCCGCGATCGCGGCGTAGGTGAGGGCTCGGGCCGACTGCCGGGCTCGATCCCCCCGGGAGTACAGCGCGCTCAGCGTCTCGGCCGTGGCGATTCCGGTGGGAAAGCGCAGCTGCTCGACGTTGATCATCTGCCGCTTCATCGGGATCGCCATCGTCACGCCGAGCACACCGAGGAACAGTACCCAGGCGAGTGTCAGCCCGACGGGCAAAGCGTGATTGTTGATCATGAAGTAGGCGGCGAATGCGGATACCAGGGTCGTGCCGGTCGAATACCCGGCGGCACTCGCCGTTGACTGCATGCAGTTGTTTTCGAGAATGGTCATCGGAGTCTTGGCGATGCCCAACCTGAGCAACACCGACCACAGGCCGTACGACACGATGCAGGCGGTGATCGTGACGCCGAATCCCCAGCCGGCCTTGAGGCCGATGTACAGATTGGTGAGCGATAGGACTCCCCCGAGCAGCGAGCCGACCAGGATTGCGCGCGTCGTCAGCTGAGGCATCACGTCGCCGCGGCCCCGGTAGACCTGCTCAAACCACTGCCGCTCGATCTGTTCGGCAGTTCCGCGGAAGCCGGCAACGGGTAGGGGGCGGTCGATGCCCGCGTCCTCGATTCTGGCCACAGTATCGGCGTAGGCCTTAGCCATGCGTGTCCCCGGCAACGATCGCCATGTGAGGTTAGCGCAGCGGCCCGCCGCGTGTTGGACAATGGAGCGTCATTGTGACGCCTGCCGCAGCAGCCGGTGTCGGCAGAGAGGCGCGCTCGATTGGCCCTCCGCCTCACCAACCTGGCTGACTGTCGACCCGACCTGCAGGGAGTCGATTCACCTTCGCGAACGGAGCCGGGCTAGACTTGCAGGGCAAGCGAGGCAATCGGTGGCCTCGCCGCGCTCGTCAAGGGCCAATTCCTCGTCGCCGTTCGAAGCCGGAGCAGGAGAGCTGCATGATTCGCCGTCTGCACCACAATGCGTACCGCTGCCGAGATTCGGAGCAGACGCGACAGTTTTACCAGGACTTTCTCGGACTGCCGCTCGCCGGAACGCTCGAGATCAAGGAGACCAAAAGCGGTCGCAAGACCGGAACGCTGCACACGTTCTACGAGCTTGGGGATGGCTCGTACCTGGCATTCTTCGAAGCCCCCGACATGCCGTTCGAATTCAAGGCGCAGCACGACTACGATCTGCACATCGCGCTCGAGGTCGACACGCGGACCCTTGACGGCATGTTCGCCAAGGGCAAGGCGGCCGGTATCGAGACGCGGGGTGTCTCGGATCACGGATTCATCCATTCGATCTACTTTCGCGATCCCAACGGTTACGTCATCGAACTTGCCGCGAAAACGCCCGATCACGACACCGCAATGGATCCGGCGAAAAACGGCGCACGGGAGAAGCTCGATCGCTGGACGTCCGACAAACGACGGCGGACCGCAGCGCTCGCCTGAGCCAGGGGACGCGGACCGGGTCGCCGTACCGGAATGCGCCGCATGTCGGAACAGCCCATGCAGAAGATCGCCCAGACATCGAACCGCGGACGTGATGCGCCCGTGCAGGTATCTCGTTCCGCCCCGGGCGTCGGGCAGGCCGGTCGGGAAGGGGGGAGCGGATACGACCTGGATCCGAGGTCCTACGCAAACTACTGCGATCGGAACTCGCTGTTTGAGGTGCTCGCGACTCGAAGGCTCAGCCACGCGCGTCGTTTCGAGCGCACGGAACCTGCGTCATGAGCCGGGTGCCGGAGCGCATGCCACGGCACCCCCTATGGCGGGCCGTGCCTGACCGTTTTCCCGGTCGGGAAAACAACGAAGTCGCTAACCAGCTGTGCTGGAATTCACCGGGCGCGAGGCGCGCGTTGCGACTCTCTCATGCGTGTGCCCGCGTCAATACGGCGGCGATCGACGTGCCTCGCTGAGGTCACAGCACCGCCGATGCCCCGTCCTGCACCACCGCACGCCCGGCCCGATCTGCTCGCCCAGCCCAGCCGGGCAGCGGCGATCGCAATCGCGCCCGAGGTCCTGCTCCTCAAGCACCACGCGATAACAGCGCCGCTCGTGGCTGCGATCGAGCGCATTTCGCGCGAAGCTCCTTTCCGGAGACTCCATACGCCCGGCGGCGGACAGATGTCGGTGGCGATGACCAACTGCGGCACGGTCGGTTGGCACAGTGACACGCGCGGATATCGGTACCTCGACCGGGATCCCGAGTCCGGTCGGCCGTGGCCGCCGATGCCGCCGGCATTCCTGTCGCTCGCGAGCCACGCTGCGGCGATGGCTGGATTTCCGGGCTTCGAACCGGATTGCTGTCTCGTGAATCGTTACGCGATCGGCAGCCAGATGGGCGCACACCGCGACTACGACGAACTCGACATGCGCCACGCAATCGTATCGGTGTCAATCGGGCTGCCCGCCGTGTTTGTATGGTACGGCGCGCGGCGCAAGGGGCCCGCGATACCAGTACTCGTCGAGGATGGTGACGTGGTCGTATTCGGTGGAGCGGCGCGCGCGGGCTATCACGGTGTGCGGCGTCTTGCGGCGCGTCCGGAAGCGGCTTGCGACGCCGTGCGTTATAACCTGACGTTCAGGCGGGCCCGCTAGCACGGATTCCCGCTGAGCACGCCCCGACGTCGCGTCCAGACGCGGGTGCCTGCCTATGACCGCCCGCCCGGAACCAGAGGCACCGACCGGGAGCCACTTGGTGTGGTCTGCGGTGCCGTCGCCGGCAATCCCTGCTCTGTCGCCTCGTCCGACCCGCGAACGCGGTAGCATCCGGGAATGCCCCCCGTCCGTACCGAACTGGTGCCGCATCCGAGCAATCCCCACCCCGCCCCCGACATCCGGGTCGCCGCGTCCGTCGAGCGCACAGCGCGCGGCTGTGACTTCCGCTACGAGGTTGCCGGACGGGTCGCCGACGTCCTCTGGCCCGCCGCCGGCGCACCGCAACGCCGCGAGGGCTTGTGGCGCCACACGTGTTTCGAGGCGTTTTGCGCGGTGCCCCACGGCAGCACCTACTACGAGTTCAATTTCTCGCCGTCGGCAGCGTGGGCGGTGTACCGCTTCGGCGGGTACCGCGAGCGTCTCGCCGACCCCGAGCTCACGTCCGCGCCGGCGATCCACCTGCGACGCGGCGATTTCGAATCGCGCCTCGACGTGACGCTCGACATCGCCGGCCTGCCGCGCATTGCGCCGGCCAGGCCGCTCGATGTTGGACTCGGCGCGGTGATCGAGAGCCTTGACGGCGGGATTCACTACTACGCGCTCGCCCATCCGGCCGAGGTAGCGGATTTTCACGATCGGCGCGGTTTCGTACTGACGCTCGGCGGCTACGGCGGGCCGGCCTCGTGAAGTTCGGGATCGACAGGTTGCTGGAGAGCGCTGCGCTGCGTGCGCCGCTCACCGGAAAAAAGCTGGCGCTGCTGGCGCACCCGGCCTCCGTGACACGCGACCTTAGGCACTCGCTCGATGCGCTCGCCGCGCTCCCGGGGCTCAAGCTGACGGCGGCCTTTGGGCCGCAGCACGGGCTCCGGGGCGAAAAGCAGGACAACATGGTCGAGTCCGCCGACTACCGCGACCCGAAACACGGGATTCCCGTATTCAGCCTGTATGGCGCGGTGCGCCGCCCGACCGCGGCAATGCTGGAGACGTTCGATGTGTTGCTCGTCGACCTGCAGGACCTCGGTTGCAGGATTTACACGTTCCTGACAACGCTCCGGTACGTCCTCGAGGACGCCGCGCGAGCCGGGAAATCGGTCTGGGTCCTCGATCGCCCGAATCCGGTCGGCCGCCCGGTCGAGGGGCTGACGCTTGAGGCCGGCTGGGAGAGCTTCGTCGGCGCCGGACCGCTCCCGATGCGTCACGGGCTTACGCTCGGGGAGGCGGGCCGCTGGTTCATCCGCCAGCTCAAGCTCGACCTCGACTACACCGTCATCGAACTTGCGGGCTGGCAACCCGATGCAGCGCCCGGCTATGGCTGGCCGCTCGGCGAGCGTGCCTGGGTGAACCCGAGCCCGAATGCACCCAACCTCTCGATGGCGCGGTGCTACGCCGGGACGGTGCTGCTCGAGGGCACAACGCTGTCTGAGGGCCGGGGGACGACCCGGCCGCTCGAGCTGTTTGGCGCACCCGGCCTCGATGCCGGGGCATGGCTCGCGGCAATGCACACACTGGCTCCGGCGTGGCTGTCGGGCTGCCGGATTCGGCCCTGCTGGTTCGAACCGACATTCCACAAGCATGCCGGGAGCTTGTGCGCGGGTCTGCAGGTGCACGTCGACGATCCCGCGTATGCGCACCTCGCGTTTCGTCCGTGGCGGCTTGTTGCTGCCGCATTGAAGGCGCTTCGCCATGTGCGCCCCGACTACCCGCTGTGGCGCGACGTGCATTACGAGTACGAGCGCGACCGGCGCGCGATAGACCTGATCAACGGCGGTCCTGCGTTGCGCCAATGGGTCGACGACCCGGCGGCGACTGCAGCCGACCTCGAGGCACACGTGTCGCGCGACGAGGCAGCCTGGCTCACTGAGCGCGCCGGCGTCCTGTTGTATGCCTGACATCCGGCCGGGACGCGACACTGTGCGAAACGAGACGGGCGAACAGCAGGGACGCGGGGGCCGGCGGCTCTTTGTGCAGTCGTGGCTCCCGGACGGTGAGGCGCAGGCGGCGGTCGTCCTCGCCCACGGGCTCGCCGAGCACAGCGGCCGGTACGGCGAGCTCGTGATGCGCCTGACTGCCAGGCAGCTCGCGGTCTATGCGCTCGATCACCGCGGGCACGGCCGTTCGACCGGCGCGCGGGCCTACATCGAATCCTTCGACTGGCTGATCGAGGACCTCGTACAGCGGGTCCGCGCGGCGCGGGCGCAGCATCCGGGCCGGCGCCTGTTCGTGATTGGTCACAGTCTCGGCGGCGCGGTGGCGCTGCTTGCGGCGCTCGATCATCCGCAACTCGTCGATAGACTGGTGCTGTCCGCACCGGCCGTCGGCGCCGATCCGGAGCTTCCTCGCGGGCGACTCGTGGTTGCGCGGCTGCTATCGACGCTGGCACCGATCGTCGGCGTCCTGCGGCTGCCGGCGGCCGCGATCAGCCGCGATCCATTCATCGTTCGTAACTATGAGAACGATCCGCTCGTCTACCGGGGGCTAATTCCGGCGCGGACCGTCGTCGAACTGCTGGGCGCGATGCAGCGCATCGGCAAGCGGGCACCAGAGCTGCGCGTGCCGACGCTGGTTCTGCACGGGACTGCCGATGCGCTGGTTCCGCTCAAGTTCACACGGCCGATCTACGAGCGACTGGGCGCTCCGGATCTGACCATCAAGCTGTATCAGGGTCTCTTCCACGAGCTCTTCAACGAGCCCGAGCGCGATCAGGTCTTTGCGGACCTCGAGGCGTGGCTCGACGCTCACGCCTAGTTGCCGGAGCGGCCCGGCGCCGCCGTCCGCGTTTCTGCATCGCCGACGATGCGAGCGGCCAGCTGCCGGCTTGCCCGGCAGCAGTCGTTCATTGCGACGCCGTGGTAGGCGTTACCGGTGAGATCGAGTCCGGGAAGCGCGGCGGCTGCGGCATCGATGGCCGCGACATTGGCGAGGTGTCCCGGCCCGTAGTTCGGGATGCCGCGTTCCCAGCGCCGCACGAATACGACATCGGGATCGGCATCGATGCCGAGTGTGCCGCGGATTCCGGCCCGGGCTAGCGTGATCAGATCCGGGTCCGGCAGCAGCGCAAGCTCGGGATTGCGTTGGCCCCCGAGCATCGCGCGCAGGATCTTGCCGCCGGGCGGAACCCGGTCCGGAAACACGCTTCCGTCCCACAGGATGCCGAGCACGGGCTGGCGTGCGGCCGCAGTCGTCAACAGCCCGAAGCCGTCGAGCGGGTGGGCGAGGGCCCGGTAGCCGAAGCCGACCACCGCAACGGGCGAGTACTCGATCCGCGCGAGCCGCGCAGCGAATGCCGCATCGAGGCCGGCGACGAGCCCGGCGGTGACGTGGGCGGGAGTTGCGAGGATGACCCGGTCGACCTCGAGGCCGGCGCCGTCCGTGTGAATCGCATAGCGCGGTCCGGCTCGACCGACCGCGACGACCCTGGAATCGAAGCGGTATTCTGCATGCACCAAGTGCCGCAGGTGCTCGATGAAAGTGCTGACGCCGCCGCGAAAGCTCATCAGTACCCCGCCGGGGCCGGCCTCGCGCCGGCGGCGCGCCAGCATGCCGCGAAACAGGCCACCGTGCTCGCGCTCGAGCGCGACTATCAGCGGGAATGCAGCGGCCACCGAGAGCCTTGCCGGTGTTGAGGCGTAAATACCGGCGGTCATTGCGTCCAGGAATACATCGGTGAACTCTCGGCCGAGTCGCCGGCGACCGAACTCCTCGAGCGTCTCGTCGGCACCATCACGCCTGCGCGGGACGAGCAGCTCCGCCAGCACCCGCAGCTTCCCGCGCCCTGTGAGCAGCGGCGTCGCGATGAACGCGCGCGGCGACTCTGGCATCAGATGCAGGGCGTCCGTGTAGAGGAAGCGTTTGCGCGCGAGTGCCGAACTCTCCATCAGCAGCGGATCCGCTCCCGCGGCGCGGACGAGATCGAGGCTGTCGGGTTTGTTGGTCAGAAAACCATTGCAGCCGGCCTCAAAGCGAAAGCCCGCGATCTCCTCGGTATGCAGCGCACCACCCGGGCCGCCCGCAGACTCGAATATCACCAGCTGCCAGTCAGGCCGCGCCCTTTGCAGCCAGAACGCCGTCGCAAGGCCGCTGATACCCGCACCGACGATGCCGATTCGCACGCGACGTTCCCTTTATACGAAGGTCATCATTGTGGCTGTGCCGCGCCCGCCGATTGATACGCGAATGCAGCGCCACAGGTAGACGGAAGCTGCAGCGCCTTCGCCGCGGGCACTGCCGGCCTTCGGCGCCGTCTGCACCGCGGTCTTATGGGTCGCTCTGCGCGGCGTCCGCAGTCGCCGGAACCGGGAAGCCGCGCCGGCGCATCAGCGCGGCGACGCCTGGATCGCGGCCGCGAAACGCGCGGTAGGCCTCGGCCGGGTCACGCGTGTTGCCGACCGAGAAGACATTGTCACGCAGTCGCGCCGCGACCGCGGGGTCGTACGGGCCACCCGCTTCGGTGAAGGCTTCCCAGGCGTCTTCGGACAGCGTGTCCGCCCACAGGTAACTGTAATAGGCGGCCGAATAGCCATCGCCGGCGAAGACGTGGTGGAACTGCGGAATCCGGTGCCGCATCACGATCTCATGCGGCATGCCGAGCGATGCAAGCGTGTCGCGCTCGAACGCGTGCGGGTCGATCGGCTGATCGCCGGCGAGGTGCAGGCGCATGTCGACGAGCGCGGCCGCGAGGTACTCGACGGTCGTGAAGCCCTGATTGAAGGTCTCGGTGCGCCGAATCTTTGCGATCAGCTCCTCGGGGATGGGCTTGCCGGTCTGGTAGTGGAGAGCGAAGCGGCCAAGGACTTCTGGAGTCGCGAGCCAGTGCTCAAGGAGCTGCGACGGGAACTCGACGTAATCGCGCGGGACGGCCGTACCGGCGAGCGAGGGGTAGGTAACGGTCGACGACAGGCCGTGGAGCGCATGACCAAACTCGTGAAACAGGCCCGTCGCGTCGCCCCAGCTGATCAGGATTGGCTGGCCCGGGCGGCCCCGCACGAAGTTTGTGTTGTTCGACACGATCGCCGTGACCCGCCCATCGAGACGCTGTTCGCTTCGATACTCGCTCATCCACGCGCCAGACTCCTTGTACTGGCGCGCGTAGGGGTCGAAGTACCACAGGCCCACGTGGCGACCGTTCGCGTCGGTCACTTCGAACACCCTGATGTCCGGATGCGCGACGGGAACACGGCCCGCCGGCAGCGGCGAGAACTTGAAGCCAAACAGCCGGCCGGCGACCCAGAACATGCCCTCGCGCAGCTTTTCGAGCTGGAGGTAAGGCTTGACCTCGTTGAAGTCGAGGTCGTATTTGGCCTTGCGAACCCTCTCGGCGTAGAAGCGGTAGTCCCACGGCTCGATCGTGATCCGGCCACCACCCGGCGCGGCGCCCTCCCGATCGGCCATCGCCTGCATGTCGGCGATTTCCTCACGCGCCCGTGCGACTGCGGCGGGCCAGACGACGTCCATCAGCCGGAGCGCCCGCTCCGGCGTCTTCGCCATCGAATTCTCCAGCCGCCAGTGCGCGTGGCTCGGAAAGCCGAGCAGCCTCGCGCGCTCGGCGCGCAACCTCAGGATCTGGGTGACGGTGGCGTTATTGTCGTGCGCATCGCCGTTGTCGCCGCGGCTGACGAAGGTGCGCCATACCGTCTCGCGCAGGTCGCGGCGCGTCGAATTCTCGAGGAACGGTTCGACGCTCGAGCGGGTATTGAGCACTGCGCCGCGCGCTTTGATGCCGCGCGATGCGGCCGCGGCAGACAGCGCCTGCTGCCCCGCCTCCGGGAGCCCCGCGAAATCCTCATCGCTGTTGAGCTCGAGCCAGTGATCGTTCTCGTCGGCCAGCAGGTTCTGCGAGAATTTCGTGTACAGGCTCGCCAGCTGCTGGTTGAGCTCCGACAGCCGCGTCTTGGAGCCTGGATCGAGCTGCGCGCCTGCCCGCACGAAGTTCGTGTAGTAGAGCCACGCGAGTCGCTGCTGCTCGGCACTGAGGCGGCTCGTCGCGCGTGCGGCGTAAACCGCGGCGATGCGCTTGAAGAGCTTCTCGTTCTGCGTGATTCGGTCGAAATGTGCGGCCAGCAGCGGGGCGGTCTCGGTGGCGATGGCCTGCACGTCTTTGCCGTTCAGCGTCGAGGTGTAGACCCGGAAGATCCGGCTGACGCGGTCGAGCATCCGGCCGGACATCTCGAGGGCTGCAAGCGTGTTGTCGAAAGTTGGCGCCGCAGGGTTGGTCGCGATGCGTTCGTCCTCGGTAGTCTCCTCGGCCATCGCGGCGAGCAAAGCCGGCTTTAGATCCGCGACCCGTACCTTGTCGAACGGCGGCACGCCGCCGTAGGGGCCGCGCCACGGCGCGAGCAGCGGGTTGATCGTGGGGGCCGCGTCGCCGTGCGCGGCGGCGTTGGCGGGCGGGATCAGGCTCATGGCGGTCATCGTCAGCAGCGACTGCAGCAGCGCCCGCAGCAGCAACCCGTTCATCGTGCGCTCGAGCGGTGGAGACGGAGGCCCCGCATCATACCCGCACGAGTAGCCCTTCCAGCAACCAGCCCTTGAGCCATCCGGCTGCCTTCAGTGCGGCGCCGTCGCCGTATGGTTCGGCGAGCGACCCGCACAGGTCGCCGAACGTGGCGCCCCCGAGCAGCTGGTCGAGCGCGCGGGCCTCGGCGACCTCGAGCGAGCGGAACTCGGTCGTCAACAACCGGCGCCAGATCAGCCACTCGACCGGGTCAGTTGCGCCCGCGGCAACCGGCTGGGCGATGGATTGTGGTGCCTGTGTGGGCTCGGTCGCATCGCGCGGGCGGACCGCGCGCCAGACGGCGACTGCGTTCGTCAGCGTCCGCTGGCGCCGTGCACTCGGGACTGCGCGAAACCTGAGCTCTGGCCAGTCGGCCGGAGCGATGCTGGCAATGTCCGCGGCGACCGTTGGCGCGGCATTCGCAGCGTCGAACGCCGCGGCCAGCGCCCACTCGAATGCAGCGAGTTCGGCGAGCATCTCATCCTCGATCCCCTCGGCGCGTTCACGGAGGAACGCGCTGAGTTCGCTGCCGTAGTCCCGGATTGAGCGGTGCACTGACGGTGTCGCGGCGATGAATGCCTGCACGCGGGCGTCAAATGCGTCCGCACCGAGCCAGGCGTGCAGGGCCGGGTAGTGGATCGCGAGTGCCTCAGCGAGCCTCAGCCGGTACGCCTCCGTGTAGATCTGCCACCGTTCGGCCGCCGGCGGCTCAACCGCCGCGGCGAGTGAGTCTGGCAGCGCCCCTCCGGAGAGGACGTGTGCCTGGACCGCCCGTTCGAGGTCGGCGAGGCGCATCAGGCCGCCTCGAGGCGGGCATCGCGGGCGACGGCGCGCGCATGCTCGAGTTCGGTGACGAGCTCGGCGAGCGGCGGGATGTGGTCGTCGCGCTCGAGCAGGGTGCTGACCGGGCCGAAGCGGCGCACGGTATGGGCGTACAAGTCCCATACCTCGTCCCTGACCGGGGCGTCGTGCGTATCGATGCAGTGCGTGCCATGGTCCTGGTGGCCCGCCAGATGAAACTGCTGGACCGCCTCGAGCGGCACGCCGTCGATGAAGTCGGTGGCATTGAAGCCGTGATTGCGGCTGCTGACGTAGACGTTGTTGACATCGAGCAACAGGCGGCAGCCGGTGCGGCGCACGAGTGCCGTCAGGAACTCCCATTCGCTCATTGCCGAGCTCGTGTAGCTGACGTAGCTCGACACGTTCTCAAGCACGAGTGGACGGCCGAGCCGCTCCTGGACGTGCTCGATCCGCGGTGCGACGTGCGCAACAGCCTCCGGCGTGTACGGCAGCGGCAGCAAATCGTGCAGGTTTCGGCCATCCGTGCCGGTCCAGCACAAGTGATCGGAAATCCACTCAGGCGCGCAGCGCAGCGCGAGGTCACGGACCCGTCCGAGGTAGTCCTCATCGAGAGGTGCCGTGCTGCCGATCGACAGCGACACGCCGTGCATGGCAACGGGATAGCGCGCGCGGACTGCGTCGAGGAAATGCAGCGGCCCGCCACCGCCAACCAGGTAGTTCTCGGTGATGACCTCGAACCAGTCGACCGCCGGGGCGGTCTCCAGAATCGCGGTGTAGTGGACCGGCCTCAGGCCGAGTCCAAATCCGAGCGAGTGTTGCATGCGATTCCTGCCGTCCAACCACCATCCCGGCGTGCCCGGGGAACACCCTCACGCAGGGTCCGGCGGTCGCATTTCAGAGCCTGCACCGGGGCCAGCGGCCAAGGCAAGTCCGTCGATCGATCCGTCGCGCGGACGGCGCGTAGATGGTCGGGCCCACGAACGCAGACCCGGCCGAGGGGACCTTTGTTACACGTGCGCACTGGCGGCAGTCGCCGATGCTGCATCGCAGCAGCGACCGCGTCCGTGTACGATGCTCCCCCAGCCTTGAGCCGACTCTCTGTAATAAGTGACGCAACGGCCCGGTCCCCCTTGATGAGCGACTCGACGGACACTGCGCGCCGGCACGCACGCTTTGATGCGCTGTGCGGCACCCTGCGGCCGGACCTCTACCGGTTCGCATTCTGGCTGGCGCGCGACCGGGCCGTTGCCGAGGACGTCGTGCAGGACACGCTGTTGCGCGCCTGGCGCTCGCTCGACGGCCTCGGCGAGGACGCCGCGGTGCGGCCGTGGCTGCTCACGATCGCGCGCCGCGAATTCGCCCGCCGCTTCGAGCGCAAGCGCTTCGAGACTGTGGACGTCGAGGAGCTCGCGGCCGTCGAGGATCCGGCGCTCGGGGCCGCCGACGCCCATGAGCTGACGGAGCTGCGCGAGGCGCTGTTCGCGCTCGAGGATGACTACCGCGAGCCGCTGGTGCTGCAGGTGCTGATGGGATACTCGACGGAGGAAATCGCGCGGCACATGGACCTGAAGCCGGGTGCGGTCCTGACACGGCTGTTTCGCGCCCGCCAGAAGCTGCGTACCGCGCTCGCGGGCGGTGGGGACGCGCAGTGAACTGCGAGCGTGTCCGCGAATCCCTGGATGCCGAGCCGGCCGGGCGCACGCCAGCGATCGCCGCGCACCTGGCGGTGTGCCCTGAATGCGCGCGCCATGCGGCCGAGCTCGCCGCGTTCGACGCCAAGCTGCGCCGGGCGCTCGAGATCCCAGTCCCGACGCGAGCGCCCCCGGCAGTCGACCAGATACCGGTCGAGCTCGCTGCGCGGCGGACTGCCGCGCGGCGTTCGCGCCGCGTGCCCGGATGGTTCGCCCTCGCCGCGAGCGCCATCGTGGCCGCGGTGCTCGTTGCGGCCATCACGACGATCTATCCGCGGCGGGCGCTCGCCTCTGCAGTCGTCGCGCACATGGCCCTCGAGCCCGAGGCCTGGGCTGTGACTGACGTCAAAGTGCCAGACTCGGCACTCGCCTACGTGCTCAACCGCTCGGGCGTGCGGCTCGAACCCGGCGTGCCGCAGATCACCTACGCCCACAGCTGCTGGTTCCGCGGCTGGTTCGTGCCGCACCTCGTCGTTCAGACCACCGCCGGGCCGATGACAGTCATGGTGCTTCGCCATGAGCACGTGTCGCGGGATACCGCGATCGACGAGGGCGGATATCGGGGCGTCATCGTGCCGGCGGGGCGCGGGGCGCTCGCGGTACTGTCGCGCGGCGCCGCCGACGCGGGCCCGATTGATGCGGTCGCGGCGCGGGTCGCAGCTGCAGTCCGGTTCGTCGACTGAGTCGGGCGCCGGCATGCCGGCGACGAGGACGAGGCCAGCGGCCAGGCGGCAGCGTGCGGTAGCGCAACGCCGAAGATTGTCGCGTCGCTCGAGGATCGTGCTGCCCGGGCATGCGGGGGACGCAAGGACGCTCACGTGGTGCATTGGGCTCTCACGCTGACTCAGTCATCGGTGGCAGCGGGGGTCGGCACTGCACTCATCATCCGCGCGCGCCGCCAGCCGCCCCACCGGTAGTAGCCGAGCGCGAGCAACGCTGCGACGCAGGAGGCGAGCGGAAAGCTCCACCAGATCGCATCTGCCCCAAAGCGCGGAATCAATGCCACTGCGAACGGGATGCGTATCCCCCACAGTGCGATAAACAGCGCCACGAGCGGCGGCACGACGGCGCCGGTCGAGCGGACGACGCCGAACAGCACCATCGAGATGCCGAAGAACACGAACGACCACGCGCTCGTCAGGTTGATGTGGCCGGCGATCGCGAGCGCCCGCCCCGGCGGCAGGAATAGACCCAGCGCGGTCGTGTTGAGGGCGAGCAGGATGAGCACCAGCGCACCGGTCAGTACGCAGTGGAACGTGACACCTGCGCGGGCGATCCGCGCCACGCGGTCCCAGCGGCCGGCACCGACGTTCTGGGCCGCCATCGACGAAACCGCCGCGGCGATGGCGAACGGAGGCATCTGCAGGTAGTTCCACAGCTGCCACGTCGCTCCGTAAGCGGCCGTTGTGTCCGTTCCGAAGCGGTTGACGAGCGTGATCAGTGCGACCGCATTCGCAGAAATCACCAGCAGCTGCAGACCCATCGGCAGGCCTTTCTTCAGCAGCGTCGCGACGATGGCCCCGTCGAGCCGCAGGTAGGCGAGCTCCCGGCCCCTGAGGCACAGCGGATTGCGTTTGCGGTACAGGAACACGATCAGCGCCACGAGGCTGATCGCGTTGGCGATCAGGGTCGCGAGTGCGGAGCCGGCAATGCCGAGGCGGGGGACCGGACCCAGGCCGAAGATCAGCAGCGGGTTTAGGGCGATGTCGAGACCGACCGACAGCACCAGGAACTTGAACGGCGTCTTGGAGTCCCCGGCGCCGCGCAGCACCGCCATGACGTACGTATAGAGATACAGAAACGGGATCGCGACGAAGATGATCCGCAGATAAGCGTGCGCGAAAGGCAAGGCGTCGGGGGGTGTGTGCATCGCGGCAAGCAGGCGTGAGGCGCCGAGCCAGCCGGCGACCGCGATCAAGGTCGCGACCACCGCGAAGAATGTCGCGCTCGTGCCGACAACGCGGCGCGCCGCGTCGAGCCGCTGCGCGCCGATGTACTGGGCGACCAGTATCGTCGCGGCCAGCGATACCCCAAACACGCCGCCGAGCAGCAGGAACATGATCGTGTTGGCGATGGCCGTCGCCGTCAGCGCGGCCTCGCCCAGGAAGCGGCCGACCCAGACCGAATTGACCGACCCATTGAGCGCCTGCAGCACATTGCCGAGCAGGATCGGGATTGCGAAGGTGATCAGCGTCCGGGCGATAGGACCTTCGGTGAGCGATGTGGGGCCGCTCTTCATGCGGCGCCGTCGACCTGCAGCACGCTCTTGCCGACCGTACGCCCGGACTGTAGTTCCGCGAGTGCGGTACGGACCGCGGCGAACGGATGCTGCGCGCCGATATGCGGTGGATCTAAGTCGAGCGCCGCGAGCGCGGCGTAGGCTTCCGGCACGCGCTCGACGCTCTCCCACAGCCAGATCAGGTTGAAGGCCAGCAGTCCGCGGTTCCTGGAAATCATCGCGAGCGGATCGAGCCGCGGGCGTCTGAGCCAGTGCCACGCGAGGCGCGGCCAGCAGGGCCGCGCGCCCGGCGAGATGAAGTCGGCTGCACCAAACAGCACGTAGCGGCCTTCCGGCGCCAGGCGCTCGAAGCAGGGCGCGAACCATTCGCCGAGCACCGCGTCGAACACGACGTCGAATCCCACCGCGCCGAGAGCCGCGAGCGCCGCATCGAGGCGTGCGGCGAAGAGCCCGCGTTCGCGCAGCACGAGGCTCGAGCGCGGCAGCGAGAGGTGTCGGTGCAAGAACTCGATCTTGGCGGAGCTCCCGACCACGGCGACCGGCCGGCCGCCGAGCCGCTGCAGGATCGCGAGGGCCTGCAGGCCGACGCCGCCGGCGGCCGACTGGACGAGGACGGCGCTGCCTGCACGGACCTCGCCGAGGCGCATGAGGCCCCACCACGCAGTCAGCGTCTGCACCGGAAACGCCGCGGCCTGCTCGAAGGACCAGCCCGTCGGGATCGGCTGGAGGTAACGGATGTCGGCGTTGAGCCGGGTCGCATAGCCGCCGAAGCGGGTCAGAACGCTGACGCGGTCCCCGATCAGCAGTCGCCCGTTCCGCCCGGGCAGCGGAGCCCCCAGAGCCTCGATGACACCGGCGGCCTCGAGTCCCGGCACGAAACTGCCGCGGGGCGTCGCCGAATAAAGCCCCAGGCAGGCCAAGGCGTCGGCGAAATTGAGGCCCACAGCGCGCACCGCGACCTGTGCCTCGCCCGCCGCCGGCGGGGGAAGGTCTTCCTCAGTCAGACGCAGCCGGTCGAGCGAGCCGGCCCGGTCGATCCGCCATACGGTCCGTAGGCTTCGCATGGGATCATAGTAGCCGCATGAGCGACGTCCGCGCTGGCTCCGAGGCCCCTGTCGATCCGTTCCGCTGGTGGCGCTGGCTGGCCCCGCTGTTCTCGGTCGTCGTCTTCGCGCTGGTCGCGTGGATACTCCACCACGTACTCAGCGGCTACCACCTGCGCGATGTGTTCGCGGCGCTGAAAGCGATTCCGCGCTCGGCGGTTCTTGCCGCCTGCGCGCTCACCTTTGCGAGCTACTGCATGCTGACGCTGTACGACTGGCTCGGCGTTGAGTACGTGCAGAAGCCGGTGTCTTATCCTCGCACGGCGCTGACCTCGTTCATCGCCTACGCCTTTGGCAATAATCTTAGCCTCGCCGCGTTCACGGGCGGCGCGGTGCGCTACCGGCTGTACTCGGCGCAGGGCCTGACGGCGGTCGACGTGGCGACGATCGTGTCGATGTGCGCTTTGACGACCGCGATCGGAATCAGCATGCTCGCCGGAACTGCGCTGCTCGTCGCGGCACCCGGTGGCGGCGCGCTTCACGTCGGTCACTTCTGGTCGAAGCTGATCGGCGCGCTGCTGGTTGCCTGGGTCGCGGGCTATGTGCTGTGGGCGGGCCTCGCCCGCGCGCCGCTCGCGATCGGGCCGTGGGCGCTGCGGCCGCCGGGCGCGCGCCTCGCGATTGCGCAAGTGCTGGTCGCGGTCGTCGACCTGACGCTCGCCTCGGGTGTGCTGTACGTCCTGCTGCCGGCAGCCGCGACCACCGGCTTCGTGACTTTCACGGGGCTGTACGCCGTCGCGGTCGTTGCCGGGATCCTCAGCCAGGTCCCGGGTGGGCTCGGAGTCATCGAGGCGCTGATCTCGCTCGCGCTGCCTGCGGTACCCGCGCCGCAGCTGCTCGGAGCCCTGCTCGCGTATCGCGGCATCTATTACCTGGCGCCGCTGCTGATTGCAGCGCTCGCGTTCGTGGCCCACGAGTTCTACCGCCAGCGGCCGCGGCTCGTGCGCGCCGGCGGCTTCGCGGGCTCAGTGCTCGGGCCGCTGCTGACGCCGGTGGCGCCGCAGCTGATCGGCGTGCTCGTGTTCCTCGCGGGAGCGGTGCTGCTGGTGTCGGGAGCGACCCCCGCGGTCGATGCGCGGATCGGCAAGCTCGTCGACATTGTGCCGCTGCCTCTGCTGGAGCTGTCGCACCTCGCCGGCAGCGTCATCGGCGTCGGACTGCTGGTGCTGGCGCGAGGACTGTTCCGCCGGCTCGCGGCGGCCTACCAGCTGACATTCTGGCTGCTGGTCGCCGGGATTGCCGCCTCTGTCCTGAAGGGCCTCGACGTCGAGGAGGCGGCCTACCTCGGCCTGGTGTTGCTCGTGATGTGGCTCGCGCGCCGCGCCTTCCACCGTCCGTCGACGATCATGAGCCAGCGTTTCACGCCGGGCTGGATCGCCAGCGTCGCAATCATGGTCGCCCTGTCGGTCTGGATCGGAGTACTCGCGCACCGGCACGTTCCGTACTCGCACGACCTGTGGTGGACCTTCGCACTCAAGGGCGATGCACCGCGGATGCTCAGGGCCTCGTTCGCCGTCGTTGTCGCGGTCGCGGCCTTCATGGCCGTGAACCTGATGAAGCCCGCACCCCCCGAGCCGCACGACCCGGCGCAGCTCGACCTCGACCGGGCGCGAGTCGCGATCGCCCGGTCGGACTCGAGCCTCGCGAATGCCGCGCTCGCCGGCGACAAGCGGCTGCTGTTTCACCCGGCCGGCGATGCGTTCGTCATGTACCAGGTGAGCGGCGCCAGCTGGGTCGCGCTCGGAGATCCGGTCGGCGCTCCCGAGCGCGACGAGGAGCTCGTGTGGGCATTTCGTGAACTTGTCGACCGGCGCGGCGGCCGCACGGTGTTCTACGAAGTGAGTGACCGGGCGCTGCCGCTCTACATCGATCTCGGACTGTCGCTTTTGAAGCTCGGCGAGGAAGCCAAGGTTGCGCTCGCGGATTTTCATCTCGAGGGCAGCGCGCGAGCGGATCTGCGCCATGCGCGGCGCCGGGCCCAGCGCGATGGCGCCCGCTTCGAGGTCGTGGCCAAGGCGGGCGTTCCGCCGCTGCTGCCGAGGCTGAAGGCCATTTCGGATGCGTGGCTCGACGACAGGGTCACCGCCGAGAAAGGCTTTTCGCTCGGGGCGTTCAGCGAGCGGTACCTGAGTGAGTTTCCGGTCGCGATCGTCAAGAGCGAAGGCGACATCGTCGCCTTCGCAAATCTCTGGGGCACCGAGGCGTGCGAGGAGTTGTCGGTCGACCTGATGCGCTTCCTTCCGGATGCGCCGCGCAGCTCGATGGATTTCCTGTTCATCGAGCTGATGCTGTGGGGGCGCGCCCAGGGCTATCGGACGTTCAACCTCGGCATGGCGCCGCTCGCCGGCCTCGAGAACCGCGCGCTCGCGCCGCTCTGGCACCGGCTCGGGAGCTTCCTCTATCGCCACGGTGAATCGTTCTATAACTTCGAGGGGCTGCGACGCTTCAAGTCCAAGTTCGACCCGGTCTGGGAGCCTCGCTACCTGGCCTCGCCCGGGGGCCTGCACCTGCCGCGCGTGCTGCTCGACGTCTCGTCGCTGATCGCCGGCGGCATCAAGGAGCTGATTGTAAAATGAGCGCGTCCGGATGGTGGCTGATGCTGATCGCACGGGCGGCCCCGGCCGTCGTCGCATGGTTGGTGCTCGCGCCCGCAGCGGCGGGGGCCGCAGAGCGTGGCCCGACGCCCGGCACTGGCGGCGATGCCCCTGCGCCGGTGATCCCCGGCGAGCAGAAACTGCGCTACGGCCCCTTTGGCGAGGTGACGGTATACCGGCCGCACAGCCATCCGACGAGCGTAGCGCTGTTCGTCTCGGGCGACGGCGGCTGGAACCTCGGGGTCGTCGACATGGCGCGCCACCTGACGGACATGGGCGCGCTCGTCGTCGGCATCGACATTCGCAGCTATCTGAAAGCCGTCAACGCGCCTGCCAGCAGCTGCCGGAACTTCGCGGTCGACTTCGAGGGCCTCGCGCACGAGGTCGAGCAGCGCGTCAAGCTTCCGGACTACCTGCCGCCCGTGCTGGTCGGGTATTCCTCGGGGGCGACGCTTGTCTATGCGACGGTCGTGCAGTCCCCGAAGGGCACATTCGCGGGTGCGATGAGCCTGGGTTTCTGTCCGGACCTCGCACTCACGCAGTCGATCTGCAAGGGCAGCGGGCTTGCTTTCCAGGTCGACCACGGGACCTCGCCCGCCCGGCCCGTGGACCAGGGAGTCGTGTTCGCGGCGGCGAGAGGCAACGTCACGCCATGGGTCGCGTTCCAGGGCGACCTGGATCAGGTCTGCGATCCCGGCGCGACCCGCGAGTTCGTCGCCTCGGTCGCCAATGCCCAACTCGTGTGGCTGCCGAAAGTCGGGCACGGGTTCTCGGTGGAGCGCAACTGGCGGCCGCAGTTCAAGGCCGCGTACGCGACGCTGACCGCACGGGCACGGCCTGCACCGGCGACTATTCCTGACGTGCGGGACCTGCCAATCGTCGAGGTGCCAGCCACCGCGCAGCCCGTCGCGGCGGAACGCGGACTGTTCGCGGTTCTGCTGACAGGCGACGGCGGCTGGGCCGGGCTCGACCAGGACATATCGGCAGCGCTTGCCGCGCGAGGCATCCCGGTCGTCGGCCTCAACACGCTGAAGTACTTCTGGAACGGGCGCACGCCGGCCGCGGCAGCCAAGGATCTCGAACGCCTGATCCGCCGCTACAGCGCCGCGTGGCAGCAACCGAACGCCCTGCTGGTCGGATACTCGTTCGGAGCGGACGTGCTGCCGTTTCTCTACACGCGCCTGCCGGATGATGTACGTGCCCGGGTCCGGACCGTGAGCCTGCTCGGGCTCAGCGACTCGGCGAGCTTCGAGTTCCATGTGTCGGACTGGATCCCCGGTAGCGGTGACGGCGACCGGCCGGTTGCGCCGGAGGTGGCGCGCATGGGCGAGGCGAGCGTGCTCTGTCTCTATGGCGCCGACGAGCACGACTCGCCATGTCCGCGACTCGCGAGCGCGAAGGTCACGGCGGTCGCGCTCGGCGGCGGACACCATTTCGACGGGGACTACGCGTCCGTTGTGCGCCGGATCGTCGACTACGCCCACCGCTGAATGGCCCGACGCGCCGGGTGCAGTAGAGGCTAGGGAATTTCCCCTTGCCCCGCGCCCCACCGGGCGGCAACGGACCCTACGCGGGATAGCTCGGCGCGCGCCGGGCTGCGAGCGCGCGTTCGAACACGCGGCCGACCTTGAGCAGCAGCGCCTCACGCCAGCGCGGCGCGACGAAGGCGGCGCCAACCGGGAGGCCGCTGACGCGGGTTGCCGGAACGGTCATGCTCGGATAACCGCCGACCGCGGCCGCGGAGGCGATCGAGGGCCAGCCGCCACTCGCGTCCGAGCGATCGCCCCAGATGAGATCGAGCGCTTCGGCCGGGCCGTTGCAGGGGACCATCAGCACATCGACCGAGTGGTCGCGAAACACGAGAGCCAGCCCCGCGGTGTCGGTGAGCGCCGTGAGCTCCTCGAGCGTCTTGATGTAGGCAGGCGTATCGAGCCCGCCGCGCTTGTCAGCGTCCTCAAAGAGCTCCTGGCCGAAATACACGAGCTCCTCGGAGGCATGCGCGTCGTTGAAGGCGATCAGATCGCGCAGCGAGCGGTACGGGACTAGCCCGTGCAAGCCTTCCAGGTAGGCACTGATGGCGGCCTTGAAGTCATAGAGAAGAACCTCGGACTCGCGATCGCCGAAGTCGCCGAGCCCTTTCGGCAGCTCGATCGGAACCAGCGTCGCGCCGGCCTCCTCGAGCGCCTTCGGCCACGCGGCGCTCTCGCGCGCGACGACGGGGTGGGCATTGGTTGCGGGCACGACGCCGACCCGCAGGCCCCGCGCGCTGAATGAATCAAGGTCGTGCGGTGAAACTGTCGCATCAAGCGGCCGCTCGGCAAGCACGGCAAGCAAGAGCGCTGCATCCGTGACGCTACGCGCGATCGGGCCCGCGGTGTCCTGGCGCGGTGACAGCGGCACGATCCCACGGCCACTCACGAGGCCCACCGTCGGCTTCAGTCCAACGAGTCCGTTGACGGACGACGGCGCCAGGATCGAGCCGTCGGTCTCGCTGCCGATGGCCGCCGCGCACAGGCTGGCGGCGGTCGCGACCGCGGAGCCCGAGCTCGACCCGGACGGATTGCGATCCGTCGCATAAGCGTTGCGGGTCTGGCCGCCAACGGCGCTCCAGCCGCTGATCGAATGGCTCGAGCGGAAATTGGCCCATTCACTCAGGTTGGTCTTGCCGAGCACGATCGCCCCGGCGGCGCGCAGCCGCGCGACCAGCGGCGCGTCGGCCGCGTGCCGTGCTCCGGCGAGCGCCAGCGACCCGGCCGTGGTCGCGAGCGGGTCGTTCGACTCGATGTTGTCTTTGAGCAGCAGCGGTATGCCGTGCAGGGGCCCTCGACTGCGACCCGCGCGACGTTCAGCATCGAGCGCGCGCGCGGCCGTCAGGGCGTCGGGGTTTTGGGCGAGCACCGCGCGCAGCGCCGGTCCGCGCCGGTCTAGCCGTTCGATGCGCGCGAAATAGCCGAGAGTAAGACTTGCAGAGGTGATCTCGCCGCTCGTCAGCGCCGCCTGCAGCTCCCCGAGTGACTTCTCGGCGACGTCAAAGGCGGCGGCGCGCTCGACTTCGTCATCCGCGGCAGTCGATTCCGGCGCCGTGTGCTGCGCGGCGGCGATCAGGCCCGGAGCGAATGCCGTCGCGGCGCCGAGTGTTGCCACGAACTCGCGTCTGCGCATCGTGATTGCTCCCCGCCCGAAGAGCCACAGTCGAAGTATAAGCTCCGGGTCGAGGCTGACCCTACGTCAGGAACGCTCCCGCATCCCGCCCGGAAGGTCCGGTTGTAAAGCCCGTCGGGAGACACCGGCACCATAGCGGTCCGAGTTCAGATGCGCCGCGAGAAAGGCGGGCGAGGCGGTCGGTTGTCCGGCAGGCAGATCCTCGGACGAGGTGGCCGCAGTCCGGGTAAACAAAAGCCCCGCAGATCGTTGGGCCGGCGGGGCGGGGAATGCCGGATGTGCGGCTGAGGTCGACACCGTGGCCGAAGGGCGGGAAGCCTGGGCGCCCGGCCCTCGAGCCCCTCAGGTCAGCGCGGCTGGGTCCTGCGCGACTCGAGCGAGAGGACGGTCGCCTCCCGCTCGGCCCAGGCAGTGTTCGACGCCACTCACTAGAACTTGTAGGTCACGCCGACGGTGTAGAACCGCCCGACGGCGCCGGCCTGGTGCAGCGCGGCGTCATACGCCGAACCGCCGCCACCACCGTAGGTCGCGACGTCGAGCGGCGGTGGCGTGTTGAAGACATTCAGGACCGACGCGTGGAGTTGGACCTGATTGCCAATCGCGTAGCGCGCGTACAGGTCGACGTCCGTGAAACTGTCGACGGTGCAGAGCGAGCTCGGAAAGTTGGCACCAGACAGGAACCGTGGGCCGTACTCGAGCGATAGACCGGCCGCCAGCGCCTGGGCGCAAGTATTCTGGTTGGACGACGGATCGGTCACGTTGAAGCTGCCGATGTAGTTCACGGTCCCAGTCAGCGACGCTGGTCCACGATCCCAGGTGAGTGACAACGCGGCGCGGTCCTTCGGATTACCGGTATCGCCGGAGACACCACTCGGGCCGTGGGTGCCGGCCAGCTGGTATGTAATGCCGTATGCGATAAGATCGAACTGGATGATATGCGTGTAGTTCAATTCCGCGGTCAGACGCCCGGCTTCCGGCGTGTCCCAGAGGCGGGCTTTCATGTCGATGTCGACGCCGCTGGTCTTGTCCTGCGTCGCGTTCACGTACGGGTAAGGCTGATACAGCAGCAATCCAACCGGCGTTGTTGCAGTGCTGATCGTCCCGTTTGGATTGACGAATGGCAGCGGCATCGGGTTGCCTCGGACCGGGGGCGGCAGAACGAACGTCGAAGACACGAGGCCTCCGGCCTCGAACGCGCTGATGATGTCTTGATTGATCTTGATCAGGTAGTAGTCCCCGGACACGTTGAATGACTTGGACGGTTCGAAAATGAGTCCGACCGTCAGGTTGGTCGACTTTTCCGGCTGCAACGCGGGATTTGGAAGCCCGGCACCCACCAAGGCGATCGCGCACTGGCTCGGGAAATTGCCCGGCGCGTTCGGGTTCGCGGGATGCGGGCAGAGAATCGGGTCCGGGACTGCCGCGGCCCCGAAGGTCCCGCCGGATTCGCCGGATTCGGCCACGTTCGGCGCACGGAAGCCTTCGCCCCAGGTGCCGCGGAATGTCAGCTCAGGGATCGGCGTGTATTTCACCCCGAACTTCGGCGTCGTCGACGAGCCGTAGGTGTTGTAGTGGTCGTAGCGAAACGCGGCGTTGAGCTCGAGCTGCTTGGCCAGCGGCATGTTGAGTTCAACGAACGCCGCGGTGTCGTCCTGTCCGCCGATTGCAAAGGTGACGTTGCCATACTGCACTCCCGAGGCAACCGTCGGCGGGGCAGTGTTATTCAACAGCTTCTGGAAGAATTCGACGCCGGCACCGAGTGACAGCGGTCCGCCGGGCAGCTGCCAAAGCTCGCGCGACCCGTGCACGTTGACGAAATTGAGCACGCTCGAGGCAGTCGCCTCGGCCGGCGGCGCGAACAGCGCCGCGGCAGTCGCGGCATTGGTGTCGGCATTCTGGCCGACCAGGTAACCGTTGTTCAACGCGGCCTGCAAGGCCAACGGCTCGAGTCCGCCGAGCTGCACGGAGGTCGTTTTCGCATACATCATGCCGCCCGACGCACTGAGATCCCAGCCGGCCGCGGCGCCGTTGACTTCGGCGACCAGTCGGTAGGTGTTCGTCTCGAAATTCTGCGTCAGCATGCCCAGCTCGTGAAAGCTGTAGATGAGATCCGCAGGAACTCCGAAGGGGTTGCCCGGATAATTCGCCGGAACGGTGATGGGCGAGAACGGGAACGGCACGACCTTTGGCGCCTGTCCGGGCACCCAGCCGATATTCGAGATTCCGCCGGCCGGCAGATTGGTGTTGAAATAACCGCTTCCCAGACCAACCGTCAGCGGCGGGAACACCTGGTCGGACGTGCTGCGGAAGGACGATGCCGTCACCGTCGCCTGCCAGTTGCTGGCCAGATTCTTCGTGAACTTGGCGACGACGTTGAAGTTGGAGTCCTCCGGCTGGATCTCTATTCCGTTCTCCGAGTACGTGCATTGGTTAGCCGCTTGAAGCGCGGCGTTGCATCCTGGCAGAAACGCATAGGGCTGGCCGGAGGCCGTATTTGGATTGATCAGGTAGCCTGTCGTGCTATAGGGATACGGAACGAACGGATTGTTCGCCGCTCCCGGCGTCGTATTGGCGCCGCCCACACTCGTCCAGTCAGTGTTGGTAAACGCCCCGTGGCGGTCGGCCACCAGAATATTGTCCTGATGGCGCCACTCGAACGTCACAAACATGTTGTAGCCGTCATTGGCGAGATCGCCGGTACCGGCGATCCCCGACAGGCGCGTCATGTTACCGCCGCCCTCCTGCGTAGTACCCGCCTCGGCAGTGAACTCGGAGCCGACATAGGTCTTCTTCAAGATGATGTTGACGACACCGGCAATCGCGTCGGAGCCATACTCGGCCGAGGCGCCATCCTTCAGTACCTCGACGCGATCGATCGCACTGAACGGGATCGAGCTGACGTCGACGAAACTGCGCTGCCCGTCATCGGACAGCGGGTAGGCCACCATCCGGTGGCCGTCGATCAACGTCAGCGTGCCGCCGACCGTCAGGCCGCGCAGCGCAACGCCGGAACCGCCGCCAGCGAACGCGTTGTTAAAGGACTGGCTCAATGTGCCCTGTCCATTCGCCGTCAGGTTGCGCAACACATCCGATACGTCCGTGTACCCGGATTGCTGAAGTTCGAGCGAGGTGATCAGTGAGACCGGGCTCGGAGTCTCGGTGTCGGTCCGACGCAGCATCGAACCGGTCACGACGATCGTGCCAAGGCTCTCTTCACCCGCCGGCGCCGCCGGCGGGGTCTGCGCACCCGCCACGCCGGCGACAATGGAAAGCAGCGTTCCGACGACCGGGGCGGCCAGCCGGCGATCTTGGTTGCGACTCGTCATGTGCACTCCCTGTTGTTGCGTCGTCGCCCCACCAATCGTGTGCAGGCGTCGAACTTATTCGCTGTCAGACCATGTCGAGGCGCCGTCTGGGCGCGTCGTCATGCCCTTTGTCCTGCGCTGGTGCCCGGATTATCGCTTCGAACCGACGCCGTCAATGCGTCGCGAGCAGCGCATAGCCTACCCCACGGGTGGTCCGTCCGCCACTGGCCGCGAGGCGAATGCTTCCTGTTCGATTTGCGCCACAGAGCGCGTTCCGAGCCCGCTTCAATGGCTGCGTACGCGTCCGGTCTGTCACCAAAACTGCCGGTGAATCGCGACAGGCGCTAGACGCCGCCGTACGACGAGATGCCGTACCACTCGCCGACTCCGGCAGTCAGCGAACGCACGAGATCCCGCTCCGCCGCGCTGAGAAGCGGACTCCAGATATCGAGGATCAGCACGGCCCTCGGCACGTCGCTGTCGTTCCACGCCTCGTGCTCCATCGTATCGTCGAAGACGAAGGCCTTCCCCGGCTGCCACTCGCGTCGTTCTGCGCCGACCCGAAAGCTGCAGCCGGGCGGGATGATCAGTGGCAGGTGCACGACGAGCCGGGTGTTGCTGACACCCGTGTGGGGCGGGATTCGGGTCTTGGCATCGAGAATGGAAAACACGGCGGTCGGTCCGCAGCCCGGCACGTCGCAGCGCGGCCACGCCTCGAGTGCCGCAACCGTCCGCGGGCAGCGCGCGATGTGGTCTGGAAAAGCAACGCCTTCGCGCCACAGGTAATAGACACCCCAGCGGCGCGAGTGGTTGAGTTCCTTCCACTGGTCCAGCGGTACGCCGTCGCCAATCGCAACGTAAGGCTGCAGCATCTCGGTACCGTCGGCGAGCACGCCGAGCAGCTCCGCTCGGATATCGGCCGTCGCGGCCTCGATCGAATCGAGCCACGGAAAATCACTGCGTTCGTAGAACTCGATCGCCGGCAAGCCGGGGAAGTACATGAACGAAGGCTGCTGCCGGTAAATGGGTTGCTTTTGCAGCATCGTTGCAAGGCACTTCTCGAAGCGTCCCAAAGGCTCCCCCGGATAGCGTGCTCGCATGTCCTTGAGCCGGTCCTCCAGAAATGCCTCGAGTGCCCGGTCGTTCGCCGCGACCACGTCCTTCGCTTGTTGCAGGATCGGCTTCAGCTGCTGCGGCGGCTCGAATCCCGGCGGGATCATCTGCAACGTATGGCGGAAAGTCATGGCCGCGGCGCGCGGCTGACCCTGGAGTTCCTGCAGCGACCCTTTCTGCAACAACGCGCGCACATTGCGCGGTTCGGCCGCGAGGACTTGGTCGATCGCCGCCATCTCTTCGCCGGAGCGGCCGAGCCCACGCAGTGCCGCCGCCAGGTTGAGCCGCAACGTCGAATTGGAGGGATCGATTTCCAGTGCCTGCGCAAGTACCTGGTGGGCGCCCGCCGGGTTGCCGGCGAGCAGCAGGCGCCGCGCGGTTTCATTGAGCACCGTGACATGGCGCGGGGCTTCGGCCTGTGCTTGCCGCAGCAGCCGGTCCGCATCCTGCGTGCGCCCGCCGGCGAACGCCTGTGTCGACAACTCGATCAGTTGCCGAATGCGGCGATCATCAATTTGCGACGTGTTCATCCGACTCCTTCGCTACCCGGCGCATAGCGGCGCCCCAGGTCCCCGGACGAGCGCCCGCGCCGGCAGCCGCCGTTCCCGAGCACTTTGCAGCCCCGGTCAGCCCGGAGCGACCAACCGCCATCCCGCCCGCAGTCATTGTGCAACTGCATCCGGCAGCGTGAACCAGCAATTGAATGCGATCGTGACCCGTTCGCCCTCGCCCTCGAAGGGCTTGACGTCGTGCAGCACCCACGACGGGAAGATCACCAGCTGCCCGGGCTCGAGTCGCACGTGGGCGATCGAATATCCGTAGGGCAGCTGCATCTTGGCGACCGCCGCATCCATGTGCATGGCACTGGTGATCATCGGATTGACGAAGGTCAGCAGCCCGCTGTCCTTCTTGGCGGCATCGTTTTGGCCGGGATCGACGCAATAGACCCCGCTCCAGGAGGCGTTCGGGTGATTGTGCAGGCCGAAGAAGCCGCCCCGCCGGGTGATGTGGAACCAGCAGTCGTTGTATATCTGCAGCCGCTGCAGCGTCGGACGGTCGTAGCCATTCAAACGCCCGATCACCGCGAGCAGCTGGTCCCAGCAGAACCTCTTCAGCTCCTGTATGGCGGGATCGGCCTCCCGGAACAGGTTGAAGTGGCTCTCGAACACGCCAGCGTTGCGCTGGGTCAGCGGTCGCGGATTGGCCGCGGTGCCGCCCGACTCCTGCGCGAAGATATAGCGCTTGAGCGCCGGGTTGAGCTGGGCGTGCTCGCCATAGCGGCTGAAGGCGAATGGTACGGCAAACATGCTCACGACGTCGGGCGGCGGCATGCGCGATCCTCGAGTCGCCCGCGTCGCGGGCGGCATGCGAATTGTAACGGTGTGCGGGCCGCTATGGGCGGCGCGCTATACTTTCGCCATGAACGTGGCCTCCCCAGAGGCGGCGCGCGCGGCCAGTGAGCAGCGGGTCGTCGCGCTGATGGCGAACGTCGAGCGACTCGTCGCAGAGCGACGCGATGTGGACGCCGCGCGCCTGTTCCGCGAGGCCGAAGCGATCCTGCCGGACCACCCGCTGGTGCTCCACGAGCGCGCGCGCCGGCTGCTCCAGGGTGGTGATGCGGCGGGCGCGTATGCGTTGCTCAAAAAAGTTGTCGAACTGGCGCCGCGCCACGTGCCGTTTTGGCTGAGCCTCGCGGCTGCGCTGAGGTTGCTGATGCGGCGCGAGGAGGAACTGGCCGCACTCGAGCGTGCGCTGGCACTTGATCCGACGCACCTTGTCGTGCTGCTGCAGAAGGCCGCGCTCCTCGACCTGATGCACAAGCCGCGTGCTGCGTGCGCCATCTACGGGAACGCCGTGCAGACGCTGGCGCCCGGCACTCGGCTGGCCCCGTCGCTCGAGGCCCACGTCCAGCATGCTCGCCGACGCATCGCCGAAGGTGCCGCAGAGCTCGCCGCAGTCATCGACGGGCGGGTGGCGCCGCTGACCCAAGGCCTTTCGGTTGCCGACCGGCGACGATTCGATCGTTGCATGGACCGGCTGCTGGGCCGCAAACGCATCTACACGCCCGAGCCGACTTTCATGCTGTTCCCGTACCTTCGGAACTACGAGTTCTTCGACCGGGAGCGCGTCCCGTGGCTCGCAGCACTCGAGCCGGCGACCGACTCCATCCGCGAGGAGCTGCTCGGCGTGCTGAGCACCGATCAGGCAGGGATCCAGCCGTACATCGCCTATGACAGCGGGCTGCCACTCAACCAGTGGAAGGAGCTCAACCACTCGCGGCGCTGGGGCGCGTATTTTCTTTGGAATGAGGGGCGGCGCGAGGAAGCGCACGCCGCGCGGTGCCCCCGGACGTGCGCAGCGCTCGCTGAAACGCCGCAGGTCGACATCCCCGGCCGCGGGCCGACGGCCTTCTTCTCGATACTGGATGCGCGCACGCGAATTCCTCCACACACCGGTGTGACGAACACCCGACTCACGGTGCACCTGCCGCTGATCGTCCCGCCGGCATGCGGATTTCGCGTCGGCGGAGAGACCCGCGAATGGAAAGTGGGCACCGGCTGGGTGTTCGATGACACGATCGAGCACGAGGCGTGGAACGACTCGGACGTCCCGCGCGCGATCCTGATCTTCGATGTCTGGAACCCGGAACTCACGCCGGCCGAGCGAGATCTGGTGCGCGAGGCGATGATCGCGCTCGCGGAGTACTACGAGGCCGAAGGAAAGATTGCCGGGGTCGGGATGTGAGCGCACCGATGCATCGCAACGGTTTGCGCGGATTGAGGCTGGCGTGGTTAGCGGCGCTCGTGTGCGTCGCATGGTGCGCGTCGTGTAGCGCTGCTGAGCCGCTCGCGGGGCTGCTTGCGTGTCGGGGCATTGAGGACGCCGCCGCGCGGCTCGCCTGCTTCGACCGCGAAAGTGCCGCGCTTGCGCCGACCGTTTCCGAACCAGCACCTGCAGCGTCTGCCGCACCGGCGCTTGCACAGGCCGCCGCTCCCGGCGCGGCGGCATCGACCGCCGCACCCGCTGCTGCGGCATCGCCTCCGCCGGTAGTCGCGCCAACCCAGGAGCAGCAGTTTGGCTTGTCGGCAGGTGCAATCGCCGCGAAGGAGCGTGCTGCCGGCACGCGGCCGGCCGAGACGACCAAGATCGATGCACGGATCACGGGGCTGCAGCTGAACGCGACCGGTCGCGTCGTGTTCACGCTCGACAATGGCCAGGTCTGGCGGCAACTTCTGGTCGAGGCGGACATGCTCGCGAAATTGGGCGATGCCGTGACGATCTCGCGGGGCTGGCTCGACTCCTATTGGCTGCAGCTGCGATCGGGACGCGGCTGCAAAGTAGTGCGCGTCCGCTGACACCGGGCTGGAGTCAGTCGACGGTGATCCCGCCCGCTTCGAGGCGGGCACGGAGCGGCGCGAGCTCGGCGGCGTAGTGTCGCCATTGCTCCAGCGAGGAGTCGTACAGCGGCTGGCGCACCTGGACTGAACTTGACGTCGTCGTCGGCGCCGGATTCTGGTGGAATTCGAGGCAGGCGGGTTCGAAGGGCAGGCCCACGTATTCGAGCAGCCGTTGGACCATTGCTTCATGGTTTGTCACGACGTCCTCATACGCGAGATCAAGAATCCGGCCGGGCAACACGCGGTGCCAGTGCCCCATCAGCCGGCGGTAGCCGAGATAGTAATTGCCGAGCTCCCCCAGGTCGTAGGAATACGGATAGGCGCCGCCGAAGTCCGTCTTGTAGATCGCGTAGCAAGCGGCGAGCGGATGCCGCATCAGGTGCACGATGCGCGCCTTCGGGAACGCACGGAAGATCAGCGGGCAGTACGGGAAGTTAGCGGCTTGCTTGTCGACGAAACGCGGCCGCTCGCCGCGACGCGCGCGCGAGCGCGCCAGGTACTCGCGGGCGATCTCGGCACCGTCGAGGTCGCCGAGCGCTCCGGCGAATAGGATCGAGCTACGTGGCGCCACCGGAACCCTGCGATCGACGACGGCACTGATCGCTTCGAACAACGCCGCGAGTTCGCCGGCGGCATGCACCAGAGAGTGACTGCCGAGGATGCGTTCGACGAGCGTCGTGCCTGTCCGCGGCAGTCCGACGATGAAGATCGGAGATTCGCCCGTCGAGTCGGCGGTGATCTCTTCGACCTCCGGAAAAGCCTCGATGATCCGCCCGATGACAGCCTCTTCCTGCCGCCCGTCGAACCGAAGACGCGCGCGCTCGAGGCGGTTGGCCGCGCTCACATGCCGCCAGCTCGCGGCGTAGTCGCCGACGTCTTCGTAGGACTTCGCCAGGCCGAAGTGCAGTGCCGAAACGTCGGTCGAATCGGTCGGCGCGACGGCGAGCGCTGCCTCCATCGCGCTGATGGAATTGTCCTCGACCGATTGAAGGCGGAGTTCGACACGCTTGCGCAGCGCCTCGGCGTCCGCGGGCGCGATCGCGAGCACCGCGTCATAGTCGAGCGTCGCGAGGTCGAAATCTCCGAGGAAGCGGTATACCTCCGCGCGCTTGGCGAGGAGTGATCGATTGGCGGGCGCGGCCGCGATGGCGCGCGTGTAGATCTCGAGCGCGCGGCGGTGCTCGCCGGCATGAATCAGTAGCTCGCCGACCGCATCGAGTGCCGCCGGGGTTTCGCCAGCAGCGGTCACTGCGGCGTCGGCCGCGGCGAGCGCCTCCGCCCGGCGGCCGAGGGCGAGCAGGCACTCGCCTTGCTGCAGCAGGCACGGGAAGTCCCCAGGGGTGGCCGCCAGGCGCTGCTCGACGAGGGCGAGCGCCGCCTCTTTTTGATCGGTCAGCAGGGCGACGAAACTGCCGAGCAGCCAGCCGGTCGAGTCCAACGGCCACGCCGCCCGACAGGCCGCCGCCGCCGCGGCCGCCGCCGGCCACTCGCCTCGGCCCATCCGATTGGCGATCTCCCGTTGAAATTCAGGGAGGCTCAGGCTGGTCATCGGATCCACTCGCGCCGACGATAAACCGCCTTTTATGAGACTACGCCTCAGCCCCGTCAAGCTGGCACGCCACGCCCGTAATAGTTGTGCGCATGCAACAGGGCGCGTCGCCTGTCTGCACACCGTGTCCGGCAACCGCGGCGTCGAGGGCGAGCAATGTATCGCGTTCTCATTTCGCCCTGCCCAGGATGCTAAACGCACGCATTCTCATGGCCGTAAGCATATGATTATATTGCGTATAGGCGCCATCCGCAGTGCTGATCGGATTCGACGTTCGCGGGGCACCGCCGAAGCACGCGTCTGTGCGACCCGGTGACCTCGCGTGTTGCGGTCTTCCGACACCGTGCTATATTCGGGCCTCAGCGGCTTATACCTAGAGACGTCAATCGTCCGGTCGAGGGAGTGGGAAGCGCCTAAGGGTGGGTCGAGGACCGAGGTCCTGGCCGCCCGTTAGTCTCGCGATCGCATTCCCCGCAGCCGGGGGCATCTGTAGGCAACGCCACACTTGAAATTTTGGCAACGATCGCCTACCGGGAGCGCCATTCAATGCTTAATCATTGCGGGAACCTTCAGCTGCAGAGGGCGGTGCGCGTAGCACTCGCCAGCGCGACTTTCGCCACCATCGGTGTCGCCCACTCACAGACCCCGCCCGCATCACAGGCGCCAGCTGCCGGTGCCGCTCTCGAAGAGATCGTTGTCACAGGTTCGCGCATCGCGGTCCCGAACTCGGTCGCGATCAGCCCCGTCCTCGCCGTCACGGCCGTCGACATCCAACAGACCGGTGCGACGCGCATCGAGGACATGCTGAACACGCTGCCGCAGGTCAACGCCGCCCAGGGCACCGGTCAGTCGAACGGCGCGGACGGGACGGCGCAGGTCAACCTGCGCGGCCTCGGCGTTAACCGGACTCTCGTGCTGGTCAACGGCCGCCGACTCGGCCCGGGCGATCCGTCAACTGCCGGCGCGTCCGACCTCAACCAGGTTCCGGCGGAACTCATCGACCGCGTCGAAGTGCTGACGGGCGGCGCCTCGTCGGTGTATGGCGCCGACGCCGTCGCGGGTGTCGTGAACTTCGTCCTCAACGACCACTTTGAGGGTGTCAAGCTGATCGGCGATTACAGCTTCTATCAGCATCAGAACAGCAACAACGACGGTGAACAGACCGCGATCACAGACTTTAACGCGGCCAACGGCACTAACTTCCAGCAGGCACCCGGAAACGTCGACACAGGGTTCACCAAGGACCTGGGATTCATCGCCGGCATGAACTTTGCCGACGGCAAAGGCAACGCGACCTTCTACACGACCTACCGCAACGTCGCATCGGTGTTGCAGGCGAAGTACTCCGAAAGCGCCTGCACTCTCAATTCGGGTTACACAACGAGCGGCGGCGCTCGCAAGTGCGGTGGTTCGTCGAACTATGACCGCTTCATCGACCTCAATACGGGCAGCGACCAGTCGATCTCCCCGGGCGGCGTGCTGGTGCCGTTCAGTGGCGCATACCGATATAACTACGGTCCGCTGAACTATTACCAGCGCCCGGACGAGCGCTGGGCGACGGGCGGGTTCCTGCACTACGACATGAACGACCATGTCACGGTGTATTCGGAAATGATGTACATGAACGACCGGACGATCTCGCAGATCGCGCCGTCCGGAGCGTTTCTGGCGCCCACCTACTACACCAACTGCAACAACCCCGAGTTGTCGCCCAGCGAGCTCGCCTCGTGGTGCGGCGGCGTCGTGAGCCCGGGCCTGTCCGACCCGCTGCTGATCGGCCGCCGCAATGTCGAGGGCTCGCCGCGTGACGACGATCTAGAGCACACCTCGATCCGCATGGTCCTGGGCGCGAAGGGCAAGATCAACGACACCTGGAATTACGACGTCAGCGGCCAGCACAGCATCGTGCAACTGGTTGAGACCTATGCCGACGCATCGTTTACGAAGATTCAGGACGCCATCCAGGTCGTCAACACACCGAACGGCCCGCAGTGCGCCGTCAACGTACCCAACCTCCAGTCCTCCGGACTTGCCGCTGGCTGCGTGCCGTGGAACATCTTCGGCGGCCCGCCGGGCAGCAACACCGGCGTGACGCCCGCATCCACAAATTACATTTCGGAAATCGGAATGCAGCGCGGTCAGGTCGACCAGGACATCTTTCAGGCCGACTTTACCGGCGACTTCGGCCAGTACGGCGTGAAGGTACCGACAGCGAAATCGGGCCTGAAGGTCAACGTCGGCGTCGACTGGATGGATACGAGGTCTGAGTTTCTGCCCGACGCCGAGTTCCAGGACTACGATCTGACTGGCCAAGGCGGGCCGATTCTGCCGGTGTCGGGCGGCGTGATCGCTCGCGAGGGGTTCTTCGAAGGTCGCCTGCCGCTGATCGACGATATGCCGGGCGCGCAGTCGCTCGCCTTGGAAGGTGGCTACCGGTATTCGAGCTATAACCTGGGGTTCGACACCAACACCTACAAGCTGGGCCTCGAGTGGACCCCGGTCAGCGACATCCGACTGCGCGGCAGCTGGTCGCGCGCGGTCCGCGCCCCGAACGTCAGCGAGCTGTACTCGCCGCAGTCGGTGGCTCTGGACGGCCACACCGATCCGTGCGCGGGCCCTGCGGTCGGCGGCCTCGTGAATGGACATACCCTTGCCGCCTGCGAGCAGACCGGCGTGACCCCGGCGCAGTTCGGCAATATCTTGGTGAGCGCGGCCGCCCAGTACAACGGCCTGACAGGCGGCAACCCGAACCTGTCGCCGGAGACTGCAGTCACAACGGATTTCGGCCTTGGCTGGACACCGTCGTTCCTGCCGAATTTCCGGTTACAGGTCGACTACTACGACATCACGATCAGCCAGGTCGTCAACACGATCGGCGCCGACACGATTCTCCGCTACTGCGTTCAGCAAGACCTGTTTTGCAATGATGTCCATCGCGACCCGGCCACGGGACTCCTGTGGGGACCGTCGACCGGCTACGTGATCGATTTGCTGTCGAACGTCGGCAAGCTGGAGGAGAAGGGGGTCGACCTCGACCTTTCCTACGGGTTCGATGTCGGCGCCGCCGGCAAGATCCATATGAACTTCGTTGGCACGTACATCGATAGCTATCTCCAGACGCCGATCGCGGCAAATCCGTCGACCCAGTACGACTGTGCCGGGTACTACGGCAACACCTGCAGTAATGAAACCGGCACGGCGAACACCTCTCCGCTGCCGAGATGGCGCCATGTATTCCGGACGACCTGGCAGACGCCGTGGAGCGGGTTCGATCTGTCCGTGGCGTGGCGGTACATTGGTCCCGTGAACGTCGACTACACGAGCTCGAACGTGAACCTGGCACCCGCTGCAGGATGCACGATCGCCAATGGCTGCGTCTCGAACACCGACGTGCGCTTGAGTTCGCGCAGCTACCTCGACCTGACGGGTTCCGTGGCCCTGGCGGATCACGTGACCTTCCGGCTTGGCGTCAACAACCTGCTCGACAAGGACCCGCCGCTGATCGGTCTGACAAATTGCCCGACCGGCACCTGCAACGGCAACACCTTCCCGGGGACGTACGACGCGCTCGGACGCTATATCTTCGGCACGATCACCGCCCAGTTCTGAGCGGCAGCCGAGAAGAGAGTTGAGACGGCGGGCTTCGGCCCGCCGTTTTTTTTCGCTTCCCGGTTCGTTGCGTCCTGCGCCGTTCCGCGGGCGCGCAGGCCGCTTGCACCTGGCTCCGGCGACTCCGGTCAGTGACTGCCGGCGGCCGGGTAGTGGACACGGTCCCCCGGTTCGACTCCGAGGCGCCGGCTGGTGCCGCCGGCCACCTCGAGCACGGCCGTCACCAGCCCCATGGAGTCAATCGTCGCGAGCGACAGCGGGGTCGCGTTCTCGGCGATCCGGATCACCCGCCAGTCCGGCCCGATGAACAGCAGATCGAGCGGGATCAGCGTGTTTTTCATCCAGAACGAGGCGGTCTGTGGGCTCTCCCACAGGAACAGCATCCCGCGGTCCGGGGCGAGCTTCTTGACGAACATGAGCCCTTGATTGCGCCGCGGCTCGGTGGCCGCGATGTAGAGGTGGAAGCGGTGAACAACCCCGTGCGAGTCCACCGTGAGCTCGCCGCTCGGGAAGTGCGTCAGTGGTTCGAGCGGCGTATCGCCGGCACGCAGCGGGGTCGCGCCCAGCAGACCCGCCACACCGAGGAGCGCAAGCAGCGGGGCGCGAGCGCGTCTCACCGGTGCGGAAGGAGCGTGAGTGGCGGATCCGGTTCCCATGTCAGCTGCCCGCGAAAGTCGAACGTGGAGAGCAGTATCGCATCCCGGCCGTCGCCGACGGAGCGCGCAGGGGCGAGGCAGAAGCCGCGCGCGTCGATCCGCCAGCGGTGCGCGGGAGGGACCGCGAGAATCGCCGCCGCGACGGGTGCGGCCGCGGTCGATGCAGACGGCGCAGTGTCCGGCGCCAGCCGCGTCTGGCGGACCGCATCGAGCGTGCAGTTGCCATCGCCGCGCGTCGCGTACACCCGCCCGCCTTCGCGGATCAGAGTGACGTTGACCGGAACCGCATGCCCTGTCGCCCCCTCGGCCAGGTGCGCGACGCCAAAGACGAGCGTCAGCTGTTTGCCGTGCGTCGGGCCGCTGAACGTGACCCTAAGACCCTTGCCGTCCGGCCGGCGCATGCCGTCGCAACGCATCTCCGCCGCGCGCCAGTGCAGCTGCTGGTCGATGGCGCCGGCGAGCCGCGCATCGAGAAATGCGCCGGGCACGTCGGTGCAGCTCACGCGTCGTCCCGCGACAACAGGAGCGTGCGGGCGAGTGTGCCATGCAGCGTGCCGATCGCCCGGACCGCGTGCATGAGCACTGTCAGCAGCAACACCCCGAACAGGCCGACCGGCAGCGTCAGCGGCCACGGCATGTAGGTCCCGTCCCACTGCACGGCCGCGCCTGTATGGCCGAGGATGTGGAACAGCCCGGCCACCGGGGCGGCGATGCAGCCGAGGCTGACTGCGAGTCCGGCGACGGTGACCGTGAAGTAGGTGATGCCGAGCGGCAGCATCAGGATCATGTACAGCAACGTCGTCCAGGTGCGCCGGTCGGTCAGCATGTCCTTGATGCGCACGAAAATCGAGGCACCACGTGCCGACACGACGGGGCGACGCGGCATCCGCGCCCCCAGCAGTCCCTCGACGATCCGGCCTTCCACCAGCGACAGCAGGCGCGTGAAGCCGATGAACAGCAGGAAGAACGGCACGCCGATGATCAGGAATGCGAGCCCGAACGATATCGACAGGCCCGCGACCGTCACGGCGAAGTAAAATATTCCCGTGACCAGCGCGAGCAGCATGTAGAAGAGCGCCGTCCACGCGCGGCTGTCGGAGTAGACCGCGAAGAAACGCCCCAGGGGCGTCGCACGCGCAGGCGGTGCATGGGGCTTGGTGGCCTCGCGCACGGTCTTCTCGGTTGTCCGGTACGCCTCGGCGACCTCGTCGGGCGCGCCGTAGGTGCTTGCGATGAGCTCCAGCACGTCGGCCTCGCTCTTGCCCGGATGCTGGCCCACCTCGGCGCGCAGGTACTCCTCGGCGTCGTAGAGCGCATCCTGCACGAGCGCCGGGTCGGCGCCCTTGAGGGCCTCCCGGAGCTGGCTGAGGTACTGGTCGATCGAGCGGGGGGCTGGCCGGTTCATGGGCGGCTCACTCTTGCTGGAGAAGGGGCAGGCGCGGCGGCGAGGCCGGCGACCGTATCGACGAAATCGCGCGTGCTGTGCCAGGTCGCGAGCCAGCGCCCGAGCGTCTCCCGGCCAAAATCGGTGATCTTGTAATAGCGGCGCGGCGGGCCGGATGACGAGGGGACTACGTGGCTCGCGAGGAGTCCGTGTGCCGAGAGTGTGCGAAGCACCGGGTAGAGGGCGCCTTGCTTCATCGGGCTTCCCGCCTCGCTCAGCCCCTCCAGGCGCTTCGCGATCTGGTAGCCATACAGGTCATCGCCCGCCTTCTCGAGCACCGACAGCAGCACGAGTGCGATCAGCCCCGAGTTCAGCTCCTTCTGGAACTTTCGCACGAGGCCGTTGACGTCGAGCGCTTCCGCAGCGATCGGATCAGTGTCCTCAAGCGGTGCGTCGGGTGGCTGCATGATGGGAGTGAACTATACAGCTAACTAAGCACTAGTCAATACCTAGTAATAGTACTTGGTTCAGCCATCTGGTCTCGACTGCTCGCCGGAAAGGTCTCTGACCGGTGCTAGACTCCCCGATCGCCCGGTTCTGGGAAGCTTCTAAGTCTATGAGTCGTCAGAAGTTCACGCTCGAGGTCAACCCGGCACTTCCGCATTCGCTCGGGCGCCTGGCCGAGCTCGCGGCGAACCTCCGGTTCAGCTGGCACCGACCCACGCGCAAGCTGTTTGAGACGCTTGATGCCCGCCTCTGGGCGGGTGTCGGCGGCAATCCGCGCTTATTTCTGCGGTGCATCGATCAGCCGACACTGAATGCGGCATCCGTCTCCACCGGCTTCCTCGATGATTACCACCAGGTACTCAGGGGCTTTGATGCCTACCTCGAGGAACCGCGCCCCGAAGCGCCGTCGGAAGGCCTCGAGGCAGGCGACCTGATCGCCTATTTCTGCGCCGAGTACGGCTTTCACGAGAGCTTCCCGAACTACTCGGGCGGGCTCGGAATTCTCGCCGGTGATCACTGCAAGACCGCGAGCGACATGGGGCTCAACTTTGTCGCCGTGGGCCTGCTCTACCGCCAGGGCTACTTCATCCAGACGCTCGATACCGACGGCAACCAGGTGCCCCAGTACCGCGATTTCACGCCCGACGACCTGCCCGTCGAGTGTGCGGTCGACGCGTCGGGCAAGCCGATCAGGATCACCGTCCGCATCGATACGCGCGATGTGATCGCGCAGCTGTGGCGTGCGGCGGTCGGTCGCGTGACCGTGGTGCTGCTCGACACCAACGTCGCGGAGAACTCGGAGGCTGACCGGGCGATCACGCACAAGCTCTACGGCGGCGATCGCGAGGTCCGGATCCAGCAGGAGATGATTCTCGGCATCGGCGGCGTGCGGGCACTCCGGGCACTCGGGGTGGCGCCGACGGTCTGGCATATCAACGAGGGCCACGCGGCCTTTCTCGGGATAGAGCTCATGTGCGAGCTCATCGAGCGCGGCGCGAGCTTCGAGGCCGCCCGCGAGGCCGTGGCGGGCGCCTGCGTGTTCACGACCCACACCTCGGTCGCGGCTGGCCACGACGCCTTCCCCTCCGACGTCGTGCTGCGCCACTTCAGCGATTACGCGCGCCGGCTCCGGCTCGACTCCGCCGCGTTCCTCGCACTCGGACGCAACGGCTCGACGGGCGAGTTCAACATGACGTTCCTGGCGCTGACTTTGTCTCGCCACCGGAACGGCGTCAGCCGGATCCACGGCCAGGTGTCCTCCGAGATCTGCGCACCCGTCTGGCCGGAGGTCCCTGCAGAGGACAACCCGATCGGCTACGTGACGAACGGCGTGCACGTGCCGACGTTCATGTTCCAGCGCTGGAAGGACCTGTTCGACAGCCGCTTCGGCCGAGAGTGGCGCAGCCGCATGTCGGACCCCGCGTACTGGGAAAAGATCTCCGCGTTCCCGGACTCGCTGTTCTGGGAACTCAAGCAGGGCCTCAAGACCAGCATGCTGACGCTGGTTCGCACCCGTTTGCGACAGAGCTGCCAGCGCAACCAGGTCAGCGATGCGCATTTCCATCGCCTCGCGCGCTGGATTGACCCCGACAATCCGCAGGTCCTGACGATCGGCTTCGCGCGCCGCTTCGCGACGTACAAGCGCGCGACGCTGCTGTTCCGTGACCCCGGCCTGCTCGCCTCGATCGTCTCCGATTCAGAACGCCCGGTGGTGTTCGTGTTCGCGGGCAAAGCGCACCCTGCCGACGAGCCCGGGCGGCAGATGATCCGCGAGGTCCACGCGATGGCGCAGCGGCCGGAGTTCTTGGGGCGCGTGCTGTTCATCGAGGACTACGACATGGGACTCGCGCGCACGCTGATCGCGGGCGTCGATGTCTGGCTCAACAACCCTGTCTATCCGCTCGAGGCGAGCGGCACCAGCGGCATGAAGGCGGCGATCAACGGCACCGTGAATTTGAGCGTACTCGACGGCTGGTGGGCCGAGGGCTTCGATGGCCAGAACGGCTGGGCGATTCCGTCGTCGACGGCCGACGGGAGCCGCCGCGACGACGAGGACGCGCGCTCGTTGTATGAGATCTTGCAGGACGAGGTCGTGCCGCTGTACTACGAGCGCGACCCGACGGGGCTCCCCAAGCGCTGGATCACGCGCGCCAAGCGCTCAATGGCGACGCTGCTCGGCGCCTTCAACAGCCGCCGGATGGTCGGGAACTACGTGACGGGCCTCTATCGCCCCGCAGCCGCGCACGGCCGACGGCTCGTGGCCGACGGCTGCCGGCCGGCCGAGCAACTCGCTACCTGGGGCTTGCGGGCGAGGGCGGCGTGGCCACTCGTCAGCGTGCGCGCTGCCTCGGCCCGGCCGGAGCGCGTCGGCTTCGGCGATCGCGTGCGGATGCGAGTGGCGGTGAACCTGAACGGCCTCGCGCCCGGCGACGTCCGGGTCGAGCTGCTGCTGACGCGGGAGCTGCCGGACGGGCCCTTCGAGCGGCCGCGGCTGACTTCCTTCGGTCCGGCAGCCGGCGGCGTGCGCGTCCGCGGTGGCCGCGAGGCAGCGATCGAGCTGTTCGCAGCGACCGGCGAACGGGAATCTGACGGAGCGCACGTGTTTGCGATCGAATGCACGCCACCCTGGTGCGGGCGCCTCGGCGCCGAGGTTCGGGTCGTGCCGCACCACGAGCTCCTGTCGCATCCGTATGAGCTCGGCCTGATGCGCTGGCTGTAGCTCCCCGATACACGCATGGGGCAACGGGCGCCCGACGGCGCAGTAGGGACTGTGAGGGACGCACCGCAATGGCACGCGATCTGACTGCCGACCTGGCGCTGCTGCAGGCGATCCGTGGTCTCGCACAGGGCCGCGACTTCGCGAAGGCGGCGTCGCTCGCGCGCACGGCGCTCGCGGAAGGATTCGAGCATCCGCTCCTTCTCAACGTGGCGGCGGTCAAGCTCGAGCAGGAGGGGCGGGTGCCCGAGGCGGCGAGCCTCCTGAGCCGGGCAGTCGAGCTTGCTCCCACCGATGTCGGCGTGCGCAACGCGCTCGGCCTGTGCCTGACCCGGCTCGAGCGTCACGCAGAGGCACTCGGGCACTTCGCGGCACTGCTGCGGCTGAACCCGGCACTGCCGTTCGCGCACGCCAATTACGGCGGCGCGCTCTACGCGCTCGGCGCACTGCCCGCCGCCGAGGCGAGCTATCGTCGTGCGCTCGACCTCGACCCGGCCCAGATCGTCGCGATGGCGGGTCTCGCGTCCATCGCAAGCCGGCGCGGGATGCACCGCGAGGCCCGCACCTGGAGCGAGCGGGTGCTCGCCACCACGCCGAACTATCCGGATGCGGCGATGAGCTTAGCGGCTGCGGATCTGGCCGAGGGTGCAGCCGGGAAGGCCGAGGCTCGCATCCGCTCGCTGCTCGCCGGCCCCGAGCTCGCGCCGCTCGATCGCGCCTATGCGCACGGCCTGCTCGGCGACGTGCTCGATGCGCAAGACCACCCGACCGAGGCGTTCGCCGCCTACACCGCGTGCAACGATGAGCTCAAGCGCCTCTACGCCGCACGTTTCGCCGACGGTCAGACCGCGCTCGAGTATGTGCACGCGATTCGGACTTACTTCGAGACCGCGCGGCCGGAGGACTGGAGCCCGCGGCCGCTCCGCTCCGATCCGTCCGGTGTGCAAGGGCACGTGTTCCTGCTGGGGTTTCCGCGCTCCGGCACGACGCTGCTCGAGATCATCCTCGAGGGCCACCCGCGGGTGGTGAGCCTCGAGGAGAACGAGTCGCTGATCGACGGCGTGCGGGCGTACATGCGCTCAGCGGCGGACCTCGGGCGCCTGTCGAGGGCGACTCCGGCCGAGCTGGTCCCGCTCCGCGCCGCTTACTGGAAGCGCGTCGCTGAGGCGGGCACCGAGGTCACAGGCAAGCTGTTCGTCGACAAGTACCCGCTCAATACCCTGAAGCTGCCGCTGATCGCACGGCTCTTTCCGGACGCGAAGATCCTGATCGCGCGTCGCGATCCGCGGGACGTCGTGCTGAGCTGCTTCAGACGACGGTTCCGGATGAGTGCGCCGATATACGAGCTGTTGTCTCTCGAGGGCGGGGCGCGGTACTACGATGCCGTCATGCGGCTCGCCGAGCGCCTCGAGGCAATCCTGGTGCTCGCAACCCGCGTCGTGCGCCACGAGACGCTGGTGACGGACTTCGAGACCGAGGTCAAGAGCATCTGCGCGTTCTTAGGTCTCGAGTGGACCTCGACGATGGGCGACTTCGCGGCGCGGACCGAGAATCGTGGCTCGGTCACGCCGAGCACCGCGCAGCTCGCGCGCGGCCTTGAGACGGCGGGGGTCGGGCAATGGCGGCGGTACCGGGCGCAGATGGCGCCCGTGCTTCCGCTGCTCGACCCGTGGGTGCAGCGCTTCGGCTACGAGCCATAGCCTCCGAGTCGCGCGCCGGCGCGTGCGCGGCGCGGTTGCGGCGGGCTCGATGCGCGGTAACATAGGGCCGCCATGATTTCGCCGACCGCATGACCGTCAAGGCTCCCAGCAGCAGCTCGGGTCGTTACGTCAGCCGCCTGACGAGCGGCACACTCGCCATCATCATGGCCGGCGGGCGCGGCGAGCGCCTCAAACAGCTGACGACAGGCCGCGCCAAACCCGCGATGCCCTTCGGTGGCAAGTTCCGGATCATCGACTTCGTGCTGTCCAACTGCGTGAATTCCGGAATCCGGCAGATCGCGGTCCTGACGCAGTACAAGGCGCAGTCGCTGATCGAGCACGTGCAGCGCGGCTGGGGGTATCTGCGCGGTGAGTTCGGCGAGTTCGTCGACGTCGTCCCGGCGCAGCAGCAGACCGGGCCGATCTGGTACCGCGGGACAGCGGATGCGGTCTTTCAGAACCTCGAGTACATCCGCGCCCACCGCCCGAAGCATGTGCTGGTGCTCGCCGGCGATCACATCTACAAGATGGACTACGGTCCGATGATCGCCTACCACGTCGAGAAGAATGCCGACATCACCGTCGGCGTCGTCGAGGTACCGGTCGCGAGCGCCCGCGAGTTCGGGGTACTCTCGGTCACCGAATGGAACCGGGTCGTGCAGTTCACCGAGAAGCCGGCGAACCCGGCGCCGATACCGGGCCGTGCGGACACGACTCTCGCCTCGATGGGCATTTACGTGTTCAACGCGCGCCTGCTCGAGAAGCTGCTGAGCGAGGATGCCGTACGCGAGGACTCGCAGCACGACTTCGGCCGCAACATCATCCCGGCTGCGCTGGCGCAGCTGCAGGTGTTCGCCTATGCGTTCCAGGACGTCCGGACGCGCGCCCAGGCCTATTGGCGCGACGTCGGCACGCTCGATGCCTTTTATCAGGCGAACATGGAGCTCGTGTACGTGGATCCCGAGCTCAACATCTACGACGAGGAGTGGCCGATCTGGACCTATCAGCTGCAGCGTCCGCCGGCCAAGTTCGTGCTCGACGAGGACGGGCGGCGCGGCACGGCGATCAACTCGCTGGTGGCGGGCGGCTGCATCATCTCGGGCGCTCTGGTGCGGCAGTCGCTGCTCTTCTCGGACGTGCATGTCGAGGAGCGCTCGGTGGTCCACACCTCGGTGGTGCTGCCGGAGGTCACCGTCGGCCGCGACTGCGTGATCCAGCGGGCCATACTCGACGAGGGCTGCATGGTGCCGGATGGCACGCGCATCGGCGTCGATCTCGCGGCCGACGCCGGCCGCTTCGAGGTCACGGAGCGCGGGGTCGTGCTGGTCACGCCCGAGATGCTCCGGGCACCGGGTTGACCGCGCGCACCGCGGATCCCGGCGTCGCGGCCCGCGAGACCGGCCGGCTCCGGGTCGTGCTGTGCTGGCATCTGCACCAGCCGTGCTACCGGGACCTGGCGAGCGGGGAGTTCGTCCTGCCGTGGGTGTACCTATATGCCCTGCGGGACTACGGCGAGCTGGCCCACCACTTCGAGATGGTGCCCGGCGCGACCGCGGTCGTCAGTGTCTCACCGCTCTTGCTCGAGCAGCTCGACGCCTACGTTGCAGCGCTCGCCGGATGGCTCAGCACGGGCCGGACGATCCCCGACCGGCTGCTCGCAGCGCTTGCCGACGGGGTTCCGTCGGATCCGGCGGACTGGGCGTTCCTCGTGCGTATGTGTCTCGCGGCGAGCCCCGAGCGGGCCGGCGCCGCCTCCCGGCCGTTCCGCGCGCTCCTGAAGCGCGCGCGCCGATGGTGCGCCGGGATCTCCTCAGGCGTCCGGCCCGCCGGCCCGACTGACGAATTCGATGCGGGAGACCTCGAGGACCTGGTGGTCTGGTGCCACCTGCTGTCGTGCGGTGAGTCTCTGCGTCGGGGCGATTCGCGAATTGCGGGGCTCACCACGCGGGCCGGTGGCTTCACCGCTTTCAACCGGCGCACGCTCGTCGAGGCCATCTACGACGCGCTTGGTGGCCTCGTGCCGCGATTCAGGCGGTTGCTGGGCAACGGGCAGATCGAGCTCGCGGTCTCGCCCTGGGGTCACCCGGTGGTGCCGCTGCTACTGGATGTCGGCGCACCGTGCCCGTCTGATCCCGGCGCAGTGCTGCCGGAGCAGGCCACCTATCCCGGCGGAAGTGGCCGCGCCCGCTGGCACCTCGCGCGCGCCGTTCAGGCATTTACGCGGACTTTTGGCGTGCGTCCGAGTGGCTGCTGGCCGGCGAACGGCGCGCTCGACATGGGCACCGCGGCGCTGCTCGAGACCTTCGGCTTCTCCTGGTGCGCGAGCGGCGCGGACGCGCTGCGCTCCACTCTCGAGCCCGTGACTGCTGTGCTCGATCCGTCCCCGGCGCACCGCCCGTGGGGAATCGCCGGGAACCGGCTCGGCTGCTTCTTCGGCGACGAGACCCTGGCCGCGCTCCTGACCACTGTGCCCGCGGCCGGAGCCGGCGCAGCGGTCGCGGAGGGTGTCGTTGCACGGCTCGAGGATCTCGCCCGGGGCTACGCGGGTGACCCCGCCCGGATCGTCAGCATCGTCGTCGGCGCCGAGCAGCCGTGGGCCGAGGCCAGCGACGACCGCCCCTTGTGTCTCTCGACCTTGTGCCGAAGGCTCGCCGACCATCCTCTGGTTGAGCTCACGACGTTCTCGGCAGCGCTCGCAGCGATCCCCGGGCGCCTCGCCCTAGTCGGACTCGCCGCCGGCAGCGCGCGGCGCGAGAGGTTCCGGGAGTGGATCGGGTCGACCGCCAAAGACCGCGTCTGGGAGCTGCTGTGCGAGGCGAAGCGCGTGTTCGACCAGGTCGTGGTCGAAGGCAACCTCGAGGAGGGGCGCCAGCTCGCGGCGGAATACCAGCTCGGCGTTCTCGAAGGTTCCGACTGGGCGACGTGGGTCGACGCCGGCCATGACGAGGACAGCGTCGCGAGCGTCGATGCGCTCTATCGCCGCCACCTCGGCAACCTGTATGCACTCCTTGGCGAGGCGGCGCCGTCGGACCTCGGGCTCACGATCGCCGCGCGCATGGTGGGCCCGGCGTCGCTCGCGCGCCGCGGATGAGTGCGCCGGCGTTGCAGGTGCTCGACCGGCGCCGGGCCGGCGTGCTGCTGCATGCAACCTCGCTCCCCGATGCGGTCCATGGTGCGCTCGGGCAGGCGGCGCGCAGCTTCGTCGACTGGCTGGTGGCGGGGGGATTCTCCATCTGGCAGCTGCTGCCACTTGGGCCCGTCGCCGCCGGCTGCTCGCCGTACTTCGGGTGCTCCAGCCACGCCGGGGATCCCGGGCTCGTGGATCTCGCTGCACTCGCGCAGGCGGGCCTCATTGGCAGCGAGGAGCTTGCCGGCCGCGCGCAGCACGCGCTGATCAGGCTCGCCGGGCGCCGGCTCCGCGCGCGGGGTGGCGAAGCATCCGAGACGCTCGAGGCCTTCGTCGCGCGCGAGGGAGAGTGGCTTGCCGACTACGCGCTGTTCACGGCCATCCAGACCGAGCAGCGCGGCCGTCCGTGGTGGCAGTGGCCCGAGGACCTGCGGCAGCGGCATCCCGTCGCGCTCGCGGCGGCGCGGGCCCGGCTCGCCGAGGCGATCGCCGAGGCCGAGGCGGGACAGTACTTCTTCCGCACTCAGTACGGTGCGCTCAAGGATTACGCCGCCGCCAGAGGCGTGCACCTGTTCGGTGACATCCCGATTTATCCGGCGCCCGACAGCGTCGAGGTATGGGCCCACCCCGAGCTGTTCCAGCTCGACGCGGCAGGACGGCCGACCGCGGTCGCCGGCGTCCCGCCGGATTACTTCGCCAAGGACGGCCAGCTGTGGGGTAACCCGCTGTATCGCTGGGAGGAGCATGAGCGCACGGGCTTCGCGTGGTGGATCGAGCGGCTGCGCGGCCAGTTCGAGTTGTTTGATCTGGTCCGGATCGATCACTTCCGCGGTCTCGAGTCGTACTGGGCGATTCCGGCCGGCGCGCCGACCGCCGCCGCGGGCGAATGGCGCCGTGCGCCGGGCGCCCGGCTACTTGCGCGCACGCGCGAGGTGTTCGGTGGCCGCGAGCTCATCGCCGAGGACCTCGGCGTCATCACGCCCGCGGTCGAGTGGTTGCGCGACCGGTTCGGGCTCCCTGGCATGCGCGTTGCCCAGTTCGGGTTTGATGGTGATCCGACCAACCTGCACCTGCCACACAACTGGGCGCCGCGCTCTATCGCCTACACCGGCACGCATGACAACGACACGACGGCCGGCTGGTACGCGGGCCTCGAGCTGCGCGTGCGAGAACTCGTCGCCGACTACGTGGGAGCCCCGCCGGCCGACGTCGTGCGCGCGCTCACTCGCACGGTGCTCGCCTCGGTCGCGGGCCTCGCCGTCGTGCCCATGCAGGACCTGCTGGAGCTCGGCCGCTGGGCACGGATGAACACGCCCGGCACGACCGCCGATAACTGGGCATGGAAGTTCGCCTGGCCGGACGTGCCGGAGGGTCTCACTGCGCGCTGCCTGCGCTGGAACCGGCTGTACGGGCGTGCGTGAGGCGGGTCAGCGGATGTACGCACCGGGCGACAGATGCGCGTCGCGCGCGCGCCCGGACGTGGCAAGATCGGGGGCGCCAAGGTCCCGGGAGATGCGCGTGACACGCCGCGCGACGCTGACGATGTTCGCGGCACTGACGCTCGGCGCGAGCGGTTGCGCGCTCTTCGCTCCGTCATTTGAGCGCCCGACGCTGTCGGTCGTCGGCGTCGAGGTCGAGCAGGCGCAGCTGATGGAGCAGCGGTTCCGCGTTCGGATCCGGGTGCACAACCCGAACGACCGGGCGCTTCCGGTCCGTGGCCTCAGTTTCACGATCGAGCTCGGCGGCGAGAACTTCGGGTCCGGCACGAGCGCAGAGGCCTTCTCGGTGCCGCCGCTGGGCGAGGCCGAGTTCGATACGCTCGTGACGACGAACCTCGCGACCACGCTGTTCAAGATTCTGCCGCGGCTCAAGGACAGCGCCCATCCGCTCGACTACCGGCTCGTCGGCAAGGTCACGACGGACCTCACGTTCCTGCGCTCGATTCCGTTCGATCAGCGCGGCAGCCTGCCGATCAATCAGCGCGCACCTTGAGCGTCTCGCCGATCGTGCTCATCATGAAGCGCAGGTGATCGTAATCCGGGTGCCTGATCCGGATCCATGCGTTGGCCATGTAGCCCGCCTCGACCGGCTGCGTCGGCGTCCCGGCCGAGGGCAGGTGGGAGGCGACGATCCACTCACCGAACCGGGCGTGGACCTCGTCGACACCGTCGTAGCCTGAGATCCGTCCGTCGCGGTCGGGTCTCAATGCGATCATGCCGCAGGCAAATCGCCGCGACGGACGCTGCTCCGGACGGCCGTACAGGATCGCCATCGCCCACTCGCGGTAGATGTCGAACTCGTTCGCTGCCGCATACACGTCCCACTGGCCGACGCCTGGCGGCCGGCAGCCGATTTCCGAGAAGCTGAGGCCCTTCGGTCCCGCGAACCATTCCATGTGCGTCGCCGACGTCCCGATACCCAGGGTCCTGATCACGCGGCGGGTCATGGCCTTCGCCTCGGCGTACCCGGGCGCATCGATCCGGTTGGTTGCGATGATCTGCGGCGAGATCCAGCGTTCGCGCATCGCGACGAGCACGCCCGGGTAGTAGTGCGAGATGAACTCGTGCGCCACCTCGCCCTCAATCGAGATCGTGTCGATGAAGCCCTCGTGGCCTTCGATGAACTCCTCGAGCGCGACCGAGCCGCCGCGGCCGACTCCGGCTGCAGTGAGCGCGGCGGCGAGCGCGGCTGCGGTGTCGATACGCGCCGTTCCGGCGGCACCTGCGCCGGCGCGCGGCTTGACGATCAGCGGGTAACCGACTCGGGCGGCAAACTCCCAGGCGGCCGCTTGCGTCTCGGCGCCGGCCGAGCGGGCGCACGGGACGCCTGCACTGCGCAGCGCCTCCTTCATCGCGGGCTTGTCGCGGCAGAGCCAGGCGGTCCTGACGGACGTACCGGGAATGCCGGCCGCTTCGCGCACCGCGGCCGCCGCCAGGATGTGGGCCTCGATCGTCGCCTCGAGACGGTCGATGTGGCCATGCTGCTCAACCCGGCGCACGGCCGCGAGCAGCGCACGCTCGTCGACGACCGAGGAGACCTGCTCGTAATGGGTCAGCCAGCGAGCGAGCTCCTCGTCGAGGTGCGCCAGCGGGCGTTCGCCGATGCCGATGACCCGGGCACCGGCGGCCGCGAGGCCGCGCGCGAACTCGCGCTGGTTGTGGGGAAACGCCGGCTCGATCAGGATCACGTTCATCAGGGCCGTCCTCGCCGCGTCGCGGTCAGTCCGGCCCCACCAGTCGCCGGTACTGATCGATGTAGAGTGCGCCCTGGCGCTGCCACGAGAAATCCTCTCCCATGCCGTTCGCGACCAGGCGCTGCCAGTGGCGCTTGTGCGCGAACAGTGCGACGGTCGTGATCAGGGCCCAGCGCAGCGCGCTCGCATCAAAGTGGTCGAACACGATCCCCGTCCCGGTCCCGGTCGACGGTGAGTAGGGCGTGACCGAGTCCGCGAGCCCGCCCGTCCGGCGCACGACGGGTACCGTCCCATAGCGCAGGCTGTACATCTGGTTGAGGCCGCAGGGCTCGTAGCGCGAGGGCATCACGAATGCGTCCGAGCCCGCCTCGATCCAGTGCGCGAGCTCGTCGCTGTAGCCGCAGTGGTACATCACGCGCCCCGGGAACGCGCGCTCGAGCGCGGTGAGCGCCTCCTCGAGCTCCGGCTCGCCGCTGCCGAGCGCGACGAGGTTGATGGCGCCGGAGCCGAGCAGCTCCGGCAGTACCGGGGGTAAGAGCTCGATGCCCTTCTGCGCGACCAGGCGGCTGATGAGGCCGACGAGCAGCGTACCGGGGCGGGTCTCGAGCCGCAGCCGGTCGGCGAGCGTGCGCTTGAGGGCCACCTTCCCAGCCATATGGTCGCGCGAGTAGTGGTACGGCAGATAGCTGTCGACCTTGGGATTCCACTCCTCGTAGTCGATGCCGTTCAGGATCCCGACCACCTCATCGCTGCGCACGCGCAGGAACCCGTCGAGGCCGGCCCCGTACTCCGGCGTACAGATCTCGCGGGCATAGGTCGGGCTCACCGTCGTGACGAGGTCGGCGTGCAGGACGCCGTGAAGCAATGAGTTGACCCGCCCGGCCGCCAGGTCCTGCTGGTGCAGGAGCCCGCGTGCCTCGCCGAGGCCGAGGGCAGCGACGTCGGATGCCGGGAACACGCCCTGGTAGCCGATGTTGTGGATCGTGAGCACCGAGCGCGTCGCGCTGAACAGCCGGTCCCACGCGTACAGGCTGCGCAGGAACAGCGGCCCGAACGCCGTGTGCCAGTCATTGCAGTGCAGTAGGTGGGGAGCAAACCCCATGCGCTGGCTGCATTCGAGCGCCGCTCGGGTCAGCACGATGAACCGCCGATGCTCGTCCGCGTCTGCCGTGTACACGCCCGGCCGGTCATAGAGCGCCGGACAGTCGATGAAATAGAGCGGCAGGTCCGAGCCCGGCGCGAGGCCCGTGACGACCGAGTAGCGGTACTCCTCGGCGCCGAGCGTCAGCGACAGGTTCTGCAGGAACTCGACCGGCGCTCTGTCGAACCGCTGTTCAGCGATCCGCCGGTAGAGCGGCACAAATACGCGAACGTCGTCGCCGCGCGCGTGCAGATAGCGACTTAAGGCCGTCGATACGTCCGCAAGACCACCGGTCTTGGCGAGCGGCGCGTACTCGGCGGTGACGAACAGGACTCTGTACGGCACAACTTTTCCAGTATAACCAACCCATGCGGCGGGCACGCCGCGGTACCACGGGCGTGGGCGGCGTGCGATCACCTAAAGGACGGCGAGCAGCCCGGACGCGTTGCCCGCTAGACTCGGGCTCTCGGGACGGCCGCTGCGGGGATATCGGCACATGCAGGTCCGCTTAACTGTGCTTGCGCTGCTCGGCCTCGTCGGCTCGGCCAGCCAGGGCGCGGGCCTCGACACCGGCCCGGACACGGCGGAGGCGGGCTCGATCGAGGAGATTGCGCGCGCGACGACCGAGGCGCGGTTCCTGTCGCCGTGGGTGGCCTACCTGCCTGCGTCGACTCGCGTGCCCTCGCCACGGGCATTCCTGCACCGGATCCCGGGCGCTCCGGGCGAGCTGGCTGACTCGGCTAGAGCCTTCGCGTACTGCCGTGCGCTCGCATCAGCCTCGCCGCGCGTGCGTTACTTTACGATCGGGCGCTCGGAGGAAGGGCGCGACATCGTGATGGTGGCGATCGCTGATGAGGCCGGGATCGCTGGGCTTGCGCGCCTGAAGGCCACGACCGCAGCACTGGCCGACCCCCGCCGGACCGACGCGGCTGCCGCTCAATCGCTGATCGCGAGCGGCCGCCCGATCTACTACTTCAATGCCGGACCGCACTCGGACGAGACCGGCACGACCGAGTCGATGCTGGAGCTTGCGTACCGGCTCGCGGTGTCCGAGCAGCCGATGATCCGGCGCATCCGGGAAAACCTGGTCGTGCTCATCAACCCGGTCTCGAACCCCGACGGCCGCGACAAGCAGGTCGAGTGGTACTACCGCTTCCTCAAGGGCAAGACCGACTACGCGAGTCTCCCGCGGCAGGCGCCGCCCTACTGGTCGAAGTACGCCTACGTCGACATCAATCGCGATGCGCACCAGCAGACTCACGAGACGACCAAGGCGGTGCACCGGATGTTCCACGAGTGGCATCCGACTATCGTCCACGACCTGCACGAGGCGGTGGCGCTGCTGACGAGCTGGAACGGGACCGGGCCCTACAACCCGAACATCGACCCGATCACCTACACCGAGTTCCTGGAGCTCGGCTTCCACGAGGTCGAGGCGCTGACCGCACTCGGCATGCCGGGCGTGTCGACCTGGTATTTCGGTGACGGGTTCTCGCACCTGTACTCCGATTCGGTCGCGATGAACCACAACGCGATCGGCCGGGGTTACGAGACCTTTGGTAACGGCAGCGCCGAGACGATGCTCCGGACCGCACCGCCCGATGAGACCACGCGCGAGTGGTACCGGCTCGTTCCGGCGCCGAGCACGCCGTTCCTCTGGTCAGCGCGTGATACGGTCAACTACAACGAGACCGGCGCGCTCGCGGCGCTCGATGAGGTCGCGGCGCACTCGAAGGAATTTCTCGGCAACTTCTACCGCAAGAGCTACAACTCCTGGCGCGCCGGACTCGACGGGCCGCCCTATGCGTACCTGATCCCGGACGACCAGGGAGACCCGGCGCGGGTCGCCGCGCTCGTCGCGCGATTGCTCGCCCAGCGGATCGAGGTGCACCGCGCGACGGAGCCGGTGGTGCTCGCCGACGGGTCCTTCCCGTCCGGCACCTACGTCGTCAGGCTCGACCAGCCGTACCGAAACTATGCGGTCGACCTGCTGAGCCCGCAGTCCTATCCGAAGGATGCCGGCGAGCCGTACGACGACATCTCCTGGGAGCTCCCCGCCCACTACCACCTGAGTGTTGTCCCGACGTCGGATCCCGCCGTGCGCCGCTCGGCGCTCGTTCCGCTCGCAGAGGCGCCGCGCCCGCCGGGCGGCGTGAGCGGCAGCGGCGCTGCGTTTCTGCTCGCGGACACGGGGCAGGAGGGGCTCCTCGAGGCGCGCTACCGCCTGGCGAATGCCGAGCTCGACATTGCAGAGCGCGCGTTCGACGCAGGCGGCACGAATTTCCCGGCGGGCTCCTGGATCCTCCCGTCCCGCCCGGGGCTCACCGACCGGCTCGACGATACCGGCAAGGCGCTAGGCCTTCGCTTTGTCGCGACGGGCTCGCTGCCCGATGTCCCGCGCCACGCCGCCCGCGCACCGCGCCTCGGCGTGTGGGTGCCCTGGGCGGATACCGATTCGATCGGCTGGATCCGCTACTCGTTCGATCAGCGGCATGTTCCCTACGTCTATGTCCGCGACGAGGATATCCGCGCGGGCAAGCTCCGCGACCGGTACGACGTGCTGCTCTACGGCAATGTCGATCTGGAGCTCGCCGAGCAGATCCACGGCATACCGAAGGCCTGGGGGCCGATGCCGTTCAAGAAGACGCCGACAACCCCGAGTCACGGGACGCCGGCGGCCTCCGATGACATCACCGGGGGCATCGGCTGGGAGGGCGTGGCGCGGATTCAGGAGTTCGTCGAGCAGGGCGGACTCTTGGTGACGCTGGGTAGCGGCTCGATGCTCGCGCTCGAGGGCGGAATCGTCCGCGGCGTGCGCCGCGATGCGGGCGGGGTGCCGCGCAGCAGCGCCGGCGGCGGGGCAGAGGCGGCGGCCGCCTCGCAGGCGACGGCGACGAGGACCCCCGGCGCGCACCTGCGGGTGTCCTTTGCCCGGCCGGAGCACCCGCTCGCCTACGGCTACCCCTCCCGCACGCACGTGTTCCGCCAGAACTACCCGCTGTATGCCGTCCCGCGACGCTGGCTGCGGGCGGCCTACTGCACGACTTGCCTCGACGGCCCCATCGATCCGAGCGGCGTCGTCCTCGAATGGGGCGACCGCGACGGCGCGCCGCTCCTCGTCAGTGGCCAGGCGTGGGGCGAGGCGAATCTGATCGGGCGCCCGGCGATCCTCGACATGCCGGTCGGCAAAGGACACGTCGTCGCGTTCAACTTCAATCCGCTGCACCGAGACCTCAATCGCGGCGACCAGCGGCTGCTGTGGAATGCGATCCTCAACTGGCAGGCGATCGTGGCGGGGAAGCCTTAGCCGGAGGCGCCGGCGTGCCGGAGACTGACCGGCCGCGCGGAACAGCCGGGGCAGGCGCCCCGGACGGTCTCGATCAGGCCTTACCGGTCGCCGCGCGCAGCGCCTCGGCCGTGAGGCGCGACTCGAGGTAGCGTTTGACGCGGCGCGCGTCCGCAAAGCGCGTGTGCTTGCCGACGGAGTCGAGCAACACGATCACAATGGACCGGCCCTCGATCATCGCCTTCATCACGAGGCACCGGCCCGCCTCGGCGATGTAGCCGGTCTTCTGCACGACGATGTTCCAGCTCGGGCTCGAGACGAGCGAGTCGGTGTTCCGGAACTCCACCACCTGCCGCCCGATCGCCACCAAGTACCGGCTGTCAGTCGAGTACGACTGGATCGTCGGGCTTTGCGAGGCGGCGATCACGAGCTTCGAGAGATCCTCCGGGCTCGCGACGTTGTCGCTCGAGAGGCCCGTCGGTTCGACGAAGTGCGCGCTCGTCATGCGGAGCGAACGTGCCTTCGCATTCATCGCTGCCACGCATGCCGGCAGACCGCCCGGGTAATTGCGCCCGAGCGCATTGGCCGCCCGGTTCTCGGACGACATCAACGCGAGGTGCAGCAGGTCGCCGCGGCTGAGCCGCGTGCCGACCACGAGGCGCGAGATGTTCGACTTGCCGAGCTTCTGGTCGTCGGAGGAGATCTCGAGCTCCTCGTTGAGCGGCTGGTTGGCCTCGAGGACGACGAGCGCGGTCATGAGCTTGGTGATCGAGGCGATTGGCGTTGCGAGGTCGGCGTGCCTCGCGAACAGGACCGCGGAGGTTGACTCATCGATGATCAGTGCCGCGCCGGACCTGAGCGCCGGCCCTGCGGGGCCGGTGCGCGCGCGATGGCTGGGCACGCGCCGTGCCGGGGCCTTGGCCGCATCCGCGGGCGTTCCGACCACGTCGGTCGCGGCCGGGGCGGCATGCACGTCATTGCCGTCCGCGGTGACCGCACGGCAGACCGGGCTCGTCAGCAAGAACATGGCGCCTGCGAGCGCCGCCAGCGTCGGACCAGTTCTGCTCAAACCCGGCACCTGTAGGGCATTGACCATATTGGAGTGTAGCAAAGCATAGGCGCGTGTCCACGGTCTGTGACCCAGCCGAGGATTTCTGGCTCGGCACACGGCCAGGCGGCCAGCGTCATCAGGTAGGATCGGATTGGTGTCATCGGAACGGCCGTGGACGCCGTGGTGAGGACGATGGCTCGTCGCCGAGCCAACGCAGGGCGCACGGCGGACGTCCCAGCCGAGTGCGGGCGAATGCGAGCTAGTCGGCACCACGCCGGTCGGCGCACCCCAACCGGATAGCGCGCGACGCCAGGTCCTCTTGCTGGGTAGCAAGTACCGGCGTCGCGCGGGTCGCAGTGGCACAGGCACGCGACCGCCGGTTCGGGCGTACCTCGACATTGGGCCTCGGGTGTTGACCGCACCTGCATCGGCGGTAGACTAGCGTTGTAGAAATCTTCAACAATTGGAGTGGCGATGAGCACGATCAATATCAGTGTCCCGGAGAAGGTCAAAGCGGCGTTCGACCGTGCCTTTTCCGGGCGTAACAAGAGCGCGATCATCGCTGAGCTGATGCAGCGCGCGGTAATGGAGCTGAAACAGCGGAAGCAGCGAGAGGCGCTTTTTGAGGCGCTGACGGCCCGCCGCCACGACCGGCCGCAGAGCTCCGCCGGCAGCGTGCGCAAGGCGCGAGTGGCTAGCCGACCGTGATTGCCGTGGTCGATGCCAGCGTGGTCCTCAAGTGGCTCCTCGCCGATCCTGGCCGGGAGGCCGACACCGAGCGCGCCGCAGCGCTCATGCGCGCTGTCGTCGCCGGTGAGATCGCGGTCCTGCAGCCACCTCACTGGTTGCTCGAAACCGGGGCAGTGCTCGCGCGCCTAAGTCCCGCAACAGCGGTCGAGGATGTCACGCTGCTGCGGGCGCTCGATCTCCCTGCGACCGACGAGCCGGCTGTGCTACGGCGTGCGTGCCAGCTCGCGATCGATCTCGGGCAACATCTGTTCGATACGCTCTATCACGCCGTCGCTCTGGAAACGGACGGCGGTATGTTCATCACGGCTGACGCACGGTATCTGCGAGCCGCCAGGCCGATCGGACGCATCGTTCGTCTGAGTGACTGGAAGCTATCCGGGAAACCGGTGATCGACTAGGTACTCCGCTCAAAGATTGCGTAGTACTTGCGCGCCGCTTCGAGCGTCTCCCACGTGCCAGCGAACCCCGCCGGCACGACGAAGGCGTCCCCGGCACCGAACTCGGCGACACTCCCGTCCTCACCCGTGAGGCGCACGCGGCCCGCGAGCAGGTGGCAGAACTCGTGCTCGGCGTAGCTGACGCGCCACTTGCCGGGCCGGCTCGTCCAGATGCCGCAATGGAACTGCTGCGAGGGATCCGAGTAGCGATTGTCCACTCTCGGCTGCGGCTCCCCGGCGATCAGTTTCGCCGGATCGATCGGCGCATCGACAGGCGCCGGAGCGGTGCGGAAATCAACACAGCGCATCCTCGTCATGCGAATTCCTCGATGTACTTCGGCAGCATCGCCCGCCAGGTGCCCCAGTCGTGATCCCAGTCCTGGCCCCACGGATCGACCCGGTTCGGGATCCGCTTCTGACCGAGCAGCTCGGCGAGCTGCCAGGACTCGCCGGGAGCCTCCCATTTGCCCTGGCCGGTCGGGAGCACGATGAACCGCCCGCGCAGGCGCGCGAGCTGCGGGCCCTCCCCGAGTCCGGGCAGGTAGTGGAGCGGCGAGCAGTAGTGGAAGTCGAGGTTCATGCGCCCGTGCAGGTAATTCGACAGATCGTAGGTGCCGCTCATGCCGATCGCGAGCCGAAACACGTCCGGGTGGCGGCACACGGTCGCGACCGCGTTGAAGGCGCCGATCGAGGCGCCCGCCGTCAGGATCTCGATGCCAGGCGACTGGCAGTCGTGACGGATGAGCGGGGCGAGTTCGTGGTAGACGAACGCGTCGTAGCCGTTCTGCACCCTGGAGCAGTAGTCCGGCGAGTCGGTGCCCCGGAGCCAGTGCTTGCCGGCGACGCTGTCGATCGAGTAGACCTTGACTCGGCCCGCCTCAATCAGGCCCTCGACCGCGCCGATCAGCCTGAAGCGCTCGACCTCCTCAAAATCACCGCCAGCAGTCGGGAACAGCACCAGCGGCGTTCCGAAGTGACCCCAGCGAACGACGCGTGCGGTCTCAGGCAGCCGATGCGAATCCCAGCTCCAGTACTCTTTGTGCATGGTCAGGGTCCGTGCCGGCGGGCGGCATCCTGCCGCCACTGCTGTATGCGACTGAAGAACAGCTCCGTGAACTGGTCGATCTCGTGCACCGGGTAGAGCGCCTCGACCTTGGCGCGCACCGCCTCGCGGGCGGCGGCGGTGCCGAAGAACTCGTCGGCCACCGCGTCCAGATGCTTCAAGTGTGTCGCGCAGAACTCGAGGAACCGGTCGGTCTCGAAGTGCGCCCGCGCGAGACGCGCGAAGGCCGCGAGCCGCGCGGCATAGGACCGTTCGCGCTCGGCGGCCTCGAAGAACGGCTGCCAGTCGAGGTTCTGCCGCATCCGCCGCCGCGTGGCCGCGCAGTAGAGCGACCAGCGCAAATTGGCCATCACCAGCCACGGGAAGTGGTAGTGGAGCGAGGTCACCTGCGAGTCGGGACAGGCGTTGGCGAAGTCGATCGGATGCCAGTCCTCGCCCCGGAGCAACGCCTCGCACGAGTTGAAGTCCCAGCCGAAAAAGGCGTTGATCGTCAGCGTGATCGCCTCGAGCTCCGCCTGCTGCGGAGCGGAGAGAAACTCGCGATCCATCCGGTAGCGGTCATGGAGCGGTGCCGTTGGATCGTAGTTCACGACCCGGGTCTGGGGCCCGAGGCCAATGCAGCGGACGAAGCGGTCGTAGGGAATCACGCCCGCCTGCAGGTGCATGATCTTCGTGCCGCTCGTCTCGTAGGCGGCCCGCAGGGCCGCCTCGTCGTCGATCTTTGTGACCCCGACCCAGCCGCCGCCATCATAGGGCTTCATGAACAGCGGGTAGCCGAGCCGCGCGCCGATCGCGCCGATGTCAAACAGCTGCGCGTAGCGCTCGAGCGTGGGCTTTAAGTCCGCGCTCGTCTCGTAGGATTTCGGCGGCACCATCCAGGTCTCGGGGATCTTGAGGCCGAGCCGCATCATCGCCGCATAGGTCGTGTGCTTCTCGTTGGCCTGGATCGACCAGGGGTTGTTGAAAACGTACAGGCCGTCCTTGATGACGGCCTTTTTTATCCACTCGCGGCTCGTGTGATACCAGTGGGTCAGCCGGTCGACGACGAGGTCGTAGCGGCACGGCTGCTTCAGGTCGAAAGGCTCGATCGTGACGCGCTCGGCCGCAAAGCGCAGCGTATCGCCCTGCCAGGGGATCTTGAGGTCGAGCCGCGCGAGGATCTGCTCGTAGCAGCGCGGCCAGCAGATGTCGGCCCCGAGCGAGAGCCCGATACGGCGCGTCACGTCTCCCAC
>JGI12269J14319_10000183_pt1 | contig 57001 bp, 69 predicted proteins | sample PeaSoiSIISIP2007_FD_14319 | JGI IMG/M metagenome (IMG submission 14319)
GGAAGCGGCCAGGAAGGCCAAGCCGGTGCTGCTGGAGCCGATTATGGCGGTGGAAGTGGTGGTTCCGGAGCAGTACATGGGCGATGTGATCGGCGACCTGAATTCCCGGCGCGGGCGCATCGAGGGCATGCAACTGCGGGGCACCACGCAGATTATCAAGAGCATGGTGCCGCTCTCGGAGATGTTCGGCTACGCGACGGAACTGCGTTCGCGGACCCAGGGCCGCGGCAGCTTCACCATGCATTTCGGGAAGTACGAAGAGGTACCGGCCGCTATCGCCGAAGAGATCGTGAACAAGGTCCAGGGCAAGTTAACCAGATAAGGAGATGGTCTTTTTCATATGGCAAAGGAAAAATTCGACCGCAGCAAGCCGCATGTGAATATCGGGACGATCGGACACATCGACCACGGCAAGACCACGCTCACGGCGGCCATCACCAAGGTGTTGGGCAAGAACAATCCGAAGGTGAAGTTCCGGAGCTTCGATTCGATCGACAACGCGCCGGAAGAAAAAGCCCGTGGGATCACCATCGCGGTGGCGCACGTGGAGTACGAGACGGCCAAGCGGCACTACGCGCACGTGGACTGCCCGGGGCACGCCGATTACATCAAGAACATGATCACCGGGGCGGCGCAGATGGACGGCGCCATCGTGGTGGTGGCGGCCACCGACGGGCCCATGCCGCAGACGCGCGAGCACATCCTGCTGGCGCGGCAGGTGGGGGTGCCGTACATTATCGTGGCCATGAACAAGGTGGACATGGTGGACGACCCGGAATTGCTGGACCTGGTGGAGCTGGAAGTGCGCGAGCTGCTGAAGACCTACCAGTTTCCGGGCGACGACCTGCCGGTGATCCGGGTGTCGGCGCTGGGGGCGCTGAACGGGGAGCCGCAGTGGGAGAAGGGCATCTACGAGCTGATGGACGCGGTGGACAACTATATTCCGCTGCCGCAGCGGGAGATCGACAAGCCGTTCCTGATGCCGATCGAGGACATCTTCTCGATCCAGGGGCGGGGCACGGTGGTGACGGGGAGGATCGAGCGGGGGATCTGCAAGGTGGGCGAGGAAATGGAGATCGTGGGCTTCCGCGACACGCGCAAGACGGTGGTGACGGGCGTGGAAATGTTCAAGAAGCTGCTGGACCAGGGGATGGCGGGCGACAACGTGGGGTTGCTGCTTCGCGGGGTGGAAAAGGACGAAGTGGAGCGCGGGCAGGTGATCGCCAAGCCGGGCTCGATCACGCCGCACACCACGTTCAAGGGCGAAGTATACGTGCTGAGCAAGGAAGAGGGCGGGCGGCACACGCCGTTCTTCAAGGGATACCGGCCGCAGTTCTACTTCCGGACGACGGACGTGACGGGGGTGGCGACACTGCCGGAGGGCACGGAGATGGTGATGCCGGGCGACAACGTGAACCTGACCGTGGAGCTGATCACGCCGGTGGCCATGGACAAAGGGCTGCGGTTCGCCATCCGGGAAGGCGGCCGCACGGTGGGCGCCGGCACGGTAACCGAGATCAGCAAGTAGGGACAAAGATGGCGCTAAGAGAACGCATTCGCATTCGGCTGAAGGCATACGATCACCGCGTGCTGGACCAGTCGACGACCGAGATTGTGGATACGGCCAAAAGGACGGGCGCGACGGTGGCCGGTCCGATTCCGCTGCCCACTTCGCGGAGCATCACGACGGTTTTACGCTCGCCGCACGTGGACAAGAAGTCGCGGGAGCAGTTTGAAATCCGGACGCACAAGCGGCTGTTGGACATCCTGGAGCCGACGCAGCAGACGGTCGATGCGTTAATGAAGCTCGACTTGCCGGCGGGCGTGGATGTGGAGATCAAGGCGTTTGGAAAATAGCGGCGGGCAGGCGGCCGGGAGATAAGAGCCGGCTGCCGATCGCCGAGAGCTGAGAGCTAACTATGAGTCCAGGAATCCTTGGCAAAAAGATTGGAATGTCGCAGGTGTTCCGGCCGGATGGACAGGCCGTGCCGGTCACGCTGCTGAAGGCCGGCCCGTGCATGGTGGTGCAGCGCAAGACGCCCACCGCGGACGGCTATGACGCGGTGCAGCTCGGCCTGGTGGAATTCATCAAGCCGCAGCGCATCAACAAGCCCGCGACGGGCCATTTGAAGAAGGCCGGCGCCGAAGGGGCGAAGTTCCTGCGCGAGTTCGAGCTGGGTCCGGGGGACGACGACCTGAAAGCCGGCGACAAGGTGCTGGTGGATCAGTTCAAGCCCAAGGACAAGGTGGACGTGATCGGGATCAGCAAAGGGAAGGGCTTCGCCGGCGTGGTGAAGCGCCATCACTTCCGGGGCGGCGGCGACAGCCACGGCTCGATGTTTCACCGCGCTCCGGGATCCATCGGGGCGTCCAGCTTCCCGTCGCGCGTGCTTCCCGGCATGCGGATGGGAGGACACCTGGGCCACACGCGGGTCACGGTGCGGAACCTCGAAGTGATCGATGTGGACACCGAGGACAACGTGCTGGTGGTGAAGGGGGCGGTGCCCGGTCCCAACGGCGGCTACGTGGTGGTGCGGAGGTCGAAGAGGTAACTGCCATGCCGACATTGGACGTAGTGGACTTGAATAATCAAAAGGTCGGACAGGTGGACCTGGCCGACGAAGTGTTCGGCGCCGACGTCAACGAAGCGTTGATCTACGAAGCGGTGCGGCAGTACCAGGCCGGGCAGCGCGCGGGCACGCACAAGACGAAGGTGCGATCGGAAGTCGCGGGGTCGGGCAAGAAGCTGTGGAAGCAGAAGGGCACGGGACGGGCGCGCATGGGATCGGTGCGGTCGCCGATCTGGCGGCACGGGGGCATCGTGCACGGGCCGCAGCCGCGCGACTACAGCTACAAGCTGCCGCGCAAGATGCTGCTGGGGGCGCTGCGTTCGGCGCTTTCGGCCAAGGTCCGGGACGGCGAGCTGAAGGTGGTGCAGGCTTTCAATCTGGCCGACCACAAGACCAGGAACGCCATGAACGCGCTGGCCGCCCTGGAGGCGGGCCGCACGGTGCTGGTGGTGGATAACGGCGAGAACCGCAACCTGGCGCTGGGCATCCGCAACCTGAAGGGCGTCACCCTGGTGCCCACGCGGGAAGTCAATGCGTATCACCTGCTGGGGCACGAGAGCGTGCTGATTTCCGAAGCCGCCGCGCGAAAATTCTCGGAGGCGCTCGCAAAATGAATATCTACCAGGTGATTCGCCGCCCGCTGGTCACGGAAAAGGGCGTGGAAAAGAGAGAGAGCGAGCGCACGCTTTGTTTCGAAGTGGCGCTGGGAGCCAACAAGACGCAGGTCAAGGCTGCCGTGGAGAAGCTTTTCAAGGTGAAAGTGGAAGAGGTCCGGACCGCCACCTTCGACGGCAAGCTGCGGCGGCGCGGCCGTTTCACGGGCTACCGGCCGGAATGGAAGAAAGCCTACGTGCGGCTGAAGGAAGGGCAGAAGGTGCCCGACTTCGCGGGAGTTTAAGGGGAGCTACAACCGATGCCTATCAAGACATACAGACCCGTCACCCCGACCCGGCGTTTTCAGACGGTAACTTCGCGCGACGACATCACCAAGGAGCGCCCGGAGAAATCGCTGGTGGAATCCAGGAAGCGCTCGGGCGGGCGCAACAGCACCGGCCGGGTGACCTCGCGCTTCATCGGCGGCGGCGCCAAGAAGGCCTACCGGGTGGTGGATTTCAAGCGCGACAAGGTGGACGTCCCCGCGGTGGTCGCGGCCATCGAATACGATCCCAACCGGTCGGCGCGCCTGGCGCTGTTGAACTACGTGGACGGCGAGAAGCGCTACATCATCCAGCCGGATGGGCTGAAGGTCGGGCAGAAAGTGATGTCCGGGCAAAACGCCGACATCCTGGTGGGCAATGCGCTGCCGCTGAAGAACATGCCGGCCGGCACCATCGTCCACAACGTGGAGCTGCGGCCGGGAAAGGGCGCGCAGATGGCCCGGTCCGCGGGATCGCAGGCGCAGTTGATTTCGAAGGAAGGCGGCACGGCGCTGCTCAAACTGCCCTCCGGCGAAGTGCGGCGCGTGCCGCTGGAGTGCATGGCCACCGTCGGACAGGTGGGCAACCTGGATCACGAGAACGTTTCGCTGGGCAAGGCCGGGCGCACGCGCTGGCTGGGCAAGACGCCGCACAACCGCGGGGTCTCCATGAACCCGGTGGACCATCCGCACGGGGGCGGCGAAGGCAAGACTTCGGGCGGGCGCCATCCGGTGACCCCCTGGGGGCAGCCGACGCGCGGTTTCAAGACCCGCAACAACAAGCGCACCGACAAGTGGATCGTGACGCACAAGAGCAAGAAGAGGTAAGGAAATGGGCAGATCCGTCAAGAAGGGACCGTTTACCGATACCCACCTGGAAGCCAAGCTCCTGGTGTTGAGCGCCTCCAACGAAAAGAAGGTGATCCGCACCTGGTCGCGGCGCTCCACTATTCTTCCGGAGTTCGTGGGGCACACCGTCGCGGTTCACAACGGCAAGAAGTTCATTCCGGTGTACATCACCGAGAACATGGTGGGGCACAAGCTGGGCGAGTTCTCGCCCACCCGCACGTTCCGCGGCCATTCGGTGAAGGCGGCTACGGAGAAGACGGCCAAGCCGGCATAAGGGGACGACCATGGCAGACGACACCACGGCAGAAGACAAACGCACCAAAGCCAAATCGGAAGCCCGGTACATCCGGATTTCGCCGCAGAAAGCGCGCCTGGTCGTGGACCTCATCCGCGGCAAGCAGGCGGGCGCCGCGCTCACCACGCTGCGGACCACCAACAAGCGCATCGCCCCGACGGTCGAGAAAGTGCTTCAATCGGCCATCGCCAATGCCACCCACAAGAGCGAGGATGTGGACGTCGACCGGCTGTTCGTGACCGAGGCGTACGTCAACGACGGGCCGCGCATGAAGCGCATCCGGCCGGCGCCCATGGGCCGAGCCTACCGGTACCAGCGCCGCATGGCGCACATTGTCATCAAGGTGACGGAGAAAGAAGAATAGATGGGACAGAAAGTTCATCCGTACGGATTCCGGCTGGGCTTCAACAAGCCGTGGCGGTCGCGCTGGTTCGCCAAGCAGGGCTACGCCAAGCTGTTGCAGGAAGATCTCGAGCTGAAGGCGGCGCTGCGCGAGCGGCTGAAGTCGGCGGGCGTCAGCTCCATAGAAGTCGACCGGCCGGGCAACAAGCTGCGGGTCACCATCCGCACTTCGCGTCCGGGCATCATCATCGGCCGCAAGGGAGCGGAGATCGAAAAGCTGAAACAGGACATGGCCAAGAAGACCAAGCGCGAGGTCTTCATCGACATTCAGGAAGTGCACAAGCCGGAGCTGGACGCGCAGCTCGTTTCGGAATCCATCGGGCTGCAACTGGAAAAGCGCGTGGCGTTCCGGCGCGCCATGCGCAAGGCGGTGGATTCGGCGCTGCGATTCGGGTGCAAGGGCATCAAAGTGCGGGTATCGGGCCGGCTGAACGGCGCGGAAATCGCGCGCAGCGAGTGGTACCTCCAGGGCCAGCTTCCGTTGCACACCCTGCGCGCCGACATCGACTACGGTTTCTCGGAAGCGCACACGACCTACGGCGTGATCGGCATCAAGGCGTGGCTGTATAAGGGCGAGATTCTGGATTTGACCAAGCGGCGCGGCGGCCTGCTTCCCGAGCCCGAGCCGCGGCGCGACTCGCGCGACAGGCGGGACCGCGGGGATCGCGGCGACCGCGGAGACCGCGGCGGACGGGGCCGCGACCGTGGAGGCGAGCAGCGGCAGCCTCCGCCGATGAGCGCTCCCGCGCCGGCGGCCGAGCCTGCCGGTCCAGCGACGCAAACGCCGCCGGCCGATCTGCCGCGTCCCGCGGTGCGTCCGGCGACGCCGATTCTGCCGCCCCTGATGTCGCCCCAACAGCCTTCCTGGAAGCAGGAAGCGCGGCAGGAGCCTCCCGCAGCGGCAGAGAAGCCGGTGGAGGCGCGGCCGGAAGCTGCGGCCGCGGTAGAGAAGCCGGCGGAGGCGCGGCCGGAACCTTCACCCGCGGAAGAGAAACCAGAAGGATCCGGTGACAAGCAGTAGGGATTGAGGACGAACCGCCATGATGATGCCAAAGAAGGTCAAGTTCAGAAAGCAGCAGCGCGGCCGCATGACCGGGAAGGCCTGGCGCGGGTCCAGCATCTCGTTCGGCAACTTTGGACTGAAGGCCATGGAGTGCGGCTGGGTGACGGACCGGCAGATTGAAGCGGCGCGCGTGGCCATGACCCGCTCCATCAAGCGCGGGGGAAAGGTGTGGATCCGCCTGTTCCCCGACAAGCCCATCACCAAGAAGCCCGCCGAAACCCGTATGGGAAAGGGCAAGGGCGCTCCCGAGCAGTGGGTGGCGGTCATCCGGCCGGGCAAGATCCTCTTCGAAATGGAAGGCGTGGATCGCGAGACGGCGCAGTCCGCCATGCGGCTGGCGGCCCACAAGCTGGCCATCAAGACCCGCTTCATCGCCCGGGAAGAGACGGAGTAAGGATATGAAGGGACAGAAGGTTCGCGATCTCGACGACAACGAATTGCGCCAGCAGTTGAGTGAAATGGACGAGCAGTTGTTCCGTCTCACGTTTCAGATGGCCATCGGACAGATGGACGGGCTGAAGAAGGTGCGCGCCATGAAGAAGGACCGCGCGCGGATCAACACCATCCTGCGCGAACGGGAGCTGGCGGGAGCGAAGAAATAGTATGGCCGAAACTCAGGCAAAGCAAGGCATCAAGAACCAGAAAGTCGGCCAGGTGGTCTCCACCGGCATGCAGAAGACCATCGTGGTGGAAGTGAGCCGCCGCGTGCCGCACCCGCTGTACAAGCGCATCATCGGCAAGCGCAAGAAGTTCTACGCGCACGACGAGGAAGGCGCGGCCAAGATGGGGGACGTGGTGCGCATCGTGGAATGCCGGCCGCTGAGCAAGTTGAAGCGGTGGCGCCTGGTGGAAGTGATCCGGCGGGCCGCCCAGGTGGCGGCGCAGCCGGCGGATCTGGACGTGAAAGTGTAGGGAAGAAGATTCCGGCTTCTGATCGCCGGCTACTCTCTCTGGAGATTTTTATGATTGGAATGCGAACAATTCTCGAGGTGGCCGACAACTCCGGCGCGCGCAAGCTTTCCTGTATCCTGCCGCGCGGCGGCGACCTGGGCCTGCGCGCCGGGCTGGGCGACGTGGTCACCGCCAGCGTGAAGGAGGCCGCTCCCGATTCGGCCATCAAGAAAGGCAAAGTGGTGCGCTGCGTCATCGTTCGCATGCGCAAGGAGACGCGGCGCAAAGACGGCACGTACATCCGCTTCGATTCCAACGCGGCCGTGCTGATCAGCGACGTGGGCGAGCCGGTGGGCACGCGCGTGTTCGGCCCCGTGGCCAGGGAACTGCGCGAGAAGCGGTTCATGAAGATCGTTTCGCTGGCGCCCGAGGTGATCTGATGATCAGCATCGATTTCAAGAAGGAAGACACCGTAAAAGTCATCTCCGGCCGCGACAAGGGCAAGACCGGGCGCGTGCTGCGGGTGGACCGCGAGGCCGGCAAGCTGCTGGTGGAGCACGTGATGATGGTCAAGCGCCACACGCGGCCCAATCCCGGCAAGCAGATCAAGGGCGGCATCGCCGAGCGGGAGAGCCCGATAGCGGCTTCCAACGTCCTGATCGTGTGCCCGGGCTGCAACAAGGCGGTGCGGGTGGCCCACCACGTGGACCATGTGGGGGACAAGTCGCGCCGCACGAGAGTCTGCCGCAAGTGCGGCCATGCGCTCGACAGGAAGTGAGGATTCGATGGCAGCACGTTTGAGAGAGCATTATCAGAAGAAAGTGGTTCCGGCGCTGGCCAAGGAGTTCGGCTATTCCAACGTGATGGCCGTCCCCAAGCTGGAGAAGATCTCGATCAACATCGGCATGGGCGAGGCCACGCAGAACGCCAAGCTGCTGGACGGCGCGGTGAACGAGCTGGGGCAGATCGCCGGCCAGCGGCCGGTGATCACCAAGGCCACCAAGTCCATCGCGGCTTTCAAGCTGCGCGAGGGCATGTCGATCGGCTGCATGGTGACGCTGCGCGGCGACCGCATGTACGAGTTTTTCGACCGGCTGGTGAACGTGGCGCTGCCGCGCGTGCGCGACTTTCGCGGCGTCTCCACCAAGTCGTTCGACGGGCGCGGGAACTACACGCTGGGGATCAAGGACCAGTTGATCTTCCCGGAGATCGATTACGCCAAAGTGGACAAGACCAAGGGCATGAATATTTCCATCACCACCACGGCCCGCACCGACGCGGAGGGCGTATCCCTGCTGCGTCAAATGGGGATGCCGTTCCGGCAATAAGAGGAGAGTATGGCCACAACCGCGAAAATTGCGAAAGACATAAAGCTGGACAAGGCCCGCAGGGCCAAGACTCCCCGGCTCCAATGTAAGCACCGCAACCGCTGCTGGCGCTGCGGGCGTCCGCGCGGCTTCCTGCGCAAGTTCGGCATTTGCCGCCTGTGCTTCCGGCAGCTCGCCCTGAACGGCGAGATCCCGGGCGTGATCAAGGCGAGCTGGTAGGAGGACTATGACGAGCGATCCCATTGCCGACATGCTGACTCGCGTGCGCAACGCGATCCAGGCCCGCCACCCCAAGGTGGACGTGCCGTCCTCCAAGCTGAAGACGGAAATCGCCCGCATTCTGAAGGAGGAAGGTTACATCACCAACTTCAAAGTGGCGGAAGAAGGCGCCAAGAGGACCATCAAGATCTACCTGAAGTATTCTCCGGACAACTCGCCGGTGATCTCCGCCATCGAGCGGGTATCCCGTCCGGGCTGCCGGGTGTACGTGGGGCAGACCGATATCCCGCGCGTGCTGGGCGGCCTCGGAATCAACATCCTGACCACCGCGCGCGGCGTCATGACCGGGCGCGACGCCCATAAAGAGCACGTCGGCGGCGAGATCCTGTGCCGCGTCTGGTAGCGAGGATTCGAGATTATGTCGAGAATTGGTAAAAAGCCGATCCCGCTGCCCAGCGGCGTCAAGGTGCAGATCGGCGAGCAGCTGGAAGTCACCGGCCCGAAGGGCAAGCTGAGTGTGCCGATCCCGGCGGGCATCACCATCACGCAGACTGCGGGGAAGCTGGAGCTGCAGCGCGCTTCCGAAGAGCAGGCGGCGCTGCATGGGCTGACGCGCGCGCTGGCGGCCAACGCGGTGAACGGAGTTTCCACCGGATTCACGCGGGAGCTGGACATCGTGGGCATTGGCTACCGCGCGGACGTCAAGGGGAAGGTGGCGACGTTTACGCTGGGCTATTCCCATCCGATCGAATTTCTGCTGCCCGAAGGAATCGATCTGCGGATCGACAAGCAGACCCACCTGGTCCTGACCGGATACGACCGGCAAATGCTGGGACAGGTGGCAGCCAATATGCGCGCACTGCGAAAGCCGGACCCCTACAAGAACAAGGGCGTCCGCTACACCGGTGAAGCGCTGCGCAAGAAGGTCGGCAAGACCGGGGCGAGTGCCAAATGATCAATAAAGTCGAGAGGAAGCAAATCCGCGGCCGCGTTCACAGGCGCATCCGGCGCAAGCTGCGCGGCACGGCGGAGCGGCCGCGCCTGGCGGTGTTCCGCAGCGTGGCCCACATCTACGCGCAGGTCATCGACGATGCCGAAGGCAAGACGCTGGTGTCGGCCTCTTCGGTGGACAAGGGCGGGAAGACCAACGGGGGCAACGTCGCGGCGGCCAAGGCCATCGGCAAGCGGGTGGCCGAGCGCGCCAAGGAAAAGGGCATCACCAAAGTGGTGTTCGACCGCGGAGGCAACCCGTATCACGGCCGCGTGAAGGCGCTGGCCGACGCCGCGCGCGCCGCGGGACTGGAGTTCTGACCAATGGCCATCGTAAAACGCATCGATCCGGCGACGCTCAACCTGAAAGAGCAGGTGGTGGCGATCAACCGCGTCACCAAGGTGGTGAAGGGCGGCAAGAACCTCAGCTTTTCGGCGCTGGTGGTGATCGGCGACCCCTCGGCGAAAGTCGTGGGCTACGGGGTGGGGAAGGCCAAGGAAGTTCCGTCGGCCATCCGCAAGGGCATCGAGGCCGCCAAGAAGAACCTGCACAGGGTGCACCTGCTGGATACCACCATTCCGCACCAGGTGCTCGGCAAGTACGCGGCCTCGCTGGTGCTGCTGAAGCCGGCGCCCGCCGGCACGGGCGTCATTGCCGGCGGCGCGGTGCGCGCGGTCCTGACGGCCTGCGGAGTCCCCAACGTGCTGACCAAATCGATCGGGCGCCGCAATCCGCACAACGTGGTGAAGGCGACCATTCACGCTCTGGAATCGCTGCGCGACCGGAACGCGGTGGCCGAGATGCGCGGGCTGGCGGTGGAGAAACTGTAATGGAAGGCAAAATCAGAATCAAGCTGGTCCACAGCCCCATCTGCTGTCCGGCAAAACACAAGAGGGTCGTCAAAGGACTGGGACTGCGAAAGCTCAACCAGGTGGTGGAACGGCCGGATACGCCGGTGTTTCGCGGAATGGTCAAGAAAGTTCCGCATCTGCTGGAAGTGGTGGAGTAACTAGCGCGGCACTGGCGCCCGTGACGGGCTGTACAAGGAGATCGAGAGAATGAACCTCAGCGGATTGAGACCCCCGGCCGGACAGAAGAAGGCCCGCAAGCGCATCGGGCGCGGCATGGGCTCGGGCCACGGCAAGACCGCCACGCGCGGCAGCAAGGGGCAGCACGCGGGCACCGGCTTCAGCCAGAAGCGCGGTTTCGAGGGCGGCCAGATGCCGCTGCACCGCCGGCTCCCCAAGCGGGGATTCACTAACATTTTCAAGAAGCAGTACGCTATCGTCAACCTGGGCCGCTTGGAGAAGCTGGAGGGCGACACCTTCACGGTCGACCGGCTCATGGAGCTGGGGGTGGTCCGCAAGCTGGGCGAGGGGCTGAAGGTCCTGGGCACGGGCCAGTTGACGCGCAAGATTACGGTGGAAGCCCACCATTTTTCCAAATCGGCATTGGAGAAGATCGAGAAGGCCGGCGGCTCGGCACAGGTGATCGGCGCGGCCAGGCAATAGCGCCGGGAAACCGAGGGAAGCATGAACAAGTTTCTGGAAGCATTCGCGAACATGTTTCGCGTTCCCGACCTCCGCAAGCGGGTCCTGTTTACCCTGGGCCTGCTGGCGGTGTATCGGCTGGGCAGTCAAATCCCGACCCCGGGCATCGACACCAAGGTGTGGGAGTCGTTTTTCAACTCGCAGGCGGGATCCATCTTCGGCTTCTTCGACCTGTTCGCCGGCGGCAACATCCGGAAGCTGACCGTCTTCGCCCTGGGGATCATGCCGTACATCACGTCGTCGATCATCCTCCAGTTGCTGACGGTCGTGGTTCCCACTCTCGAGAAGCTGCAGAAGGAAGGCGAGCTGGGCCGGCGCAAGATCACCCAGTGGACCCGCTACCTGACGGTGATCCTCTCGGTCCTGCAGTCCATCGGCATCGCCTCGGGCCTGATGTCCATGCAGCAGGGCATCGTAAGAAATCCCGGCATTGGCTTCGTCCTGCTGACGATCATCTCGCTCACCACCGGTTCCGCCTTCATCATGTGGCTGGGCGAGCAGATCAGCGAGCGCGGCGTGGGCAACGGCATGTCGCTGATCATCTTCACGGGAATCGTGACGGGGCTTCCGCGCGCCCTGAACAATATCTGGACCAACGTGTTCGTGACCCACGAATGGGGCGCCATCAAGTTCATCATGATCATCGTCATGATGGTCGCGGTGGTGGCGTTTATCGTCCTGGTGGAGCGCGGCGAGCGGCGCATCCCGGTGCAATACGCCAAGCGCGTGGTGGGCCGGCGGGTGATGGGCGGGCAGTCCACGCACATGCCGCTGAAGGTGAACGCGGGCGGCGTGATCCCGGTGATCTTCGCTTCCTCGCTGCTGGCCTTCCCGCAGCAACTGGCGCTGATGTCCTGGGTCAAGAATATAAGCTGGCTGTCGACTACGCTCAAGAACATCTCGCACGGGGAGCCGATGTACTACGTGCTGTTCGTGGCCGGCATCATTTTCTTCTGCTTTTTCTACGTATCGATCATCTTCAACCCCAACGAAGCCGCGGACAACATGCGCAAGTACGGCGGGTTCATTCCGGGGATTCGNCCCGGACGGAACACCGCCGACTACATGAACGCCATTCTCACCAAGATCACGGTGGTGGGCGGCATCTATCTTTCCATCCTGTGCCTGATCCCGGACATCATGATTTCGGGCATCAAGCTGAATCACCTGTGGCTGGTCGGCAACTGGATCGACCGCGTCGCGCCGCGGGAGCTTCTGGAAGGGCTGAACGTGCAGTTTTATTTCGGCGGCACTTCGCTGCTGATCGTGGTGGGCGTGGCCATGGATACGATCAACCAGATCGAAGCCCAGCTCATCATGCGCCATTATGAAGGGTTCACTCCCCGGTCGGGACGGATTCGCGGCCGGCGGAGCACATTCTAGATTTCTGTGAAAGCCATCGTTTTGTTCGGATCGCCTGGCTCCGGCAAAGGGACCCAGGCCAAGATGTTGACGCATTGCCTGCGCGTGCCGCATGTATCCACGGGAGACATGCTGCGCGCGGGCATCCGGGAGGGCGCGGGAGTGGGGACCGAGGTGGCCGCCACCATGCACTCAGGCGCGCTGGTGAACGACCAACTGGTGAACCGGATGGTGGAAGACCGGCTCAGCCAACCGGACGCCGCGAAGGGATTTGTGCTGGATGGGTACCCGCGCACGCTGGCGCAGGCCGGACACCTGTGCGGATGGCTGGACGGGCGCGGGATTCGCGAGTTGGTGATTTACCTGGTGGTCGATTACAATATTATTATCGGCCGCTTGACCGGGCGCCGGCAGTGTCCCCAGTGCGGAACCCTGTATAACCTTGCTTTCCACCCTCCACAAGAGGATGGTTTGTGCGATCTCGACGGCGAGGCGCTGGTGGTTCGCGATGACGACAGCGAAGCGGTGATCCGCGAGCGCCTGGAAGCATACGAGCGGCAAACGCGGCCCGTCCTGGAGTTTTACCTCACGGCCGGGCGGCGGGTGGTCGAGGTGGTGGCCGGAAACGATCCGCCCGACGCGGTGTTTCAGAAGATCCGGCGGGCGATGGAGACGGATGATCGTACGCAAGACCGCGGCTGAGCTGGAGAAGATGCGGCGCAGCGGTCTGCTGGTGTGGCAGATCCTGCAGAAGTTGAGTGAGATCGCGGTGGAAGGGGCCACGACGATGGACCTGGAAGTCGCGGCGGTGAAGATGATCGCCGATGCCGGGGCGCGGCCCGCTTTCCAGGGCTATTATGTTCCGGCCGCCGGCGATACATACAGGTTCGTGTTGTGCACCTCGGTGAACCAGGAGATCGTGCACGGGATGCCGAATCCCAAGCGCGTCCTGAAGGGCGGCGACATCGTCTCCATCGATACCGGGGTGAAGCTGGACGGGTATTTCGGCGATTCGGCCGTCACGGTTCCGATCGGCGAGGTGAGCGAGCAGACCAGGAAGCTCCTCCGGGTGACCAAGGAAGCCCTGGAGTTGGCCATCGACCGGGTGAGGGCGGGGAATCGCCTGTTTGACGTTTGCGGCACGGTGGAGCAGCACGTCAAGAGCAACGGGTTTTCCGTGGTGCGCGAGTATGTGGGGCACGGCATCGGCACGCAGCTCCACGAGGAGCCGCAGGTGCCCAACTACGTGGATCGCAAGAACGAGAATCCGCGGCTGAAGGAAGGCATGGTGCTGGCGGTGGAGCCGATGGTGAACGCCGGGCGGCCGGAAGCGGTGGTGCTGAAGGACAAGTGGACGGCGGTCACGAAGGACGGCTCCAATTCGGCCCACTTCGAGCATTGCATCGCGGTGACGGAGAACGGGCCGTGGGTGCTGACGAGGCCTTGAAGGTCGAGGCGACGGTGGTGGAGGAACGGCCATCGTTGGTGTACGCGGTCCGATTGGGGACCGGGCAACAGGTTTTGGCCCACCTGGTGGGCGCGGTGAAACGGAATTTCGTCCGGTTGGTTCCGGGCGACCGGGTGGAGGTGGAGCTGACTCCCCACGACCCGACGCGTGGCAGGATCACGCGCAAGATTGGAATGGGGCGGGGCTCCGGCCTGCCCAGAGGCTGAAATGAAAGTGCGAGCGTCGGTCAAGAAGATCTGCGACAAATGCAAGGTGATCAACCGCGAAGGCGTGGTGCGGGTCATCTGCGTGAATCCGAAACATAAACAGAGGCAGGGGTAAACATATGGCACGACTAGCCGGCGTGGATCTGCCGGCCGGCAAGAGGGCCGAGATCGGGTTGACTTACATTTACGGCATCGGCCGTACCCGTTCGAAGTCGCTCCTCTACCGGGCCGGCATCGATTTCAACAAGAAGGTGCGCGATCTGACCGAAGACGAGGTCAACCGCGTCCGCCAGATCCTGGAAGAAGAGGGCGCCGTGGAAGGCGATCTGCGCAAGGAAATCTCGATGAACATCAAGCGCCACATCGAGATGGGCTCCTACCGCGGGCTGCGGCACCGCCGCGGGCTGCCGGTACGCGGCCAGCGCACCCACACCAACGCGCGCACGCGCAAGGGACCGCGCCGCGGCACCGTGGCCAACAAGAAGAAATCCGCGTCCAAGACATAGAGGCATATGGCGAAAGCACCAGTAAAAGCGGGCAAGAAGAAGAGCTTCAAGAAAAAGGAAAAGCGCGTCGTCCACGCGGGCATCGTGCACATCCAGGCGACGTTCAACAACACCATCGTCACTATTGCCGACCAGGAAGGGAACACCATCGCGTGGTCCAGCGCGGGCTCGCTGGGATTCCGGGGATCGCGCAAGGGCACGCCGTTCGCCGCGCAGCAGGCGGCGCTGACGGCGGCCAACAAGGCGGGCGAGAGCGGCCTGCGGACCGTGGAGGTTCGGGTCAGCGGCCCGGGTTCGGGACGCGAATCCGCGGTGCGCGCGCTGTCCACCGCCGGCATCGAAGTTCGCACCATCAAGGACGTCACGCCGATTCCGCACAACGGTTGCCGTCCGCCGAAGAAGCGGAGAGTGTAGCTGATAGGCTGAAAGCTGTCAGCTCTGTAAGCGGGAAGAAGGCCTCGCCCCCCTGGGTCCGGCTGTAAACCGCACCTTGAAGGAAAGGTTAGGAGAGCAACTTGGCAAGATACATCGGCCCGGTCTGCCGGCAATGCCGGCGCGAGGGCATGAAGCTTTATCTCAAGGGCGAGCGCTGCCACAGCGAAAAGTGCGCCATCGAGCGCCGCAATTTCGTCCCCGGGCAGCACGGCAAGGATCGCAAGGCGAAGATCGTGGGCTACGGCCTGCAGCTTCGCGAGAAGCAGAAAGTGCGCCGCATTTACGGCGTGCTGGAACGCCAGTTCCGCGCCAACTACGAAAAGGCCGCGCATTCCAAGGGCATCACCGGCGATTTGCTGATGTCCAACCTGGAGCGCCGGCTCGACAGCGTGGTATACCGCATCGGATTCGGCACCAGCCGGGCCCAGGCCCGCCAGGTGGTCCGCCACGGACACATCGATGTCAACGGGCGCAAGTGCGACATCCCGTCCGCGCTGGTGAAAATCGGCGACCTGGTGGCCGTTCGCGAAAGCAGCCGGAACAATCCCACCATTCTGGCCGCCCGCGACGCCACGGCCCACGCGCCGGCGCCGAATTGGATCGACGTGGACCGCGAGGGTTTGAAGGGCCGCATCACGAGCCTGCCCCAGCGCAGCGAGCTGGTGCAGATCCAGTTGAACGAGCAGCTCATCGTGGAGTTGTATTCGAAATAAGAGGCCGGAAGCCGCTACGGGTCCGGACTCCGACATCAGACGTCTGACTTCTGAGAGGTTCTATGTTTAAGGGATTCCAGAAACCAAAGAGATTGGTTGCCAATACCGAAAGCCTTACGGAGCGGTATGGCATGTTCACCGCGCAGCCTTTCCAGCGCGGTTTCGGCACCACCATCGGCAACAGCCTGCGCCGCGTGCTGTTGAGCTCCATCGAAGGCGCGGCCATAACGGCCGTGCGCATCGACGGCGTAGAGCACGAATTCAGCCCCATTCCGGGCGTGGTTGAGGACGCCACCGACATCATTCTCAACCTCAAGCAGATTCCATTCAAGATCATGGGCGAAGGCATCAAGACGGTGCGCCTCAACGTGGAGCATCCGGGCGAAGTGCGCAGCGCCCAGATCGAAACCGATCAGGATGTCGAAGTGCTCGACCGCGACCTGCACATCGCCACAGTCAGCGAGGGCGGCCGGCTCAACGTCGAAATGCGCCTGAAGAGCGGGCGCGGCTACGTCAGCGCCGACAAGAACTTCGACGAGGATCTGGCGCTGGGCTACATCCCCATCGATTCGGTCCACTCGCCGGTGCGCAAGGTCAATTTCCAGGTGGAAGCCGCGCGCCTGGGGCAGATGACCGACTACGACAAGCTCACGCTGGAAGTCTGGACCAACGGCGCGGTATCGCCCCAGGACGCCATCGGGTACGCCGCCAAGCTGCTCAAAGACCACATGACCATCTTCATCAACTTCGAGGAAGTGCCGGAGCAGGCCGAGGAAGTCTCCGAGCGCGGCCTGGACAAGATGAACGAAGTCCTGAACCGCTCGGTCGAAGAGCTGGAGTTGAGCGTCCGCTCTTACAACTGCCTCAAGAACGCCAACATCCAGACCATCGGCGAGCTGGTGCAGAAGACCGAGGCCGAAATGCTGCGCACCAAGAACTTCGGCCGCAAGTCGCTCAACGAGATCAAGGAAATTCTCGCCAACATGGGCCTGTCCCTGGGCATGCGCATCGACGCGCACGGGCGGCTGGTGGCGCCGCCGCAGGTGGGCGGCGTGCTGCCGGATTACGGCCCCGACGACGAGAGCCAGCAGGATGCGATCGAGGGTTAGCGCATGAGACACAAGGTTGCCGGATTCAAACTGAAGCGGCCCGCGGCCAGCCGCAACGCGCTGCTGCGCAATCTCACGACCAGCGTGATACTGCAGGAGCGCGTGATCACCACGGTTCCCAAGGCCAAGGCCGTGCGCCCGCTGGTGGAGAAAATGATCACGCTGGCCAAGCGGGACAGCCTGCATACCCGCCGGCAGGCCGCGGCGGTGCTGAACACTCCCGCGTCGGTGAAGAAGCTCTTCGATTCGCTGGGGACGCGTTTCGGACAGCGCAACGGCGGCTACACCCGCATCACGCGCCTGGGGCCGCGCAAGGGCGACGGCGCGGAGCTGGCCATGATCGAGCTGGTGGGCTCCGAGCTGGTGAAGCGCGCCGCCGATCGCGCCAAGCGCCGCGAAGAGCGCCTCAAAGCGCAGCGCGAAGGACGCGAGCCCGAAGAGAAAAGCGAAGAATAGGTTCCCCTCTCCTTGGATCGGAAGCCGCGGCCGGCGGACCCTCAGGGGCCCGGTGGCCGCGGCCTTTTGTCAGGCAGCGGATCGTTGGACAGAATCAACGTTATGCCGTGCTGCAACGTCCTGACTTCCTGAGAGGAGCCCCATGCGGTTTCGTGAGCGGCTTTGGTTTGCTGCGCTGGCGTGCTTTCTGGTCTACGGCGCCACCCCGGAAATAGAGGTCTCGCTGGCGCACGGAACCACCGCGGAGGCGGAGACTCGCCAGCAGCTCCAGGGACTACTCAAGGCGTACGATCTTTCGGATTGGGTATGGACGCGCAGGGTCGTGATCGATCAGGATGCCATCCCTCACAGCCATCCCGTCCTGACGCTGCATACACGCCACCTGAAGGATGATTTGCTCCTCCTCTCAACGTTTGTCCATGAAGAATACCATTGGTATGAAACGGCGCATGCGCGTGACACATCCGCCGCGATCGCAGAGTTGAAAACAGCATATCCGCGCCTGCCGGTGGGCGGCCTGGACGGTGCCTCCGACGAGGAAAGCTCCTATCTTCACATAATCGTCTGCTACGCCGAGTGGCAGAAAATGAGAGCCTTGATCGGGGGCGAGAGGTCGCACCAGATCATGGAGTTCTGGGCAGGGGATCACTATCGGGCGATTTACCGGCTGGTGCTCGATAATGAGGCGGCGGTGGGCGACGTGGTCAATCGCCACCAACTGCTTCCGCGACTGTGAAGGGCGGAGCCCCTGGCTCGTCAGCTTCCGCCCGCCACGATCGTGACCCCCGGCGGACTGGACACGCCGCCCGCCTGCACGACCACCGGTACGGGGCCGGCGGGCAATCCGGCGGGCACGAGCACGTTGATCTGCAACACGCCGGCGACGCTGCCGGCCGATCCGCCGGCGTATTGCACGGTGGCGGGCTGGCCGCCGATGGTGACGGCCACCGGGGCAACCGGGCGCGGCGCCGGAGTGCCGTCGAGTTGGCCATCCACTCCTGCCGGTGTGGTCTGGCCTTCGCCGGTGCCCAGGAAGGTGACGACGCTACCACCGGCGGCGGGATGAGTGGCGCTGTTGAGCGAGCCGTCCTGATTGTAGGCCAGGGCCTGGCCCCTGCCGGACGCGTCCATTGTGAACAATGCCGGCGCGGTGGCGGCCAGGGCGGCGGCGGTGGTCAGCAAGATGCGGCGCTGATACTCCACGGCGATCTGCACATTCGGGCCGGCGACGCTGTAAGGCACAATCGCCGTCACCTGCGTGGCGGAGGCGTAAAGGACGGGGCCGAACGTGCCGTTGAACAGCACGCTTTCGCCGCCGAGCTGCGGGCCCACCAAACCGAGGCTGTTCACCGATTGGAACTGGGCCGGCTGCGCCGGTCCGATGCCCGAGCCGTAGATGGTAACGATCTCTCCCGGCGCGATCGGACCCGCGAGGTTGCTGGCGGCGTTGGTGACCGCGCCCTGGACGCCGCCCGCGGGCGCGGGTTGCAGCAGGCGGATGGCATCGTTGGCGGAGTCGGCAAAGTAGATGTTGCCGGACGGATCGGCGGCGATGCCCCACGGCGAGTTGAGGGAGGCGCTGGTAGCCGGTCCGCCATCGTTGGTGTAGCAGCACTGGCCGTTGCCCGCGACGGTGGTGACGGTTCCGTCGCCGGCGACCTTGCGGATGCGGTTCTGGCCCGCTTCGGAGACGTAGACGTTGCCGGCGCGGTCCACGGTCACGCCCTGCGGGTTAGAGAGGCTGTCGGCGACGGTCGAGATGATGCCGGCGGCCGAGACTTTTCGAATGCGCCCGTTGTCCTGATCGGCGATATACAGATTGCCGTTCGAGTCGGTGGCCAGGGAGGAGGGGAAGTTCAGGAGCGCGTTCGAGGCCTGGCTTCCGTCGCCGCCGAAGCCCTGGCCGCGTCCCGCCACGGTATCGATGATGCCATCGACGATCGTGCGCACGCGGTGGTCCAGCGTGTCGGCGACGTACAGGACGCCGGTAGCGTCGATGGCCACGGCGCGCGGGGCGTGCAGCGCGGCGGTGAGCGCGTCGCCGCCGTCGCCGAAGAAAGCCGCGTTGCCATTGCCGGCCAACGTGCCGATGGTGCCGTCGGGATAGACCATCCGGACTTTGTTGTTGCCGGTGTCGGCGATGTAGAGGTTGCCCCCGGCATCCACCGCCACGCCCATGGGCTGGTTGAGGAGCGCTTTGGTGGCGGGACCTTGGTCGCCTCCGAAACCGGCCGCGCCGGTGCCGGCGACGGTGGCGATCTGGCCATCGGCGGAAATCCGCCGCACGCGGTTATTCAAGGAGTCGGCGACAAACAGATTGCCTTCGGAGTCCACCGCGACGTTCGCGGGCGCGTTCAATTGAGCCAGAATCGCGGGGCCGCCATCGCCGGAGAAGCTGTCCAGGCCGTTGCCTGCCGCGACCGCAAGGACGTTGTCGGTCGTGACCTTCCAGATCCGGAAATCGCCCACGTCGAGTCCCGAGCCGGAGCCGATCGAGCCTTCGGCGAAGTAGATCGTGCCGGCGGAATCCACGGCCACGCCGGTGGGTCCGCTCAACCGGACGGAATCGGCGAGTTGCCCGCCGACCGGCGTCTGACCGTTGGTGGTGCCCACGGCGGTGCTGATGATGCCGTTGGTCACCTTGCGGATGCGGCTGGAGCCCAGGTCGGCGATGAAGATGCCGCCCTGCTGGTCCACGGTCACGTCGGTGGGCAACTCGACGGTCGCGCCGGTGGCCGGGCCGTTATCGCCGCCGTAGCCGGGGTAGCCGTTTCCGGCGAAGGTGGTCATGGTGCCGTCGAGAGCCACCTTGCGGATGCGGTGATTGAACGTGTCGGCGATGTAGAGGTTGCCCGCGGCATCCGCCGCCACGCCCTCGGGGCCGTTCAGATCGGCTTGGGTAGCCGGGCCGCCATCGCCTCCGTATCCCAGCTCGGTGCTTCCCGCGACGGTGGTGATGACGCCGCCGGGCGAGATTTTGCGGATGACGCTGTTGCCGGTGTCGGCCACGTACAGGTTGCCGGCGGAATCGATGCCCAGGCCGGTGGGCCCTCGGAACTGCGCGCTCGCGGCAAGCCCGCCGTCGCCGGAAAAACCCGCGGTCCCCGTGCCGGCGAACGTGCTGATGGCGCCGTCCGCGGAGATCTTGCGGATCCGGTTGGCATCGTGTTCCGCGACGTAAACGTCGCCCCCGGCGTCCACCGCCAGGCCTTCGGGAAAAGCCAACTGGGCGCTGGTGGCCGCGCCGTCGCCGGAGATGCCGTATCGCCCGGTGCCCGCCAGGCGGGTGAGCGTGCCGGCGTGGTCCACCTTGAACACGGAGTCGATGCTGGCGAAGTAGACGTTGCCCGCAGCGTCGACGGCCACCCGGGGAGGATCGCCGATGGAAGCGCCGGCGGCGGCCGTGGGCGTGACCGGGGGGGCGCCGCCGGCAATGGTGGTAATGATGTACTGTTGCGCGCAAGCGGGTAAGCCTGCCAGGATCAAACCGAGAAGAAACCGGGGCCTGAACATATAGGGTCCTAACGAACTAACTTCCCACACTGCGCCCTCCGGCCTCGCCCGGTCAAGGGGCGGCGCGAAGGGGCGGGATGCGAACCCGTGCTTTCCACCATTTTCATACGAAATGCGCGAAGATCCTCGAGCAGGATGTCCGGCCCTTCGGTCTGAAGCTCCTCGACGGGCGTGAGGCCGGTGGCTACCGCGATGGCGCGGATACCGTTGTATCGCGCCGCGCGAATATCGGCGGGGGCGTCGCCGACGAGCGAGACCGGCGCGCCGCGGCCGATCCACTCTTCGCGGATGGCCTGCCGCAAGGCCATCTTCGCCAGCAGGGAGCGATTCCTGGCCATCTCGCCAAAGGCTCCGAATCGGAAATACTTGCGCAGGCCGGCGCGTTCCAGCTTGCGCCAGCCGATGCGCGTCAGGTTGCCGGTCACCAGGCCCAGCAAGACGCCGCGCCGCGTGAGCCGCTCGAGCAACGGCTCGACGCCGGGGCAATGCTTATCGTCGAGCGCCGGGCAGACGCGGAGATAGTAGCGCTCGGCCGCGCGCCAGATTTCGGGCATGGTCTCGCGAATGCGCGCGGCGGGCACGCCCACGCGGCGCATCATGGTGGTCAGAATGTCGGGATCCAGCATGCCCTGCACGGGGATGCCCTCGGTGGTGGTCTCGAGGCCGGTCACGCGCCGAACGCCGTCGACCAAAGCCTGGCGGTGATGCGGGCCGGCGCGCCGGACCAGCGTGCCGTCGATATCGAACAGAACCAGCGATCGGAAGGTCAATTAGCAATCATACGCCGCTACAATGGTCTTGTGCAGCGCGCCAAGTTCCGCGTGGGCCTGATCCAGATGGCCTGCTCGAAAGATCCCGCCGAGAATCTGGCAAAGGCCGAATGGCGCATCCGGGAAGCCGCCGGTAGGGGCGCGCAGATCGTGTGCCTAGAGGAGTTGTTCCGGTCGCAATACTTCTGCCGAGAGGAGAACCCGGACCTGTTCGACCTGGCCGAGCCGATTCCGGGGCCGACCAGCGAGACCCTCGCGCGGCTCGCGAGCGAGCTTTCCATTGCGATTGTGGGCTCGGTGTTCGAGCGGCGCGCGGCGGGCGTGTACCACAACACCGCCCTGGTGATCGATGCCGGCGGCGCGTTGCTGGGCGCGTATCGCAAGATGCACATTCCTGAGGACCCGTTGTACTACGAGAAGTATTACTTCACGCCGGGCGACCTGGGGTTTCGCTGCTTCGACACGCGCTACGCGAGGGTGGCGCCCCTGGTGTGCTGGGACCAGTGGTTTCCGGAGGCGGCGCGGCTGGCGGCGCTGGCGGGCGCGCAGGTGCTGTTCTATCCCACGGCGATCGGCTGGCATCCCGCGGAGAAGGCGCAATCGGGCACGGCGCAGCACGATGCCTGGCGCACCATCCAGCGCTCCCACGCCATCGCCAACGGGGTCTACGTGGCGGCGGTCAATCGGGTGGGATACGAAGGGCCTCCGGGGCACGGCCTGGAGTTTTGGGGCGGATCGTTCGTGGCCGATCCTTTCGGGCAGGTACTGGCCGAGGCCTCGCACGACGGCGAGGAAACCCTGGTCGTGGAATGCGACCCGCGGCGCATGGAAGAGGTGCGGCGCAACTGGCCTTTTCTGCGCGACCGCCGTATCGATGCCTATTCCGCAATTTTGAATCGGGTCATCGATTGAGCGGCGGCGCCGGTACACTACACAGGCTCTAGCAGGACCTTGAGGATGCCGCGTTCGGCCGCGCGGGCGAAGGCCCGGGAAGCATCCCGCAGCGGGAAACGGTCCGCCACCAGGTCCTCCGCGCGGATGAGGCCGTGCTCCAGCAGCGGCAGCGCGGCTTCCATGCGGCCGCAGCGCGAGCCGACCAGAGTGATCTCCTTGACGATGATGGGAGCGGTGTCCACCGGAACGTTGCCGTGCACCGTCGATTTCAGAATCACCGTGCCCCTGGGCCGCGCCATGGCCGCCGCGCTGCGCAGGCCCTCAGGGTTGCCCGTGGCATCCACCACCCATCCGTAGGCGGCCTGGGGCAGTTGGCCCGTGGCGACCTCGGTGGCGACGCCCGCCGCTGCCGGGATGCGCAGTTTCTCGGGGTGCCGCCCGAACTGATGGACCTTGTAACCGTGTACGTTGAGCGTGAGCGCGACGAGCAGCCCGAGCTTGCCATCGCCGAGCACCGCCACGGTTTCGCCGCACGGAATGGAGACCTGGTCGAGGATTTCGCATGCCGCCGCTAACGGCTCCGCGAAGACGGCGCGTTCGAGCGGCACCGAATCGGGCACGATGTGCAGGTTGCGCTCGGGCAGCGCGAAGAACTCCTGGAAGGCGCCGGGATAGTTGACGATTCCCAATACCGTGCGATGGGGACAGTGTCGCCCCAGGCCCTTGCGGCACCACTCACAGCTTGCGCACGCGAGGTTGATTTCACCGATGACGCGTTTGCCGAGGAGCGCGCGGTCGTCCGCCTCCGCCACTTCGGCCACGAACTCGTGCCCCGGGACGCCGGCAAATCCGTAATAGCCCCTCTGGAGTTCGAGATCGGTGTTGCAGATGCCGCCCACGATGAGGCGCAGCAAAGCAAAGCCCGGCGGCCGTTGAGGCATGGGCGTCTCGCGGGTGGTAACGGCGCCGTTTTCTACGTAGACAGCGAGCATGCCCTTCGGAACGCCTATTTTTCCAGGTTGTCGAGGCGCTCCTCGTGCTCGTCGAGCCGTTCCTGGTGGACACCGGCAATGCGGGCCAAGCCCTCGATAGTGTCGCGAGTGTCTCGGAAGCGGAGGGCGATCTCACGGAAGGTTTCCTTGTTCTCCTGGATGAGCAGTTCCAAGGTCTGGGCGAGGGCTTCGTGGCGCTCGGTCAGCCGTTCCAGCCGCCGGTCGATGGCTTCCATGCGTTCTTCGAAGGTCATAAAGCTATCTTCATCATAGGCGAAGTGCGGGGCCGCCGGCCCCAGCCTCTTATAATAGAGGCTTCATGCCAGCGGAGCTTGTCTGTTTTGAGGAGCGGTGCCGCGCCCGATTCCCGATCACCGAAGTTATCTACAATTGCCCGAAATGCGGCGGGCTCCTGGAGGCCGCGTACAGCGCGCCGGAACAGCCGGCGGCGAAACTGAAGGACCTTTGGCGCCAGCGGCGCACTTCGAACGCGCCGCTGGACCAGAGCGGCGTGTGGCGGTACCGCGAATTCCTGCCGTTCCTCTCGGATTCCGACCGCGTGGTCACGCTGCGGGAAGGCAACACGCCGCTGCTGGATGCGCCGCGCGCCGCGGAGTACGGCGGCCTCGACCGGCTGGTGTTCAAGCATCAGGGTTTCAATCCCACGGGCTCGTTCAAGGACAACGGCATGACGTGCGGCGTGGCGCAGGCCCTGCGCCTCGGAGTGTCGCGGGTGGCCTGCGTATCCACCGGCAACACCTCGGCGTCCATGGCGGCGTACGCCAGCGCGGCGGGGCTCGAGCCGATCGTCTTCCTGCCGCACGGGAACATCGCGTTCGGAAAGCTGGCGCAGGCGCTGGAGTACGGCGCGCGCACTTTTCAGGTGGAAGCTAACTTCGACCAGATCCTGGCGCTGGTCCGGGAACTCGCCGAGCGCGCCGGCATCTACCTGCTCAATTCCATCAATCCCTTCCGCATCGAAGGACAGAAGACCATCATGGTGGAGATGATGGACCAGCGCGATTGGCGCGTGCCGGACTGGGTGGTGCTGCCAGGCGGCAACCTGGGCAACACTTCGGCGTTTGGCAAAGCACTTCGCGAGATGAAGGACTTTGGCCTGATCGATCGGCTGCCGCGCCTGGCGGTGATTCAAGCCACTGGCGCGGCCCCGTTCTACGAGCTGGTGGAAGCCGGGCGCAGGCGGATCGGCGGCGCTGCCGCCCCGCGCCTGAACGCGGTGGCGCATCCCGAGACGCTGGCGACCGCGATCAAGATCGGTGATCCGGTCTCCTGGCCCAAGGCGCTGCACGAGGTCACGGCTTCGGGCGGGACGGCCGAGAAGGTAACGGAACAGGAAATCGCCGACGCCAAGGCGGTGATCGGCCGGTGCGGCATCGGCTGCGAGCCGGCGTCCGCCGCCACCCTGGCGGGCATCCGGAAGCTGGTGGCGGCGGGTGTGATGGCCCGCGATGCGGACGTGGTGGCGGTGCTCACCGGCAATCTCTTAAAGGATCAGGACTACATTTATCGGTACCACACCGGAGAGCTACAGGCTCCAGACGGTACCAGGCTCGTTTCCAATTGGGGCAACAAGCCTATACTGGTACCGCCCGATGTCGCTCAACTACAGAAATACCTGGGTTAAATCGTCTGGACTCCGCAAATGAGGGTAGTACCGAACCCGCATTTTAGAATCCGGCACTCCCTGTATTTCTATTGTAAACTCCTAGGCTATCTGGTACACCTGTACTATGTTGTTTGAGAAGAAAGCTCCTGTGACGCTGGAACCCACCCGAAGCTTCAAAAAGGAACTGGATTACCTTTACGCCCGACGCTCCGCAATCGACGGCCTGATACAGTCGTTGGAGGACTATACGCGTTTCCGGGCGGATAAAATGACCCGGCAGGACAAACGCCGGACTGCGTAACGGCACGTCATTTCCGCACGAGCTTTCGAATCTGCGCCGACAGTTCGGGTTCGGTGAGGGCCCCGGGGTGATAGAAGCGAACGATACCCGCGGCGTCGATCAAGACGAGTGTCGGCGTGGTGGCGGCCCCGTACTCCAGGAAACTGCCGGCGCTGACCGGGCATGGGATGCCGTTGAGCATCGGATAATATTGCTGGCGGATGCGATCGATGTACGGCTTCTCGAGGGCCGGCGGCGCCTCCATGCCCCCGGCGATATAACCGTACAAGCGAGTGGGCGCGACCACCTTCAGCCCCTGGGGGCCATAGCTCCGCATCACCGACGCGAGCACCGCGGCTTCGGCCTTGCAGTCGCCGCACCAGTGAGCCCAGAAAAACAGCAGGACGGGATGCCCGCGCAGTTCGGAGAGCGGCACGGGTTTTGAACCGAGCCACTCCTGCTCATCGAGCGCGGGAGCGGGCTTACCCACGAGATTCAGCAGGTTGAGGTCTTTGCGGATTCGCTCGCCGATGGACGTGGAGCCGTATAACCCGAGTTGCTGGCGAAGGTAACCGATAGCTTCGACGCGCTCGCCGCGAGCCGCCAGCACCTGCGCGTGAACCTCGATGGAGGCGCCGAGAGCCGTGGGCAACCAGGGATCGGCTTCGAGCCGGCGCGTTCGCAACAGCTCGGCGGTCATCTTGCGGGTCTCGCCGGCATAATGGTCGGCCTGATCGTACTGCTTGCTCTCGAGCGCGCCGCGGGCCAGCCAGGAGAGGGCGGCGGCCAGCTCCGGGGTGACGCCGGCCTGCGACTGATAGCTCCGTGCCGCGCGCTCGGCCGTGGCCATGTCGTGGCGCTCGATCAGTCCGCGGACATCGTTCACCAGGGAGGCGTAGAGCAGGAATGCAGCCAGCACTTTCTTTCATTGTAGTGGACCGCGATGTCTTCCTGCGTCTGCTGTTAACTTTGGACAACAACTCCAACCTGACCCGTACTAGCAGGACTAGCAGAAGGATCCCGACTCCCCTGATACTCACAGAAGCGGCCGGGACACGGCCAGTACTGACAATATCGTGGAGGAAATTCAAATGACGTTTTTGCGAAATATTTGGAATGAAGAGCAGGGCCAGGACTTGATCGAGTACACCTTGCTCATGGCATTCGTGGCGCTGGCTTCCGCTGCCCTTTTCCTGGGCGCGGGCGGCAGCATCAAGGGAATCTGGTCGGTAACCAACAGCCAGCTCGCTGCGGCCAACACGTCGGCCAGCTAGCCTGCTAGCTCTAACCTGTGGCGTTCATGAGCAGGGACAGGCGGCCGCGGAGGGCAGGGCCTGTCCTGCTCAGTGCGTCATCGAGTAGATCAGGTAGTTGATCCCATACCTGTAGGCCAGCGCGGTCATGGCCTCCGGGTAGATGGGCGAATCGGCGTACTCCCATGCGTCGCCGACATCGGTGTCGAAGTTGACGGCGACCACCATGCGGTTGCGGTCGTCGGTGATGGAGCGCCAGGCGGGCGATGTTCCCTCGGGCTGCTGAACCACGATGGCGCCCCCTGGCCCTCGCCGCAAGTGGCGCGTCCCGGGGATGAACGTGAGGTCCTTCGCCTCGATGTCGTAGAGGACGTGCATCACCGGATCCGAGAGCGCGATGTCCGTGATGGGGCGGTCCGGCAGGACGCGCTGCATCGTCTCGCGGAACACTTCCCACTGCTCGGCGCCCCAGAAGTCATCGACCACCAGGAATCCGCCTCGCAGCAGGTATTCGCGGAGCCGCGCGGTTTCGGCGCCGCTCAGGCCCCACCAGCCGGTCTGGGTGGCGTAGAGCCAGGGGTGATCGAAGAGCCGGTTGTCGGTGAGGCGGAAGTGCCGCGGCTCCGCAGTATCGATTCTGGTTAGCCGCTGGACCCCCATGGAGAAGTGGTCTTCGGCATCGGGCCAGTCTACGATCCACCAGCCTTCGCCTTGGCCACTGCGGGAGGCGAATCCGAACCTTCGGTGATACTGGGGCAGGTCGGTGTACTCGACGCGCACGAAGTGGAACTCGCCATTGGCCGGAAAGACCGGCCGTGGCTCTTCTTCGCGCTGAAATCGGGACCTCTGGGCCAGCCCCAAAACCGCCAGCCACAGCATCGCCGCCAAGACCAGGCTGGCGCGCGTGCGGCGGTTTCCGTGGGGCGGGTTGGCAACCTGCGGCGGGTTGTCCAACCCGCCCGGCGAGCGAAGCTCGCCTGTTGACTCCCTCACTCGAACTCCACCGCCGGCGGCGCCTGCTCCGGCCCCACACGCCCGGCGGCGATGTCCGCGCGAAAGTAGTTCTCGCCGCGCATCGCGCATCCGGCCATGCGCCGCAGCATGGCGAGCTGTCCGACATGCGTGAGGGCGTCGGCAATCGGCCCCTGGAAAAGTTTCTCCGCCGGAAAGCCGAGCGCCTGGTCCGAGCCCAGGCGTTGGTCGAACGCCTCGAGCGCGCCGAAGAAGCGCGCCACCTCCCGCTCCCACGGAAGCGGCAGCGAGGTGTGCCATTCATGCCTGCCGTCCGCCAGCAGCAGCGCCCAATCCAGCAGGTCGCCGATGTGCGCCAGAATTTCGACCGGCGTGCGGGAAGCGGGTGAGAGGCGGAACTCCGCAAACTCGGGCGGAGCGTTGCGCACGGTCTTTCCGCCCCGGTAGGCCAGGGTCGCGACGGTATGCCGCAGTAACATTATGCCCTCCCAAAATCGATGAAGCCGCGCTGCGGATCCGTGCTCAGCAGCTTGACGCGCAGGCGGTCGCCCACATCCAGGCCTTGCTCGCCGTGCATCAGGCGGCCCTCCACCGGCGGATCGAGCGCCCGCACGAACACGCCTTTCGGAGTGACGCCCGTGACCACCGCGGAAAACACCTGCCCGATGCGAGGCGCCAGCGCCACCGCCGCCAGCCGTTTGTTCATGTCGCGCTGCACCTTGCGCGCGGCATCCTCTTTCAGCGTGCAGTCGCGCGCGATACCGTCCAGCTCGCTGTCGGAGTAGGGCGCGCCGGGTGACACGGATTTCAGCAGCCGCTGCGTCACCAGGTCGGCGAACCGCCGGTTGGGCGCGGTGGAGTGCGTGTAATCGTGCGCGGCCAGGCCGAAGTGGCCCTGCTCGGCGTCCCCCGGCCGCATCAGCACGTACTCGCCCGGGCCCATCAGCTTGAGCACCGCCAGCGAGATGTCGGCGTAGTGGACCGCGTCCGCCTGCTTGCGCCGCACGAGGAACGCGTTCAGCGCCCCCGAATCGGGATCGGGCGGCAGCTTCTCCCCGTATCGCGAGGCCAGCTCCACGATGCGCTCCCAGCGCTCCGGCGCCTTCACCACGCGCCGGATGGAAGAGACGCCGGCGTCGCGCAGCGTGCGCGCCATCACCGAGTTGGCCGCGATCATGAAGTCTTCGATCAATTGCGCGGCGCGATTGTGGCCGCGGGCCGCTATGTCGCGCACCTGCCCGCCGGAGACGGTTACCTCCGCCTCGGCGCGGTCGAAGGTGATGGCCCCCAGCCGGAAACGCGCCTCCCGCAGCGCTTGGGCGGCTTCGTCCTGCAGCTTCAGTTGCTGCTGAAGGCCGGCGGAAGCGGCGACCTTCGCCGGCGGACTCGCTCCTCCCTCGAGCCACGGGCCGACTCCGTTGTACGTCAGTTGCGCCCCGTTCCGCACCAACGCCTGATAGATGGCGCCGCTCGCCACCGACCCGTCGGCCGAGACCAGCATCTCGATCACGACGGCCGCGCGATCCTCGCTCTCGTTGAGCGAGGTGATGCCGGTCGACAGCCGCTCCGGCAGCATGGGAAACGTGTGGACGCCGGCATACACCGTGGTGGTCTCGTGCGCCGCGTAGCAGTCGATAGGAGTGCCTTTCGCGACCGCGGAGTCCACATCGGCGACTCCCACCAGAACGCGAATGCCGCCCGCGGTGCGCTCGGCCCATTCGATCTGGTCGAGATCCCGCGAATCGTCGTTGTCGATGGACGACCACAGCAGGGAAGTCAGGTCGCGCAGGCCATGATCGGGCTGCGCTCGGATGGTCTCGACCTGCCGCTCCACTTCGGGCGGAAAATCGGGCGTGAAGCCGCGCTCCACCATTTCCTGACGAGCTATCGCAACCAGGTCGAGTGCCATCTTATCTCCTCATCAAAAACCACGCCAGCATCAGCCACGCCGCGATGAACGACACGCCGCCAATCGGCGTAATCGCGCCCAGCATGCGGTTCCCGGTCACCGCCAGAAGGTACAGGCTCCCGGAGAAGATCACGATTCCCGCCAGCAGCAGGCCGCACACCCACCCGGCGGCCGATTCGGAAAACGTGCCGGTCTTCGGCAAAAACGAAACCATCAGCAGCCCCAGGGCGTGAATGAAATGGTAGAACACCGCCTTCTCGTACACGCCCATGGAGTATGCGTCCAGCCGGTCCTTCATCACGTGCGCGCCGAACGCTCCCAGCACGACGGCCAAAGCCAGCAGGGCCGCGCCCATGAAACTCCAGTTCATCGATTTTTCCTCAGTGCGACATCGCGTAGATCACGTAGTTCACGCCGATGCGAATTCCCAGGTCGGAAAAGCGCGCGGGGTATTGGGGATTGTCGGCGTGCTCCCACGAATCGCCCAGGTCCATGTTGTGGCACATGACCGCCATCAGCCGGCCCCGATCGTCGTAAATGCCGCGCCAATGGGGAACCTTGCCGGTCTCGCCCTTCTCGTAGGTCTTGCCGGTTTCCAGGTACAACGCGCCGGGCACCTGGTAGCGCTGATCGAGGTCGTACAACGTATGGAAGATGGCATCCGAATTGGCGATGTCCACGATGGGCCGGTCGGGGAACACCTTCCTCATGCTGGTGGCGAAGACATCCCACTCGATGGCGCCGTGAAAATCGTCGCACATGAAGAAGCCGCCGCGCAGCAGGTACTCGCGCATCATTCTGGCCTCATCGTCGGTGAGGCTCCAGTGGCCCACCTCCACGCCGTAGAGCCACGGCCAGTCGTACACGTCGCCCGTGTCCAGGTCCACGGGTTGCTCCACCGAGCGCGTGGAAACGCGCGTGAGCCGGCGCAGCGCTTCGGAGAAGTGGCGGTCGGAGCGCGGGTAATCCATGGTCCAGTTCGACCCGCCCTCTTTCCAGCTTCCCACCAGCTCGAACCCGCCGTAGTAGCGGCCCACCGGAGGATACATCAGGCGCGCGAAGACCCACTCGCCGGGTTCTTTAAAGTCCTTGGGGATCGGATAGTTCTCGTACTCCACCCCCGGGTACTCCCGGAACGGCCGCTGGAACGCATACAGCGCGCCGAAGACCAGCAGGGTTCCCGAGACGATGGCCGCGGAGCGGCGGAGGCGGAATGGCTGAGACACTGGCTGTTCCCAGGATACCATCCGAGTTGTTGTGCTATCGTTCTGTGCATGGCATCCGAAAGTTCCCTCTCCCGCCGGTCGTTTCTGGCCATCGCGGCCGCGGCGCCGCCCCTGGTTTCGGCCACACCGCAGCGGCCGTCCACGGCAGGCCGCCGGCGCATCCCCGTCGGCCTGGAGCTTTACTCGGTCCGCGACGAGCTTGCCAAAGACCTCAACGGCACCGTCACCGCCGTCGCCAAAATGGGCTACGAGGTGGTGGAATTCTTCGCGCCCTATTTCGGTTGGACGCTGGATCAGGCCAAGGACGTCAGGAAGCTCATGGACGGCCTGGGCATCCGCTGCAACTCCACCCACAACGGCATGAACGCCTTCACCGGCGACGGTATCCAGAAGGCCATCGACCTGAACCACGCCATGGGGTGCAAGTTCGTCGTGATGGCCAGCGCGGGCCGCGTCGAGCCGGGCCTGGCGGGCTGGAGAAAGGTCGCCGACACCCTCACCGCGGCCTGCGAAAAGTTCCGCGCCGCCGGGCTTCGCGCCGGTTATCACAATCACCAGGCGGAGTTCACACCGGTGGAAGGCCAGCGGCCCATCGAGGTCCTGGCGGCGAATACGCCCAAGGATTTCATGTTGCAGCTCGACGTCGGCACCTGCGTGGAGGTCGGCTCCGACCCCGTGGCGTGGATCAACGCCAACCCCGGCCGCATCAACTGCCTCCACTGCAAGGATTGGGCCCCGGGTGCGGGCAAGGGCTACCAGGTGCTCTTCGGCGAGGGCGACAGCCCCTGGACGCGGATCTTCGCGGCGGCCGAATCCACCGGCGGCGTCGAGTGGTACCTCATCGAGCAGGAAGGCAGCCGCTTCCCTCCGCTGGAAACTGCTGAGAAGTGCCTGGCCGCTTTCAAGCAGATACACGGGTAGCGTAGCGGCCATGATCCGGAGCTGGGTCGAATCGGCCAACGATCCGCGCACCGATTTTCCGATCGAGAATTTGCCCTATGTGATGTTCCGTGGGGCCGCCCCCCGCTTGGGCGCAGGCATCGGCGACCAGGTGCTGGATGTCACCGGGGCCTTCGGCATCCCATCGATGAAGGCCGTGATGGCCATGCCGCGCGGCGAGCGCATCGAGTTGCGCCGCCGCATCACCGGCTTTTTGACCGTGCCTTCCCGAACCGCGGAAGGACTGTTGACCCCCATCGCCTCCGTGCGCCTTGTGCTGCCCTGCGAGATCGGCGACTACACGGATTTCTACGCCTCCATCCATCACGCCACCAATGTGGGAAGCATGTTCCGGCCCGCCAATCCGCTGCTGCCCAATTACAAGTGGCTGCCGGTGGCGTACCACGGGCGGGCGTCGTCGGTGGTGGTGAGCGGCACGCCTATCCGGCGTCCGCGCGGGCAGTCGGCGGAGACTCCCGCGGGCCCGCCGTCGTTTGCACCGAGCCGCCGGTTGGACTACGAGCTGGAGGTCGGCGCATTCCTCGGTCCCGGCAATGCGATGGGTGAGCCGATCCCGGTGTCGCAGGCCGATGATCACATCTTCGGCATCTGTCTGCTCAACGATTGGTCGGCGCGCGACATTCAGGCGTGGGAATACCAGCCGCTGGGCCCGTTCCTGGCGAAGAATTTCGCGACGTCGATTTCGCCGTGGGTGGTGACGCTGGAAGCGCTCGAGCCATTCCGCTCGGCCGCCGATCCGCGGCCCGAAGGCGACCCTCAGCCGTTGGCGCACCTGGCAGGCGGCCCGCTCGACGCGTTCGGCATCACGCTCGAAGTGTGGCTCCGCTCGGCGCGCATGCGCGAGCCGGTTCGTGTGAGCCGCGGCAACTTCGCCTCGATGTACTGGACGCTGGCCCAGATGGTGGCGCACCACACGTCCAACGGCTGTCCCATCCGCGCCGGAGATCTGATCGGGAGCGGAACTGTATCCGGGCCTGCGAAGGAGAATCGCGGCTGCCTGTTGGAGACGGCCTGGGGTGGAGCGGAGCCGCTGGAGTTGCCTGGAGGCGAGTCGCGCCGTTTCCTGGAAGACGGCGACGAGGTCGTCCTGCGCGGCTGGTGTGAAGCCCCCGGCGCGCGCCGCATCGGCCTCGGCGAGTGCCGCGGAGTGGTGATGCCGGCTGGTACTGAGCCGCGACCGTAGTCGTCTCTCCTTTACAAGATCACACCGTGGTGCTTATCGCCTAGCAATTCGCGAAGCCAGGACCTGCTCGAGATACTCCGGCTGGTACTGGCGATTCTGCTGGCCGCTTGGTTGTTTCGGCAGGTCCGGAAGCCCAGTGGTTGGCTCGGCAGGCGCGTCGTCCGGGCGATGAGTCCGGGGCACGCCACAATGGCCGGCTGGGGGCTGCAACAGGTGATCGTGCCGAAGAGCGCCGCAATTCTGGACGTTGGTTGTGATGGTGGGTCGACGGTGAGACCCGGTGGGACTTTCGTCTTGATTGCCGAAACGTACCGCGGGCCGTTCCGTCTACTCTACGGCATAGTTATGCCGCTGCTCCGCGCCGCATTCCTGAGCGGCGCAGAACACCGGGACCTCCTGACCCAGGCAGGATTCGCAGAGGTCGCGGCCATGCACCGGTCCGGAAGGAATTGGATCTGCGCCACGGGCCGCAGGCCGTCATAGCCCGGCCTGTGCCGGCTCCGGGAGACTGGCGTGAAATACGCGTCACGATTCCGGGCGGTTGACGCAAACAGGAAGTTGGGACGATAACGGTCGCCTGCGGGAGCCCGACTTCCTGTTTGCCGGCCAAACACTCGGGGCAACCTACACCTGGAAATGAGACTTCGGAGCCACTGGCAAAGGTTCGGGCTGAGCCTTGCACACGTTCTCTCAAGGCCGGATTGACGTCATGGAGCGGCGGGCAAAAGGGGGCGCATGCCTTATGGGGTTGCATGCCGATCTGAAACAACTCTGAGTGCTTCGTTGTATCGTGCTTGCCGCACGTTTTGTAAGAGCCGTTCCCAATGAACCCTGCCATAGACGATCTTCACGTCTTTGTCCGCCAGGTCGACTTCCCCCGCCCACATGCGCCGATGATAGTCCCTGAATTCCGGCACGGTTCCTCTCCAATCGATCGGCTTGCCCGACGAACCCAGGAAAAGGAAACCCATGGTGTAGAACAAGTGGGCGATCTGCTGCATGAGATGGAATCGGGCTAGCTGGTACTGATCGGGCGCTGCTCCAAAATATTCCTGAAGATAAACCATTTCCTCTTCGTCATTCGTGACTACCTGATTCGCAACCGCCGCCAGGTCGGCATACCGATCGTTCAGGAAAGCAGCTTCCCAGTCCACCAGCCATACGCGGTTTCCGTCGAAAAGGATATTGTCCGGCTTGAATACGTCGTTGTGACTCGACACCATCTCCACATCGTCATGCGGGTAAACCGCGGCCACTTCCGCATACCGGGCGAAGAGCTCCTCGCTTTCGGCTTTGGGGAGTATGTTCGCAGCCTGAAACTTCTGGAGGAATCCGTCCAAGGCAGGTCCTTTGTTGATCAGGAACGTGCATGAGGTATTGAAAGAAGCTCTGCCAAACGGCGGTAGTGTGTGCAGCGTCCGCAGCAAAGCGGGTAACCGGACCAGCGCCTCCGATACCGGAAGGGGTTCAGCCTCCACAAAATCTGTGATGGATATCTTGTCTTCGACGTTGGTGTACCAGACAAGTGGCGCCACGCCTGCTTCAGCCGCCGCCTTCATGCTTGTGTAGTGGAGCGTAGGATCGTCTGTACGCGTGATGATCTTCAATAGGTATGGCGATCCGCGCACGATGATGCGAAAGACGAGGGACGAGGTATGACCCCCGGTAATCCTCGAGATGTCTTCGAACTCTGTTACTCCGAAAGCCTCGCGCAGGCCGCGAGTCACTGCCTCGCTCTTTTCTTGCGGAATCATGAAGTCCTCCCGTGGAACCGGAATGGAAAGGCTGCGTCGAAAAAACGCCAGTCTCCTCAGTTGCAACGCCCCCGCACAGGCATGCTTCTCCCGCAGCCTCGTGCCGCGGGCAACCCCTCCGGCGAGCAATGCTTCACAAATAGGAATGGTGCTTCGTTATGTCGATCCTAACCCAATGCAGGATTGAAATCTAGTCTTGTTTTCAATGATTTAACTTGCTATCCTGAAAACTGGAGGGGCCAGACGTAGGCATGGCCCCGCCCTTCATTCCATCCTCTACCGATCGATAGACGTTTGACGCGCCACTCGGACCTTGACGGCTCGACGCCATCATCGTTGTGCGGTCCAGGAGGGCCGCCACGGATGGCAAGAAAGCACTCTGCGAGGCGGGTCCGCCGGACGCCCAAGGAAGTCTTGCGGCTACTGTTCTGAGCCGCGACTTTCCTTCAGCAAAACCGTTGGTCCTACGGTATCGGATTCACTTGGCAAGCCGCCGTCTGGCACCCGGTACCGTCAACCTCCGGGATTGCGGGCTCCCGAGTCCGGATCCGGCGGCCGGCATTCGCCGCGTCAAGGGCGTCAAGAAGCTCGGAGTCCGCCTCGGGAACTGGCTCACGCCCGAACAATCCCGGCGCCTGTGGCAGGCGCCCCACGGCGAACAACCGAGGGGCAAGCGTGATCGGGCCCTCCTCGCAATTCTCCTCGCATGTGGAGTCAGGCGACACGAGGCGGTTGATTTGGAGTTTGGCCACTTCCAGCAGCGTGAGGATCACTAGGCGAACATCGACCGGAAAGACAAGGCAGGCCATACGCGAACGATTCCGATGCCGGGATGGGTCAAGTCCCTGCTGGATGACTGGGTTCAGGCAGCCAACCTGACCGCCGGCAAGTTGTTCCGTAGAGTGAACAAAAACGGGCAGGCATGGGGTGGGGGCCTGACGGAAAAGGCCGTCTGGCATGTGGTCCCCGAATATGCGCGAAAAGCCGGGATTGAGAAGTCGGCACCGCACGACCTGCGCCGGACGTGCGCGCGTTTGTGCCACGCGGCAGGAGGGGAGTTGGAACAGGTCCAGTTCCTCCTGGACCATGACTCGATTCAGACCACCGAGCGATACCTCGGTTGCAAGCAGCGCATCCGTCCGCGGTCAACGACCGGATTGGATCGAGCCCGCGAACTGATCGTCGGCGAGGGTGGCCGACCATCCGGGCAAAGGCGGCCTGACGCTTCCCAGAAGGCCGTTCGGGGCCACTCTACGATAAGCCCATTTTCGGTCAAGTGGGCCGGGAGCGTGAGGCCGGCCCCGGCCAACCATCTCAAATAAACGTGGCGATCAGGTCGACCAGGGCCGAAAAGTCTCCTCCCGGACACGGCACCACCCCGCCGGCCACCAGCCTGAGGTAGGGATTGGCTGGTGGGTTTGACCTCGGCGAAAGGAACGGCATTGGCAACACGAACAGCGTCATGTAGTCGTCCCAGGCGTTGACTAGAGAGCCGCCCGGATTTGGCGCCACCAGACACAGGGGCCCGGTCGCACCTGGGACCATTCCGGTTCTCGGATCCGGGGGACCATACATGCTGTTCTGAAGGAAATTCTGTACCGCAAATTGTCCGACGACACCTGCGACCGGCCCCGCAAAGTAAAACAATCCGCTGAACACGGGGATCGGGCCAAGCAAGGCTGCGCTAGAGAACAGCAGCATCATTGCGCTGAGATCGAGGTTGTAGGAACTGAAGATCGGCAGGCTATGCGCGTTCGCAAATGCCTGAATCTCGTCTGGCGTTCCGGAGATCGGCAAGTCGGGGTAAACGACATTGGCTGGTTGATCGCTGGAATACAGCCGGATCTGGTTCCACTGCACGGTAAGCTTCTGGGCGGGGCGCATGGACGTCGCTCCCCCGGAGGCGCTGGTGGTGGTCGAAGCCCGACTCACCGTCGTTATCAGGATGCGATTGGAAAACATTCGTCCTCCTACACTGCCCGCAGGACCTTCAGTGCTTGATCGATCTCCGTCGTCGAATTATAAATGTGCGTGCAGTGCCGGACGGCAGTCGCGCCATTTTGCCGCGGATGTTCCACCGTGCGCTCGAAGACCACGCGCGGCATTGCGCCGATGGTGCCGGTGTTGAAGAACACCTTGTCGCGCGCCAGCAGAAACTGGTCGCGGGTTTTGTCCCAGTAGGCGGAGTCATCCGGCAGCGGCAGCGGCGGAGCGGAGGTTTGCGCGAAGAGCGGCCCGGCCAGAGCGGGCACCGTTTTGAGGAAACTCCGTCGGTTAGGCATAGCCCACTATCGCACAGGAGGTCTTCCTCTTGAATATGCCTCCCCTACCTTGGCGATGTGCGTTGTAGTACCATTAGCGCGGTTAAAGAGCGCCGGCCTGAAGCGTCCGGTCTACGGGAGGTGAATGAACTTGTCGATCCCATTTGACTGGGTCACAGTGTTACTTCCGTTGATAGCCGCCGTGCACAACATCGATGAGTATTCGCGTTACGATGATTTCGTTCGCGCCTACCACTCGCGGTTCCTCGCGAAACAGGTATCTCGACCCGCGATGCGATACACGCTGATCGCGGTAACGCTATTCGTCGCCGTGATCGCCGGGCTGGCGTACGTTCACAAGGGCGGCATCTATGTTGCACTCTGCAACGTTACGATCTTTGCCGCCATGGAAAATGCAATCGGCCACTGCGCTTTATCGCTGAAACGCCGCACCTTGATTCCGGGGACATTATCCGCGGCCGTGCTGGTGCTGCCGTATTCGATTGTCGCAATAGCTTCTATGCGCGCAGATCTTGCAACTTCGTACTCGTCGCTTTTGCTCTTTGCGGCTTCGGGCGCGGTTGCCATGCCATTGTTTATTGTCGGTTTTATCTGGCTCGGTTATGGGATCTCCCGGCTGCAGATCAGACATCCGGCGTAGTCCTGGGGGGTTTGGCGGGCACAAAAAAGAAGGCCTCGGCGGCGGAATCTGTGAGTGATTTGAGCGGTTCAGCGCCGCTTCTGGCTGAGGAAACGGTGGAATCGCCGGCAGGTGGAGTCGAAGGATCGTTGTAGCGGCTTTTCCGATTCCATGGCATAGACGAGTGCCCACCCTCCTCGTCGATCCGGTCATCGAGAATCTGCTCGATGCTTTTCCTTCTCAGAGATGGGTTTTCGTTCAGGTCGCGGATGATCTCTCCGCCCAACGCCCAAAGGTTATCCACTTGCTTCCGAATGGTTTTGGACGATAGATCCGAAGTGACCAGGTCTTCCAGAAAAGGCCGAAAGCGGGCTACCAGGTCCTGGCTTGGCAACAGGTCTTTTTCCTATCCCATCCAGGAACGCGGCCACGTGTCCAGCCCATGGCAGTAGCGCTCCAGCAAGGGAGACGAGACCGGGACGGGTGGATTATCGTAGAGGTTTTCGCCGCCGCTCGTTTCCGCGCCATGGAACTCATCACGATTCTAAACCGCTGCCATCGTTTCCGGGGATTTGTCTATCATCGCCCACGTTCAGTCCGGACCACAGAGCATCGAGGTGTCCCTGCGGCCGCGCCAGGGTTCAGCCGCGATCTGCTCGCGCTGTCATCGGCCGGCGCGCGGCTACGATCAACTCGCCGAACTACGATTTGAATTCATTCCCCTGTGGGGATTTTTCGTCTTCCTGCTGTACGCCATGCACCGTGTCGATTGCCGCCGTTGCGGCGCCGTCATCGTGGAAGAAGTTCCCTGGGGCGACGGCAAGCGTACGCTGACAAACCACGCTGAACAGCAACTCGGCCGCCCGGGCCGCGTCCTCAGCCCTCGATTCATGCCCGGCGATTCTGGAATTCTGAAAATGACCCCACCTCATCCAACCACCTGACAAAGAAGCAGATCGCTGCATCTCCGCCGTCCTCGGAAGCCGCCCCGAAAATCGGCCCGATCCCGTTCACCGATCTAGAAAATAATTCTTGGTCTTTACCCTGCGGTCACTTACGAGGAAACACCCGCCCTCGGACACCCGCCCGCGCGCCCCTCGCCTGCTACCATCGGGACAGGTGGAGGCGCAGTTGCCATTTTGCACAGGGATTCCGCAGCGATCTTTGAGAACCGAAATCGGGAAACAGCCCCGGTCGGTTTGCGGTCCGACGCATCGGGTGACGAATCGGCCGAAACGTGGGGGCACAACTCGCGCAGGTTTAAGTCTTCTTGTTTCTGCCGGTTGCGGCGAACAATCGAAAACGGGTGGCGCATCTGGCCCCTACGGCGCAACCGTAATCACGACATCGGAGCGGCTCGAGGCGGAGCCGATCGTGACCACCACGGGGTTCGGGCCGGGCTTCAGTCCCGCGGGAACCTTCACGTTGATCTGAAGCAGTCCGGCCACGGCCTGCGGCGCTGCGCCGGCATATGCGATCTCGGCGTTCACCCCGCCGATCGAGACGCGCACCGGCGCCAGCGGCCGCGGAATCACGCTCGTGGCGATGCGGCCGTTGATGCCGCCCGGATCGGTCTGGCCTTCGCCGGTGGCGAACAGGGCCACGGTCGAACCGGTCGGCGCGCCGGATTGAGGGCCGTTATAGGTGCCGTCCTGGTTGATCGCGGCGGCTTGCCCGGCGCCCGATGCATCGGCGGTGAAGAGCGCGGGCGAGACTGCTGTTACTGGCAATGTCACTGGCTGCGTGCTCTGGCCGTTGCGCACTACCACCATTTGCGTGGACGCCTGGCCCGCTGCCTCGTACGGCACAATGGCGCTCACCTGCTGCGCCGCGGCGTAGACCAGCGGCGCGGGAATGTCGTCGAAAAGCACCTGCGTCCCCGACAGGTTCGAGGACAGTCTTCCCTGGGCGTTCAATTGCGCCGCTGCCAGCGTCGCCGGTCCGATCCCGGCGCCGAAAATGGTGACGACCTCGCCGGGCGCCACCGCGCCGCTTTGAAAACTCGCGCCGTTGGCCACGGCGGGCGCCGGCAGCGAGACCGGCGACGGTGGTTGGATCGTGATAGTGGCCGTGGCTTCGAGGCCTGCGCTGGCGAGGCTTTGTGCCGTGACGGTGACCGCGGCTCCGGAAGCCGGCGCGGTGTAGGTTCCGTCCGTGGCGATCATGCCGGCTTGCGGCGACACGGTCCAGCGCACCGCGGGATTCGGCAGATTCGACACCACGGTTTGGAAGCGGCGCGTGGCGCCCGGCGCCGCCACGGCTTCCGGCGGGCTCACGTCCAAAGTGGGCGCCGGAACCACGGGAGCCACGGAGATGTTCAAGCGCGCGGTGTCGGACGTGGCGCCGGTCGAGAGCGATGCGACTTCGACCGCGTACGCCGCGCCCTTGGCAACGGGAAAGACGATCGCCGCGCCCTGGATGGCGCCCGTGCTCTTGGGCACGAAGGCGCAGGCCAATTCCGCGCCGATGGAGGAGCCGTTCAGCGGATAGGCGGTGACCACGATTCCGGAATTTCCGGCGTTGGTGTCGAGCCGGATTCCCTGCACTGTGGCCTGCACGTTGCCATCGGCCGCGGCGGTGAAGCGCAGCCAGCCGGTTCGGAAGTTCGCGGAGTTGGTGCACGAGTGCGTGGGATCGGCGGAATCCTCGGTGAGAGCGGTGTTGGTCGCGGCGCCGTCGAAGGGCAGCGAGGGAACGAGGTACGGGGCCGACAGGTTGTCGCCCAGCGCCGCGCTGGCGATGCCGGCTTGAACGACGCTCAACGGGTTCCCGGCGACCAGCAACCCGAAGGCGCGTTGCGCGGCAGTAAGATTCCGCGCCACCGTAATCCATGCCTGGCCGCTTCCGGTTCCCTGCGCCGGACCCTGCGCCACGGCGAACCCGGTGGAGACGGTCACCGCGGGGCTCACGCTCCAGGCGCAGTCGGGCGCCGTGGTGACATCCACCTCGAATGTGCCGCCGTTGGCGCTCACGTTGAGAGTGGCGGGCGAGATGGAATACGCGCACGTCTGCGCTGAGGCGGATCCCGCCAGAGGCACGCGCCAGACGCCGCGGCCGTAGGTGAAGGCGTAGAGATACTTGGTTCCGCCGTTGCGATCGATCACCAGGTTGGTGGTGATCGCGTTGGCGAAGGGCTGGTCGTCGCGGACCCACGTCGCGCCCCCGTCGAGGCTGGCGAAAACGCCGAGATCGGTGCCGGCGTAGAGGCGCGTGGAATCGTCGGGGTCCACCAGCAGGGTCTCTACCGGAATGTCCGGCAGGCCCGTGGCGCCCGAGCCGTCGATGCCGGTCCAGGTGGCGCCGCCATCGGTGGAGCGATAGATATGCTGGTCGCCGGGGGCGGAGTTGAACGTGGTGTAGGTGGCGTAGACCACCGAGGGCCGGCCCGGATCGAATTCCAGATACGACACGTTGCCCGTGCGCGGCTGAGAAAAGCTCCACACGGTGCCGCCGTCCGCCGCGAGCGCCGCGGTATTGCGGAAGATTCTTCCAAGGTGCATGCCGAACAGCACCAGGTTGGAATCCGCCGGAGAGATCGCGATGGCCCGGATGTTGTCCAGCGAGGCGGCCGGTTGATCGGCCGGAGCGCTGGCCGCGGTCCAGTGGCCCGCGCCGTCTTCGCTGCGCCACAACCCGGTGCCCCCCACGTACATCCGCAGGGAATCGGCGGGGTCGAAGACATAGTACGCAACGAAGGGGTAGTTGAGCGAGGCTTCGTTGAGTCCCGTGGTGGCGCTCTGGTAGGTGTTGCCGCCGTCGGTGGATTTCAGCATTCCTCCGTGCGGGTTCTCCACGTAGAGGATGCTGGCGTTCACCGGGTCGAAGCGGGTGACGCCGCCATCGCCGCCCCAGATGATGTCCCACTGGTTGGGGCCGGCGGCATCCGAGCCGCGCACCGTTCCGTTGTCCTGCGTGCCGCCCATGTACGCGCCGCCGCCGGGGTAGGGAACACCGTGATAGAACTGGGTGGTGCCGTACCCGTTGTTGAGCGCGGTCCAGGTGACATTGGTGGTCATGGAGGCGCAGGTCGCGGATGTGCCCCGGGCCCGCGTGGTCTTGTAAATGCCGCCGTCGTTGACCGCGTAGAGGATCTGGTTTGTATTGCCGTCAAAGCCCGGGTCGAACGCGAAGCCGTGCTGGTCGGGGTGCGCGTTGAGGTACGCATAGCCCCAATTGACGCCGCCGTCATCGGAGCGGAACAGGCCGATGCCGGCCACCCAGACGCGGTTCGGATCGAGCGGGTCCACCGCGATCGCCAGGTTGTAGCCGGCCTGGCCCGTGAAATCCGGCTGCGAGGAGGGGCTGCAAAACGAAGCGCCGAAGTTGTAAGCGGAATCGAAGCTCAGGATGGCGGTGTTAAGCCGTTGGGGGGCCTGGTTGGAAGTGCGGGTCTCCCAGGTTCCGGGATCGCCGTTGCTGGTCGAGCGGTACACCGCCAGCAGCGCCTTGACATAGCTGCCGGTGCTGTCGCTGGTCACCGAAACGGCGTAGATCGTGCTCGGCTGCGACGGCGCCACGGCCAGCGCGGTGTACCACATCTCAGGATCGGAGTTGACTATGCTCCACGTGCCGGCGCCGGCCGCGTCGGGATTGCGGTAGATGGCGTATTGCAGGCTTCCGGGCGAGTGGCAGACGGCGAACACCATGTCGGTTGGGCGGCCGGGCGCTACCAGCACGTCGAAGCAGCCGTAGGTGGTGCCGCCGGTCAGGGTGGGGGCGGGTCCGCCATCGGGGGAAGCGAGCGACAGGTTCCACGAGACGCCGCCGTCGGTGCTGGCCCAGATGCCGGTATTGGTTGCGGCGTAGAGATGCGACGGCGTGGTGATGCTGAGCGCCACGTTGTTGACGAAATAGAAATCGGAAGTGGCGGTGGAGGGCAGCGGGTTCCACGTCGCGCCGCCGTCGGTGGTTTTGAAGATTCCGGCGCCGCGCCAGTTCTGGGTCTGCTCGCCGGTTCCGGCGTACAGCGTGGCCGGATCGGTAGGGTGCATGACCAGCGAGCTGATCGAAAGCGCCGGGGCGAAGTCGGTCAGCGGCGTCCACGACTGCCCGCCATCGGTGGTCTTCCAGATGCCGCCGGTGGCCCCGCCGATCCAGATCGTTTTGGGGTCCTGGGGGTGGATGACAATTCCGCGGCTGCGCCCGCCGACGTTGCCGGGGCCGAGCGATTCCCACGTGCCGAAAGTCGCGCCGGCGTCGCGGGCGCGCGCCATCGACCGGGTGCGCCGCTGCGCCTCCACGTAGCGCTCGATGGGAAGCAGCGCGTCGCCCATCACGCGTTTCTCGCGGAAGTACTCGGCGGCTTCGAAGGGCGAGTCCTCGCGCGGTTCGGGACGCGGCGGGACGAGGGCGGACTGCTTCGGCCGCGCGCACGAAACCAGCAACGCCGAAACGGCCGCCAGGGCGGAGAGAGAGACCACGATCCTTCTCACGTGGTCCATTGTAGGCGCGGCCCAGGCCGCGGGCAAGCGAAGCCCGGGAACAGCCGGCCTGAAATATGAGCTTCAGCGCGAGCTGCACACGGCGCGGGGCGCGGAACGTGCTGATCTGGCCGAACACCGGCTGGTGATGATGGTGCTGGCGAGACCGCTCGGGTTCACCCAGGTCAGGCCCTGCGCGCTGCTCTGCGCCGAACCGGCGTACTGCGCCGGCTGGTTGGCGCGCGGGAGCTGGCCGCGCTGCTGCCGAGGATACCCAACCCCGCCGGATCCACGCTGGGCGTGGTCACGGTGCTGGGCACGCCGGTGTAGGTCGAAGGGATGCCCGAGACTTCCCAGCCCTTCAGTGCCTGCCCGGCCACGCCCCGGCTGCCCCGGAAGATGGGAATGGTGTACACGTCTGTTCTGCGGAGCGTTGGAGCGGTCGGACCCGTTATCCGTCAGAGCCTTGGACCAGGTGTAGGGGTGGTGGTGAAGATGGTCGTGCCGGGGCTCAGGGCGCCGGTGCTCGAAGGTGGTGTGCAACCCGGCGGCCAGAGCCGCTCCCGGATAGGCTTGGTTGATGTCCACGATACTCAGCAGGTGGGTTCCCTGAAGCGATGCTCTACCGTAGGATTCCATTGCTGGTAGTACGGGACCCGCGCCGGAAGCTGGGTGGCGCGCAGACCCAGGGGAGCGGCAGAGACGCCCACGGTGCCGCTGGTGACGTTGGAGAAAGACGCATTGGAGATCGTCACGCAGGCGACGCCGATGCGGGGCGCGAACTTCTTATAGGTGTCGTTGGCGATCTTGCCTCCGAACGGCGAGTTCCGGCCCCCGATGATGATGCCGTTGGTGGGCGGGTTGTTGTACGGAATCGGGGTCACGAAATTGCCGTTGGCCGGGTTCACGGCGGGGGCATTGGCGGGGTTGTAGAGGGCCGGGTCGAAGTTGTCCATCCGCCCTTTGGCGTCGGTCGGCTGGCCGAAGTAGCTCCAGCGCACGCCCACGTACAGTGTCAGGCGCGGGTTGAGCTTGAAATCGTCCTGCGCGTACGCTTCGTGCTGCCAGGTCCGCACATCCGGCGTGATGTCGGTGGAGGGCATGGTAAACGTAGACACGTTGCCCAGCAGGAAGTTGGCCCAAGACTGCTGAAAGGTGCTGGTGCCCGTGGGAGCGCCGGCGTTGGTAAAGGCGACCACGCCCTGCGAGTTGGTGAATGGCTCCTGGGGATTGATGTCAGGGTTGTTGCTCTTGGCCGTCAGGCCTTCCGGCGTAGACACGATGGCGCTGTAGGTGTAGTTGAAACCGAAGTCGTTGATCAGCGTCGGCCGGAGCGTGTTCAGCGCGTGAAATACGTAAGCGCGGCCCGGCGAGTTGGTGTGGGTGGTGCAGCCGTTGGGCATGCTCGAGCAGGCCGGCTCGACCGGCTCCGGCGCTGATCGCGGTGATGCACACCGGCTGGATGAAGTTGCCTTGCAGCATGCCGGCGGTGGGCAAGGTGGGATTGAACGTCGTGTAGTTGATGATGCGCCGTCGCCGAAAGTGCCGCCGAAGTCGTTCCAGCGCACCGGCGTGCGATTGGCGGACGTTGGCATTGAGCGCGTCCTGGTTCCGCTCTTGGTGACCACGTTGATCTGCGCGCCGCCCGCGCGGCCCGTGTCGGCGGTGTAGGTGCTGCGCTGCACGGTGAATTGCGACGTGGCATCAATGCTCGGATAGTAGCCCAGGGTCAGGTTGCTGCCGCGGTCCACGTTATCGGCGCCGTCCACCGTCAAGTGGTTGGAGGAGTTGCGCATGCCGTTGACCGAGTAGGGGGTGGTGGCGGTGGTGCCGGATGCCACGGTGGTGCCGACAAACAGCTCATCCGGGCCGGCCTGGTTGATCACGCCGGGCATCAGGCTGACCAGTTGCGCGAAGTTGCGAAGTGCCCAGGGCCAGTTCCCGGACCTGGGTGCCTTCAATCGTGGTGGAGCACGGTCTCGGTGACAGCGCCCAGTTGCATCGTGATATTGACCTTGAGAACATCGTTGGCGTTGACCACGATGCCCGAGACGGGAGGCCTTTTTTCCTCCTGGCCTTTTTCTGGCAGCGCTGGCGCCGCGTTTCACGGCCACAATTCGGTGCTGAGATACTTGAGCCCGGAGTCGTTAACGAGTGTAACGACGGTCCGCCCGGGCAGCAGTTTCAACGCGGCGGCCACGTTGGCGCCGGAGGAGAAGCCGGCGAAGATCCCTTCCTCGCGCGCCAGGCGGCGGGCGCCGTCGATGGCCTCCTGGTCGCTCACGCGAATGTAGCCATCGACGTGCTCGCGGCGGAGGAGCGGGAGTTCCGCCATGGAATAGCCGCCGCCTTGAATCCGATGATTGGCGTTCGAGGCCGGGCCGCCGCCCAGCGTGGCGCAGCCCTCGGGCTCCACGATGAAGCATTGGATCGACGGGTCGCGTTCCTTGAAGGCCGCCGCGCATCCCGCGAATGTGCCGCCGGTTCCGGCGAAGTCGCAAAAGGCGTCGAAACGGCCGCCGGCCTGGCCGAGGATTTCGGGCCCGGTGTGCAGGTAGTGCGCGCGGAAGTTGCCGGGATGATGGAACTGATCGGCGCGGAATGCGCACCGCTCGAGGGTAAGGCGCCGAGCTGCCTGCTCCACCAGTTCGAGATCGCCGCCCGAGACCTGTCCCGGCGGCGATCCGGGCATCTGCTCCACCAGGACGACCTCGGCGCCCAGCGCGCGCATCATGCGGGCCCGCTCCGGCGAGTTGCCGCGGGACATGACCGCGACGAACGGGTGGGCGCTTACGGCGCAGACCACGGCGAGCCCGGCGCCGGTGTTGCCGCTGGTCAGTTCGACGACGGTCTGGCCCGGACGCAGGCTGCCGTCCGATTCGGCGTCTTCGACGATCTGGCGCGCGATGCGGTCCTTTTTCGAAGAGCCGGGATTCAGGTACTCCAGCTTGGCGAGCAGCCGACCATCGAGGCCCCGGGTGACACGCGACAGTTCCACCAGCGGGGTTTCGCCGATCGCTTCCACGACCGAGGGGCAGAGCTTATAATCCATTTCAGTCCTCTGTCCGTATTGTCTGATGATGCGCTCGGGAAAGATTCGCCGGCGGTTTCTGATGCTGCTGGGTTTGGCGGCCCTGGCTGCATGGGTCGCGCGGGACCTGTACGTGCCGGCGCGCGGCAATCTGCGCGAGTTCGACGCGCACGCGGTGGCGCGGCTGGAAACGGCGATGTGGCGCTCGTACTATGATCATCGCCGGGTCCGCCTATTCGGCGAACTGGCGACGCTGCTGCGCACCCAATACCACTTACCGTTCTGGCGCTCTACGGTGGGCGCATTCCACGCGGCGCGGGCGGCGGTGGTGTTTCAACGCGGCCACGACCGGGGCGAATACCAGCGCGCCCTGCCGGATCTCGAAGCATTCTACCGGCTGATCCGCGCCTCGAGCGACGTGGTGTTCGACGCGGGCACGGCGGCGCGGCTGGAACTGGAGTGGTGGATCGTGCATCGCGAGCGGGCCTCGCACCCGCCGGGCGACCTGGAGCGCGCGCTGGCCGATCTGCAGGCGGAAATCTACGGCGAGTCCGTTTCCCGGTTTGGGGAACACGCGCAGGCTCGCGCGGCGGCCATGGTGCTGCGGGACACCCGCGCCGAGGCGGGCGGCGTCACGGATGCGGACTGGGCGCGCATCGACGCGCTGCTCGACACTTCGTGGACGTCGCTGCGGGCCGCCGTGGCGCGATAGCACGAGCCGGCAGATCGGGCTGGCGGCCTGCTACCGGACAGACGCCCGCTTTCGGAGAGAATCGCACGCTCCGTCAATCCGCCAGCCAGCAATCGCAGCGCGGTGGCCACGGGGATCCGCAGGTGACGCATGCAGGGGACTCCGCCCCGCCCATCTGTGCGGGATCAACCGTGATGCGGTCGAAGTTCTTCATTGCGGCCTCGTGCGGCGTCACTCGATCCGCTGAACCCATTGGCTTCGCCAGACTGGCGCCTCGAAAGGATCCGCGAAATACTGTGTCTCATACACAACCTTACCGTCGCGGAATTCCATAATACTGACTGTATATGCCGGCCGTCCCTGATAGGTGATTGTGTATTCCGTGATCCAGAGATCACCTTTTCCGAGAATTCGCCTGACGTTGAAGCCCGACGGCTTGCCGGGATGATGACTCCGCAAGGCCTGCAAATTGCTTCGCCCGAGGATTCGCTCACCGGACTGAGGATAATCACAAATGACATCGTCCGCGTAAATATCGTGTTCGGCGCTTGCATCGCCGGCTGCCGACGCTTGCCAGTGCTTATTCAGGGCTTCCCGTATTTGTTCCTCTTGCATGGACCGCTCCAGGTGGGGTTTAGGTGTCATGGTCAGCTACCTTGTGGAATGAAACCCGGGCTGCCGGTCTTCACCACTTCATTGAACCTCTGTCTAGTCTGAATTCGATTGATTTCGTCAAGCGCGTCTTCCGGAAGGGTGGAGATGTTTAGATTCTCTCGCGCGCGGGCCGCGGTCCTGGGGGTGGTAAGCAAAGCCGTGCCACGCTGCACCGCCCAAGCCAACAGCACCTGTGCCGGCGTCTTTCCCACGCGTGCGGCGATTGCCGTAATGACTGGATCTTCGAGCGGCCCCGGCCTTATTCCGTGACCCAACGGCGCAAAAGCCAAAAACGCAACGTCTTTCTCCTTGCAGAATGCCAGAAGCTCCGTTTCCGGCAGATACGGATGGGCTTCGACCTGGACCACAGCCGGCTTGATTCTCGCAGACTCGTGAATGGGCAACAGTTCGTTCAAGCTGATATCAGACAGTCCGATGGCCCGGCATCTGCCAGTGTCCACGAGACTCTCCATCGCCCCCCAGGTCTCGAGCAGAGTCACGCCGCGGTCGTAAAGGATATTGCCGTTTTGATCCCGCGGATCCTGCTCGTCCCCCGGTTGAAACGCAAATGGAGTGTGAATGAGATAGAGATCCAGATAGTCGAGCCCGAGTCTGTCCAGACTCGCCTCGAAAGCCGGTTTGACCCGCTCAGGCCGATGATTGGAGTTCCACAACTTTGTAGTAACAAAGATGTCTTCACGCGCAATCCCTCTAGCGGCGAGTCCTGCCCGCAACGCCTCGCCCACCTCACGCTCGTTCCGGTATCGTTCCGCACAATCGAAGTGTCGAAATCCAGCTTCCAGCGCGTCTCTGGTAGCACTTATCGTCGCGGCTGCACCGGGAATCAGGGTGCCAAAGCCGAGTACAGGCATATGGCCGGCTCCGTGGTTCAGCGGCATTCTTTTAGCCCGAAAATCAGAAGATTCGATCATGATGACACCTCGGTAGTATCTCGCATCCGGCCGGGGCGTTTCCGAGCCTTGCGAGCCGCGTCAGAGACTGTGAGGAGATAGGGCCGGCGATGAACCGAGAACCCTGCGAACGTTGCGCAGACGCGCCTGGCTGTCGCCCGGAATCAGCCATTGGTGAGCACGATTTTTCCTTCCACGGAACCCGCCGCCAGAAGTTCAAGCGCCTCTCTCGCATCCAGAAGCGGGAACGTGCGGGTGACCAGAGGATCGACCTTCTTCTCCGCGAGGAGTGAGAAGATTCCGGGAAGATCCTCGCGCAGTGGTTTCGGGTCTTTCCGATACAGCATTGTGATGCCATAGAACCTGCCGTGCCGTCCGCGCAGGCGCGCACCGAGGAAGATATTGGCGAACATGGCCAGTTGGGACAACGTTGCGGAGGCCCCCATGAAACCAAATCCGACCAACGTCCCGCCCCGCCGGAGCGCGCCGATACACCCACCGATGTTGGCGCCTCCGACCGCGTCGAACACGTAGTCGACACCCCCAGGTTCCAGGGCACGTGTGAGGCGATCAATCGACCCAGCCCGATAGTCGATCGGGGTCGCACCGAGTGAGCGCAAAGTGCCATGCTTGGGCGCCGAAGCAGCGCCGTAAGTCTTCACTCCCGCCAGTCTTAAGAGTTGCAGAGCGGCAGTGCCCACGCCCCCCGCGGCGCCAGTGACCAAGGCAGTCCGGCCAGCTTCGACTTTGGCAACCCGGTAAATCATCTGCCACGCGGTGACGTAGTTCAAGATCACCGCGGCCGCGTCGCGATCGGAAACGCCATCCGGAATCGGAAGGAAGTGCCCGGCCTCGCGCACAAGAAGTTCCGCGAATGCCCCGTACACCGTAAGCGCCGCCACACGTTGGCCCACTTCGAAACCGGTGACACCAGCGCCGACAGCATCCACTATACCGGCGACCTCATAACCGGGCACCAAGGGTATCTTCGGTGCGTACCGATACTTTCCGGCCAACACGATCAAGTCCGTCGAACCCACGCCGGCAGCGCGCACCCGCACGCGCAGTTGCCCCGGGCCGGGGGGCTCAACGGGCAACTCGACAACCTGGAGGGCCTCCGGTCCGCCCTTCCTGGTCAACATCACTGCGCGATAAGTTGCCGCCATGCGTATACTCTCCTCGCAATTCCGCGTCGCGGCGCCTTGTACTCAAATGATGGCCGATCGCGATTGGGAAGTCCACGCCGTTCGGTATGGGTGCATCCACCAGACAAGGCCAAGGTTTAATATCCTGTGTCGTCAAATACGTGTTGTTTCCGGGTTTTCCCGGAGTCGCAACCGCGGTGGGGCTGTTCGCGCTGAGAGGAGCCGGTGGTCTTCGATCCTGGAGGAAGACACGGCGAGTTTGGCAAGAGTCCTGGGCCCGGCACGCTGCGGCGCATGTCCGCTCGTCTCGACACTTGTTCGCGGGTGCTGTCGAAGCCAGGCGTCGGCATGAGTGCCGACGCGGCAGGCAGGAGTGCCTGCGCCACATCGGGTGGCGGTCAGAAGTCGAACTGATCGATGTTCGCCTTGTTGAAGATCAGCGGCTTGCCGAGCAATACCTGGTCGCCGCGGATCTCGATGGCACCGAGGCGGCCGGCTGAAAAAGACGCGGTCGCCGGCGTGATCTTCCCCTCGGCGAGGAGGGCGCCGGTGTAGACCGTGAGATAGCCGAGATCGCGGGTGTTCCACAGCACCACGGACTGGACTGTGCCGTCGTGGACGTACGGCTTGCAGAGACGAGGGAGCGAGAGGCCAATCACGTTCACGTCTTTGCGGCCGTACTGGCGGACGGCTTCTCCCGCGCCGGGCACGGCGGCGGTGGCGATGGCCATCACCAGCTTCACCGACGGGTACACCTTGAGCACAGTCTGGGTTTCGGCGAAGGCCTTGTCGCGATCGTCGTCGCTCGGGCGGATGGTGACCAGCTTCAGGTTGGGGTACTTCGCGAGGCGCTGCCTGATGAAGGCGATCCACTGGTTCTGGTTGGCCGCGCTCAGCGCGCCGGTGATGATGGCGAATTCGCCGCGGCCGTTGAGCAGGCGCGCGGCTTCGTCGGTCAGGGTGAAGCCGATCCCTTCGGCGGTGGCCTGGTTGATGAAGTAGTCGCGCGCGTCGGGGGCGGCGTCGGCGTCCCAGGTCAGCACGCGGATGCCTCGCTGGCGGGCTTTGCGAAGCACCGTGGAGATGCCGGCGGCGTTCTCCACGCTGACCGCGATCACGTCCACGCGGCGCGTGATCCAGCCTTCCACGACCTCGTTCTGCTTGGCGGGGTCCAGGTCGGTGGGACCGTCCCAGATCAATTCGACGCCGGTCTCGCGGGCGGCTTCCTCTCCGCCGGCATGGCAGCTTACGAAGTAGGGGTCGCCCTTCGCCTTGGGCATCATGGCGATCACCGGTCGATGACCGCCCTGGGGCGAGGCCGGCGTGCCGGCTTCACCGGCGGGACGCAGCGAATGCGCCAGCCAGATATTGGAGCCGGCCACGATCAGCGAGCCGGCGATGACTACCGCGCAGAGCACGGCGAGTTGCGAGTTCCGCATGGAAGGTGTTTCCTCGAGTGTGGATTCCGGAGAGCGGCGGACCGCCATGGCCCGCCCCACCCCGATCGCCAGGATCAGGACTACGCCGGTCAGCACGCCGGTCAGCTCCGAGGGCAGGGCGGCTAGGCGCAATCCGTTCTGCAAAACCGAAATGGTGAAGAGGCCGAAGAGAGTGCCCCAGACGGTGCCGCGGCCGCCGAACACCGAGGTGCCGCCCAGCACCACAGCGGTGATCGCCGCCAGCTCGTATCCCGTTCCGGCATCCGATTTGGCCTGGCCGAGATGCGCCACGTAGATAATGGCGGCGATGCTCGAGACCAGCCCGGAGAGCACGTAGACCAGCGCGATGCGACGGGCCACGCGAACTCCGGCGTAGCGCGCCCCGCCGGGGCTGAAGCCGATCACGTAGAGCGTGCGGCCGATGGCCGAACGGTGCAGCAGGACCGCGTAGCCGGCGAACGCCAGGACAAACAGCGGAAACTGGACCGGAACCACGTCCCACCAATATCCCTGGCCGAGCCGCAGGAAGGCCGCGGGAAAGCCGCTGTAGTTCGCCGCGCCGTGGGTGATCCCTTCGGCAATGCCGCGAAACATGGAATAGGAGCCCAGCGTGACGATGATCGGCGGAATCCCCAGCCGCGTGATCAGGAGCGCATTGAGCACGCCGCCGGCCGAACCCGTCAGGATCGCCGCCAGGGCCGCGGCGGCGATCGGCAGATGCCAGTCGCGCCAGGAGACGCCGAACACGATGGCCGCCAGTCCCATCATGGAGCCCACCGAGAGATCGATGCCGCCGGTGATCATCACCGGAGTAAGCGCCAGCGCGAGCAGGCCCAGTTCCACGCTGAGCCGCACCACTTCGAAGAAATTGGACCACGTGAAGAAATTCGTGCCCAGCGCGGAGAACGCTGCGACTTCGACTACCAGGGCGAGGAGGAGGATCCATTCGCCGTTGGGGAACCAGCGCTCGCGCCAGGGCCTATGCGCGTTGAGCGGCAGCGATGCCTGCATATTTCACCGAGCGGACGCGGACCGCGTCGATGGCCACGGAGGCCAGGATGATGGCGCCCTGAATGGCGCGCTCCCAGTAGGCGTTGATTCCCAGAAAGGTCAGCGCCGGACCGATCGAGCCGAGCAGAACCACGCCGAGAAAGGTGCCGACAACCGTGCCTCTTCCGCCGGTGACCGCGGTGCCGCCCACAATCACCGCGGCAATCACCTTCATCTCGAGCCCCAGACCGGCGTTGCTCGGAATCTGGTTGAAGCGGACGGCGTTGAAGAAGGCGGCGCACCCGGCGAGGGCGCCGGCCAGCACGAAGACCACGAAGACCACGCGCGCGGGGTCGATGCCCGCGAGGCGCGCCGCCTCTGCATTGGAGCCCGTGGCGTACACCGCGCGGCCGGCCGCCAGATTGCGCAGGCCCCATCCGGTGACGAGCAGCAGCACCAGGGCGGCGGCGACGGTGATGGTCTGGCTTGCGGCTTGCGGCGCGCCGAACCATTGGAAGGAGGGCGGCAAGTCCTGCACCCAGGCGCCTTGCGTGATCCAGCGCAGGCCGTCGCGCAGGGCCACCATGGTGGCCAGCGTGACCACGATCGCCGGAATGCGCGCGTAGGCCACCAGCGCGCCGTTGACGGCGCCGAAGCCCGCGCCCACCGCGCAGGCGGCCACGCCGGCCAACGGGATCGGCAATCCCAGCTTGGCGAACACCCCGGCGGCCACGCTCGAAATGGCAAACTGCGAGCCGACGGAAATATCGATCTGCCCCGTGAGGATGACCAGGGTCATGCCCAGCGCGGCGATCAGCACGGGCATGTTGGTCATCAGGACGTCGACCTGGTTGCTCCAGGCGAAGAAGCCCGGCGCCGCCACGCCCAGAACCGCGCCCAGGGCCAGGATGGCGATCGCCAGCGAGATTTCCCGGCGGTGCATCAGGACGCGCGCTCCCCGCCCAGGGCCAGGTCGAGAACGCCCTGCTGCGTGGCTTCGCGGCGCGACAGCACACCTGCCACGGTTCCGCCATGCATCACGGCGATACGGTCGCTCATTCCCAAAACCTCCGGCAGCTCCGAAGAGATCATGATAATCGCCATGCCGCTCTCCGCCAAATCGACCATGAGGGCGTGGATTTCGGATTTCGAGGCGACGTCCACACCCTGGGTGGGCTCGTCGAGAATCAGGACGTCGGGATGGATGGCGAGCCAGCGGGCCAGCGCTACTTTTTGCTGATTGCCTCCGGAGAGCGAGCCGGTTTCCGAATAGAGCGATGGAGTCTTGACGCGCAGGCGTTCGACGTAGCCGCGCGCCAGATCGCGCTCGCGGGCGCCGTCGATCATGCCGTGGCGCGATACTGCTTCCAGGCTCGCCAGGCTGGTGTTGGCGGTGATGGGCAGCTCGAGCACCACGCCATGCTGGCGGCGGTCTTCGGGCAGGTAGCCGATTTTGAGCCGGATGGCATCGGCGGGCGACGCAACGGAAACCGCTTTGCCGTTGAGCAGCATCTCGCCGGAATCGGCGGGCGTCAGGCCGAACAGGGTTTCCGCCAGTTGCGTGCGTCCCGACCCGACCAGTCCGGCGAGGCCGAGGATTTCGCCGCGGCGCACCGAAAGAGAAATATCGCGAATGCCCGCGGCGCGGCTGGCGAGGCCGTGGGTTTCGAGCGCGACATCGCCGGGCCCGGCGGCCCCTCCGGCTGCGCGCTGCGGAAAAATGGCGGAGATCTCCCGGCCGACCATCAGGCGGATCAGCTCGGCGCGGTCCACGTCCTGGACGTTGCGGGTGGCGATAGCCTGGCCGTCGCGCAGGACGGTGACGCGTTGCGCGATGGCGGCGATTTCTTCGAGGCGGTGCGAGATATAGATGATGCCGGTGTTCTGGCCGCGCAGGGTGGCGATGACGCGGAACAGGCTTTCCACTTCGCGGCCCGTGAGCGAGGCGGTGGGCTCGTCGAGGATGAGGATCCGCGCGTCGGCGCCAATGGCTTTGGCGATCTCCACGATCTGCTGTTCCGGCATGCTCAGGGTAGCGACCAGGCGATGGGGCTGGATGCCGGCGCCGATGCGCGCCAGCAGCTCGCGGGCGCGTGCATCGCGGCTCTTCCAGTTCACCTTCCGCCACATGCCGCCGCCTTCGAGCGAGAGGGCGATGTTCTCGGCCACGGTGAGGTGCGGGAAAAGGGCCGGCTGCTGGTAGACCGCGGCAATGCCGAGGGAGCGCGCGTGTGCCGGGCTGTGGTGCGCGACCAGGCGGCCGCCGACTTTCAGCGTGCCCGCATCGGGCGCCAGCGCGCCGGTGATGATCTTGATGAGCGTCGATTTGCCGGCGCCGTTCTCGCCCACCAGTGCGTGGACCTCGCCGGCATTCAGGTCGAACGAGACGCCCTTCAAGGCCTGCACTCCCGCGAAAGACCTGGCGATGGCGGCAGCCTCGAGGAGTGGCATCGTTGGCTTCATGATAACCGCCGGGGCCCGCGCCGTGCTGCACCACCACCTGATGTGATACAACTAGCAAGCGGCAGGCGCCATGGTTACGCGCTCCAATCACAGCCGGTACCTGATCAAGTCGCTGGTTCACGCTTCGGAGGTGCTCTCGGTCTTCCGCACCGAGGGCGAAGTGCTCCGGCTGCGCGATGTGGTGGCCCGCACCGGATTCAACAAGGGGATGTGCTTCCGCCTGTTGTACACGCTGCATTCCTGCGGATTTCTCGAGAAGGTGGGAGAGAACCAATACCGCGCCGTGTCGGAGATTCGCCACAGCCGCCGGTATCGCATCGGGTATGCGGCGCAGGGCCAGGATTCGTCGTTCCCGCGGGAGGTGTCGGGCAGCCTGGCTCGCGCCGCCGAGAGCGCGCACGTGGAACTGGTGGTGGTGGACAATCGCTACAACGCCAAGACCGCGTTGCGCAACGCCGACCAACTGATCCGGGAAGAGGTCGACCTGGTGATCGAATTTCAGGCGGACGAGGCCGTGGCGCCCGCCATCACGCGGAAATTCCTGGAAGCCGGCATCCCCATGATCGCCATCGACATCCCTCATCCCGGCGCGACCTACTTCGGCGCCAACAACTACGAGGCCGGCCTGATCGGCGGCCGGCACCTGGGCCGCTGGGCCAACAAGCATTGGGACGGAGTGGTGGATGAGATCGTGATGGTGGAGATCCCGCGGTCGGGCTCGGTGCCCCAGGCGCGCATGCGCGGCATGATCGCGGGGATCCACGAGACGCTCCGGCAGGCGGGCCAAAGCCGCGTCATTCCCCAGGATGGCGACGGGCAGTTTCGGCCGTCGCTGGAGTGCCTGCGGAAGCATCTTCGCATGACCAGGTCGAAGCGCATTCTGGTGGGCGCGGCCACCGATCCGAGCGCGCTGGGAGCGCTGCGGGCGTTTCAGGAGGCGGGCCGCTCGAGCGACTGCGCCGTGGTCGGGCACAATGCCGAGCCGGACGGCCGGGCGGAGCTGCGCGAACCGCGCACGAGGCTGATCGGGTCGGTCGCGTATTTTCCGGAGAAGTACGGGCCGGGCCTGATCCGGCTGGCGGTGGATCTTCTGGCCAAGAAGCCCACGTCACCGGCGATCTTCATCCGCCACCAGCTCATCACGCCGGAGAACGTGGATCACTTCTACCCCAACGATACGCTGATGGGGCTGGCGCGGCCGGCAGCGGCGCCGGCGGGGTAGAAAGAGCGGCTGTGCCGAAGAGGCCTGCGTGCCGATGAACGGCGCCAGAGACGTTGCGGACAGACGAGCTTCGCTCGCCGGGCGGGTTGACAACAGTTGACAACCCGCCGCAGGTTGACAACCTGCCCCACACGCACTTCGTGCCGCAGGTCGAAACGAGCGGCGGGAGCGGCGGCCCGCTGGAATGGGTCATTCAGCACTTGGCGGGGCGTTTTGCATGCCGGTTGCGAAGGAGACCCTTGTACTTGACGGGCCGGAAGTTTTATCTTTTGGGTATGGCTCGGTGTGCCTTCAAACTCAGGATCAAACAGGACGCGATCGAAGACTATGAGCGGGAGCATACCCGCGTCTGGCCGGAATTGCTCGCCAAGCTGAAGGAGGTCGGGATCTCCGATTATTCCATCTTCCGGCGCGACCAGGAGCTGTTTCTGTGCATGAAGGTCGAGGATTTCGACCGCGCCTGGGACGAGTTGGACCGCGACCCCGTCAACCAGTGCTGGCAGAAGGAGATGAGCCACTTCTTCGAGCCGGTGCCCGGCATGAAGCCCGGCGAGCGGTTCGCCATGATGAAGGAAGTTTTCTTCCTGGAGTAACAGGCATCACTGGAGGCGCAGCCGGTTATATCGCGCGTAAGCCGACGTGTCCGAGAGGATCACGCGGTCCCCGACCTCGAGGCCTTCCAGGATCTGGATGGTATTCACCGAGGTCCGGCCGAATCGCACCTTCACGCGCGAGAAGAACTGGCCGTCGGGATCGAGCTTGAACAGCGTGGCTTCGCTGTTGGCCTGCCCAAACACGGGGCGGCCGACATAGGCGACGTCCGCGAGCGTCGAGATTTGGATGGTTCCGTCCACCTGGGTGCCTGCCGGCGGCACGGCGGATGGCCCCGCTTTCAGTTGCACTGCGACCGTGACCGTGCCGTTCACCGCGCCGGGGTCGATCCGCGTAACCGTGCCGTTGATGACGACCTGGCGCGTGTCGATGGAGACGGCCTGGCCGAGTTGAACCTGGATCACCTGGGTTTCCGCGACCTTCAGTTCGGCTGTGGCGTTGGTGGTGATCGTGCCGAGGCCGCGGACCATCAGTGTCATGTCGCCGCGCTTGACCGTGTCGGACCAGATTGTCTCATGCTGGACGACCCCGTCCTGGGCACAGAGCTGGAATGCCGCGGCCGCGAGGATTGTAGCAGCAAACGCTGTTTTCATCATGCCCGGGAGCGAAGCAATCCGGCTGCCACGAGGTTGCCACGAAAAAACGCGCGTCCCGAAGAGCGGAGGGCGACCCGTGTCGGAATCGTCTCTGGCGCCAGAAACGTTGCGCGACGGCCGGGGACAGGCGAGCTTCGCTCGCCGGGCGGGTTGACAACCCGCCGCAGGTTGGCAACCACGCCTGTCCAAATTGGAAATCGAGTTCAGGCGGAAGTTCTGATACGGTGAACTTGGGTTCAAGCCAGAACCAAATCTACCGAACGG
>JGI12269J14319_10000187_pt1 | contig 56109 bp, 56 predicted proteins | sample PeaSoiSIISIP2007_FD_14319 | JGI IMG/M metagenome (IMG submission 14319)
CCGCCACGTCCAGGCCGTGGCGGCCGCCTCCAAGGAGGTTCGCTCCGCCCTCGGCAACGACCTGCTGGAGCGGCGGGCCGACATCGTCCCCCCGCAGCTCTACGCCCTGGCCGTGCGGGCGTGGGCCCGCGGCGGTCTGGCCAACCACATGCGCCCACCGGTCAACCTGGTGCTGTCGAACGTGCCGGGGCCGAAGCAGCGGCTCCGGATCGGGCAGGCCGAGCTCGACGCCATCTACTCGGTGGGTCCCATCCTGGAGGGCATCGGGCTCAACATCACGGCCTGGAGCTACGCCGACGCCCTGCACGTGTCGGTCCTCGGGTGCCCGGCGAGCGCCCCCGACCCGTGGCCCATCGCCGACGCCCTGCACGACTCGCTGAAGGAGATGGTGCAGATGGCGGACCGCCCGGCATGACCGACCCCGACCCCGGGCCCGTCGAGGTGGGGTCGGCCCGGGACCCGGCGTTCCTCCGTGCCGCCCGGCCGGTGCTGGAGCTCTTCGCCTCGTACTTCAGGCCGGAGGTGCGGGGATTCGAGCGACTTCCGGACCAGGGGCCGTTCCTCGTGGTGGGGAACCATTCCGGCGGCCAGATACCACCCGATCTCCCCGTGCTGCTGACGGCGTGGTGGCGCCGGCGCGGCGAGGACGAGCGGGTGTTCGCCCTGTTCCACTCGTTCCTGCTGGGGCTGCCCGGCGTGGGCCCGGTGATGGAGCGGGCCGGTGCCGTCGAGGCCGGGCGCCAGAGCGCCGAGGCCGTGCTGCGCGGTGGCGGGATCCTCATCGACTACCCCGGAGGCGACCACGAGGTGTTCCGGCCCTGGTGGCGGCGCAACCGCATCGATTTCGGCGGCCGCGTCGGCATCATCCGCCTCGCCCTGCGGACCGGGGTGCCGGTGGTCCCCGTCGTCTCCGTCGGCGCCCACGAAACGGTCGTCGTCCTGGCGCGAGGGGAGCGGATCGCCGAGCTCCTCGGGATCGACCGGATGTTCCGCATCAAGGTGATGCCGCTCGTCCTCGGACCGCCCTTCGGCATCGTCCCCGGCGGGATCCCGACCTGGCCCCTCCCGGCCAAGATCACCGTGGAGCTGGGCGAGACGATCGACTGGTCGTCGCGCTTCGGTCCCGAGGCGGCTGACGACGACGTCGTCGTGCGTGCCTGCTACGACGAGCTGACGGCGACGATGCAGCGGACGCTGGACCGCCTCGCCGCCGAGCGCCGCTTCCCGGTCCTGGGATAGCCCCGCCCCTGAGGGCCAGGGACGGGATCGGTTCGGACAGGCCATGGCGACCACGGGCTCGTCGACATGGGCGGCGCCCATCGATCCGTAGGAGACGGCGTCGTCGAGGGCGAAGAGCCCGCCGTCGCAGGCCACCATCAGGTACCCCTTGCCGACGGCGGACCCGTCTGCACACGACGGTCGTACCGACCCGACGAGGCTAACGTCACGGCGACGGGAGGCGAGGCATGCGCCGGATGCGTACGACGTCAGCTGCCGTGCTCGCGACGACGCTGTCGTTTCTCGCCGCGTGCTCGGGCTCCACCGCCGCAAGCGGACACCGGTCCGGGTCTCATGAGACATCACCGCCCGCCACTGGTCAACCGGCCACACCGGTGCCGGCCGCCATCCCGGTGGTCGCAAACCCGGCAACCGGACCTGTCGGTCCACTGAGCTCCCCCGGCGGAGCCTTTCTCGAGGACCGGTTCGGGCGGACCGTCCTGATGCACGGCGCCGATCTCGTCTACAAGGTGCCCCCGTACGAGGTGGTCGTGCACGGCGCCGGTCCCGACGTCCTCACCCAGCCCGAGGTGCAGCGCATGGCGGCACTCGGGTTCGACGTGGTCCGCCTGGGGATCATCTGGAAGGGCCTGGAGCCGGGCACCGCACCGATCAACGACCCGTCCATCTGCACCCCGGGCCACCCGCGGGCCTCGGGGCCGCTGCAGTTCGACGCCGCGGTGTTCAACGCCTACATGCAGCGCCTCGACGACACGGTCGCACTGTTGGGGAGCTACGGCATCTCCTCCCTCATCGACATGCACCAGGACGTCTACAACGAGGTGTTCGGTGGGGAGGGGGCGCCCGATTGGGCGGTGTGCACGAACGGCGTGAAACCCCGTCCGGAGCTGAACGTGCCCAACTGGAGCGTCAACCTCCAAGGCCCCGGTGTCGACACGGCGTACTCGCACTTCTGGGACAACGACGTGGTGGGGAACCTCCAGGGTGAGTTCGACTCGATCTGGGCCCGGGTCGCGGCCAACCTCCGGGACAACCCCTGGGTCATCGGCTACGACCCATTCAACGAGCCCTACGGCCCGGGTGTCCCTCCGCAGAGCAGCGGGGCGCAGTTCGACGCCGAACTGCAGTGCTTCTACACCGGCCGGGCCCACCCGGGAGAGAGCCAGTCCGGCCGGTCGATCACCTGCCCGGCCGGCGACCCGGACGTCGGGTTGATCCCACGGATCGAGGCCGCCGACCCCAACCACCTGGTGTTCTACGAAGGGAACTACGCCACCGACTCCGGGCCCGCCAACCACATCGGGCCCATGCCGTTGCCGCGGCTGGTCCTGAATTTCCACGACTACTGCTTCCTCCATGTCCCGAACGGCCCCGAGCCCCCGAGCTATGCGACGGTGTGCGCCCCCACCGAGAACGTGGTCTTCACCGAGCACGCCGGCCAGCGGGCCAGGGATTCGACCCTCGAGCAACCGGGCGGCCCGGCATCACTGCTGACCGAGTTCGGAGCCACGACCGACGCCGCCGACCTGGCGCGGGTGACCGCCGACGCTGATGCGCACCTGACGGGGTGGATCTACTGGCAGTGGCTCGACTACGACGACCCGACCGGATCACACGATTCGGGACTGTGGCCACCGAGCCCCCCCACACCGGCGATGCTCGCCGTTCTCTCCAGGACGTATCCCGTGGCCATCGCCGGTCAACCGACGGCGACGTCGTTCGACCCCGTGTCCGGTCGCTTCACGCTCCGGTTCCACACCGACCCCCACATCACCGAGCCGACGGTCATCTTCGTCCCCGTGGCCACGCACTACCCCGACGGCTACTGTGCCGCCGCCACCGGCGCCCGCATCACATCTGACCCCGGTGCCGGTGACGTCGACGTGCAGAACGGCGTCACCGCCACCGAGGCGACGGTGACGATCACGCCCGGCCACTGCTGACGTCGGGGACGGCTGCCCGACCCGAGGGCGCGTCGTCCTCACCCGTCCCGACAGTCGTGCAATGCTCGCCCGGTGATCCCGATCGTCGAGCCGAACCGTCCCCGCGTGGCGGCGCTGGCGACGCTCGTCACGGGGCGATTGGCCAGCTGGGTGGGTGTCGCCTTCTGGTTGGCGGTGGTCGCCGCCGCCATACCGTTCGCCACCAAGCTCGGCTCGGTCGAGACGAACCGGCTGACCGAGTTCCTGCCGTCCGGTGCACAGTCCACCCGGGCCTTGGAGCTGGACGAGCGGTTCCCCTCCGGCCGGGCGCTCCAGGCGGAGGTGGTCTACTTCCGGCGCTCCGGGCTCACCGCGCACGACCTGGCACTCGTCGACGCCGACCGGGCACACCTCGTCGCCCGGCTGGCGACCGCCATCGGGCGTCCCTCGGGCGTCGTGCTGGCCCCCGACGGCAGGGCGGCGGTGGTCACCGTCCCCGTCCCCGGCAGTGAGCTCGCCGTCGAACACACCCTCACCCGGATCCGGACAACCGTAGGGGGTGGCTCGGATGGCCTCGAGATACGGGTCACGGGGGAAGCAGCCATCCAGGCCGACCTGCTCGGTGCCTTCTCGGGCGCGAGCACGTTGCTCCTGGTCGCCACCGCCGGGCTCGTGGTCCTCCTCCTGGCCGCCACCTATCGCAGCCCCGTGCTGTGGGTCGTCCCCATCGCCTGTGTGGGCATCGCCGAGGCCCTCGCCCAGGCGATCATCTACGCCCTGGCGCGCACGGGTGTCACGGTCAACGGCCAGAGCACCGCGCTCGTCACTGTGATCGTCTTCGGCGCCGGCACGGACTACGCGCTGTTGCTGACGGCCCGCTACCGAGAAGAGCTGCGCCGCCACAAGGAGCATCGCGTCGCCATGATGGTCGCCTGGCGTCGTGCCGCTCCCGCTGTCGCGGCCTCGGCGCTCACCGTGGCTGCCACGCTGGCATGCCTTCTTCCCGCCGATCTCAGCCTGACGGCGGACTTCGGCGTCGTCGGCGTCGTGGGTGTGCTGTGCGCCGCCGTCGTGGTGCTCGGCGCCTACCCGGCCTTGCTGCTCGTCATGGGACGAGGCATCTTCTGGCCCGCCGTTCCCCGCCATGCGCCGGAGTTCGTCCAGCGAGGGGTGTGGGCGCGACTCGGGCGGATCGTCAGCCACGGCCACCGGCCGGTGTGGGTCGCCGGCCTCGTGCTGCTGGGTGGAGCCGCCGTCGCCCTCATCACGGTGGACACCAACGTGTCGTCCCTGAGCGAGCTGCCCTCCTCCGCACCATCGGTCCAGGGGTACGCCCTCCTGGCGGGCTCGTTCCCGGCCGGGGAGGTGTCACCGGTCGACGTCGTGGTGACCGACTCGGCCTACCTCCCCGCCGTCCGGCACGCGCTCTCCCGACTCCCGGTCGCCGCCGCACTCGGGCCGCCCGAGCACGCCGGGGCATTGGCCCGCTTCGACCTGATCCTGTCGGTCACGCCCACGGGGAACGAGGGGTTCACGGCCATCGGTGACCTTCGGAACGCGGCGGATGCCATCGCCGGTGACCACGTGGTCATCGGCGGCCAGACGGCCGAGGACCTCGATACCGCCACCGCCTCGCATCACGACACCTTGTTCATCGTGCCGAGCGCCCTGGCGGTGGTGCTGATCGTCCTGTGGCTGGTGCTCAGGGCGGTCCTCGGCCCGCTGGTGGTCGTCGCCACCGTGGTGGCGACGTTCGGGGCGGCCCTCGGCATCGCATCGGCCATCTTCGTCCCGCTGCTGCACCTTCCGGGGATCGATCCGACCGTGCCGCTCCTCACGTTCGTCTTCCTCATCGCCCTCGGCGTCGACTACAACATCTTCCTCCTCACCCGGATCCGTGAGGAGGTGAGACGGAGCGGGATCGCGGTCGGTGTCCGCAACGGCGTGGCGAGCACCGGCGGCGTCCTCACATCGGCCGGGGTCATCCTGGCCGGGACGTTCTCGGTACTCGCCATCCTCCCCATCGTGGCGTCGCGGGAGATCGGCATCGTCGTCGCCATCGGCGTCCTGGCCGACACGTTCCTGGTCAGGACGATCCTCGTCCCGATGCTCGTGGCCGACCTCGGGGCCCGCTTCTGGTGGCCCACACGGGTGCCACCGACGTCCGGGGCGACGGCCGCGCCTGCGACCCCGCCACCCGACCGGGACCTGCCGGCCTGACCGGGCCTGAGCCGCGACGAGTCGTCATCCTCGTCAGACGACGCCTCCCGCGAGCGTGGACGTCATCTCCACCGACCACATCAGGGCCTCGACGGCCGACGACGACAGTGCAGCCACCCCGAGCCCGCTCCGGGTCGCCACCTCGGGCTGACCCAACAGGAAGCTCGTGGCGTCGGCCACGAGGCGGCCGAGCGGACCCTCCCCCTCGAGGACAGCACCGCGGATGTCGGCGTCGAGGGGCAGGTCCCGCAGGACGTCTTCGAGCGGCACGTCGAGGAGCAGACCGAAACTCGAGAGCATCCCCGCCATGAAGGCCGACTCCGAGAGGGAGCGGTCGACGGTCTGGGCCAGCAGTTCACACATCCGGGCCCGCGTCAGCGCGGTCGTCATCTCCTCCTCGGATGCCTGCCCTTTGCCACCGATGAGGAGCAGGGACACCCAGCTCTGGAGCCGGCGCCATCCGACGAGGACGATCGCCTCCCGTACGGTCCGGACGTTCCTCCGCATGCCCTTGGCGGCACCGACGCTGGCCAGCTGGAGCAGCTGGAGCGTCATGGCCGGGTCCCGGCGGACGATGTCCTCGATCTCGGCCAGGGGACACTCGCCGTCGAGGAGATGCACCGACAGGCGCACCTGCGCCAGACGGCCGGGATCGAGGGTGCGTCCGGGGACGTCGCTCGGCCGGGCCAGCAGGTAGCCCTGCAGGTAGTCGAACCCGAGAGCCGAGCACCACTCGAACTCGTCGATCGTGTCCACGTGCTCGCCGACCACGCGGATGTCGCGGCGACGGCACTCTTCGACCAGGGCGGAGAGGTCGGGCAGCTCGGCGGCCTGGATGTCGACCTTCACGAAGGACACCGGTCCGTTGAAGTACTCGACGTCCGACCACCACGTGATGCCGTCGAGGGCCAGGCTGAAACCCTGGTCGTGGAGGCGTCGACATCCGGCCAGCACGTCCCGATGGGGAACGACGGAGTCGGCGATCTCGATGACGGTCTGCTCCGGTGGGAGCAGGATCGGCACGTCTCCGGTGAGGACCCCGGGGCTGGCGTTGCAGAACAGCAACTTGTCCCCCACGAGCCGTTCGATGCCGATGCTGACCGAGTTGAACACGACGTCGGCCGTGATCCTGTCCCCCGGGGTCTCCGGCACGTCGGCCGCGGCCGAGTCACTCAGGGCCCGGAACAGCAACTCGTAGCCGAATACCGACCGGTGACCGTCGAAAATCGGCTGACGACCTACGACCACATCGAGAGCTGTCACGGCTCCATCCGCCTCCCCCGCACATTCCGTTGTGCCTGGCCAGGATTGTCGGCACGTTGTGCGAAATTCTCAAGCCCTGATGTCCCGGGGCCCCGGGAGCCGCCGGCGGGACCCTGCCCGCCGGGACGATGGCGCGTCCCGGCGTGCCCGAGGTGCCCGAGGGAGTTGTCTGACGCTCTGTCAGACCCGCCGGCCAGGACGCCGCCCGCACAGGCACGTCGCCGAAGGCGACGGGCCGGCCCAGGTGACGACTTCCTCATCTTTGGGGATGCACCGGGTGGCCCGGGATTGCACAATCTCGATGGGGGCCACGCGCCCTGGCCATCGCGCACGACCGCCGGTACGTCGTCCCCGTCGAGAAAGGACGCGAAGGATGCCCGGATTCCCTGGTGCTCGGAGCCCCCGGAGCACGCGTGCCCGTCTTCAACCCCGCGCCGCCCGAGTGGGCCTCTTGTTGAGGTTGCCCGTGGCGCTCGCCGTCATCGGTGGATCGGCGTTGATCCTCAGCCAGCCGGCGGCCGCCGGGTCGGGGACCTTCTACGTCGACGGCGCCACCGGCCACGACCAGGGATCGTGTTCCTCGCAGTCGGCCCAGTGCGCCACGATCTCCTATGCATTGACGCAGGCCACTCCCGGAGCGACCATCTTCGTGGCCCGGGGCACCTACCCGGAGCAGCTCTCGATCACCCAGGACGTCACGATCATCGGTCGCTCGCCGGGGCACACGATCATCGCGCCGCCCGCCGTCGTGCAGAACGACACCGGGACCGACAGCCCGGTCCCGGAATTCGCCATCGTGGATATCCACGACGGGCTCACGGACCTGGGCAGCGTCAACCTCGAGAACCTGGTGATCGACGGTGGGGCGGCAGGGAGCAGCTCGTTCAGCAGCTGTGCCGACAATTTCCCCGGCGTCTTCTATCACGATGCGAGCGGGCTCCTCAGGAACGACATCCTCTCTGACGTCGAGATGCCCTCGAGCCTCTTCGGCTGCCAGACCGGCAAAGGGGTCGGCGCCCTGGTCGCGACCGACGCGGGCCGGACATCGAACGTGACGATGGCACGGGTCACCGTGACGGGTTTCCAGAAGAACGGTCTCGAGTGCATCGACCCCGGCACGACCTGCGCGATCGAGAACTCGGTGGTCACGGGGCGTGGCCCGACCACGCTCACCGCCCAGAACGGCGTCGAGATCTGGGGCGTCGCCTCACTGACGTTCCAGCAGAACAGGGTCTCCGGCGACAGCTACTCGGGGCCGAGTGGTCCCGCACAGGCCACCGGGCTCCTGGTGCTCAACGTGGGAACGGCGACGGTGCGCTCGAACAAGATGAGTTCCAATGACGTCGACATCTATGCCGGAGAGGACCCGTCGTTTCCTCCCCTGTCGGCCGAGGGATCCTGGGTGTTCCGAGGGAACAAGCTCACCAAGGCCACCGATGACGCTCCCGCACCCTGGAACGTCGAGGGCCAGGGATACGGGGACGGGCTGGTCATCGACAGCACGACGGGTCCCGTCCAGGTCATGGGGAACAGAGCCGGATCAGACTTCGAGTACGGCATCGCGCTGTACGGAGCGACCGGTGTCACCGTGCATGGCAACGGCGTCCACCGCGACGACGACGGCATCTACGTCGGAGGTCCCGGGAGCGTGGCGACGGCGAGCACCGGCAACGACATCAAGGGCAATCGGGCCTTCTACAACACCAACGACGGGATCTTCGCCGATGTCAGCTCCGTTGAATCGGGGAACACCTTCGTCTCCAACTCGCTGCACCACAACCAGACGTTCGAGGCCCAGGACAGCTCCATCGGGATCGAGACTGCCGGCACGGCCAACGAGTGGGTCAACGACCATTGCTCGAACCCGCACACGGTGAGTCCCGCGGGCATCTGCTGACCGACGGCCCGGCTGCGTCACCAACCTCGGTCAAGCCACGGGGTACGACGCACCGGATCGGGGCCGATGGGACCTGCCCGCGCACTGTGGACCAGCCGCGGACTTCATCGGCATCCGAGCGCGTCCGACATCACACGACAGGCCTCCTGCATCTTCGACTGCGACAGCCGGGTGATCGGCTGACGCAGCTCGACGGCCCGCCGGATGGCCTCGGAGCGCGACCCGTGGGGCGCAGGGACCAGATGATCCAGCCTGTCCACCAGGTCAGACGGGAGCCTGACGGCGATCTGCGTGGTTGTCATGCAGAAGGTATGCCAATGCGCATCACAGATGCCGGGGCGGTGCGGCCGCAATCCGGGGCAGACCAGGTCGTGCAGCGCGCTCGGAGGGACTCGAACCCCCAACCTTCTGATCCGTAGTCAGATGCTCTATCCAATTGAGCTACGAGCGCCGGCCGGTCACCACCCTGGACGGGGCCGGAGGCCCGATCGAGGGACGGCCGGTCATCCTATCCGGCCCCCACCGGCCCACGGCCGGGGCCCCACGCGCCCGGGTCCGTCTCGAAGCGCTGCAGGGCAGCCACGTTGGCGTCGGTGCCGAGCAGCTCGGCGAAGGCGGCGTCCTCCCGGCGCCGGGCCTCGGCCACGTCCGCCGTCCGGGTGGCGAGCAGCAGACGCTTGGCCGTCATGAGCGCATCGAGCGGCGCGGCGGCGACAGCCCGGGCCAGGGCCAGGGTCTCGTCGAGGAGGGATCCGGCCGGATGGACGGCCACGGCCACCCCGGCTTCGACCGCCTCGGCCGCGTCCAGCCATCCCCCGGTGAACAGGAGCTTCGCCGCCCGCTGCCACCCCATGGTGCGGGGGAACAGGTAGCTGCTGGCCGCCTCGGGGGGCACCCCGAGCTCGGCGAAGGGGACCCGCAGGCGGGCGTCGTCGGCCATGAGCACCAGGTCGCAGTGCAGCAGCAGGGTGAAGCCGAGCCCCACCCCCACGCCGTTCACCGCCGCCAGGAGGGGCTTCTCGAACGACCCCACCACGTCGAGCAGGCTCCGGAACCCCCGGGCCGTCTCGGCGCTGGCCTCGCCGGTCGCGATGCGGGCCATCTCCTTCAGGTCCTGGCCGGCGCTGAAGGCGGTGCCGTTGCCGGTGAGCACCACGGCATGCACCGTACGCACCACCGCCGCCTCGGTGAGGGCGTCGGTCACGGCCTCGTACATCGCGGCGTTGAAGGCGTTGCGCGCCCCGGGCCGGTTGAAGCGGACGATGCGCACCGCCCCGTCGTCCTCGACCACGGCGACGGGCTCGGTCGACCCTCCGGCGTTCCCCTCCTCCGCCGTCACGGCCGCATGACCTGGCCGCCGTCCACGCTGAACACGTGGCCCGTGACCCACCGGGCGTCGTCGGACAGCAGGAACAGGCACATCCCCACCAGGTCGTCCGGCGTGCCCTGGCGCTTGAGGGCCAGCGACCCCACCAGCTGGCGCATGTACTCCTCGGGCACCACCGACCGCGCCGCCTCGGTGTCGGTCGGCCCCGGGGCGATGGCGTTGACCCTGATGTGCATGCCGCCCAGCTCGTGGGCGAGCTGCTGGGTGAGGGAGTTCACGCCCGCCTTGGCCCAGCCGTAGTAGCCGGCGTAGAGGTAGGCAGCGGTCGAGGACTGGTTGACCACCGCGCCGCCGCCGCGCCCGGCCATGGACCGGTAGCAAGCCCGGGTGCACGCCAGAGCCCCGAACATGTTCACCGCCATGAACCGCTCCAGGTACTCCCAGTCCACGGTGAGGAGCAGGTCGAGCTTCATGCCCCCGAAGATGGCGGCGTTGTTGACCAGGAAGTCGACACCCCCGAAGCGGTCGGTGGCCGCCGCCACCATGGTCGCCACCGAGTCCAGGTCGGCGATGTCCACCCGCACGCCGAGTGCTCCGGCGCCGGCGTCCCCGATGAGCGCGGCCGTCTCGGCCGCCCCGGCCTCGTCGATGTCGGCCGCCACCACCGCCGCCCCGCAGGCGGCCAGGCCCTGGGCGTAGGCGCGGCCGATGCCCCGGCCCGCCCCCGTGACGACGGCCACCTTGCCGGCGAAGTCGTAGGTGCTCACGTGCCACCGCCTTGCTTGGAGCGGCGGCCGATGACCCGCTCGGCGGCCTCGTTGGCCCCGGTGGCAAGGGGCCATCCCACGTAGTGGGCCAGGTGCACCACCAGCTCGCGCACCTGGGCCTCGGTGAGCTCGCCGTTGTCGAGGGCGCTCTGGAACTGCACGTCGAGCAGCTCGGTCTTGCCGAAGGCGGCCAGCACGCCGATGGTGACCAGGCGGCGCTCGAACACCGACAGCTCCGGACGGCACCACACGTCGCCGAAGAGGTGGTCGACGGTGTAGGCCACGAAGTCGCCCGGCACGACGGCGGGGTCGACCGAGAAGTTGTAGACCTCCTGCATCCTGGCCATGCCCCCCGGACGGTCGGGGGAGGGCGGTCGGTGGTCGTCGGTCACGGTGTGCTCCTCTCGGTCGGGCGGATCGGTCACGGCGCCCGGTGCACCGGTCGGTCGGGGCGGGGCGGGGCGGGGCGGGTCAGGCGGGCTCGGCCACGACCTTCGTCTCGAGGTACTCCTCGAAGCCGGCCACCCCCATCTCGCGCCCGATGCCCGACTGCTTGTAGCCGCCGAAGGGCACGTCCGGGCTGTACCACACGCCCCCGTTGACGCTCACCGTTCCCGTCCGCAGGCGGGCGGCGAAGGTCATGGCCCGGTCCCGGTCGGCCGACCACACCGAGCCCGACAGGCCGTAGGGGGAGTCGTTGGCGATACGCAACGCGTCGTCGTCGCCGTCGAACGCCATGACGACCAGGACGGGGCCGAAGATCTCTTCTCGTGCCACGGGGGAATCGTTGCCGATCCCGACGAACAGGGTGGGCTCGACAAAGAACCCCCGGTCACGGTGGGCGGGCCGGCCGCCGCCCACCACGGCCGTGCCACCCTCGTCGCGGGCCATCCGGATGAAGCCCTCGACCCGGTCGCGCTGGCGGGCGCTGATGAGCGGCCCGCAGATGGTGGACGGGTCGGTGGGGTCGCCGGCCGGCAGCTTGGCCAGGGCGGCGGCGGTGACCCCCACGGCGTCGTCGAAGCGGGCCCGGGGCACGAGCAGGCGGGTGGTGATGGCGCAGCCCTGGCCGGCGTGGGTGCACACCATGAAGGCGGCCGTGCCGCAGGCGCCGCGCAGGTCGGCGTCGTCGAGCACCACGAAGGCCGACTTGCCCCCGAGCTCGAGGAAGACCTTCTTGAGGGATCCCGCTGCGTCGGCCATGACCTTGCGGCCGGTGGCGGTCGAGCCGGTGAAGCTCACCTGGTCGACGCGGTCGTCGCGCACCAGCCGGGCGCCGAAAGCGGGATCCGACGAGGGGAGGATGTTCACCACCCCGGCGGGGATGTCGGTCTCCTCGGCGACGAGCCGCCCCAGCACGGTGGCGCACCACGGGGTGTCGGGGGCGGGCTTCAACACCACCGTGTTGCCGGCGGCCAGCGCCGGGCCCAGCTTGGCCAGGTTGATCTGGTGGGGGACGTTCCAGGGCGTGATGGCGGCCACCACACCCGTGGCCTCGTGCCGCAGCCACCGCCGGGCCGGCATGCCCAGGGGCTCGGCTCTCCCCAGATCGGTCTCCCACTCGTAGGACTCGGCCAGGTCGGCCACCCAACCCAGGCCGGCCACGGGCTCGTCGAGCTGGGCCGAGTGCGTCATGAACAGCGGTGACCCCGTCTCGGCGATGGTCATGGCCCGCAGCTCCTCGGCGTGGGCCTGCATGGCCGCCTGCAGCTGGCGCAGGCACCGCACCCGCAGCGCCAGGTCCGTCGACCACGAGGTGGTGTCGAAGGCCCGGCGGGCGGCGGCGAGGGCCCGCTCGGCGTCCTCGGCCGTGGCGTCGGCCGCCACCCCCAGGACCTCCTCGGTGGCGGGGTCGACGGTCTCGTACACCGCACCCGTCGACGCCGGCACCAGGGCGCCGTCGATCAGCATGCACTCCTCGCCGAACCCGGTGGCGCTCACGGCGATCCCCCCTGTCCCGGGTCGGGGGCGAGACCGAAGAGGGCGTCGCACCGGGCCTCGGTCATGTGCGCCAGGGGCAGGGGCAGCCCGAGCGACTCCCCCAGCTCGATGGCGGCCCGCAGGTCCTTGTGGGCCAGGCCGGCGGCGGCCGCCATGAGGTCCACGAAACCCTGGTCGAACCCGGGCGGGAAGGGTGCGGCGGTGTGGCGGAACATGAGGCGCGAGGCGCCCCCGATCTTGACGTCGCTGGCCCGGATGACCTCGGCCAGCTTGGCCAGCTCGATCCCGGCCGCCTCGGCCAGCACCTGGGCCTCGTAGGCGGCCAGCCAGGACGCGTACTGGACGAGATTGCGGGCCAGCTTGGCCTTGATGCCCGCCCCCACCGGACCCATGTGCACCACCAGGGACGCGAAGGCGTCGAGCACGGGGCGGGCCCTCTCCACCACGGCGGCCTCGCCGCCGACCATGGCCACCAAACTGCCCTCGGCGGCGGCCTGCGGCCCCCCGCTCACGCCGCAGTCGAGGACGTCGACGTCGCGGCGGGTGGCCGACGCGGCCACCTCTTCGATGGTGCGGGACGACACGGTGCTCAGGACCACCACCACCGATCCCGGCGACATGGACACGAGGGCCCCGGCATCGCCCTCGAGCACGGCGTGCACCTGGGCGTCGGTCACGACCACCACCACCACCACATCGGCGCGCTCGCCCAGCTCGACGGGGGTGGCGGCCACGTGGGCGACGGCGTCGTAGGGGGCGGTGGCCTCGGTCCGGACGTCGCACACCACCAGGGGGAGCCCGACCCGCACCACGGCGTCGGCCACGCCGCGGCCGATGTCGCCGAGCCCGATCACCCCCACCGTGGTCACGGTGCGACACCTGCTTCCGCCATCGAATTCCCCTCTGGCCAGACAGCTGTCTGGAACGTAGTCTGACGTCATGGCCGACCGCAACGCCGAGCTCGACGACTATTCGGGCCCCTTCCGCCCCGACTTCCGCTACGAGGACCTCTCCAAGGAGGCCCTGGTCCGCCTGGTACGCGAGTACGCCCTGATCGTGCACCTGCTGGACCGCTCCATGTGCGCGGCCATCGGCATCCGCTACGGGGTGGACATGGTGAACGAGCTCGCCATCGAGGAGTGGCGCGGCGCCAGCCCCATCTACGGCGAGCGCCTGCGCGAGATCATGCGGGTCCACGGCGACGGCGTGGAGGCCATCTTCAAGGTGCTGCAGCTCGACCCGGGCTTCCCCCACCACTACATGGACGTGCACTACGAGGTGGTCGACGACCATCTCGGCTACTTCGAGCTGCGCAGCTGCGGCGCGCTCATGGACGTGGAGCCCTGGGGCGAGCGCCTCGTCACGGGCATGTGCCACACCATCGAGGACGGCACCTTCGACGTCACCGCCCAGGCGGTGAACCCCAAGGCCCGTGTACGCCACGTCCACCGCCCGCCGCGGGTGCCGTCGGACCGCGTGCCGCACTGCCGGTGGGAGGTGGTCATCGACGACGACACCGAGACGCTGCCCGTGGCCGACATCACCGAGATGACGCGCCTCACCACGGCGGCCACGTTCCGCTTCCCGCCCATGCGCGACGGCACGCCCCACGTCCCCGTCGGCGACCAGGTGCCCGCCGCCGACCCGGTGCCGCCTGGCCACCAGGTGCCGGGGTGACCGAGGCGGCCGTGACGGTGCTGGCGGCCGAGGCCACCCGCAGGCGTCTCACCCCCCGCCAGGTGGCCGTGGTGGAGCAGTTGGTGGAGGCGGCCGCCGACGAGGCCCGCCAGCGCGGCTACGAGGGGGTGACGGTGCGCGCCGTGGCCCGTCGGGCCGGGGTGGCGCCGGCCACGGCCTACACCTACTTCGCCTCCAAGGACCACCTGCTGGCCGAGGTGCTGTGGCGCCGTCTCGAGGCGTTGCCGGCCGCAGCCGACGACGACGGCGCCGGCCAGGACGACGATGCCGGCAGACGGGTGCGGGCCGAGCTGCGGGTGCTGGGGCTCTTCATGGCCGACGACCCCACCCTGGCCGTGGCGTGCACCACCGCCCTGCTCGGGAGCGGGCCCGAGGTGCGAGCGCTGCGGGTCCGCTTCGGCGCCGCCCTGCACGATCGCCTGGCCGCCGCCCTGGGCGACGGCGGCGACCCGTCGGTGCTGCGCAGCCTCGACCTCGCCTACAGCGGGGCCATGCTGTGGGCCGGCATGGGCCACATCCGCTTCGAGGACGTGCCCGACGCCCTGGCCGACACGGCCCGGCTGCTGCTCGGGGAGGCGTGGTGACCGGCACCGGGACGGCGCTGCACTACAACCCCTACGACTACGCCGTCCACGAGGACCCGTACCCCGTCTACGCCCGCCTGCGCGTCGAAGCGCCTCTGTACCGCAACGACGAGCTCGACTTCTGGGCCCTGTCGCGCCACGCCGACGTGCTGGCCGCCTTCCGGGACCCGGCCCGGCTGTCGAACCGCTTCGGCGTGAGCCTCGACCCCGCCGCCTACGGACCCCACGCCCACAAGTCGATGTCGTTCCTGGCCATGGATCCGCCGCGCCACACCCGGCTGCGCTCGCTCGTGTCCAAGATCTTCACCTCCCGACGGGTGGCCGAGCTCGAGCCGAGCATCCGGGCCCTGGCGGTGCACTACCTCGAGGACGCGCTGGCCAAGGGCAGCTTCGACATGGTGGGCGACGTCGCCGGCAAGCTCCCCATGGACGTCATCTCGGAGATGATCGGCGTCCCGGCGGCCGACCGGGCCGAGGTGCGGCGCCTGGCCGATCTCCTCGTCCACCGCCAGGAGGGGGTGCTCGACGTCCCCCCCGAGGGCATGGAGGCCGCCCTCGTGCTGGCGGGCTACTTCGCCGCCATGGTGACCGACCGGCGCCGGGCCCGGCGCCCCGACCTCACCTCGGGGCTGGTCGATGCCGAGGTCGACGGGGACCGCCTGACCGACGACGAGATCATGTCGTTCCTCTTCCTCATGGTCGTGGCCGGCAACGAAACCACCACCAAGCTGCTGGCCAACGCCTGGTACTGGGCGTGGCGCTTCCCCGACCAGAAGGCGCTGGCCCTGGCCGACGCCGGCCGGGCACCGGACTGGGTGGAGGAGACGCTGCGCTACGACACCTCGTCGCAGATGCTGTTGCGCGTCACCACCGGCACCGTGGAGCTGCTCGGCACCGAGCTGGCCGACGGTGAGCGGGTGCTGCTGCTCGTGGGGTCGGCCAACCGCGACCCCGAGGTGTTCCCCGACCCCGACCGCTACGACATCGACCGCGACACCTCCAAGCTCATCAGCTTCGGGGGCGGGCGCCACTTCTGCCTGGGGGCGCCGCTCGCCCGGCTCGAGGCGCGCATCATGCTCGAGGAGCTGGTGGCCCGGGTGGCCGACTACGAGGTCGACGCCGTCGGTGCGCGCCGGGTCCACTCCATCAACGTGCGGGGCTTCGCCAGCCTCCCCACCACGGTCACCACCCGCTGAGGCAGGATCTGTCGCCGTGCCGTCGAAGTTCGTCCCCCACCCCGAGCGCCGCCCCACGGTGGTGGCCGGCGCTTCGTCGGGCATCGGGGCGGCCACCGCCGAGGCCCTGGCGGCAGCGGGGCACCCGGTGGTGCTCGGGGCGCGCCGGGTGGAGAAGTGCGAGGAGGTGGCGCAGCGCATCGCCGCCGCCGGGGGCGAGGCCCACGTCCACCGGCTCGACCTGGCCGACCCCGCCTCCGTCGAGGAGTTCGCCCGGGCGGCGGAGAAGCTGGCCGGCCCCGTCGACGTCATGGTCACGAGCGCCGGGCACGCCTATCCGGGGACGGCCCTCGGCACCTCGCCCGACGATTTCGCCCACACCGTGGAGGTGAACCTGCTCGGGGCCCACCGGCTGGCGGCCGCCCTGGGGCCGGCCATGGTCGAGCGGCACCACGGCGACATGGTGTTCGTGTCCTCGGAGGCGGTGCGCACCCCCCGGCCCATGGCCGCCGCCTACGTGGCGTCGAAATTCGGGCTCGAGGGCTTCGTGCGGGCCCTCCAGCTCGAGCTCGAGGGCACGGGGGTGCGGGCCACCATCGTCCGGCCGGGCCAGACGTTGACCGGCATGGGGACGGACTGGGAGCCCGAGCTCGCCACCGAGGTGCTGAACGAGTGGGTCCGCTACGGGGTGGCCCGCCACAGCCACTTCCTGCGCCCGCCGGCGGTGGCGGCCGCGGTGGTGACGGTGGTGTCGACGCCTCCCGGTGCCCACATCCCCATGATCGAGGTCCAGCCCGAAGCCCCCGTCACCCCGCGACCCGACAGCCGAGGAGGCGCCCCATGACCCACCCCGTGACGAGCGGAGGCACACCATGAGCGTCGACGTGGCGCGGCGCGAACCGCCCCGCGTGTCGGGCGGCGAGGCCGAGCACGGGCATCTCGACGAGCTGCGTCACGACCCCATCGGGCTCATGGCCCGGGTGCGGGCCGAATGCGGGGACGTGGGTCAGTTCCGTCTGGCCGACCGCGACGTGGTGCTGCTCACCGGGGCGGAGGCCAACGAGCTGTTCTTCCGGGCCCCGGAAGAGGTGCTCGACCAGGCCGAGGCCTACCCCTTCATGACGCCCATCTTCGGCCCCGGCGTGGTGTTCGACGCTCCGCCCGAGCGCCGGCGCGAGATGCTCCACAACCAGGCGCTGCGGGACAAGTTCATGCGGGGCCACGCCGCCACCATCGCCGACGAGGTCGGAGCCATGGTGGGGGCGTGGCAGGAGGCGGGGTCGATCGACCTCCTCGACTGGTTCGCCGAGCTCACCATCTACACGTCGTCGGCCTGCCTCATCGGAGGCAAGTTCCGGCGCGAGCTCGACCGCCGCTTCGCCACCCTGTACCACGACCTCGAGCAGGGCACCGATGCCATCGCCTACGTCGACCCCTACGCCCCCGTCGAGAGCTTCCGGCGCCGTGACGCGGCCCGGGTGGGGCTGGTGGACCTGGTGCAGCAGATCATGGACCGGCGCGCCGGCGGCCCGGCCCCCACCGACGAGGACCGCGACCTGCTCGACGTGCTGATGTCGATCCGCGACGAGGACGGCACGCCGCGGTTCTCCACCGACATGGTGACGGGCATGTTCATCTCCATGATGTTCGCCGGCCACCACACCACCTCGGGCACAGCGGCGTGGACGCTCATCGAGCTGCTGCGCCATCCGGACGAGCTCGCCGCAGTGCGGGCCGAGCTCGACGAGCTCTACGCCCACGGCGAGGAGGTGAGCTACCAGGCGCTGCGGAGCATGCCCCGTCTGGAGGCGGCCATCAAGGAGGCGCTGCGCCTGCACCCTCCCCTCATCCTTGTGCTGCGGGTGGTGAAGGAGGACATGGAGGTCGAGGGTTACCACGTGGCGGCCGGCAAGCTGGTGGGGGCGAGCCCGGCGGTGTCGAACCGCATCCCCGAGGACTTCCCCGACGCCGACGCCTTCGTGCCCGAGCGTTATCTCGAGCCGAGGGCGGAAGACCGGGCCAACCCGTGGACGTGGATCCCCTTCGGTGCCGGCCGGCACCGCTGCGTGGGCGCCCCCTTCGCCATGATGCAGCTGAAGGCCATCTTCTCGGTGCTCCTGCGGCACTGGGACTTCGAGCTGGCGCAGCCGTCCGACACCTACCGCAACGACCACTCCAAGATGGTCGTGCAGCTGGCCCAGCCGTGCGTGGCCAACTACCGCCGCCGCGGCGCCGTATCAGCGTGAAGGTGATCGTGGACCGCGACCTGTGCCAGGGGCACGGGGTGTGCGAGTCCGAGGCGCCGGCGGTCTTCGCCGTCAACAAGAAGGGGATCCTCGAGATCCTCGACGAGACACCGGCCCATGACCTGCGCGCCCAGGTCGAGGCGGCGGTGTCGTTCTGCCCCACCCACGCACTGCGCATCGAAGACGAGGAGGACTGACCATGGCCGCCTACCCCTACGAGGAGCTCCAGGAGATGGTGCAGCGGTGGCTGGGTGCCAATCGCCGGGCCCAGGAGGCGGGCGACTGGCGGCCCATGGCCGACATGTACACCGAGGACGCCACCTACGGCTGGAACATCGGGCCCAACGAGGAGTTCATGGCCGTGGGGCGCGACGAGATCCGCGACATCGCCCTGGGGCTCGAGATGGGCGGGCTCGACGGCTGGACGTACCCGTACCAGAAGGTGCTCATCGACCCGGAGCAGGGCGAGATCATCGGCCTGTGGAAGCAGGTCGCCGACAGCACCAGGCCCGACGGGTCGCCCTACGTCATCGCCGGGCTGGGGGGCAGCTGGTTCCGCTACGGCGGGAACTGGCGCTGGTCGTGGCAACGCGACTTCTTCGACGTGGGCAACGCCACCGCCCTGTTCATCGAGATGATCAAGGCCGACGCCCTGTCCGAGGGCATGCGCCGGCGCATGGAGCGCGCCGCCTCGGGCGAGATGCTGCCCGGCCACTACCGCCTCGGCTCGTCCCCCGTCGGCCTCTGGGAGTAGACGCCCCCCGCTCCCCGTCTCCCCCTCCGTCCACCGGCCCCACAAAGGGGGGCCAACGACCCTGGTGGCGCCTCGGCCGCGGCCGTAGCCTGACCTGGTGCAGGTGGGCGAGGTGGTGGTGGTGGAGCGGTCAGGCGTGGACGCGCTCCTGGCCGAGCTCCGGCGGCGCGGCTACCGCACCGTAGGGCCGGTGGTCCGCGACGGGGCCATCACCTACGACGACGTCACCTCCGGCGCGCAACTCCCCGAGGGGTGGCACGACGTCGCCGCCCCGGGGCACTACCGGGTGGAGCACACCGACGACCCGGCCCTGTTCGCCTGGGCGGTCGGACCGCACTCGCCCAAGGCCCACGTCTTCCCGCCCTCGGCGGTGGTGTGGCGAGCCCGGCCCGGGGAGAACGGCGCCATGGTGAGCGAGGACGTCCCTACCGGGACCGTGGCCACCGCCATGGTGGGGATCCGTCCCTGCGACGTGGCCGCGCTGGGGGTCCTCGACCGCGTCATGCAGGGTGCACCGGCCCCCGACCCGGTCTACGGGGAGCGCCGCGACAGCACCTTCGTGGTGGTGGCGGAGTGCGGCACGCCCTCGGGCACGTGCTTCTGCACCTCCATGGGCACGGGCCCCTCGGCACGGGCCGGCTTCGACATCGCCCTCGCCGAGATCGTCGACGGCGACGGGCACCGCTTCGTCGTGCGGGCCGGCTCGCCGGCCGGGGCCGAGGTGCTCGGCGCGCTGGCGCACCGGCCCGCCACCGACCTCGACGCCGCCGCCCGCACGGCGGTGATCGACGCGGCGGTGGCCGGCATCACCCGGCGCCTCGACACCGGCGACCTGCCCGCCCTGCTGGAGCGCAACCTGGAGCACCCCCGCTGGGACGAGGTGGCCGACCGCTGCCTGGCCTGCGGCAACTGCACGCTGGTGTGCCCCACGTGCTTCTGCAGCACCGTCCAGGACACGAGCGACCTGTCCGGGAACCTGGCGCGCACCAAGACCTGGGCGTCGTGCTTCGACCTGGCCCACTCCTACGTCCACGGGGGGCCGGTGCGCACCTCCACCCGGTCGCGCTACCGGCAGTGGCTCACCCACAAGCTCGGCACCTGGCACGACCAGTTCGGGACGTCGGGGTGCGTGGGGTGCGGGCGCTGCATCGCCTGGTGCCCGGTGGGCATCGACCTGACCGAGGAGACGGCCGCCATCCGCGCCGCCGACGGGGCGGCGGGATCGGTCCGCGCCGCCGACGGGGCGGCGGCGGCCGGCACGGCGGGGGGCGCGACATGACGGGAGGCCTGACATGACGGGCGACGCGACCCTGGCGCACACCCACGACATCGCCGAGCTGGTGGCCGGGCACCGGCTGCTGCGCGGCCTCCCCGGCGACGCCGTCGCCCTGGTGGCGGGGTGCGCCCGCAACGTCGCCGTCGACGCCGGCGCCCTGCTGCTCGAGGAGGGGGCGCCGGCCGACACGCTGTACCTGTTGCGGCGGGGATCGGTGTCCCTGGAGGTCCACGCCCCCGACCGGGGCCGCATCGTGGTGGAGACCGTCGGGCCCGGCGACCCCGTGGGGTGGTCGTGGATGTTCCCCCCCTACCGCTGGCACTTCGACGCCCGGGCCCTCGAGCCCGTGGGCGCGGTGGCCGTCGACGCCGCCTGCCTGCGCCGCAAGGCCGACGCGGACCCGGTGTTCGGCTACGCCCTGCTGCAGCGGGTGTCGGCCGTGATCCTCGAGCGCCTGCAGGCCACCCGCATCCGGCTCCTCGACCTGTACGGCAAGGAACACGGCACCGTCCATGGCGACGAGCACGGCTGAGCGCGCCGTGGCGCCGCACCCGCTGGCACCGGCGCCCTACCGGGTGGTGCGCACGCGCCGGCAGACCGACGACGTCACCACGCTGTCGCTGGAGCCGCTCGAGGGCCCGCCGCTGCGCTTCGGCCCGGGACAGTTCAACATGCTCACCGCCTTCGGCGTGGGGGAGGTGGCCATCTCCATGAGCAGCGCCCCCGACGCCGACGGCCCGGTCGAGCACACCGTGCGCGACGTGGGGATGGTGACCCACGCCCTGTGTGGCACTCCCGTCGGGAGCGTGGTGGGGGTGCGGGGGCCGTTCGGCAACGACTGGGGCACCGACGCCATGGCCGGGTGCGACGCGGTGGTGGTGGCGGGCGGCATCGGGCTCGCGCCCCTGCGCGGCGCGGTCGAGCGCCTGGTGACCGGACTCGGCTCGGCGGACGGGCCGGCCCGGCTGTTCGTGCTGGTGGGCGCCCGCTCACCCGACCAGATCGTGTTCGGCGACGACCTGGAGCGCTGGCGCCGGGCCGGGGCCGAGGTGGCCGTGACCGTCGACGTGGCCGAGGCCGGCTGGAAGGGCCGGGTGGGTGTGGTCACCACCTTGCTGACGGGGGCGGGGTTCGACCCGGCCCGGACCGCGGGCGTCATGTGCGGGCCCGAGGTGATGATGCGCTTCACCATCCGGGGGCTCGTCGACCGGGGCGTCGACCCGGCCCGCATCAAGGTGTCACTGGAGCGCAACATGCAGTGCGGGGTCGGTCTGTGCGGCCACTGCCAGCTCGGTCCCTACCTGCTGTGTCGCGACGGCCCCATCTTCCCCTACGGCGCGGGCCTCGAGCGTCTGCTGCTGGAGCGCGAGCGGTGACGGCGGTGACGACTGACGCCGGCCGCCCCTCGCTGGCGGTGTGGAAGTTCGCCTCGTGCGACGGGTGCCAGCTGAGCCTGCTCGACTGCGAGGACGAGTTGCTGGCCCTGGCCGGCGCGGTGCAGATCGCCTCGTTCACCGAGATGAGCCGGGCCACGGTGGCCGGCCCCTACGACGTGTCGCTGGTGGAGGGCTCGATCACCACCGCCGAGGACGCCGGGCGCATCCGGGCGGTGCGCGACGCCTCGCGCGTCCTCGTCACCATCGGGGCGTGCGCCACCGCCGGGGGCATCCAGGGACTGCGCGACTTCGCCTCGGTGGGCGACTACACCGCCACCGTCTACGCCCGGCCCGAGTACATCGCCACCCTGGAGACCTCCACGCCCATCTCGTCGCACGTGCGTGTCGACTACGAGCTCCACGGCTGTCCGGTCGACCGCGGCCAGCTGCTCGAGGTGGTCCTGGCCCAGCTGGCCGGCCGCCGTCCGGCCATCGCCGGCCACAGCGTGTGCCAGGAATGCAAAGGCCGCGGCACGGTGTGCCTGCTCGTGTCCAAGGGCACGGCGTGTCTCGGTCCGGTGACGCGGGCGGGATGCGGCGCCCTGTGCCCGTCGGTCGACCGCGGCTGCTTCGGCTGCTTCGGGCCGGCCGACACGGCCAACACCGCCTCGCTGGCCCGGCGCCTGAGCGACGACGGCCTGGCCCGCGTCGACGTGTCGCGGCTGTTCCGCACCTTCAACGCCAACGCGCCCGCCTTCCGCCGCGAGAGCCTGGCCCAGGACGCCGGATCGTGACCCACGGCCGCCACGACACCGAGCGCACCGTCTTCGTGCCCGGCCTCGCCCGCGTGGAGGGCGAGGGGGGTCTGCGGGTCCGCGTCCAGGACGGGGCGGTGTCGGAGGTGACGCTCAACATCTTCGAGCCGCCCCGCTTCTTCGAGGCGCTGCTCGAGGGGAGGCGCCTCGACGAGGCCCCCGACATCACCGCCCGCATCTGCGGCATCTGCCCCGTCGCCTACCAGATGAGCGCGTGCCGGGCCATGGAGGACGCCTGCGGCGTGACGGTGGGCGAGCCGGTGGCGGCGCTGCGCCGGTTGCTGTACTGCGGCGAGTGGATTCAGAGCCACGCCCTGCACGTCTACTTGCTGCACGCGCCGGACTTCCTCGGCTGCGAGGACGCCGTGCAGCTCGCCGCGATCGACCGGGCCGCGGTCGAGCGCGGCCTCGACCTCAAGCGCACCGGCAACATGGTCATGAAGACGGTGGGGGGCCGGGCCGTGCACCCCGTCAACGTGCGGGTGGGCGGCTTCTACCGCGCCCCCGACACCGATGCCGTGCGGGCCCTGGCCGAGCCGCTGCGCCGGGCCCGCCAGGCCGCCCTGGACACGGTGGTGTGGGTGGCGGGGTTCGAATTCCCCGACGTGGTGGGCGACTACCGCTTCGTGGCCCTCACCCACCCTGACCACTACCCCATCGAGGACGGTGCGGTGGCGCTGTGGTCGGGCGAGGAGATGAGCCCGGCGGCGTTCGCCGACGTGGCGGTGGAGGAGCACGTGGCCCGGTCCACCGCCCTGCACGCCCGGCTGCACGGCCGCGACCCCTACCTCACCGGCCCGCTGGCCCGTTACGCGCTGAACGCGACCCGCCTGCCCGAGATCGCCCGGCAGGCGGCCACCGCCGCTGGCCTCGGGCCCACCTGCGACAACCCCTTCCGCAGCATCGTGGTCCGGGCCGTCGAGCTCGTGTTCGCCTGCGACGAAGCCCTGCGCCTGGTGCTCGGGTACGAGCGCTTCGACCCCGCAGCCGAGGTCGTCACCCCCCGGGCCGGTGTCGGCACCGGCGCCACCGAGGCGCCCCGGGGCCTGCTCGTGCACCGCTACCGGGTCGACGCCGACGGCACCATCGCGTCGGCCCGCATCATGCCCCCCACCTCGCAGAACCAGCTCACCATCGAGGAGGACCTGCGCCGGGTGGTCGAGGGTGGGCTGACCTTGACCGACGAGGACCTCACCTGGCGGTGCGAGCAGGCGGTGCGCAACCACGACCCCTGCATCTCGTGCGCGGCCCACTTCCTCCATGTCACCGTCGACCGGTCGTGACGGCCCGGGGGGCGCCACCACGGTGAGCGGCGGGGTGGTGGTGGTGGCCATGGGCAACGAGTACCGGCGCGACGACGGCGCCGGGGCCGCCGCGCTCGACGGGGTCCGGGCCGGTCTCGGCGCCTTGGGCCCGATCGGGGCCCGGGTGGTGGTGACGGGACCCTTCACCGACCCCCTCGACCTGCTCGGTGAGTGGGACCATGCCGATCTCGCCGTGGTGGTGGACGCCGTGCGCACCGGGACGCCGCCGGGCACGGTGACGGTCCTCGAGCTCGGCGACGACATCGGCCCCGAGCACGTCGAGCTCGTCGACGGACGGCCGGTCAGCACCCACGTGATGGGGGTCACCGCCGCCCTGCGCCTGGCCCGGGCGGTGGGGCGCGCCCCGCGGCGGGTGGTGGTGGTGGGGATCGAGGGCGAGGACTTCGGCGAGGGGATCGGGTTGGCGCCGGCCGTGGAAGCAGGCGTGGCCGAGGCGGCGGCACGCGTGCTCGACATCGTGGGAAGCTCGTCGCGGTGTGCGTGAGCCGGCTCCACCAGGTGATCGACGACCCCGAGGGGGCCGAGGTCATGGTGCAGGACGTCGACGGCTCGCGCCACCGCGTGTCGCTGCTCGCCTTCGACGGGGACGCGCCGTCGCGCGGTGACTGGCTGGTGGTGCACAGCGGCTACGCCCTCGAGCAGGTCGACGCCGAGGAGGCGGCCCGCATCGCGGCCGAGGTGGCCCAGGCCCGCAACGGAGACTGACCCGTCACGACGACGGGCGGCGAGCCGGCGGCGCGAGGTTGCTACGCCAGGGGGAGCCGGGCCCGCCGACGCCGCGTGCCCACCGGTTCCCGGCGTGCCGCGCTGAGGGCCGACACGGCCTGGGGACGGTGCTGCATCGACTGGGCGATCGGGGCGAGCACGCCACGCTGGTCGAGATGGACGAAGGCGTCGACCACCCGGGGCTCGAACTTCGTCCCCCGGCCCTCCACCACCGACTGCACCGCGGCGTCGTGGACGAGGGTGCTGTGGCGGTAGGGCTGCTGGTGGGTGAGCAGGTCGTAGACGTCGGCCACGGCCACGATGCGGGCCCACTCGGGAATGGCCCCACCGGCCAGCCCGTCGGGATAGCCGGTGCCGTCCCAGCGCTCGTGGTGCGAGCGCACCGCCTCGGCAATGGGTGCCAGCCGTTCGTGGAGCGCCATGACCAGGTGCTCGCCCACCACGGAGTGGCGCCGCAGATCGGCCCACTCGGCCTCGGTGAAGCTGCCCGAATGCTTCTGCAACACCGCCTCGGTCACGGCCAGCTTGCCCACGTCGTGCAGTGCGCCCACCCACGTGAGCACGCCGATGTCGGCGCTCGACAGGCCGAGGACCTGGCCCAACAGGGCGCAGATCTTGCCCACCCGGGCCGAGTGCTGGGCTGTGCCCCGGTCGTAGACCGTCTCGGCCCGCTGGAGGGCGGGAAGCAGCTCGAGGTGGGTGGTGATGACGTCGTAGAGATCGGCGGTCGATTCGTTCATAGGGGTACTCATGGTGTCGTCACTCCGGGGGCGCGCCCCGTAGGACACAACGGCACCGGTCGAAGGGCACAAGGTCCCTTCGCCGGACGCCGCTGCATGTGGTGCCGCCTCCGGCACGGCTCCGCACGGCGCGCCCCGGCCGAACGCCCAGGGTGAGACCGGATCAGTCCGGGGCGGGCAGGCCGATGGGGTTGGGCACCGGTACCACGCCGGCGGCGGCCACCGCCCGGGCCAGGGGGACCAGGAGCGTGCGGAGCTCGTCGACGGCGACGGCGCCCAGCCGCTCCCACGGCTCGGCCGCCAACCGGTCGGTACGGTCCTCGATGTCGGCCCGGGCGGCCGTACCGTCGGGGGTGGGCGTGCCGTCGGGGTGGAGCCAGCCGCGCTGCACGAGCGCGTCGACGGCCGACTCCCAGGCGGCGTCGTCCCACCCCCGGGCCTGCTGGAGCAGCGGGCGCGGCACGACTCCCGTGGCCGCCATGGAGACGAGCGCCTGGCGTCCGTCGAGGCCGGCCGCCACCAGGGCGGCGACATGCCCGTCGCCGCGGTGCTCGCGGACGACGGTGGCGGCGTGCCACAGGCCGGCGAGCGGCTCGTCGGGCCAGGGGAGGGCGGCGTTGGCCGCACCCAACGGGCGCCCGGCCACGGTGAGGCCGTCCACCGCCGTCCGGACGAGCGCGCCGGCGCGGGACGGGCCGTCGCCGAGACCGTCGGGACCGAGGATGCGCGCCAGGGCACGCGTGGCGCCAGCCGACCTGGCGTCGAGGACGCGCCCGGGGGTGGCCAACGACCAGGCGTCGGGCACGGCCCGGGCCACCCGGGCCGGTGCGAAGTTGAAGAAGGTGGCGTCGACCACGGCTGCCCCCACCGCCCCCATGGGGGCGGCGCGCCCGGCGAAGTAGCCCATCCAGAACCCCTTCAGGCCGGCGGCGACGAACTCCTCGGCCGCCTCGGGGGCGAAGTAGCTCACGGCGTGCACCGGCTCCAGGAGGTGCCACAGCGTCCGGGCCGCCCGGGGACCGTCCATGGGCCCATGTTGCCAGCGTGGGCGACGGCGTTCCTACCATGAAGGCGCCGGCCGTTCGGCGCCGGCACGGAGACCGGGAGGTGCCATGTTCGATCTGGGCGGGGCGGTGTGCGTCGTGACGGGGGCGTCGTCGGGGCTCGGTCGGCGCTTCGCCCTCGACATGGCGGCCGGCGGTGCGGTGGTGGTGGGCCTCGCCCGCCGCCAAGACCTGCTCGAGAGCCTGGCCCGCGACCTGCGGCGCTCGTCGCCGGACTCGTCCGCCGTGACGTGCGACGTGGGCGACACCGACGGTTTCGTGGCCGCGCTGGCGCAGATCGCAGCGGCGCACGGGCGCATCGACGTGCTCGTCAACAACGCCGGCACCGGGCCTCCCCGGGGTGGCGTCGAGCCCGGCATCGAGGTGTACCGGGAGGTGATGGCCACCAATTACTTCGCCGTCGTGGCGGGCACCCTGACCGTGCTGCCTGGCATGCTCGAGCGCCGCCGGGGGGTGGTCGTCAACGTGTCGTCCGACAGCGGCCGAGCCCCGGGCCCCCACGAGGCCGCCTACGGGGCGTCGAAGGCGGCGGTGAGCGCCTTCACCGAGAGCCTGTCGTTCGACACCGAGGACCGCGGCGTGCACCTGCACGTCTTGTACCCCGGCTGGGTGCCCACCGCCATGGGGACCGGGGCGGTGGACGGCGGCATGCCCATGCCACCCCGCATGGTGCGCCGCACCGAGGAGCAGGTGTCGCGTCTGCTGCTGGCCCGCATGGGCGGGCCGAAGCTCGACATCGACGCCGCCCCGGTGGCCCGGCTGGCCCCCGTGGGCCGGGCCCTGTTCCCCCGCGCCTACCGCGCCGGCGTGCGCAAGGCGAGCGGCTGACGGCCGGGCGGCGTGGCCCGGCGGCGGGTCACACGAGCAGCCGGACGCGCGACACGGTCACCGCCCGGCCGCCGAGCACGACCCGGTCCCCGGCGATGCGCATGCGCACCGTGCCACCGCGGGTCGAGGCCTGCTCCCCCACCAGCGTGGCGCGGCCCAGGCGCTCCCCCCAGTGCACGGCCAGGGTGCAGTGGGCGGAGCCGGTCACCGGGTCCTCGGGGATCCCGGCATTGGGGGCGAACACGCGGCTCACGCAGTCGACCCCGTCGTGGTCCCCGGCGGCGGTGACGATGACGCAGCGCGATGCCAACGCCGCCACGGCCACCACGTTCGGGCGCAGGCCCCGTACCGCCTCGGCGTCGACCAGTTCGACCAGGATGTCCGTGCGCCCCCGGGCGGCGGCGAGCACCGCCGCGCCGTCGACGTCGAGCGCGGTCGTGAGCGGAGCCGACGACTCGAACGCCTCGAGCCGGTCGGCGGGGAAGTCCATCTCGATCCAGCCCTCGCCCGCCGGGGAGCACACCAGCTCGCCGCTCTTCGTGTGGAAGCGGCCCGTGCCGCCGAGCACGTGGGCGGCGGCCAACGTGGCGTGCCCGCACAGGTCGACCTCCACCGTCGGGCTGAACCAGCGCAGGTCGTGGGCGCCGTCACCGCGAGGACGGACGAAGGCGGTCTCCGACAGGTTCATCTCGCGGGCGACGGCCTGCATGCGCTCGTCGTCGGGGAAGGCCTCGACGACGGCCACGGCGGCCGGGTTGCCGGCGAAGGGCACGTCGGTGAACGAGTCGACCACGGTGAGCTCCATGGCGCACAGGATCGCACGCCTCGACGGCGGACCGGGCCGCGCCGGCTACACGTGTGTCGGCACCGCCCCCACGACGTCGGCGATGTGCACGCCCATGCCCGGCAGCGAGCCCACGTACGGGGCGTCGCCGAAGGCGAAGATGCCGCCGTCGGAGCCGATGAGCCAGTAGCCCTGGTCGTCGACGGTGGGGACGAGGGCGACCACGGCGTGGGCGGGCTGCACACCGAGAGCCGGAAGCGACCCGAAGGAGGTGGCGTCGCCGAAGGGGTACGCACCCCCCGACCGGGTGACGATCCAGTACCCGCCGCCGTCGGGGGTGGAGGTGATGGCCGCCACCGGCGACGGGGTGCCGAGCGCCGATCCCAGCTGCGCCGCCCGTCCGAAGGCGTACACGGTGCCGTCGCCGGCCACGAGCCAGTAGCCGTCGCCCGACGGGGTGGCGGCGATGCCGATGATGTCGCCCCTGTGGACGGCCTCACCCGGGAGCGACCCCAGGTAGGGGGCGTCGCCGAAGGCGAACACCCCGCCGTCGCGGCCCACGAGGAAGTAGCCGTGGTCGTCGGCGGTGGGCACGATGCCCCCGACGTCGTCGACACCGACGTCCAGGCCCGGCAGGGACCCCTCGAAGGCGGCGTCGCCGAAGGCGAACACCCCGCCGTCGCGGCCCACGAGGAAATAGCCCCGGTCGTCGGACGACGGGACCATGCCCACGACGTCGTCCACCTTCACCCCGAGCCCCGGCAGCGACCCGTAGAAGCCGGCGGCGGAGGGGAACACGAACACCCCGCCGTCGGAGCCCACGAGGTCGTAGCCCGACGGCGCCACACCGTGGGCGGGCGCACCCGTGGCCGGCGCGACGGTGGTGGGCGGTGATGCCGGCCGTGGCGACGGGGGCGTCGACGCCGATGGCGGGGACCCGGTGGAGGCGGCAACGACGGAGAAGGTCTGTCGGGGAGCGGAGGTCGACCCGGGCGTGTCGGCCCGGGCGGCGGTCGCCGATGCCAGGACTCCCATCGCGCTCAGGAGCGGCAGTGCGAGGGCGGCGACCCGGAGCGCAGCGCGCCGTGTCCGGGCGGGGTTGCCCACACGTCGACCCCACATCCTCCGTCCCCCCACCACGACTGGCGCCCGCAGTGGGCGCATGGCCTCGTTTCACCACGAACAGTGACATTCCTGACCCATGACGCGATCAACCGGAAGCCAACTCGGGCTCAACGCCGGCCCTCGGGGTCCGGATCTGACGGGGCGTTAGACTCGTCGGGTGACCACCAAGACCCGTGTCCCCGCGGTGGAGGGCTGGTTCACGGCGGAGGGTGGCGAGCCGGCCCTGCTCGGCAGCCGGTGCCGGTCGTGCGGCACCTACGCCTTTCCCCGTGAGGCCTTCTTCTGCCGCAACCCCGCCTGCGACAGCTCCGAGTTCGACGAGGTCCCCCTCAGTCGCCGGGGCCGGGTGTGGTCGTACACCGACGCCTGCTACACCCCGCCCGCACCCTACGTGGCGGCCGATCCCTTCGTGCCCTTCTGCATCGCCGCGGTGGAGCTGGCGGCGGAGAAGATGGTGGTCATGGGTCAGGTGGTGCCGGGCGTCACCGTCGACGACCTGGCCGTGGGCGACGAGGTCGAGCTGGTGGTGGACGTGCTGTACGAGGACGACGAGCACGAGTACCTGGTGTGGAAGTGGAAGCCGGTCGGTGCGACGAGCGGAGGTGCACGTGGCTGACGACCGCCGTGTGGCCGTGCTGGGGGCGGGCATGCACCCCTGGGGCAAATGGGGTCGCAATTTTGTGGAATACGGGCTGGCGGCGGCGCGTGCCGCTCTCGACGACGCCGGCCTGTCCTGGACCGACGTGCAGTTCGTGTCGGGCGCCGACACCATCCGCAACGGCTATCCGGGCTTCATCTCCGGCGCCACCTTCGCCCAGGCGCTCGGGTGGTCGGGGGCGCGGGTATCGAGCGCGTACGCGGCGTGCGCCTCGGGGGCGACGGCCGTGGCGGCGGCGCGGGCCCAGATCCTGGCCGGCCTGTGCGACGTGGCCCTGGTGGTCGGGGCCGACACCACCCCCAAGGGGTTCTTCGCCCCCGTCGGGGGCGAGCGCAGAGACGATCCGGACTGGCTGCGCTTCCACCTGCTCGGTGCGACCAACCCCACGTATTTCGCCCTCTACGCCCGCCGCCGCATGGAGCTGTTCGGCGCCACCGAGGACGACTTCGCCGCCGTCAAGGTGAAGAACGCCCGGGCCGGGGCGGCCAACCCCAACGCCCGCTACCGCCAGGAGGTCACCGCCGAGGAGGTCCTCGCCTCCCCCATGGTGGCCGACCCCTTGCGCCTGCTCGAGATCTGCGCCACCTCCGACGGCGGAGCGGCGCTGGTGCTGTCGAGCATGGACTTCGCCCGGCGCCACGCCGGCGGGAGCACGCCCGTGTCCATCCCCGCGGTGTCGACCGTCACGCCGCGCTTTCCGCAGACCGTCATCGAGATGCCCAACTTCGCCACCGACTCGGCGGTGGCGGTCGGGGCGGTGGACGGGCCTGGATTCCGGCGCTCGATCACCGCCGCCGCCTACGAGGAGGCGGGCATCGGGCCCGAAGACGTCGACGTGGCCGAGGTCTACGACCTGTCGTCGGCCCTCGAGCTCGACTGGTACGAGGACATCGGGCTGTGCAAGGAGGGGGAGGCGGAGCGCCTGCTACGCGACGGCGACACCGCCCTCGGGGGACGCATCCCCGTCAACCCGAGCGGTGGACTGTCGAGCTTCGGTGAAGCCATCCCGGCGCAGGCCATCGCCCAGGTGTGCGAGCTGGTGTGGCAGTTGCGGGGCCGGGCCGCGGGCCGCCAGGTCGACGGGGCACGGGTGGGTGTCACCGCCAACCAGGGACTCTTCGGCCACGGCTCGAGCGTCGTGGTCGTCCGGTAGCCGGCGACCGCTCCCGACCGCCACCCGTCCCCGGCTCCCGATGACCGACGTCGCTCTGCTCGAGGTGTCGGACGGCATCGCCACCGTCACCCTCAACCGGCCCGAGGCCCGCAACGCTTTGTCGAGCGAGCTCATCGGTGTCCTTTCTCGTCTGGTGGGCGAAGCGGACGAGCGCGACGACGTGGCCGTGCTCATCCTCACCGGTGCCGATCCCGCCTTCTGCGCCGGCCTCGACCTCAAAGAGCTCGGCGCCGACGGTGGTGCCCTCAAGCGCGTCGGGAAAGACCCGGCGGACACCGACGGCGCGGCGCGGCGGCAGGGTCGCGGCGGCCGGAGCACCACACTGCCGACGGCCAAGCCCATCATCGGCGCCGTCAACGGCGTGGCCGTCACCGGCGGGCTCGAGCTGGCCCTCAACTGCGACTTCCTGGTGGCCTCGGAACGGGCCCGCTTCGCCGACACCCACGGCCGGGTGGGCGTGCACCCGCTGTGGGGCCTGACCGTGCTCCTCCCCCAGGCGGTGGGCATCCGGCGGGCCCGGGAGATGAGCGCCACGGGAAACTTCGTGGACGCCGCCACCGCGCTGGCGTGGGGGCTGGTCAACCACGTGGTACCCCACGAGCAGCTGCTGCCCTTCGCCCGGCGGCTGGCCGGCGACATCGTGTCGAGCGACCGGCGGGCGGTGGACGCCATCCTCACCACCTACGAGGAGGCCAGCCGGGTCACCGGCGCCGACGCCTGGGAGGTGGAGCGGGCCAGAGCGTCCGACTTCCAGCGCGGCGGCGTGGACCCGGCCGACATCGAGCGGCGGAGGCGGGGCGTCGTCGACCGGGGAAGGTCCCAGGTCTAGCCCGCTGGACCGGGCCCCGGCCCTGATGGAGACTCCACCACCGTGACACCGCACGACGGGACACGGCACGACGGGGAACCGCACGCCGGGACGCCGCACGACGGAAGACGGCGCGCCAGCCACGACGCGGGCGGCGCCGACTGGGTGGCACGGGACGCGGCGGTGGTGTGGCACGGATTCACCCAGATGGCCACCTACGGCGACAACACCCCGGTGATCGTGGACCACGCCCAGGGCCGCGAGCTGGTGGACGTGACCGGCAAGCGCTACCTCGACGCCATGTCGTCGCTGTGGGTGAACACCCTCGGCCACGGCGTCCCCGAGCTCGATGCCGCCCTGCGCCGCCAGGTCGACCGGGTGGCGCACTCCACCCTGCTCGGCAACGGCAACCGGGTGGTGGTGGAGCTGGCCGAGGCCCTGGCGGCGGCGGTGCCGGTGGACGACCCCCACGTCCTGTTCGCCTCGGACGGAGCATCGGCGGTGGAGCAGGCCCTCAAGATCGCCTTTCAGTACTGGACCAACCAGGGCATCGAGGGTCGTACCCGCTACCTGGCGCTCGGCAACGCCTACCACGGCGACACGGTGGGCTCGCTGTCGCTCGGCGACGGAGGCTTCGGCACCGAGGTGTTCGACCCCCTGCGCTTCCCCGTGGTGCGCACCCCCGGCTACGACGATCCGGGGTGGGCCGACAAGGCGGTGGCATCGGTCGAGCGCCACGCCGGGGAGCTGGCCGCCGTCGTGCTGGAGCCACTGGTCCAGGGGGCGTCGGGCATGCTCGTGACCGATCCCGCCGAGGTGGCCCGGGTGGCAGATGCGTGCCGCCGGGCCGAGGTGCTCCTCGTGGCGGACGAGGTGGCCACCGGGTTCGGCCGGACGGGGAAGCTGTTCGCCTGCGAGTGGAGCGAGACGCGCCCCGACCTGCTGTGCCTGGGCAAGGGCCTCACCGGTGGGTACCTGCCCATGTCGGCCACGGTGGCGGCCGACCACGTCCACCGCGCCTTCCTGGGCGAGGACCTCGGCCCCCGCACCTTCTACCACGGGCACTCCTTCGCCGGGAACGCCCTGGCGGCGGCGGTCGCCCTCGAGCACCTGCGGTTGATCCACAAATGGAAGGTGCTCGACAACGTCGCCGCCCGGGCCGAGCAGCTCGGTGCGCTGCTGGACGCGTCGGTGGCCACCCACCCGGCCGTGGGCGAGGTGCGCCGGCGGGGCCTGATGGTCGGGGTGGAGCTGGCCCCGCCCCGTCCCGGGATGCGCTGGGGCCGTCGGGTGTGCGCCGGGGCCGTCGACCGTGGGGTGCTGCTGCGGCCGCTCGGCGACGTCGTGGTCGTGATGCCGCCGCTCACGATCACGGCCGAGGAGATCGACCGCATCGTGTCGACCCTGGTGGCCGCCCTCGACGACGTGGTGACGGCGCCACCGTCGGACCGGTGAGCGGCGACGGACCGGTGCGCGGCGCCGGTCGGCCCGGCCCGGTCGGGACGTGGTCGGCGTGGGTGGCCGAGCGCGCCACCGGTCTGCAGGCCGAGGCCCGCTGGCGCCGGCCCCGCACCTTCGACGCCCGGGGGCCCGAAGGTGTGCTCGACGGGGACGGGCGCGTGGTGGCCTTCGCCTCCAACGACTATCTCGGGTTGACCGGGCACCCGGCCGTGATGGCGGCCGCGCACGAGGCCCTCGACCGCTGGGGGACCGGCGCCGGTGCCAGCCGCCTCGTCACCGGGAGCCGGCCCGTGCACGAGGATCTCGAGCAGGCCCTGGCCGAGCACACCGGCGCCGAAGCGGTGGCCGTCTTCCCCTCGGGGTTCGCCGCCAACCTCGGGGTCCTGGGTGCCTTCGGCCACGCCGGGGTACGCATCTGCTCCGACGAGCTCAACCACGCGTCCATCGTGGACGGGGCCCGGCTGGCCCGGGCCGACGTCGCCGTCTACCGCCACGGAGACGTCGGGCATCTGGAGACGCTGCTGCGGGACGCCGACGGCCGGGCCATGGTCGTCACCGACCTGGTGTTCTCCATGGACGGCGACGTCGCCCCCGTGGCCGCGGTGGCGGCGCTGTGCCGGCGCTTCGGGGCGCTGCTCGTGCTGGACGAGGCCCACGCCGTGCTCGGCCCCGACCCCGGCCCCCACCTGGCCGGCGTGGACGTCCTGCGGGTGGGCACGCTGTCGAAGACGCTCGGGTCGTTGGGCGGCTTCGTGGCCGGTCCCCGGCCGTTCGTCGAACTGCTCGTCAACCGGGCCCGGCCCTACATCTTCAGCACCGCCCTGACCCCCGCCGACGCCGCCGCCGCCCTCGCCGCCCTGCGGGTCGTGTCGTCGGCCGAGGGCGGGCGACTGCGGGCGACGTTGCGGAGCCACGTCGAACGGGTGGCGCCGGGCCACCCGAGCCCCATCGTGCCGATCGTGTTGGGGAGCGACGAGCGCGCCGTGGCCGCCTCGGCCGCGCTGGCCCGGCGCGGCGTGTGGGTGCCGGCCATCCGCCCCCCCACCGTCGCCGAGGGCACGGCCCGCCTGCGCGTCAGCCTGTCGGCCGCCCACACCCACGACCAGGTCACGTTGCTCGTGGACGGCCTCGACGCGGTACGGGCCGCCTTCGGCCTCGACGGACGCCGACCGGAGTACGTCCCGTGACACCCCCGGCGTCGTGACGGGCCCCGGTGGCGGACCCGGCACGCGGCCGGGCGTGGTGGTGCTGGTGGCCGGGACGGCCACCGAGGTGGGCAAGACCTGGGTGACGGCCCGTCTGCTGGAGCGGTGGCGTGCCGCCGGGCTGTCGGTGACGGCCCGCAAGCCGGCCCAGTCCTTCGTCCCCGGCGACGGCCCCACCGACGCCGAGGTCCTGGGGGCGGCCAGTGGCGAGGACCCGGCGGCGGTGTGCCCGCCGGCGCGCAGCTACCCGGTGCCGCTCGCCCCGCCCATGGCGGCCGAGGCCCTGGGCGTCCCCGTGCCGACGGTGGCCGACCTGGCCGGGAGCCTGCACTGGCCCGGGACGTCGGCCGCGGTGGGCGTGGTGGAGACGGCGGGTGGGGTGCGCTCACCGCAGGCCGCCGACGGCGACGTCGTCGATGTCGTGCGCGCCGTGGCCCCCGACGTCGTGGTGGTGGTGGCCGATGCCGGGCTCGGCACCATCAACGCCGTGCGCCTCACCCTGGCCGCACTGCACGGGGGGGAACACGCCCGCCGCGATCGGCGGGACCCCACCGTCGTGCTGAACCGCTTCGACCCCTCGTCGGATCTCCACCGGCGGAACCTGGCGTGGCTGCGCGACCGGGACGGCACGTGCGTGGTCGAAGGGACCCCGGCCGGTTTGGACCGCCTGGCCACCGCCCTCGTCACCGGCGGGAGCCCGACCACCTCCTGACCCGGGACGGGTCGCTCACTCGTGCACCTCCTGGACGAGCCACCCGGTGCCGTCGGGGTCGGCGAAGGAGCAGAAGGTTCCGTAGTCGGCCCGGCCGGGATCGGGGCCGGTGACCTGCCGACCGTCGTCGAAGTGGAACAACTCGCTGACGTCCACTCCCCGCGACAGCAGGAAGGCCCGGGCGGCGTCGATGTCGGGGACGACGAGGTGCAGGCCCTGCACCGAGCCCGCCGCGTCCCGGTTGGCCATGAGGGCGATGGCGCACGCCGATCCTGGCGGTGTCAGCTGCACGACACGGAAGTCGTCCCCGGCCCGGTGGTCGACGATCAATTCGAATCCGGCTTGCCCGACGTAGAAGTCCGCGCTCCGGTCGACATCGGACACCGGGACGACCACCAGCTCGAGCTTCCACCGCATCGTCACCCTCCGGGTACCACGAGCACGATCTTGCCGAGCTTGCCCCCCGCCGCGAACCGGTCGTAGGCGGCGGGGGCGTCCTCCATGGCGAAGGTGGCCGACACCGGCACCCGCACCGCGCCGGCACGCAGGAGCGGGACCACGTGGGCCTCCACCGCGGCGATCACGCCGGCTTTCTCGACCAGGCAGCGGGCCCGCAGGGTGGCGCCGCTCACCCGCAGGCGGCCGTGCATGAGGGTCAGGAGATCGACCTCGGCTCGGGCACCCCCTCCCACGCCGATGACGGCGATGCGCCCGTCGACGGCCATGGCGCCGAGCACGCCGGGGAGGCTGGCCGCCCCCACCAGCTCGAGGGCGACGTCGTAGGGCCCGAGGCCGAGGGACTCGTCGGGATCGGCAGCGGCGGTGGCACCCAGGGCACGCACAGCGGGGCGGAGCTCGGGTCGGCGCACCGAGGCCACGCAGCGGGCGCCGGTCGCGGTGGCCAGCTGCACCGCCGCGCTGCCCACGCCGCCGGCCGCCCCGGTGACGAGCACCCGGTCCCCCACCGACAGGGCACATCGCGTGAACAAGGCGTCGTAGGCGGTGGCGAACACCTCGGGGAAGCCACCTGCCTCGGGCCACGGCATGCCGTCGGGCACGGGCATGGCCGAGCCCTCGTCCACCGCACACAGCTCGGCCTGGGCGCCGCCGCCCACGAGGGCCATGACGCGGTCGCCCACGGCGAACCGCCGCGTGCGGCCGCCCGTCGCCACCACCTCCCCGGCCAGCTCCATGCCGGGGATGTCGGGAGGCGAGCCCGGGGGCGCGGGATACAGGCCGCGTCGCTGCATGAGGTCGGCGGCGTTGAGACCGGCGGCGCGCACCGCCACCACCAGCCCGGTGTCGGCCGGCTCGGGATCGGGGTGCTCGTCCCAGCGCAGGTCTCCGTCGACGACGGTCACCGCCCGGATCGTCGGGCCTCCCTCTGCTCCGCCTTCTCCTGGCGGCGCCGGCGCTTGGCGGCACGCCGCCCGGGCGCGGCCAGCACGTAGCCGAGCACGATGCCGACCACCACGGAGACGAGCACGACCCAGATGAGGCGGGGATGCCCGGTCACGAACCAGAAGTGGACGCGCACCGGCTTGGCGTTCTGCAGGACGAAGGCCACCGCCAGCACCACCACGACGAGCACGCCCACCGCCCGTACCGCCCGCCGCCGGCGCCGACGGACGAGGCGCTCGGCGTCGTCCTGGAGCGGGAGCGGCTCCCCCGTCATGCCGGCCGCCGACGGCCGGCGCGGTGGGGGCTCGGGACCGGGGTGCGGTGCAGTGCGCCGCGCCGAGGTCTCACACGGCGATGTGCGACTCGTCCCACAGCCTGATGCCTCCCAGGATGCCGGCGGTGTTGTCCACGATGGAGACGTCATCGCCCAGGTGCCCGTGGAGCTTCTTGGAGTTGCCGCCGCCGATGAAGCAGTGGTCGAAGAACGACAGCGCCCGGAGGGTGGCGATGGCCTTGCGCACGCGCTTGTTCCACCGGGCGTTGCCGATCTGCTTGCGCGCCGCGTCGCCGATCTGCTCGTTGTAGGTGTCGCCCTTCAGGAACGGATGGTGGGCGAACTCGAGGTGGGGTAGCAGCCGGCCGTCGAAGAAGAACGCCGTGCCCACGCCGGTGCCGAGCGTCACCACCAGCTCGAGCCCCCGGCCCTTCACCACCGCCGCCCCCTGGACGTCGGCGTCGTTGGCCACGCGGGTGGGCCTACCCAACCGGGTGGACAGAGCCGTGGCGAGATCGAAGCCGTTCCACTGCGTGACCAACGCGGGGTCGATGGTCGTTCCCGGCCCGTGGGTGGTGACGAAATGGGGCGCCGACAGGATGCGACCGCCGCGCACCATGCCCGGGAAGCCTGCCGAGACCCGGTCGGCGGGCGGGAGCGGGGCGACCAGGGCGACGAGGTCGTCGACCATGGTGGCCGGCGGGCACGGGTAGGTGGTCTTCACCACCACACGGTCGGCGACCATGGCCCCGGTGGCGTCGAGCACCGACGCCTTGAGGCCCGTCCCGCCGATGTCGATGGCGAGTGTGAAGGGAGGCACCGGGCGACCGGGGGCACCGGACGCGGTGGTGGCGGCGGTGGTGGCGGTGGTGGCGGCGGCGGTGGCGGCGGTCGTGGCGGGTGCGGTCGAGGCGACAGCGGTCGAGGCGGGAGCGGTCGTGGCGGGACCGGTCGTGGTCGTGGTCGCCCGCTTCGGTGCGGTGGTCGCCCGCGCCGTACCGGCCGTCGCCTTGGTCGCCTTGGTCGCCTGCGTCTTCGTCCGTGCCCGTGTCGGCACGGCCCGGACCACGTCGGCGCCCGGGGAGGCGTCGCCCTTCTCCGGTGTGCCCGGGGTCCCCGCCGGTGGCTCGCTCATGGCCTCACTCCTCTGTCGTGTCCGGGGCACCGGACCGCGCCGGCGCCCCCACCGCGGTGGTGCGTGTGGCGCCCCGGGCGGCGAGCGCCAGTGCGTCCGGACCGGTCCGGGCCCAGTTGTCGAGGTGGAGCACCGGCTCGAGGGGAAGACGCGACCGCCACCCGTGGCGCTCGAGGTCGGGTGTCTCCTGCAGCGCCGTCACCGGGCCGACACACAGCCACGCCACGGGGCGGATGCCGTCGGGGATGCCGAGCAGCTCGCGCAGGAACGACTCCCGGTAGAACGAGACCCATCCCATCCCCCATCCCTCGGCCGTGCATGCCAACCACATGTTCTCGATGGCGAGGCAGACCGAGTAGAGCCCGGCGTCGGCGATGGCGTGGCGGCCGAGGACACCGGGCGCGCCTCGGGCCGGGTCGTAGGTGACCACCACCGACAGGCTGGCCTCGAGGATGCCGTCGATCTTGATGCCGGCGAAGCGCTCCGCCCGCTCGCCCTCGAGCGACGCGGCGAAGGTGCTCCGCTCGTACTGGACGTGCTCCCAGAACGAGCGACGGACGGCCTCGTCGGACACGAGGACGAAGTCCCATGGTTGTGACAGCCCCACACTGGGGGCGCTGTGGGCCGCTCCGAGGACACGGGCGAGGACCTCCTCGTCCACGGGTGCCCCGTTGAATTCGCCCCGGACGTCGCGCCGGCGGTGGACCACGTCGTAGAACCCGGCCGCCGTCCCGGCCGCCGGCGTCCCGGCACCTGCTGGTCGCTCGGTGGGATGGTCCATCACGCGCACCTTACAAGCGCAGGGCCGCCCGCTCCGCCGCGCCCGATAGCCTCCGGTCCAGTGACCGACGGACCGTGGACCGGCGATGCCTGCTCGCTCGTGGAAGCGTTCCGCCAGCGGGCGCTCTCCCCCGTCGAGGCGCTCCGGTCGTGCCTGGCCGCCGTGGAGGGCTCGGCCCTGAACGCCTTCAGCCACATCGACGCCGAGGCGGCGATGGAGGCGGCGCGCCACGCCGACACGACCCTCCCGTTCGGGGGGCTGCCGGTGGCGATCAAGGAGCTCGAGTCGGTGGAGGGCTGGCCCTTCACCGAGGCCTCCCTCGTCTACGCCGACCGGGTCGCCACCCACACCACGACCCACGTCCGGCGGGTTGCGGACGCGGGTGCCGTTCTCATGGGGCAGACCACCGCCAGTGAGTTCGGGGGCATCAACGTCACCCACACCCGCCTGCACGGCACCACCCGCAACCCCTGGAACCTCGAACGCACGCCGGGGGGATCCTCGGGCGGGTCGGCGGCGGCGGTGGCGGGCGGGCTCGTGCCCATCGCCTCGGGCGGCGACGGCGGCGGGTCGATCCGCATCCCGGCCTCGTTCACGGGCATGTTCGGACTGAAGTCGACCTACGGGCGCATCCCGAAGGGGCCGTTCGCCCACCAGACGCCCCACACCGTCACGCTCGGCTGCATCAGCCGGTCGGTGCGCGACACGGCCCGGTGGTTCGACGTCTGCAACGGCTACGACCCCCACGACACGCTCAGCCTGCCGCGCGTCGAAGGCTGGGAGGCGCGCCTCGGCAGCCACCGCACCGAGCTCCACGGCAAGCTCGCCGTGATCGCCGTCGACCTCGGTGTGGCGGTCGTCCACCCCGAGGTGGCCGAGCTGGTCACCACGGCCGCCGAAGCACTGGTGGCCGACGTCGGACTGGCCCGCGTCGACGTGGTCGTGCGATTCCCGCCGGCGTTGTTCGAGTGGGCCATGTCCAACCTGGTGACCCTGGCGTCCGACCTCGGCGACAGCTATCCGGCGTGCGAGCAGGACCTGACGGCCGAGATCATGCTGGGCATGAACATCGCCGACCACCACTACGACCTGGGCATGGCGGCTGCGGCCGAGCGCTTCCGGGTGGCGGCCGAGGAGGTCATGGCCGACCTTCTCGACGAGGTCGACTTCGTGTTCGCCTCCACCAACCCCGACGTCGCCTTCGCCGCCGAGGGTCCCATCCCCACCAAGGTGGGCGACGTGGACCTCATGGAGCGCTTCGGCGACATCACACGGGTCGGTGCCAACCAGGGGAACCTGACCTTTCCCGCCAACTTCGCCGGGAACCCGGCCGTGTCGGTGCCGGTGGGATCCGTCGACGGCATGCCGGTGGGGATGCAGATCATCGGCCGCCACCACGAGGAGGAGCTCCTCCTCGACCTGGCCCTGGTGGCCGAGCGCGAGCGGCCCTGGCCCCTCGTGGCCCCGGGCGCACCCCGCTAGAACCCGGCACCGTCAGCGTGGGCGGTCAGGGCGCCAGGTTGACGGGCAGGGCGGCCAGCCCCCGGAGGACGATGTTCTCCTTGTACGACAGCCGGTCGGTGCCGCGCTCGATGCGACGGGCCCGCCGCACCAACGCCGACAGTGCGATCTGCGCCTCGAGCCGCGCCAGGGGCGCGCCCAGGCAATGGTGGATGCCGAAGCCGAACCCGAGGTGGTTGTTGTCGGCCCGCGTCACGTCGAACGTGTCGGGGTCGGTGAAGGCGTCGGGGTCGCGGTTGGCCGAGCCGATCAGGAGCATGGAGAACTGCCCCGCCTCGATGCGGGCGCCCGCCACCTCCATGTCCTCGAGGGCCACGCGCCCGGTCAGCTGCACGGGCGGCACGAACCGCAGCATCTCCTCCACCCCGCTGCGCAGCACCGCCGGGTCGTCGCGAAAGCGCGCCAGCTGGTCGGGGTGCTCGAGCAAGGCGAGCGTCCCGCCCGAGATCAGGTTCACCGTCGTTTCGTGGCCGGCCACGAGCAGGAGGATGCACGTCGACAGCAGCTCTCCCTGGGTCAGGACGTCCCCCTGCTCCTCGGCGGCGATCAACCTGCTCAGCAGATCGTCACCCGGCCGCTTGCGGCGTTCCTCGATCAGCGAGGCGAAGTACTGCACGAACGACAGGATCGCCCCCAGACGCTGCTGCACGGCGGCAGGAGGCAGGAGGAAGTCGGGGTCGAGCCCTCGCGCCAGGGCGTCGGACCACACCCGGAACTGCTCATGGTCCTCGGCCGGCACACCCAGCATCTCGACGATGATCTGCACCGGGAGCGGGTAGGCGTAGTCGGCGACGAGATCCGCCTCACCGCGCTGGAGCGCGGCATCGAGGAGCTGCCCGCAGATCTCCTCGACACGGGGCCGCAGTCCCTCGACCACGCGCGGGGTGAACGCCTTCTGCACGAGCCCCCGCAGCCGGGTGTGGTCGGGGGGATCGCGGAACAGGAATGGGGCCATCTCCCCCAGCACCGCATCCGCACCTTGCATCGCCGTCAGGTCCACCGCCCGCAGCTCACGGAAGGTCTCCGTGTCCACGTTCCGGCCGTCGCTGCTCGAACGCCGGTCGCGCAGCACCGCCAGGCAGTCGGCGTGACGGGTGAAGACCCAGAACCCGAGGGGGCTGCGGTGCACGGGGTTGGCGTGCCGCAGCTCGGCGTACACGGCGTAGGGATCCTCGACCCAGGCCGGGTCGAACGGGTCCCACACCAAGGTGCCCTCCGCCGCCGCCCGGTCGCGGGTGGCCCGCGCCAGCCCGGTCAGCGTCGCCGTCCGCTCGGCCACGTAGTGGGCCAGATCGGCACCGGGCGCCGACGCCGACGGGAGCGGTGATGCGGAGACCGGCGCGGCCACGGGGTCCTGCGTCATCACCCCACCGTACCGGGGGAGGCCAAGCCGGCCAGGAGGGAACGGATCGTCCTGGCCACGGCGTCGCGGGGACCTCGACCCGCAGCGCCCCTGTCGCCGACCTTCACGTCTTCTGACCGCCCTCGGCGCGGGCCCGCAGCCGCCGGTCCTCGTACCACGGACGCAGGGACATCCGGGCCGGCGGGAGGTGCCCCGACACCATGACCGCCTGCCCGGGGCGGATACGGCGCAATGCGTCGGCTGGAGCCAGCCGCCGGGGTGCAGCGGAGTCGGTCACCGACCGCCCCCCGGAGCCGTCGACGGTGGTGGCCCACGACCGGTGCTCGGTGTCGCCGATGAGCGCGCTGGCGTGCTCGAGGGTGGCAGGATCGGCGATGCCCGACAGGAACACCTTCACCCGGTGGTTGTTCACCACGCTGTTGGCCCGGGTCGCGTACCTCGCTTGGAGCTGCGACAGGTCCTGCCACACCGTGACGAGCTGCACGCCGTGACCTGCCGCTGTCGACGCCAGGGTGTCGAGGTCCGCCAGCGGCGCCACGTTGGCCGCCTCGTCCAGCACCACGAGCAGGGGAGGATCGAGGGGTGCCCCGCGACGCGTGGCGCGCTCGTAGGCGGCCTGGACCACCTGGGACACCAACGTGGCGAACAGCGGGCGCAGCCGGCGTTGGTCGTGGGCCGGGGCGCACAGGTAGAGGGTGTCCGCTGCGTCGAGCAGGCGCACGGGGTCGACGGTCGCTCCTCCGGGTCCGCCCGCTCCCTCCCCGCCCGGGAGCAGCGCAGCACGGCGTTCCTCACCGGCCGACACGTCGGGATCGGCGAAGACGTCCACCACCGTTTCGGCTGTCGTGTACACGGCGCTGCGTTGGCGGTCGTCGCGGGCCCACGACGCCCGGGCGGCCTGCAGGCCGCGCTGCTCACCGGCGGCGCTCAGTACGTCGTAGACCTCGTCCACCTCCTGGGTGTCGAGCCACCGCACCACGTCGAGCATGGTGCCCCCCGACACCGACGCCGCCAGGAGCAGCGGTGCCAGCAGCTTCGACGCCGTGGCGTACCAGAAGTCCCCGTCGCTGAGCGATCCGGCCGAGGCCCGGGCGACGTCGGTCAGTGAGGCGGCGGCGCGACGCGCCCCGTCCCACGTGGCCGAGGAGTCGAGCGGGGACCACCGGGCGGGGGGCAGGCCGGTGGTCCCCGACGGGTCGTACACCCACACCCGTCCCTGCCGGCGGCGCCACTCGAGCGTGTGGCGGGCCAGGTCGGCCTTGACCGAGGCGGCCACGACCGGGCCTTCCCACTCGAGGATGGCGGGCACGGCGAACCCGCTCGTCTTGTGGCTCTGCGTGGGCCCGACCACGAGCACCGAATGGCCGGGCTCGGCCGCCACGAGGCGACCGCCGGCGATCCCCAACGACAGCCGACCGGGCGTGGGGTGGCGCACCACGAGCGGGCGCAGATCGGCCGGCCGCGCCCACCGGGCCGGATCGGGATCTTCCTCCATGCCCGGCCATCCGGCCAAGCGCGCCAGTCGCGCTAAACCCGGAGGGAGGTGCAGCACGCCGGCACCGAGGGCACCGAGGACACCGGCACCGCCGACGCCACGCGCCGCAACGGCGCGCCCGGCGGATCCGTCCCGCCCGGGGCGGACGGTCGCACCGGCGCCGCCTCCCCGGCGCGAGGCGGCCACTGCACCGGTGACCGCCACCACGAGCCCGAGGGAGACGAGTCCGCTCACAGCGACCGGACCGACGTGGTGGCGCCCATGCGGGCGTCGGTGTCGACCATGACCGCCTCGTGCGGCGACAGGCGGTGCTCCACCAGGAACGAGCGGGTCCCCACCTTCCACAACGCCACGCCCCGGCGCAGGAGCGGCACGAGCTCCGCTTCGGTGGACGACAGTCCCAGGGCCGCGGCGCAGCGCCCGACCTCGCCCGAGGGTTGGGCGTAGACGACACAGGTCTCGGAGTCGGCCAGCAGTCCTCGGGCCAGGCCCACCTGCTCGGAGCCGCTCGCCCCGGTGGCATCGAGGTCCGAAAGTCGGTGGAACACCGCCACGTTGGCCACACCGCGGGCACGCGACAGCTTCCACGACGACTGCAACCACCGGGCCACGGCCAAGTTGGCGACGATGGCCCAGGCTTCGTCCACCACCAGCACCACGCCGCCGCCGTCCCCGGTCCCGGTGGTGGCGAGTGACGTGGCGAGGCGGGCCTGCAGCCAGGCGGTGGCACACGTCATGAGGACGCCCAGGGCGGCCGAGTGGTAGACGGCCGACATGTCCAGCACGACCAGGGGGGCGTCGAGGCGAAGTCCCGGTGAGGTGGGACCGTCGAACATGCCGCGCAGGTCGCCGGCCACCAGCCGGCGCAGCTCGAGCGCCACGTTGCGCCCGTCGGCGGCCAGACCGGCGACGTCGGTGCCCACCGTGCGCGCCGCCGACGGCGTGGGGTGGAGCAGGGCGTCGACCACCGACGGCAGGGTCGGGCCCGAAGGAGCGCCGGCGGCGGACCGGGGCGCTCCGGCACCGGACGCGGTCACCCCGGACGCCGACACCCCGGACGCCGACACCCCGGACGCCGACACCCCGGACGCCGTGCATCCGGAGACCTCGGCCACGGCGAGTTCGACGGCGCTGCGCTCCGGGGGCAGGAGGTCGCGCCCGAGGCTGGCGGCCACCAGGGAGGCGAGGAGCTCGGCGCGGTACCGCACGGCCTCGTCGGCACCCCCCGCACCCCTCGACGCCACGGTGTCGAGGGGATTGAGTCGGACGTCGCCCCCGGGGCGCAGCGCGACCGGTGTCACGCCCCAGGCGCGGGCCAGTGCGCCGTACTCACCCTTGGGGTCGACGACCCAGGCGCGCCGCCCCAACACGGCCTGGCGCCAGAGGTAGGTCTTCACGAAGGCGCTCTTACCCCGGCCGATCTGTCCGACGACGACCATGTTGGGGTTGGTGAGCGCACCGCCGCGGTAGAGAGCGAAGGGGTCGTAGGCGAAGGCCCCGCCCAGAAGATCGCGCCCGATCAGGACCCCCTCGACACCGAGTCCCGGTTCCGACATGAAGGGGTAGGCGGCGCCGAGATGACGGGTGGTCGCCTGGTGCGCGGGGTTCGCCACCGTCGTGCCTCAGGGAAGCCCGCGTCCGAGGGGCAACGTGCAGAGAAACGCGTTCAGCTGGTCCCCGTAGCAGCGCCGCAGCTCGATGGCGGCCCGACCCGCAGACTGCTCGGTGCGCCGACACGCATCCTCGAGCGCGTCGGGATCGTCGGCCCGGATCGTGACATAGCCGGAGAACCGGTACTGGGCGTGTCCGTCGGCCAGCTCGAGCTCACGGCGAACGGCGACCTCCTCCTCGCGGCGACGGCGCGCCGTGGCCAGGAACCCGCCCCGCCGGCGGATCTCGGCGTCGGCGATGTCGGCGGTGCGGGCCTGCTCCGCCTTGCGGGCCGCCGCCAGTGGACCCAGGGGCTCCATGACGACCGACAATGTGCGCCGGACGTCCGACGGCAGCACGAAGGGAGCGAGGAAGTCGGGCCCGACGTCGATGCGCGGCCACTCCGCGACCCAAAAGGTGGCGAGCCAGCCGGCGTCGGCACGCAGGCGTGCCCATTCGGGCCACGCCCCCATGGGCCACGGCCACACCTCGCTCGACGAGGATGCAGCACTCGGCACGGCGGTGTCGGGCTGGTAGGTGGCGCGCACCAGCGCCGCCACGTCGACGGGATCGAGCACGCCGCCCACGTCGACGGATGCATCGGTGAGGCGACGCCGAAGTGCCGCCACCTCGCGCAGCAACACGGCACAGGCTCCCGCATCCCCGCCGCCGGCCGCCTTGACGGCCCGCGCCGCCCGGTCCGCCCTCACCGTCAAAGCCAGGTGGACGTCGTGTCGCCACGCAGTGCCACCCTCGGCCGCCAGGAGGGCGTCGTACGAGGCACACGCCGCTTCGTACCCCACGGCGTCCCCGCTGCGGCCGGCCACACCATCGGGTGCAGGGAAGACGTTCGTCAAGGGGGCGGGGGGCGGGGCGACGCGGCGCATGGTGTCGGGCACGACCCGCTCGATCCACTGCAGGCGGTGCACGGCGGAGCCGTCGCGGGCCATGGCGGCGAGGACTCCGGCCCAGTCCGCCACCCGGCGCGCTTTGTCGTCATCGCCGAGCAGCACGAATCCCGGCGCCGACGCGGCAAGGACGGCGGTATACGTGCGGCGGCGGCGGTCGTGCAGCACGCCGACCGCGCCCGTCGGGCCGATCTCGACGCGCACGATGCGCACCCCGGCGAAGGCACTGCGCCCTCCCGGGCGCCGCCGACCGGCCACGACGGTGGCGTGACGGGCGGCGTCCGGCGCCCATTGCTCCGCCGTGCGGCCGCCCACCGGCCATGTCGCCGTCCCCATGGCCACCACGACCGCCGACAGCGCCATACCGATACCCACCACCGACGACAGCGAGCGCAGCGCGCCCACCGCCACCACCAACCCGGTCGCCACCGCGGCGATCTGACCACCACGCCACCCGGCCACGACACCGCGGCGTTCGAGCGGTCCGAAGCGGTAGCGCGCCGGTGACCCGCCGCCGCCGGCCATCACCGGTCCCCGCCGGAGCCGCGGTCGTCATCGACATGCTTCATGGTGTCGCGGCCCTGCCGGTGCGGCGCGGTCGTGGCGGCCGCTCCGGTTCCACGGTGATCCTCCCCGCTGTCGCCGTCGCCGGACCGGGACTGCCCGGCGGTCGCCGGCCCATGGGGCGACGACCCGGCGCTCGACGCGGCGGAGGCGTGACGCCCTCCGGTCGCCGCTGCGGCGTCGGCCCCTGCCCCCGTGGCGGCCCCTGCCCCCGTGGCGGCCCCCGTCCCCGCTCCGGCCCCCGTCCCCGCTCCGGCCCCGGCCACGGCCGGTGCAGCCACGGCCCCCGCGCCCCCCGTGCCCACCCCGGCCGCGGCCGCCGCCACGGGCCAGGGGACGGCCCGGACCGACAACCCCGCCGACGCCGCGCCCGCGCCCCCGGCGGACACCTCCGCCGCCTCCGCGCCACCCGCCGCCCCGGCCGTCCCCACCGTGGTGCCACCGCCGTCCCCCTCTCTGCGCACGAGGCCCTTGGCCACGTCGGTGCCGGTCAGGGCCGACGCGCGGGCCGAGGAGACGGCCCGGTGGCGCACCGATTCCAGGTGCGCCACCGCCCCCGCCTCCATGGCGGGCACGAGGCGCAGGAGGGTGAAGGGCGACATGGTGGCGACGAGGAGGAGGGCGACGGCGACCACCACGGCGGAGAAGCCGCCGCCCGGCCCGTCGGTCGACATGCCCAGTCCACCGCTCAGGGCGGCCATCCCCAGCGAGAGCACGGCCGCTACCACCAGCTTCGACAGGATCAGCGCCACCAAGGTGTCGGCCAGGCGCCGACACCAGTGCGCCACCGCCGGCCATACCAGGGCGGCCAGGGCCAACGGCAGGAACAGGACGGCGGCCGACACGGCGGCGGCCCGCACCACCAGTTCGAGCCAGAGGACGAACGAGCCCGCCGCCACCAGGAGACCGCCGACGAGGACCACGAAGCTGGGGACGACCGGGCCGAAGACGGCACCACCCAGGTAGGTCGACAACCCCGAGAACAGGTTGGTGGTGTCGACACCGGCACCGGCCATGACGTCCGCCGACAGGGCGTCGGTCACCGACAGCGCCATCTGCACCAGCGTCACGGACACGCCCGTCAGGAGCACCGACAGCGGCAGATAGACGAGAAAGCTCCGCACCAGCATCGACGGGCTCTGGCGGTACACGGCCTGGATGGCGGCGCAGCACACCATGGGGAGCACCACCGCGGCCGCCAACCCCGCCATGACGGCCTCGTGGACGCGGAACCATCCAGCGCTCAGGTCGACGGTGGTGGTGGACGACATGGCCCGGCCCACCTCACCGATGAGCCACACCGCACCGGATACCACCCACTGACCGGCGGCGGCGAACAACGCACTGATCCCCGGCGCCGCCAGTGCACCGACGACCCCCGACGCCGCGCCCACCGCGCCGGCCGCGGCGCCGCACACGCCGTCGACGACGGGGCTCATCCCCGCGCACACGCCCAACGCGCTGTACACGTCAGTGCACGCTCTGGCCGGCGTGGAAGAAGAAGTTGACGATGGCCGGTGCCGCCCCGATGAGCAGGGCCGCCATGCCCGACACCATCACCGTGCGGCGGCCGTTGAACGCCTGGTGGTAGTTCTGGGAATGGGCCCCGAGGGCCCAGGCGGCGGCCCCGATGAGGAGCCCCACCAGGGCCAGCACGAGGGCCCAGCCGCCGATGCCGTCGGTGAGGCTCTGCAGGACGTCACCGCCGGGCAAATTGCCGGTGGCGGGGTTGAGCGTGACCCCGGATGCCCACATCCCGGCCCACAGCACCATGTCGATCCTCCTGTCTGCCCACCCGACGGCCGGGAGGGGCGTGGCCGCGCTGTGGTGCCCGTCGTGGGGCCCTCGTCGTGGTCGAGACCATAAGGGCGGATCTGTGCTGTTTCAAGCATTTTCATGATTTTCTATGTCGCTCGACCTATACCCACCATCCCGAGGGGTCGAGGGGAGCGGAAGACACACGGAAAAGAGCAGAGAGGAAAGGAACGCGGCGCTCCGACCCGACCCCGGGCCAGCCCTGCCATGCTGTTGCCGTGTTCGCCGCCGGCGGAGTCGATGCAGGCCTGGTGATCGAGGGTTTCGTCGCGCTCGGGACCCTCGCCGTCATCGGCATCGTGGTGGCCACCGTGCTCGGCCGTCGGTCGGGTCGCCAGGCGCTCGAGCAGCGCTTGTCGGCGCTGGCGTCGCGTCTCGGCGTGGACGCCCCGACGGAGGAGAGTGGCACGGGGGTCGAACCCGCCCTGCACCACCTCGAGCTCGTCACCGACCGTGCCGCCGAGGCCGTGGCCGAGTCGTCCGCCGACGCCATCCGCCTCCGGCGCGCCCTCGACACGCTGCCCCAGGGTGTCATCGTCTGCGACGAGAACGGCACCGTGGTGTTCCGCAACGCCCGCGCCGTCGGGCTCATGGGGGGACGCCACGGCGACGCTCTGGCCGCTCAGGCGGTGGTCGACCTGCTCGCCGACGCCTGGAAGCAGGGCTCGGCCAACCGCACCCTCGACCTCTACGGACCACCGCGGCGCACGCTGGCGGTGTCGACGCAGCTCATCGACGACGGTCGGCGCACGCTGGGCGTGATCGCGGTCATCGACGACGTGTCGGAGCGGCGCCGGCTGGAGGAGATCCGGCGCGACTTCGTCGCCAACGTCAGTCACGAGCTGAAGACGCCGATGGGAGCTCTCGGGCTGCTGGCGGAGACGCTCGTCGCCGAGGAGGACCCGACCGTCGCCCAGCGTCTCGCCAGCCGCATCCACACCGAGGCGTTCCGGGTGAGCCGCATCATCGACGACCTCCTCGACCTGTCGCGCATCGAGGCGGAGGAAGCGCCGCCACGCGAGCCCGTGCTCGTGAACCTCGTCATGGCCGAGGCGGTCGAACGCGTCCGGGCCGCGGCCGAGCAGCGCGACGTGAAGATCGACCTCGAGGAACCACCGCCGGTCACGGTGCTGGGCGACCGGCGCCAGCTGGTGTCTGCGCTCTACAACCTGCTCGAGAACGCCGTGAAGTTCTCCTACGACGGGAGCTCGGTACGGTTCGTCGGAGCAGTCGCCGACGGGCAGGTGCGGCTCGACGTCGAGGACCAGGGCGTCGGCATCCCGGCCCGGGACCTCGACCGCATCTTCGAGCGTTTCTACCGTGTCGACCAGGGCCGCAGCCGCAACAGCGGGGGCACGGGTCTCGGCCTGTCGATCGTGCGCCACGTCGCCGCCAACCACCAGGGGCACGTGGAGGTGGACTCGCGCGAGGGCGAGGGGTCGACCTTCCGGTTGATCCTCCCCACCCACTCGGAGGTCGGCTGAGTCGTGAGCAGCTCGTCGGGCGCACATGCCAACCAGTCCCGCCACGCCCGCACCACCCGAGCCGGCGAGCACCCCGGGGCCGGTGGCCGACCCCGCGACGGCGCCAAGTCCGGCATGGTGTCCGTCCTCGTGGCCGAGGACGAGGAGTCCTTCGTCGACGCACTGGTGATCGGCCTCGGGCGTGAAGGTTTCGACGTCTCCATCGCCCGCGACGGCCCGGAGGCCCTGCAGCTGTTCGACAGCCTCGACCCGGACCTCGTGCTTCTCGACATCATGCTTCCCAAGATGTCGGGCGTGGACGTGTGCCGGGCCATCCGGGCACGTTCGCAGGTGCCCATCATCATGGTGACGGCCAAGGGCACAGAGATCGACACGGTCGTCGGGCTCGAGGTGGGCGCGGACGACTACGTCACGAAGCCCTACCGCCTGCGCGAGCTCGTGGCCCGCATGCGCGCCGTGCTTCGTCGCTCGCCCGGATCCGACGCGGCGGCGTCGAGGGCGGGCGGCACCGTCGACAGCGGCGGGGTGCTCGAGGTGGGAACGGTGCGGCTCGACCCCGACCGTCACCGGGTGTTCGTGCGCGACGAGGAGGTGCACCTGCGTCGCAAGGAGTTCGAGCTCCTGGCGCTCCTCATCGAGAACGCCGGCAGGGTGCTGACCCGCGACACGCTCATCGACCGCGTGTGGGGTACCGATTACGTCGGCGACACGAAGACCCTGGACGTGCACATCAAGCGCCTGCGCAGCCACGTCGAGGTGGACTCGTCGGCGCCGACCATCATCACCACGGTGCGGGGCGTGGGCTACCGCTTCGAGATCTCCGCCGACACGTGACGGGTCGCCCGGCGCCGTTCGAGCCGGCGCGCCTCGGCCCGCTCACCCTGCGCAACCGTTTCGTGAAGGCGGCGACCTTCGAGGGCGCCACCCCCCGGGGTGCGGTCACCGACGCGCTCGTCGATTTCCACCGCCGGGTGGGTGCCGGCGGCGCAGCCATGACGACGGTGGCGTACCTGGCGGTGGCGCCCGAGGGGCGCACCGACCGACACTGCGTGGTGGTGGGCGACGACGCGCTCCCGGGCCTGCGGCGGCTCACCGACGCCGTGCATGCGACGGGGGCGGCGGTGGCCGCCCAGCTGGGCCACGCCGGCCCGGTCGCCAATCCCCGATCGAACGGGATGCCCGCCCTCGCCCCGTCGCGCCATGTCAGTCCCCTCGGCACCATCAGTCGGGCGGTCACCGAGGCGGACATCACCCGCATCACGGAGGACTACGGGCGGGCCGCCCGGATGGTGGTGGAGGCCGGATTCGACAGCATCGAGATCCATCTGGGCCACAACTATCTGCTGAGCGCCTTCCTCAGCCCGAAGCTCAACCGGCGCCACGACCGCTTCGGGGGGGGCGTCGAGAACCGGGCCCGCTTCGCCCGGCAGGTGGTCACGGTCGTGCGCGACGCGGTGGGCGACCGGGCGGCGGTGACGGCCAAGCTCAACATGGCCGACGGGGTGGCGGGAGGACTGTGGCTCGACGACAGCGTCGAGGTGGCGCGCCTGCTCGAGGCCGACGGTGCCCTGGACGCCTTGACCCTGACCGGCGGCAGCTCCCTCGCCAACCCCATGTACCTGTTCCGGGGCGAGGCCCCCCGCCGGGAGTTCGCCGCCACCCTGCCGGGGCCCGCCCGACTCGGGTTCCGGTTGCTGGGGCGGCGCTTCATGCCGGACTACCCGTTCGAGGAAGCCTTCTTCCTCCCCTACGCCCGCCAGTTCCGGGCCGCCCTGTCCATGCCCCTCGTGCTGCTCGGGGGAGTCAACCGGCTCGACACCGTCGAGCACGCGTTGGACGAGGGGTTCGCCTTCGTGGCCATGGCCCGGGCCCTGCTACGCCAGCCCGACCTGGTGACGCAGCTGCGCGACGGCACCGCCACCGAGTCGCTGTGCATCCACTGCAACAAGTGCATGCCCACCATCTACAGCGGCACCCGGTGCGTCCTCGTCCCCACCCCGGCACCGGCCTGACCCGGGCACCGGCCTGACCCGGGCACCGGCCTGACCCGGCACCGGGCTGACCCGGGCACCGGCCTGACCCGGCACCCCCGGCACCGGCCGGACCACCCGGGCAGGGCGGATCCTCGCGTCGTACACTCCTCAGCACCGCCTGCGCCACGGACACCCAGCGTCCCACGTCGGCCGGGCCGGGGAAGGGGTGCCGTCTCATGTTCTCCGCCATCGTGGTCGGGACCGACGGTTCGGAGACAGCCCGCGCAGCGGTGTCGCTGGCCATGGAGCTGGCGAGCCCGAGCTCGACGACCGTGCACCTCGTCCACGCCGTCAAGGACTCGCCGGCGTCGATGCCGGTCGCCCAGGTCGGCCCGTCGGTCGTCGTCATGGGCGATTCGGTGAAGTCGAGGGCGGTCGGAGCCGCAGCCGATCCGGTGCTGGCCCAGGTCCTGGCCGAGGCCACCGCCCAAGCCCCGGAGGTGAAGATCGAGATGCACGCGGCGGGCGGGGACCCGGCCGACGCCGTCGTGCACGTCGCCGAGCTGGTCGGTGCCGATCTCATCGTGGTCGGATCGAAGGGCATGCAAGGGGCGCGGCGCCTCATCGGATCGGTGCCGAACTCGATCGCCCACGGCGCGCCGTGCCACGTCCTCATCGCCAAGACGGCGTGAGCGCCGCGGCCTGAGCGCCACCCGCACCCCCGGCGACGGGCGTCCCGGGGCGGGTCACGGCGTGCGGCGGTGTCAGGCCTTGGGCGCCTCGATGACGGTGCGGCCGCCCAGGTAGCCGGCCAGCGCCTCGGGCAGGACCACCGAGCCGTCGGGCTGGCGGCCGGTCTCCACCAGTGCCGCCCATAGCCGGGCCCAGGCGATGGCCGAGCCGTTGAGGGTGTGGACGAACACGGGCGGGCCGTCGGCGGGCCGGTAGCGGATGTTGGCCCGCCGGGCCTGGTAGTCGGTGCACCAGCTCACCGAGGACACCTCGAGCCACATGTCGCACCCCGGGGCGTACACCTCGATGTCGAAGGTACGCGTCGACGAGATGCCCAGATCGGCGGTGCACAGGTCGACGACGCGGTACTCGAGGTCGAGCTCCTGCAGGAGGGCCTCGGCCCGCCCCACCATCTGCTCGTGCTCGACCGGCGACTGCTCGGCGGTGGCGTAGGCGAACAGCTCGACCTTGTCGAACTCGTGCACCCGCAGCAGGCCACGCGTGTCGCGCCCGGCGGAACCCGCCTCGCGCCGGAAGCAGGCGGTTCCGGCCGTGAGGCGCAGCGGCAGGTCGGCCTGGTCGAGGATGTCGCCCCGGTACATGGAGGTGAGCGGCACCTCAGCCGTGGGGATGGCCCACAGGTCGTCGCGCTCGAGGTGGTACGCGTCGTCCTCGAACTTGGGCAGGTGCCCGGTGGACACCATGGTTTCGGTGCGCACCAGCGTGGGCGGCCGGATCTCCTCGTAGGCGTCGGCGTGGTGGTCGAGGGCGAAGGAGGTGAGGGCCCGGATGAGCCGCGACCCCGGGCCGCGGTAGAGCGGGAACATCGACCCCGACAACTTGGCGCCCCGCTCGAGGTCGAGGATGCCGAGCGCCGCCCCCACCTCCCAGTGCGGGACCCGCTGGTGCTCGCCGTAGCTGCGCGCCGTCCCCGGCCAGCACCGCACCACCACGTTGTCGGCCTCCCCGACGCCGTCGGGGGCCTCGGGCGACGGCAGGTTGGGGAGCCACAGCAGCAGCTCCCGCACCTCGGCCTGCGCCGCCGTGGCCTCGGCGTCGGCCGCCGTCTCCTCCTCGCCCAGGGCCCGGCTGCGCTCGGCCAGCTCCGCCGCCCGGTCCCCGTCGCCGCTCCGCCGGGCCTCGGCCACCTGACGCGACAGGTCCTTCACCTGGGCCCGGAGCTCGTCGCGCCGCCCCACCGCCTGCCGGGACCGGACGTCCGCGTCGACCAGCCGCTGCACGTCGCTGCGCTCCACCCCGCGGCGCACGAGCGCCGCCGTGACGACGTCCGGATGCTCGCGGGCCAGGCGGATGTCGATCATGGTGCGGCCAACGGTAGCCTCGCCGGGATGTCGAGCACGGCGGTTCCCGGTGTGCCGACCCGACCGCCCGCCGTCGAATGCCGGGACCTCGTGGTGCGCTATGGCGACGTCACCGCCGTCGACGGCCTGTCCTTCACGGCGCAGCGCGGCCAGGTCCTGGCTCTGCTGGGACCGAACGGGGCGGGCAAGACCTCCACCGTCGAGACGCTCGAGGGCTACCGGCGCGCCGCTTCGGGTCAGGTGCGCGTGCTCGGCCTCGACCCCGTGGTCGAGCACCGCCGGCTGGTGACGCGCATGGGCGTCATGCTCCAGCGCGGCGGTGTCTATCCGGTCATGGGGCCCCAACGCGTGCTGCGGCTGTTCGCCGACTACTACGACCACCCCGAGGACCCCGAGGCACTGCTCGACCTGGTGGGCCTGCGGGCCGTGGCCCGGACGCCATGGCGGCGACTGTCGGGTGGCGAGCAACAGCGCCTCTCCTTGGCGCTCGCCCTCGTGGGCCGGCCCGAGGTGCTGTTCCTCGACGAGCCCACGGCCGGCGTCGATCCCGAAGGGCGGGTGACGGTGCGCGGGGCCGTGTCGGAGCTGCGCCGGCGGGGGGTGTGCGTACTGCTCACCACCCACGAGCTGCCTGAGGCCGAGCGCCTGGCCGACGAGGTCGTCATCATCGCCCGGGGGCGGGCCGTGGCCCGGGGCACGGTAGCCGAGCTGTCCGCCGCGGGCGGGGGCGGGATGCGCTTCGAGGCGCCCCCCGGGCTCGACACGGTGGCCCTGGCCGCCACGCTGGGCGCCGGGGCCGACGACGTCACCGAGACCGAGCCGGGCCGCTACCGCCTGGCGGGGGAGGCGACCCCCACCCGGCTGGCCGCCCTGGCGGCGTGGATGGCCGAGCACGACCTCCCCCTGGGCGAGCTGCAGGCCGGACGCCGGTCGCTGGAGGAGATCTACCTGCAAGTGACGGCCGTGGACCGGCCGTGACCACGCCGGCCACGCCTCCGCGGGACCCACCGGTGCGGCGGCCCGGATGGCCACCGCCGTGGCTGAGGCGCCTGGCCGCCCAGTCGGCGGCGGAGGTGGGCATGACCATGCGCCGGGGCGAGTCGCTCCTCCTGACCATCGGGATCCCTGTCGTGCTGCTGGTGTTCTTCTCCGAGGTGCACCTGCTGCCCACCGGCACCACCCACCCCGTCACCTTTCTGGCGCCGGGTGTCCTGGCCTTGGCCGTCATGGGGACGGCCATGGTCAACCTCAGCATCGCCACCGGGTTCGAGCGCGGGCAGGGCGTGCTGAAACGCCTGGGCGCCACCCCGTTGGGGCGGCCGTCGCTGCTGGGGGCGAAGATCGTCGCCATCCTGGTGGTCGAGGCCGTGCAGTTCGCGGTGCTCGTGCCCGTGGCCCTGGGGCTCGGGTGGCACCCCACCGCGGCCGGGGTGGCTCGCGCCGTGCTGGTGGTGGTGCTGGCGAGCGCCGGGTTCGGCGGCATCGGCCTCCTGTTGGCGGGGGTGCTGCGGGCCGAGGTCAACCTGGCCGCAGCCAACGGCCTGTGGCTGGTGCTCCTGCTCGTGAGCGGGATGCTGGCGCCGTTGTCCAAGCTGCCCGGCGGCCTGCAGGGCGTGGCCAAGGCCCTCCCCGCCGCGGCACTGTCGGAGGCCCTGCACCGCACGCTCGGTCTGGGGGTGGCGGTGCCGGGGTGGGCGTGGCTCGTCCTGGCGGTGTGGGCGGTGGCCGCACCGGTGGTGGCGGCGGCCACGTTCCGGTGGGAATGACGGTGGACCGGCGTTACGTCGCCGTGGTCGGTGCGGGCGACGCCTCCGCCCGCCAGGTCGAGCAGGCCGAGGCCGTCGGCCGGGCGGTGGCGGCGGCGGGGGCGGTGCTCGTGTGCGGCGGCCTGGGCGGGGTCATGGCGGCCGCCTGCCGGGGGGCCAAGGACGCGGGCGGGCTCACCGTCGGCATCCTCCCCGGAACCGACCGCGCCGGCGCCAATCACCACCTCGACGTGGCCCTCCCGACCGGTTTGGGCGAAGCCCGCAACGCCGTGGTGGTGCGGTCGGCCGACGCGGTGGTGGCGGTGGGGGGCGAGTACGGGACACTGTCGGAGATGGCACTGGCCCTCAAAGCCGGGATCCCCGTCGTCGGCCTCGGCACGTGGGAGCTGTCCCGGGAAGGCACGGCGGTGGATGCCGTGGTGCGGGCCGACGATCCCGAACGGGCCGTGGCCCTGGCGCTCGAGCTGGCGGCGGCGCGCCGGGGTGGCGGCCCGTCGGTGACGACATGACGGCGACGCGGCGACCGAGCACGGTCGGGGCGGCGCTGGTCCTCGGTGTCGCCGCGGTCCTCGCCATGGCCGTGGCGATGCCGGCCGTCCCGACGGGCGCCACCACGGCCGGTGCCGCCCCCGTCGCCCGCACACCGGCCGGGCACCGGGGCGGCGGCCACGTCCCCGCCGCGGCCACGACCACCGCCGCCGACCGGCCCCCCAGCAATGCCCCCGTGGTGGGCATGGTGCCCGACGACGCCACCGGCGGGTACTGGCTGGTGGCGTCGGACGGCGGGGTGTTCGCCTTCGACGCCCCCTACGAGG